>Ga0075436_100002356_pt1 | contig 13046 bp, 11 predicted proteins | sample RhiMethybrSRZTD5_FD_75303 | JGI IMG/M metagenome (GOLD analysis project Ga0075436, IMG submission 75303) | Populus rhizosphere microbial communities from Tennessee, USA - Rhizosphere MetaG P. TD hybrid SRZTD5 | ecosystem: Host-associated > Plants > Roots > Rhizosphere > Soil | place: USA...
AGTACTCGAAGCAGGTGGCGACGTCGGCGACGTCGAACTCGGCTTCGACGATCGGCTTGCCGGTATTGCGCGTCTCGAGCTCCGCCAGCTCGGGCGCGCGGGCGCGGACCGCCGCGGCGAGGTTGAACAGCACGCGGCCGCGGTCCTGCGCGGTCGCCTCCTTCCACGGCCCTTCCTCGAACGCCGCCCGCGCCGCGCGCGCGGCGCGATCGACGTCGGCCGCGCCGGCGTCCGGGACGCGCGCCATCACGTCGCCCTTCGCCGGGTCGACGACGTCGAGCGCCGCATCGCCGTTCGCGTCGACGAATTCGCCGTTGATGTAGAGCTGCCGCGTCTTCATCGGCCCAAGCCCGCCACTATAATTCACCATGCGAAAAACGTCGATTGTCGTCGCGCTCGTGCTGGGCGCCGTGCCGGTCAGCGCGCAGCCGGACGCGCGCGCCACGTTCACCGTCGGCACCGCGACCGCCTCCCGCGGGCAGAGGGTCTACGGTGCGATCAAGGTGCCGCCGGGGACCGACGGCACGTACGACATTCCGGTCGCCGTGATTCACGGCGCGAAGCCGGGGCCGGTGCTCGCGATCGTCGCCGGATCGCACGGCAGCGAGTACGCGTCGATCCTCGCGGTCGAGGCGCTCATCGACGCGGTGAAGCCCGCGGATCTGTCCGGCACGCTCGTGCTCGTGCCGATCGTGAACGTGCCGTCGTTCGAGCGCATCACGCCGCACGTGAACCCGATCGACAACAAGAGCATGAACCGCTTCTACCCGGGCGACCCGAACGGCACGATCACCGACCGCGCCTCGTCCGTCATCACGCGCGAGGTCGTCGACAAGTGCGACCACCTCGTCGATCTCCACGGCGGCGACCTCGACGAGAACCTGCGGCCGTACAGCTACTGGACCGTCACCGGCAACCAGAAGCAGGACGAGGAATCGAAGGCGATGGTGCTGGCGTTCGGGCTGGACCACATCATCATCTCGGCGGATCGGCCGAAGGATCCGAAGGCGTCCCGCTTTCTCGAGAACACCGCGTCGACGCGCGGCAAGGCGTCGTTCACGGCCGAAGCGGGCCGGTCCGGTCCGGTCGATCAGAAGGACGTCGCCGCGCTCGTCAACGGATCGATGGGGCTGATGCGCCATCTGAAGATGCTCGCCGGCGCGGCGGCGCCGGTGGCGCGTCCGGTCTGGGTCGAGAAGATCGTCACGATCGCCGCGGATCGCGAAGGCGTCTTCCATCCGACCGTCGACCGCGACGCGCACGTCGCGAAGGGCGCGAAGATCGGCTTCGTCACCGACTATCTGAACCGGCCGCTGCAGGACGTCACCGCGCCAGAAGCGGGCATCATCATGTTCGTCCGCGCGCTGCCGTCGCTGAAGAAGGGCGACACCATCGCGAACGTCGGCGTCGTGAAGCGCTGAATGCCGGTCGTCACGCCGTCGCTGGCGTTCCTCATCTTCGCCGCGGGCGCCGTGTCCGGCGGCCTCGGCGCGCTGCTCGGCATCGGCGGCGGCGTCTTCCTCGTGCCGTTCCTCAACCTGGGCGTGGGGCTCGCCTATCCGGTCGCGGCGGCCATCAGCCTCGCGACCGTGATCGCGACCTCGACGTCGGTGTCGGCGGGCCGCGCCGGCAAGCAGCTGATCAACATCCGCCTGGGGATGGTCCTCGAGGTCGCGACGGCCGCCGGCAGCCTGCTCGGCGGCGTCACCGCGCAGTTCGTCGCCGCGTCCGTGCTCCAGAAGCTGTTCGGCGTCGTCGCGATCGTCGTCGCGCTGATCATGGTCGGGCGGCTCAATCGACGGAACGTGATTCTCGATCCCGCGGCCGATCCCGGCCTGCTCGGCGGGCGCTTTCACGAGCACGAGAGCGGCGGCACGGTGACGTACCAGGTGAAGCGCCTCCCGGTCGCGCTCCTGGCGTCGTTCGTCGCGGGCAACGTCTCGTCGCTTCTCGGCATCGGCGGCGGCGTGATCAAGGTGCCGGTGCTCAACGCGTGGTGCGGCATCCCGCTGCGCGCGGCGGCGGCGACGAGCGCGTTCATGATCGGCGTCACGGCGACCGCGGGCGCGGTCATCTACTACGGCCGCGGCGAGCTGACGCCGGCGCTCGCGGCCGCGGCGGTGCTCGGCGTCCAGGTCGGCTCGTGGGGCGGCATGCAGTTCGGCGCGCGCGCGTCGACGAAGTGGCTGAAGCTGCTGATGGCGGCCGTCCTGTTCGGGCTCGCGATCATGATGTTCGTGCGAGGCGGCCGATGACCCGGGAAGCCGCCCGGCTCGAGCGCATCATCGGCGTGGTGCTGCGCACCGGTGTCGCCGTCAGCTCCGCGTGCCTGGCGTTCGGCCTGTTGCTGTCGCTCTTCGGCGCCGCCGATCTGGCCGCCGCCGTCATGAACGTCGGCGTCGTCGTCCTGCTCGTGACGCCGGTGGCCCGCGTCGTCGTGTCGATCGTCGAGTACGCCGCGGCGCGCGACTGGACGTTCGTCGTGCTGACCGCGATCGTCCTCGTCGAGCTCGCCGCCAGCGCGGTGTTCGCGCTCGTCTTCAACAAGCGCCTCTAATCCGCGCCGAATCAGCCGCGCCTGCTCGGGCGAGAATCGCAGCCGTCCCTGGTTGGCGCGGGAGAAGTCGTCGCGATCCCACGCCGCCCGCATCAGGCCGCTCGACGAGTGGCGCGCGCCGGGCATCAGCAGGTGGCCGATCTCGTGCGCGATCGCGCAGGCGAGCACCTGCGCGACGGCGACCGCGTGGCGATCCGCTTCCGCTTCGACCTGCCGGTAGAAGACGTACGCGACTTGCGTGCGATCCGAGATCCGCATCGCCGCGCCGAGCGTCGGATCGCGGCGGACGCGCAGATCGCCGCCGGCGGCGCCGGCGAGGACGACGCGAATGGCTGGCGCGGGACCTTGGGCCGTGCTCCCCATCCACTCGAGCTCGACGCCGATGCCGCGGTACAGCCGCACGACTTCCGTCTGTGCGCGAACGACGGTCGGGGCCGTCGCCTGTGCGAGATTCGTGAACGCAAGCGGAACGGCGAGCGCGATCGGGACAAGCATGCGATCGATTGTCCCGGCGGCGCGCGGCCGTGGCGATTACGCGAGAAGTAATCGGATCAGACCGCCACCGGTTCCGGCAGCGGGAGAGTGCGCGCGAGCTGCTCGGTGGCGGCGTCGGCGGGGAAGAACGATTCGATCTTGAGCTGCTGGACCGTGACGTCGCGCGGCGTCGCGAACATCGTGATGGTCGAGAAGAACGTCAGCGACAGATCGTCCTTGCGCAGCTGCATGCTGATCATCGGCGGATGCGGTCCGCACGACTCCGCCTCGCGCCAGCGCGACGGCACGCCCGGGTGCGCGAGCAGCTCGTCGCGCAGCTTCATCGCGGCGGCGCTGCCGGTCGCCGCGACCTCGCGATGGATCGAATGCATCGCGCACGCGGCGACGTCGTGCCAGTTGGCGATGTACGGACGAAGCCCGCGCGGATCGAAGACGGTGCGCATCACGTTGACCGTGTGGCCGTCCGGTGTCGGTCCCACGAAGAGCGCGAACACGCGGTGCGACGCGTCGTTGCGCATCACCATGTTCCACAAGCCGTCGAGGACGAACGCGGGATACGGCTCCTGCTGTCGGAGGATGTACTGGAGCGCGCGCCGCACCGGCTCGAGCTCCGGCGCGCCGAGCGGGCGCTCGCCGTATGCGGGCGCGTAGCCGGCGCTGACGAGCAGCGCGTTGCGCTCGCCGAACGGCACGTCGAGCATCCCGGCAAGCAGTTGCACCATCTCGCGGCTCGGCTGGGCGCGTCCCGTCTCGAGGAAGCTCAGATGCCGGGCCGAGATGCCCGCTTCCGTCGCGAGCGCCAGCTGGCTCAGATGCCGCGCCGCGCGCCACTGGCGCAGCAGCGGCCCGAAGGCCGGCGTCGACGGGAATCCGAGCAGCGTGTTCATGGGAAACCCTCCAGCAAGCGTCCGACGGGCGCCGGATATCCGGCAATTACTTGTCAGGTAATGGCTCCCTTGTCCGGTTGCCTTCCTGCAACGCGCGACTTATTGCCTGAGCGTGACCAAATAACCCGACACGGACGCGCGTTCATCTGAGGTCGTCAACGCGGCTTCGAGCCGATATCTTTTCGTACCTGTGTCGCGCGGGCCACGTAACTTGAATTCGACGGTGCGATCGCCATCTGTGTGATTGGTCATGCCATCCCGCTGGTCCACGACACGATCGGTCGTCAGCTCACGCAACCGCACGCTGATGGCTGCATCGCCGCTCTTCGAGAATGCATGGAGGACGACCCTGACAACAGCGATGATTCCGGTCGATTGTGCTGCCGCCCAGTCCACGGTTGCATCCTGGCTGCCCGGAATCGGAAGCCACGCGTCCGGTCGGACGAACGGTACGAGCGTCTGGGAATCGCCGCCGAGCGACTGAACCAACTCGGCGACTCCCATCGAACCCGCGGCCCACACGTCGCCATAGATAGCGCCTGAACCGGCGGATGGGTTCCTCATGCGTTCGGCGACGATGCGGTACGTCTGCGAGCCGCAGTCCGGTGGAATCTCAATTCGAAACTGCTTCGGCATCGTCGTGTCGCGCATTCCGCTCACGACAGGCGTCGACTGGACGACAAGGTTGCGACCCACGTTCTGAATGCTCGCCCGACCGAGCGCGCCTCCCGGCTCGACTGCGACCGCGAGGTCAGCGTAGACCCGTTGATCGGCCCTGACACCATTCCAGTCGATCGACACGTCGGCGCCGCGCGGGACCGGCAACGGTCCGTACGTCTGGCGCGCCGCGGAGAACTCCAACATGTCAGCAAGCTCGAAACCGCCGCCGAGCGACTTCGGATCGAGGACTTCATAGCGCCGACTCGGAGTCGAAACGAGATCCGTGATGATATTGGAGGTGCGAATGCCGGCACGCTCGAGGAGATCAACAACCACGCTGGCTGGCATCGCGGAACCCAGCGTGTTGCCTTCGATTTTTGCCAGGTGCACGCCAACCAGCTGTCCCCGAGCATCGACGACCGGCCCGCCCGAGAAGCCTTCTTCGATCGTTGCGGCTTTGTAGGAGATGAGAGTCGCGGAGGCACCGGGCTTCATCGAAACAGTCGTCGATACGATTGGGGCATCGTCGTTCCGGAACTGCGCGAGAGCGAACAAGCGGTCGCCGTCGGCGAGCGTGGTCTGCGGCGCCCGAAGCGTTACGCGTGGGATGTCGGCGCGGAGGCCGACGGCGGCGGTCTCGAGCACGAGAAGATCGCGCGGGGGCGTTTCATTGGAAAAGTCGCGTCGGACGTTCGCGGCGCGACTGGATGCTCGATCGACGAAAGGAGAGACGAAGACCGCGGGATCGAAATCGGCCTCGCCGTACTCCGGTTTCAGCAGATGGGCAGCCGTCAGGATGAAGACGGTATTGCAGTCCGCAGAGATGATGATGCCCGTGCCAAAGCCAGGAGGCTTCTGCGTGCCATCCGTGGTGTAACTCTTGCGGACGTCGATGCGAACCAGCGCGCCTTGCACAGCAACGACGTCCGAGGGCGGATCGGCCTGCGACAACCGGCCGAGTAACAACGCAGCCGTCAACGCCGCACGAGTCGTCGTTGAGGTGCGAGTCATCCTACCGCTTCTCTTCCAGTTGGATCAGCTTCAATCTCGTTAATACGGTCAGCGCCGTACTGCCGATCAGAATCGCCGTTGCGAGCCATGCCGTGACATCGTGACGTGTCTGCATGAACTCAACCCATGACGGCCGCGCGTCACCGCCGCCAATCGCGAGCCGGCGCGCCGATCCTTTGATGCGAACGCTCAGACCATCTTCGTCTGTGGCGATCTGCACGGCCGTGTTGGCGCGCACGTTCGCAATGTCGACGATCTCGCCTCCGATCTGAATCTTGCGTGAGGCATTGACGACTTCGAGCGAATTGTCGTCGAACGGGTGGATCCCGTTCGCGCCGCTGGTCGTGGCAAAACTGATCGCCGACATGTCTTCGAGCGCCGGCACATACGCGTCGGTCAAATGCGCAGCCACGCCATGCATGTCCACGGCGGCGAGTTCGACCGCGAGCGTCGCGTTGTGAGGCACAGCTCTGATTGGGCCCGGCAGTGCCGGCGTCACAGCGGAGCCATCGCAGTGAACGTCCGAGTCGTCACTCATGAATAGTTGCAAGGGCGCTTGGCTCAGATCCGATGGAAATTGGAGTTGCAGGCGGACGCCGTTTCTCCCCTGACTTTGAATGTAAACCGTCGTGCCTCGCATCAAAAGAAAACTCGAGATCTGCGCGTGAGTAACCCTGAAGCTGTTGCAGCGGCGCGGCGACTCCGCCGAAAACTCGAACTGCTCGGCGCCTTCGATTGTCAGGTTTACGAGGTTGGAGGCAAATGCTCTGGCTTCCCGGTCGGCACGCGGCCTCTCTCCGCCGCCGATCTTCAACGTGACGGCGTCGCTGTGAATGGAGGCGACGAATTCTGCGGACGGTTTCCAGGGCCAATACGGGAAAAGAATGAGCAACGGAATCGCAAAGAGGCCGCCGGTGATCAAAACTTCCCGGCGCCGACGGTCACGGTTCTTGCTTTTCGCCATGTTGCCAGCGCAATTCAGCTGGGTTGCTTGTGAAAGAACTCGACGGCGAGATTGACCTTGTCTTGAATCGCCAGGTCCTGATGCCCGGCACTGAGCGACGCGGTCGTCCAACCTTCAGGAATCGGTGTCGCGTCGAACTCGAGCGTGACCGTGCTGCGATCGTCCACGGCCGGATGCGGGTAGGTTGCGTGGTACGCTCCGGCTCGATCGCTGACGACATGCAGCGTAAACGGTTTGAGAGCATTGCGGGTTCTGAACACGAGCGTGTACTTGGAGATCTTCGCCGGCGGCGGTGAATGATAAATCATGGCCGCCGCATACTTCGTGACGTTGCGGTTTGGCTCGCCGATCCAGATGACCATCCCTAACTGATCGCTGCCGATCCCTTTGGGGATCAGGACGTCGCCAGTCGGCCATGGCGTGAAGGTGCGCCATCCCGCGTCGGCGATGTTCTGCGTCGGGAGCATCAAGTAATTCTGGAGCGGCACAATCTCCCGGCCTTCGATGAAAGAACGGTCGTTGGTCGGCACGTAATAACGCACGGAGAGGTTGGCGGTGGTCGTCGGCGAGTACGGCTCGACAAACGACACAAACGATCGCAGTTCCCAGCTTTGACCGGCGTTGGGCTGAGTCGCAAGACCTTCCAGACGGTTTGAGAATTGTTGCAGCCCTTGCTGATTGAGCAAGACGCTCGCGGCAAACAGAGCGCCCACACGCGATCGGACGAGACCCATTCAACCCTCAGGGAACTATATTGGAGATCCGGTACGCCTGGCTCTCCGGTCGCAAAGGCCGATCGAACCAGAGCGGCCGCCGCAGGCCGTCGGGGCCGGGAGCGGGCCGCGTCATCGCCATCCATTCCTTGTAGACCGCGTGCGCCTTGTCGGTGTCGACGTAGATGTCGCCGTAGCGGTCCCCGGCGGCGGCCTTCTCGAGCGTGACGCGCTGATGCCAGCAGTGCATCCCGCTGACCGGATCCGGCTGCACCGGGAACGTCAGATTCTGATGGACGCCGACCTCGCTCCACCAGATGCGCGCGGTGTCGGGATCGTTCGACGCGAACGGCTGCGCGCCGTGGACCTGCGATACCTTGTAGCCGCTGCCCGACTGCTCGATGCGCACGAGGGCCGACGCGACGCGGTTGCCCATCTCCTCGTGCAGCCGCCAGCGCCCGAGGTGATGCGACATGCCGAGCACGCCGGGCCGGATCCCCTCGGTCACCCACGCGCGCGTGACGAAATAGCCGATGCGCGTGCGCACCTTGACGAGATCCCCGGTGGCGACGCCGAAGCGCCGCGCGTCGGCGGTCGACAGCCACAACGGGTTCTCGTGGGAGATCTCGTAGAGCCACTTGACCGGCGATCGCGTGTGGACCAGCGTCGGCAGGCGGAAGTTCGGCAGCAGATCGAACTCGCCCTCGTCTCGGTTCATGTCGCGCCAGTGCACGTGGCCCGGCACGTAGCGCGGCACGGCGTGCTCCGGCCACCCCCAGTCGACGAGCGTCTGCGAGTAGAACTCGAGCCGCCGCGACGGCGTCGTGAATCCGACGCGCGCGACGCCGTCGACGACGACGCCGATCGGTTTGCCGTCCTGAACGACGACCTCATCGTCGGGATCGATCGCGGCGCCGGCGAGCGCGTCGTGCGGCAGCGGCGCGGTGTACGTCGCGTACACCTCGTCTTTGACTTTGAACGCGCCGTACTTGCGCATGTAGGCGAGCGGCGTCAGCGATTCCTTCGCGGCCGCTTCGGGGAGGCCGGGGACGGAGTGCTCGAAGATCCAGCCGTAGTACTCGTCCATCGTGATCGGCTGCCCGGGACGCGCCGGCGACTCGAAGTGCTTGCGGATGCCGAGCGATCCGTCCGGATCGATGCGCCACGTCAGCGCCGCCCAGAACTCGCTCTCTTCCCACACTTCGCCGGGGTTCGCTTCGTACGTCGCCGCGATCGTGTCGCCGCGCTTCTCGCGCGCGACGCGCAGGACCGGCTGCCGGAAGCCGAGCCACTGCGCGGCGTGCGTCTCCTGGCTCATCGTGTCGTGGCGCTCGGTGCCCAGCCCCATCGGCAGGATGTAGTCGGCGAACCACGCGGTCTCGCTCCACGTCGGCGTCAGCGCGACGTGCAGGCCGACGCGCGATTCGTCCTTCAGCATCTCCATCCACGAGAAGCCGTCGGGATTCGTCCACAACGGGTTGTAGACGCGCGTGAAGTAGACGTCGAGCCGCCCGCGCCCTTCCTTCAGGAAATGCGGCAACAGGAAGCTCATCTCGAAAAACGCCAGCGGATACTCGCGCGGGAAGAGCAGCTCGTTCCAGTACGCCGCCGGCGGCGGCGGGATCGGATGCTTCGGCACGAACTTGTTCGACAGGTGCAGTCCGACGCCGCCCTTCGTGCCGACCGATCCCGTCAGGACGACGAGCAGGTAGAGACAGCGTGTGATCTGCCAGCCCCACAGGTTCCCGGCGGCCGCGGATCGCCAGTTGTGCGCGCTGAAGCGGCCGCGCGCGCGGCCGATCGCCCGGGCCGCGTCGACGATCCGCGCCGCGTCGACGCCGGTTTCCCCGGCGGCGAATTCGGGCGTGCACTCGGCGTAGAGCTCTTTCAGCGCGGCGATGAAGTTGTCGAACGTGACCGCGACGTCCGGCCGCGCCGCGCGCAGGTAGCCGCGCCAGTCGACCCAGTCGCGCACGAACGCGCGGTCGTACAGCTCCTCGCGGAGCAGCACGTTGACCATCGCGAGCAGCAGCGCGCCCTCGGTGCCCGAGTACGCGGGCAGCCACATGTTCGACTTCGCGGACGTGTTCGACAGCCGCGGATCGACGACGATGAGCGTCGCGCCGTTGGCCTGGCCCTCGACGATCCGCTGCGCGTGCGGGTTGAAGTAGTGGCCCGTCTCGAGGTGCGACGACAGCAGCAGGATCGTCTCCGCGTTCGCGTAGTCGGGCGACGGCCGATCGTTGCCGCACCAGAGGAAATGTCCGAGCCGCGCGGACGAGGAGCAGACGTTCGTGTGGCTGTTGTGGCCGTCGACGCCCCACGCCTGCAGGACGCGGTTGGCGTAGCCGTCCTCGCCGGGGCGGCCGACGTGATACATGATTTCGTGCCGGCGGTTCTCGACGATCGCCGCGCGCACGCGGCCGCCGATGTCGGCGAGCGCCTCGTCCCACGAGACCTGCCGCCACTTGCCCGATCCGCGCTCGCCGGCGCGCTTCAGCGGATAGAGAATCCGATCCGGATCGTCCAGCTGGTTCGGCGTCACCACACCCTTCGCGCAGGTGCGGCCGCGGCTGCCCGGATGCAGCGGGTTGCCTTCGATCTTGCGGACGGTCAGGTTCTCCTTGTCGACGTACGCGAGGATCCCGCAGGCCGATTCGCAGTTGAAGCAGATGCTCGGGATGATCCAGTAGTGCCGCTTCTCTTTTTTCGGCCACGACGTCGACTCGTAGTCGACGTAGTCGTCCCACTGCGACGGATCGGGATGTGTCCTGAACGCCATCGGCTATGACAGCGGCACGCTCTGGCCGGCTTCGACCCAGATGTACTCCCAGGCGAAGCTGCCGGCGAGGGCAAGAATGGCGCCGACCGCGGCGGTCGTGAAGCCGCCGCTCCGGGCGGCCGCGACGAGCAGCGCGATCGGCGCGGCGCCGCCGCCGGCGACCGCGAGTCCCCAGAACAGGGCCGCGAACGGGCCGCGGCGGATCGCCGTCACCGCCAGTTCGTGGTGCCGCGTCGCGCTCGGGGTCAGGACGTTCTCGACGACGATGAAGGCGACGTGCACCGCCATCGCCGCGATCAGCACCATCATCAGCGGACGCGCCACCTCGGGATCGAAGAACCGCGACGCGAGCAGCAGCGCGGCGGCGCCTTCGGCGATCGCCTGCGCGAGCAGATCGACCACCGCCTGCGGTCCCTGCCACAGATCGCGCGCGAGGCCCTGCGCGAAGAGAAACCCGGTGTAGCAGGTCGTCAGGATCGCCGCGATCACGGCGGGCCACACGAGCGCGTTGACGACGGCGGGGTAGTCGAGGACGGCGGCCGCGATCCACGCGGCGCTGATGAGGCCGTGCGCGGTCAGAAAGTAGGCGCCCCACACCATCCACGACCGCCAGTTCGGGCGGATGAGGATGTAGTAGAAGCGCTCCGGCCGCTCGAGATCCGCCACGAGAATTGCGGCGGTGATCGTCAGGAACAGCAGCGACAGCCCGGGTCCGACCACCGCGGTCAGTCCGGTCCGCGTGCCGCCGAACCACAGAATCGCCGTCAGCAGCATCGCGCCGGTGGCGATCCCCTTCGTCAGGAGGTAGATCGCCATGTCGAAGCCCCACGGCTTCACGTGCGGCGTGTCGTAGTCGACGCGCGGATCGGCGGGCCGCGCGGGATCCGGCGTCGGCGACGCGAGCGGCCGCATCACGACCTGCCCTTCCTTGTAGATGAACGGGCGCGCGGCGACTTCCGGCTGGATCGCGCTCTCCTCGGCGCCGATGTAGAAGACCTTCGGGATCGTGCCCTTCTCCGGCTTGCGGACCTGGATCGCGTCGGCGTGCGCGATGTGCGCGACGGCGCTGTTCGGATCGTCGAGGTCGCCGAAGATCCGGCACTCGGTCGGGCAAACGCTGACGCACGCCGGCAGCAGCTCGTTCTCGACGCGGTTCGCGCAGAAGTTGCACTTCTCGGCGGTGTGCGTGTTCGGATCGATGAAGAGTTGATCGTACGGGCACGCCACCATGCACGCGCGGCAGCCGATGCAGGCGTCGCCGTGCAGGTCGACGATGCCGTCGCGCCGCTTGAAGAGGGCGCCGGTCGGGCAGATCCGCTCGCACGGCGCCTCGTCGCACTGGTTGCAGAGGACGGGAAAGAAGAAGCGTCGGGTGTCGGGGAAGGCCCCCTTCTCCACGGTCTTGACCCAGCAGCGGTTCACGCCGATCGGGATCTGGTGCTCCGCCTTGCAGGCGATCGTGCACGCATGGCAGCCGATGCACTTGCGCAGATCGATCGCGAAGCCGTAGTTGGGCACGGGGAGGGAATATAGCATGCGCTCCGGTGTCGACACTGAGATGGCACGAGGACACAGAGTGGGTCAGCCACAGAGACACAGAGACACAGAGACACAGAAGTGTTCTCGTACACGACGCGCTGGTTCAGCGCGCAATCCGCTGCACCCCGTCCTTCAGGAGGCGAGAGTTGAAGTTGATCAGGAGGCCGAGGCGCTTCTTCGAGACGCCGAGATACGTGATGACTTGCGTTTCGAAGACCGGATTCATCCGTTCGACGCTTTTCACTTCAACGAGGACCTGGTCTTCGACGATGAAGTCGACGCGATACTCCCCGAGCAGACGACCCTTGTACAGCGCAGGCAGCCTCACCTCGCGCGCATACCTCAGCGCAGCCTCCTCGAATTCCATCGCCAGCGCGGAGCGGTACACCGCCTCGAACAAACCGCAACGCAACACACGATGGACTTCAATTGCGCAACCGATGATGCGTTCCGTGATCTTGTTGAGCCCCTCAAACTCTGTGTCTCCGTGTCTCTGTGGCTGATTCATCTCTGTGTCCTCCTGTCATCTCTGAGTCGATGTCGCGCGATGAATGCGCAGTGCGGCATCACGCTCCTCCCGAGGAATTAGCGGAAACGTCTCGAGCACATGCTCGAACTCGGCGGCGGTCAGTTGATACAGCTGCGCGACGCGGGCGTTGAGGCGCGCGAACGCCTCCATGTCGTTGCGGCGGGAGAGCAGGCGCGCGAGCGCGGCGATCTCGCGGCAGGCGGACGGCGACGCGTCCGCCGTCGGGATCGGCAGCCGCTCCACGATCGCCGTCGTCACGTGCGTCGTGACGCGGAGGCGGACGAAGTAGTTCACGACGAAGCTGTTGAACAGACCGCACAGGAAATGCTGCGCACGCGGCGACAGCGGCGTGCGGAGACAGAAGACGGTGTGCGTCGACACGCAGCCGGCTGGCAGGACCGCGGCGACCAGCGTCGTCCGGTTCGTCGCGCTGGCGACGTCGCGATAGGCGAGCCGCGGACGGAGATGGCGGTCGTCGCGCAGCAGGCGGCACGCGTCGGCGGACGAGATGTCCTGCGCCGCGCGATCGACCGCGACGCGGAAGGGCGACAGGTGTTTGCCTTCGACGACCGGCAGACCGCCGCCGCGCGTGCGAAAGGCGTCGCGATCGTCGGTCGCGTTCAGCTCGCGGCCGAAGCGCGCGTTCCAGCCGGCCGGATCACCGAGCGGCGGGAACAGCGATGCGGCCCGCTCGACCAGCGCGAGATCGACGGCGCCCCGCAGCGCGGGAATCGCGAGGTCCGGACCCGACACCCGCTCGAGGACACCGCGCGAGAGGCGCACCGGAAACCATGGCGACGTCGCGGCCGCGTCCTCGCCGAGCGACTCCAGCGCCGCCGGATCCTCGAGGCCGAAACGGCACGCGATGCTCGACGTCGACGCGCCGGGCGACGCGGTCAGCAGGACGAA
>Ga0075436_100002360_pt1 | contig 13032 bp, 8 predicted proteins | sample RhiMethybrSRZTD5_FD_75303 | JGI IMG/M metagenome (GOLD analysis project Ga0075436, IMG submission 75303) | Populus rhizosphere microbial communities from Tennessee, USA - Rhizosphere MetaG P. TD hybrid SRZTD5 | ecosystem: Host-associated > Plants > Roots > Rhizosphere > Soil | place: USA...
GGAAGTAGAGCGCCTGGAGCGCCCCGTAGTGGCCGGCGATCGCGGCCGTCGGGGCGATCACGGCGTTCGAGGCGCTCGGTGGGTAGAGTTCGACGCCCTCGAAGGTCCCGGCCTCCTGCTGGCGCGACACCATCGCGTGCTGGAGGCAGCGGAGGCAAGGGGTGACGCCCGGTACGAACAGGGCGATCGCACATCGGGGTCCCGAGTAGCTGTTCTCGAGCCACGGCGTCCCCGCCCGGACCGCGGCGTCGTTGGTCCAGAGAAGGATCTCGTGGGGCTGGTCAGCCCCGAGAACGAAGAGGTCGCACCCCGCGAGGAGCGGGGCGAGGTCGGCCCCCGACCGGACCCTACGCCGACCGGTGGTGACGCGGACGTGCGGGTTGAGCCGGCGCAGGTGGTCGACGGCCGCGTCGACCTTGAACCGGCCGATGTCCGACGAGCGGTACAGGAGCTGTCGGTTCAGGTTCGACGCCTCGACGCGGTCGGGGTCGACGACCCGCAACCGGCCGACCCCCGCGGCGGCGAGGCTCAGCGCCGTGGCGCTGCCGATCGCCCCCATCCCGAGGACCGTCACCGTCGCCGACTTGAGCCGTCGCTGGATATCGAGGGCCGACCGGGACGTCCCGAGGGCGACGAGGGAGAAGAAGTCGAAGTTCCTCGAGTACCGGTCGAGCTCGGTCCGCGAGAGGTTCGGCGAGGGGGCCTCGGCGGCGTCCTCCACGACCCCCAGCCGGCGCAGCCGGGCGACGGCCCGTCGCACGCTCGGTCCGGTCACCCCGGGGTGACTGCGTCGCAACGCCCTCTCGACGGCGTCCAGGTCCCTCGAACCGTCCATGAGCTGGAGGAGCCTCCAGATCGTCCCGTCGCCGTCGTCCGGGAGGCTCCGACCGAGGCCGAAGACGTCCCGGGCGAGGAGGATCTCGCCACTCGGGAGGCGGAACGGGCTCACCGAGGGCTTGGTCCGGGGGAGAAAACGTCGGCGGTCGGGGGGTGTCGTCACTCCGGTCCCACCCCGGCGGACGACGGCGGGCCGGCCGTGGGAGGCCGGCGTGGCGGAACGCCGACCGCGCCGCGGCGATCGCGGGGCGCCCGGGGCCGCCGGGCGCTCCGGGCGATTACTTGCGAGTGGGGGTCGCTAGGGGTGGGGTCTTCGCGCGCGGGATCAGGGTAGCCCGAATCCGAATCTCTCGCTGGTTCTCCATCTTGTTTCCTGCCCTCCCGCTTTCGGCGGGGTAGGGAAGAAAGTAGTCGTTGGCTGGGGGGATAAACCCTGTGGCGTGGCCCGCCGGAATGCGCAAAATGCGACCCGGGCCCGCGTCTCCCGATGGCCCCCTCGGCCGAGGAGGGGCGGACGGGGTCCACCGACTGCCGTTCGGTCGCGCGTCGGGGGGTCGCCCGGCGTCCCGATCGTGCGCTGGGGCCGGGTCGGTTCGGGCGCAAGGTGAACGACGAATGGAGGTGGCCCGTCCCTTATGATGCCGTAGGGGGCACTCGACCCCCCGGGGCTACCGCCTCCCGGCCGGGTCCAAAGGTGTCGCCGGCCCTAGCCGCCCTACTTCGCCTTGGGCGTTGGCGAGAACCGCTGGGTCCAGTCGTCGGACAGCTCGTCGCGGTGGGGTCGATAGACCTCATCGTAGAACCGCCGCCGGGACTCGAGCGCCGCTCGGTCGAAGGTTCCGACGAGGCGGAGCGCCTCCTCCCAGGCGGTCCGGAAGTTCTCCTTCGTTCCGAAACGGAGGGTCACCGCCTTGTCGAACTCGGCCGGCGTCTGGTCCTTATCCCCGATCGTAAAGAGCAGCCCCTCGGCGTTCGGGTCCCGCAGCGCCTCTTCGTCGCCCAACCGGTAGACCTCCCGGGAAGGCCGTTGGGAGCCGCCGGCATCCTCCCCGCTCGCCGTTGGAGGGGTCCCCTTGAACCCGCGTTTGGCGGCGGCGTAGAAGATCGCCCGGTTCAGCCCCCAGGAGACGGCGGCGTCCCTCGGGAGCCCGAGCGATCGCGCGCGGGCCGCCTGGAGCATCGCCATGACGACGAATCGCGTGACTCGACCTTGGTTGCGCACCACCAGCGGCTCCAGTCCGGTAGGGTTTCCCGGGATGAAGGTCGGACGAATATCGCTTCCCCGGGCCCGCAGACCCAACGAACGCGGTCCCAGGGGGGAAGGCGCGACCTCCCCGTGACCTCCCGGGGCGCGGGCCCGGGGGCGGGTCGGGCGTTCGACGGGCCTGGAGAGCGACCGGACTCGACGGCCCTCGAATGGGGTTGATGCGGGGAGAGGGATTTGAACCCACGAACTCCTGCGAGACCAGACCCTGAATCTGGCGCCTTTGACCTAGCTGGGCGATCCCCGCGCGGAGGGATTCCAGTCGCGCCGGACTAATGAACCCTTGGACGGCAGTGGGGCGGCTCACGCCGGCGCGAGGGTCGGGGCCCGCGCCTTCTCGCCGTTGAGCAAGTCGAGCGCCTCCGCGGCGGTCGCCTTGTCGTGCACGACGGCCCGAAGGCCCTTGAGCATCGCCACTGGGTGGTCGGATTGCCAGACGTTGCGGCCCATGTCGATCCCGTGGGCGCCCTGCTTGATCGCGGCGTGGGCCAGCTCGAGAACCGCCCGGTCGCTGTCGAGCTTCGGCCCTCCGGCGACGACGATCGGGACCGGGCACGCCTCGACGACCTTCTCGAACCCGTCGCAGTAGTACGTCTTCACCAGGTGGGCCCCGTGCTCGACGGCGACTCGGCACGCGAGCGCCAGGTAGCGCTGGTCGCGCTTCTCGAGCTCCTTGCCGACCGCGGTGATCGCCATCACCGGGACGCCGACCTCCTCGCCGTCGTTCACGAGCTTCGAGAGGTTCACGAGCGAATCGTGCTCGTGGGGAGCGCCGACGAAGATCGACATCGCGACGGCCGACGCGTTGAGCCGGACCGCGTCGCGCATCGAGACCGTGATCGCCTCGTCGGAGAGGTCCTCCTTGAGGATCGTCGCCCCGCCCGAGACGCGGAGGACGATCGGGACGGTCGATCCCGAGGGGACCGAGGAACGCAGGATCCCGCGGGTGAGGGCGAGAGCGTCGGCGTGCGGCAAGAGCGGCGCGATCGTCGCCCGCGCGTTCTCGAGCCGCCGAGTCGGGCCCATGAAGTAGCCGTGGTCGACCGCCAGCATGACGGTGTTGCCGCTGTGCGGCGACATCATCCGGGCGAGGCGATTGCTGAGCCCCCAGTCGGCCATCGGCGCCGGTCGGGACGAGGAGTGCCGCGGGCTTAACCGTTGCCGAGGGGCGACTCACTCCGACGCGGCGGCGTCGGTCGCGCGGAGCGAGATCGGGACCCTAGGGTCCTCTTTGACGCGGTTCAGCACCACCTGGGTGTTCGTGCGCTCGATGTACGGGTCCTGGAGCGCGCGCTTCACGAACCGGTCGAGGTCGCGCCGGTCGCGGAACCGGCCGATCAGGAGCGCGTCGATGTCCCCGGTTACGTCGTAGATCGCGTACGCCCGAGGGTCCCGGGCCAGGCGTTCCTCGACCTCCCGGAGCTTCCCCTTGAGGATGCGGATCCCGATCGTCGCGGCGAGGTCGAACCCGAGCTGCTCGTCGTCGAGCAGGGGCACGTACCCCTTTATCACGCCGTCCCGCTCGAGGCGGGCGACGCGGGCGCTCACCGTCGTCGGCGAGACCTTGAGACGCTGCGCGATCTCGCGGTGGCTCTTGCGCGCGTCGACGTTCAGCTCCTGGAGGATCGAGCGGTCGAGTTCGTCGAGCGTGGACGTTCGGCGCATGAGTTAGATAGGAACGGGACGAGTATAAACTCTATCGTTAGAATACTGGACGTTCAGCCTGTTTCCGCGGGGGAGGGTTGAAGTACCGGAACTCGCTCGATGGCTCGGGGTCGACATGGCGGTGGCGGAACCGAGGGGGACGGTCGCGGAGCGCGAGGCGAGAGGGACCGAGGCACTCGACCGGATCCGGGCGGAGAACCTCCGCTGGGTCGAGTTGTTCTACACCGACCTCGTGGGCGGGTTCAACCACATCCACCTCCCCGCGGACACGCTCGACGCCGACTCGTTCGTCTCCGGGGTCCCGAAGCTCGACGGGTCGTCGGTGCGCGGGTTCCGCGAGATCTTCGAGTCGGACATGATCCTCGTCCCTGACGCGAGCACGTTCGCGGTCGTCCCGTGGCAATCGGCGTACGGCGGGACGGCGCGGTTCATCTGCGACATCCTCGTCGGAGCGTCGAAGGACGCGTATGGCCACGACCCGCGCGGGATCGCGCGGCGGACGGGGGAAGTCCTCGCGCACGCTGGCTTCGACCGGTCGTACTGGGGGCCGGAGATCGAGTTCTTCGTCTTCGACTCCGTGAAGCTTCTCCCCTCCGCCGACGCGGTCCGGGACGCGTGGGGCGGTTCGGGGTACGCGATCGAGAGCTCCGAGGCGCCGTGGCAGACGGCCGACGGCCACGGCTCGATCCGGTTCAAGGAGGGGTACCACCGGGCGAGCCCGCACGACGCCCTCGAGGGGATGCGCAGCGAGGTCTGCAACATCCTCGCCGACAACTTCCACATCCGGATGGACGCCCACCACCACGAGGTCGCGACCGCGGGCCAGGGCGAGATCAACATCCGCTACGACGACCTGATCCCGTCGGCGGACCACGTCCAGGACGTCCGCTACGTCCTCAAGAACGTGGCCCACCAGCACGGCAAGGTCGCCTCGTTCATGCCGAAGCCCGTCTTCGGCGACAACGGGATCGGCATGCACATGAACCAGTCGATCTGGTCGGGCGGGCGCAACGCGTTCTACGACGCGGACGACGCCTACGCCGAGGTGAGCCAGACGTGCCGGTACTACGTGGGCGGGCTCCTCGCCCACTCGCGGGCGCTCTGCGCGATCACGAACCCGACGACCAACTCCTACCGCCGCCTCGTCCCCGGGTACGAGGCGCCCGTATTCATCGCGTGGAGCCGCTCCAACCGCTCCGCGAACGTGCGGATCCCGTTCTACCACCGCGGGCGACCCGAGGTGAAGCGGATCGAGTACCGGACGCCGGACTCGGCGGCGAACATCTACCTCACGGAGGCGGCGCTCGCCCTCGCCGGCTTGGACGGGATCCGCCACAAGACCGAGCCCCCGCCCCCCGTCGACATGGACATCTACAAGCTCTCGCCCGCGAAGCGGCGCGAGCTCGGGATCCGCGAGCTCCCCGGCTCGCTCGGGGAGGCCCTCGAGTGCCTCGCCTCCGACGACGCGTTCCTCAAGGACGTCTTCGGCGCGTCGGTCCTTGAAACGTGGTACGACCTGAAACACGAGGAGCAGCTCCAGCTGAACCTACGACCGCACCCGTACGAGTTCTACCGGTACCTGGACGTCTAGCGCGCGTCCTCGCTCCTCCTACGCCGCGTCGCCCTCCCAACCCACCGGCGCGAGGGGACGGTTGACCGCGACGGCGACCGTCGGGTGGCTCAACGGCCGCGTCTACACCGGCCACCGCTGGGTCGAAGGGATCCTCGTCGAGGGGGACCGCGTCACCGTCGCCGCGAGCTCGGCCGAGGTGCGTCGCGCGCGCCCGACCGGCGCGACGACCGTCGACCTCGCGGGGGGCTGGGCGATTCCCGGCCTGATCGACGCGCACCTCCACCTCGCCCGGTCGGTCCTCGCGCCGCTCGGGGTCGACCTGACCGGGGTGCCGAGCGTGCGGGCGCTCGTCGCGAGGGTGCGGCGTCGGGTCGCGGGCCGGTCGTCCGAGCCCCTGATCGGTTGGGGCTGGGACCAGGAGCGGTTTGCGGAGCGACGCTGGCCGTCGCGCGACGACCTCGACCGGCTGCCGACGAACCGGCCGATCGTGCTCCACCGGCACTGCCTCCACGCGGCCGTCGTGAACTCCGCCGCCCTCGAGATGGTTGGACTCGACGACGGGTCGGCCGACCCTCCCAACGGCCGGCTCGGCCGGTCGCGCGGCCGCCTTGACGGCCTGCTCTTCGAGGACGCCCTCGCGCGGCTCCGTCCCATTGAGGCGCGGGCGTTCGAGGCTGCGGCCCCCGGGGTCCGGCGGTTCTTCGACCGCGCGGCGTCGTTCGGCCTGACGACGCTCGCCCCGATGAACGCCGACCCGAGAGAGCTTCGGACAGCCGTCGGGGCGTACGAGCGGGAACCGCTCCCCGTCCGGCTCCGGTGGTACGTCCGCGGCGACCGCCTCACCTCCCTCCCGTCGCGGCCGTCCCCCCGGGGGCCGGAAGAGGTCCGCCTCGCCGGCGTGAAGATCGTGGCCGACGGGTCGTTCGGCGCGCGGACCGCGTGGCTGGAGCAACCGTACTCCGACGCCCCCGAGGAGTCGGGGCTCTCGCTCGGGACCCCGGAGGAGATGACGACGGTCGTCCGCGGCGCGACGGCGCGCCGGCTCCCCGTCGCGGTCCACGCCATCGGCGACCGGGCGCTCCGGCAGGTCCTGCGCGTCCTCGAGACCGAACGGACCACCGGGACCCCGCGGATCGAGCACGCTTCGCTGACGCCGCCCGCGTTGATCGACGCCCTCGCCCACCTCGGGCCCTCGATCGTCGTCCAGCCGCACTTCCTCGCGAGCGACACGTGGCTCCCCGAGCGATTGGGGGAGGCCCGCGCCCGATGGACGTACGCGTTCCGCACCCTGCGGGACCGCGGGCTCACGGTGGCCGCGTCGAGCGACGCGCCGATCGAGCCGCTCGACCCATGGACCGGCGTGCGTTCCGCGGTCGCGCCGCGACCCGAGTACGCCCGGGGCGAAGAACTGACCCCGCAGCAGGCCCTCGAGATGTACACCTCGGCGGCGGGGCGGGCGTTGGGCGAGCCGTCGCTGGGGACGCTCGAGCCGGGCGCGTGGGCCGACCTCGTCGTGCTCCGCGGGCAGGGGTGGGATACGCTCCTCGGGCTCGGCCGCGACGCGATCCACGAGACGTACCGTGGCGGCGTCGTGACCTATCGGGCCGGCGGGTCGCCCACCTCCGTCGACGCGGCCCCGACAAAGCCGATATGAGGTCGCCCGGTACCAGGCCGCCGTGCCCGAGCCCTCGGAGGTCCCGCCGATGCGCGCGTTCTCCCCGACGATGCGGGTCGACGCCCTCGTCTCCGACTGGCGGGCCGACCGGAACCCGAAGCTCTCGTCCGAGGAGCAGGAGCGGGAGCTGTACGGACAGGTATGGGAGGCGTACCGGGAGGGCGACTACGGGTTCGGCCTCTGGTGCTGGTTCGAGTGCGACCGGCTCACCAACGCCTTCAACGGGGCGGTCCGCGAGGTGACGCGGGTGTTGGGAGCGGGCCGGTACTTCGGGTTCAGCCACCGGCGCGCCGTGGCGGAGAAGGTCCCCGTCGAGAAGATCTACCGGCCCCGCAAGGGCGACATGAGCACGCCGAGGACCGACGCGATCATCCTCCCCCAGTACCAGCTCCTCTGCGTCTACCTCGTGCGCGCCCATTCGGGGGACCCGAAGGCGAAGGCGCAGCTCGAGATCGCGCTCGGGGAGCACGAGGACCGTCGTCGCGCCGACGCGTTCGGCCGGCACTTCGACACCTTCAAACGCCTGCTCGAGCGCCCCTCCTCCACCGAAGGAGCGCCTCCCCCGCCCGCCCCTCCGACCGACGTGCCCACCTCGCACCCGCCCTCGCCCGGCCCCGGGGCGCCCGTCGCGCGCGCCGCCAAGCGGGCCAAGAAGAGCGACTAGGTGCCCGCGGAACCGGTCCTCCCACCCCGGTGGCTCGTCCGGTTCGGGTACGACGGGAGCGGCTTCGCCGGCTGGGCCCGCCAGCCCGGGCAGCGCACGGTCGAGGGGGAGATCCACCAGGGGCTGGTCCGCGCGAAGATCGCGCCGTCCGCCGACGCCGGTCGGCCCCGCGTGGCCAGTCGCACCGACCGCGGCGTCCACGCCCGAGGCAACGCGCTCGCGATCTCGTCCCGGCTCGATGGGCCCGCCCTGCTGCGGGCCCTCAACGGGATCGCTCCGGACGTCTTCTTCACCCACGCCCGAAGCGTCCCGGAGGCGTTCGCCGCCCGCGGGGCCGCGTCCCGCTGGTACCGCTACTTCGAGCCGTCGGCGGGGCGGGACCTCGGTCGATGGCGGGAGGCGGCGGAGCTGTTCCGGGGGGACATCGACGTGCGCTCGTTCGGTCGCTCGGTCGACCCGGCGCGGCCCGTCTGGCGCACCGTCGACCGGGTCGAGGTCCACGGTCACGGCGATTGCCTCGTCGTGGACGTGCGAGCCCCGTCGTTCGTCTGGGGCATGGTCCGGAAGATCGTTGCGGCGTTGCGCGGCTACGACAGCGGCCGTTTCGCCCTCGGAACCCTCCGCGCGGCGACCGAAGGTCACCGACGGTGCGCCGTTCCGATGGCCGAACCCGAGCGATTGGTGCTGTGGGAGGTCGACTACCCGGGGGCGTGGGAGGTCGAGGCGGTCGGGCTCGCGGGGCACCAACGCCGAGCGGCCCGCCGCGCCCAGGAGGCGACGTCGGCGCGGCGCGCGGTCGTGTCCGGCCTGTGGGCCAGCGCACCGGGCGGGCTCCCGGCGACGCCGGTCGGGCGAAGGTTATAGGGCGCGCCGGATTCGCGGCCGGACCGAGGGGCACCGAAGATGAAGTCGAGCGCGCAATGGGCGTCGGTCGTTGCGGTATCGTTCCTGCTCGCCGTTCCGGGGCTCGCGCTGGCCGCGCCGATTCTGGCGTCGCCATCGCTCGTCTGGCACGGTCCGTACCACAGCACGACGACCTCGAGCAACTGGGCCGGCTACGCCGTGACCGGCGCCACGAACTCGGTATCGTTCGTCAACGGTTCGTGGACCGTGCCGACGGTATCGGGATGCCGCGCGGGGTCCTCCTCGTACTCGTCGTTCTGGGTCGGGATCGACGGCTACAGCTCCTCGAGCGTCGAGCAGACCGGGACCGATTCGGACTGCCACGGCGCCACCGCGCAGTACTACGCCTGGTACGAGTTCTACCCGAGCCCCTCGCACACCATCAGCGGGCTCGCGATCCATCCGGGCGACGTCATCTACGCCTCCGTCGCCTTCGCGTCCTCCAAGTTCACCGTGACCTTGACGGACACGACGACCGGCAAGTCGTTCTCCCTCTCCGCCACCGTGAGCGCCGCCCAGCGGACGAGCGCCGAGTGGATCGCCGAGGCGCCGTCGTCGGGCCGGATCCTACCGCTGGCGAACTTCGGCACCGTCGGGTTCGGGTTCGACACGACGTCGCTCCCCGCGACGAACTCCGCGACGCTCAACGGGACGACCGGCCTCCTCGGCTCGTTCTCGACGGCGGTCTCGATCGACATGGTGGGCGTGCACCACTCGAGCCTGGTGAAGGCCCACACGTCCGCGATCTCCTCGGACCTCTCGAGCTTCACCGTTACGTGGAAGGCGCGCGGACCCTAGCTCCGGTCCTCGACCCTCTCCGACCGGCCCGAACGGGGATCGACGAGGCTCGCCGGTCCGCCGTCTCTTTGCCTTGGGGGTCGTGGCGCGGAGTAAGTCCGCCGTTTATCCGCCCGAGATTTATCGACCCCCGAGGCGACCGCTCCACGATGTCGTCGGGCGGTGCCGTCGATCCTTCGTTAGGCCCCGTGGCGCCCCGGCCGTCGCGGCGAGGCCGCGGACTCGGGTCCGGTCGCACGGTGACTCTGGTCTTGTTCGTCACCGTGCTGACACTGCTCTCCGGCGTTCTTCCGGCTCGCGCCGCGTCCTCTTCCGCGCTCGCAGCGTCGCCCCGTCTCGGAGAGCCAGGCACCGCCGCGGGGGTGGCCGAGCCCAGCAACCTCGCGGCCGCGAAAGCGTCGCTCGCCGTCGCGAGCAACACGTCCGGCTGGACGAACGTGGCGTACGGGGACGGCCCGAGCTCGATGCTGGGCAGCGTGCTGCTCACCGACGATGCCAGGGACGGGTACCCGTTCCTGATGGCGACGCTCAACGGCTCTGGCTACCCCGGGCCGGCGGCGTACCTCCGTTTCCAGAACGGCGTCTGGACGGACCTTTCCGTGACGTCCGGCCCCGGCTACTGCCCCGGGAGTGCTCTCGGGTACGACTCGACCGACGCCGTGGTGGTCTACGTGCCGGGGCTAGGCTGCCCGACGAGCGGGACGACTTGGACCTACCAGGGCGGGGCCTGGACGAACCGTACGACGTCGGTGCACCCGGCGCCCCGTAGCGTCGCCCAGGTCGCCGACGACCCCAGCGACGGGTACCTGCTGCTGTTCGGCGGCGCCCACCGGACCCCCGCCCAGGTCTCGAGCGACCTCTTCAACGACACGTGGACCTACTCGAACGGGACGTGGACCAACCGCACCGTCTCGGGCGCGACGGCGCCGAGCGGTCGGTACGGCGGTACGATCGCGTTCGACTCGACCGACAGCGAGGTCGTCCTCCTCGGCGGACACACCCTCGGCACCGGCTACCTATCCGGCAACGACACGTGGACGTACCACGCGGGGGTCTGGACGTCCGTCCCTACCGCGGGACCGACCCTACCGTCGGCCCAGACCTTGGGCCCCGTAGCGATCGCCGACGACCCCGCGGGCCTCGGCGTTCTCGCGGTCCTCTCCGCCAACACCTCCCACAACGCGTCGAGCCCAGCGTGGTTCCCCTGGCTGTGGGTCTACAGCGCCGGCGGCTGGTCGACCCTCAACGCGACCGGGATCCCCCCGAGCGTCGTGTCGGCGTTCGCCGCGTACGACGCCCAGCTTGGGTCGGTGCTGCTGCTCTCCCCCGGTACTACGGGCACACCCCCGACGACGTTCCTTTACTCCGGGACGACGTGGACCAACGAAACGCCCCTCGTCCCCGCCCCACGGTTCGGGGCGGCCATGACGTACGACGCCGCCGACGGCTACGATCTGCTGTTCGGCGGGTTCGGTCCCGGAACGTACCCGTACCTCGAGAGCCCCCTCTCCGACACGTGGTCGTTCCACGCCGGGGGCTGGACGAAGCTCACCACGAACGCGACGCCGCCGGCGAGCGGCGCCCAGGGTCTCGTCTACGACGCGTCGGACGGGTACACCCTCCTGTTCGGCGTCCCTACGGCGACCGGGGACGACAACGCGACGTGGGAGTTCACGAACGGTGGGTGGACCCAGATCACCCCGAACGTTTCACCGCCACCCTACAACGACGGCTCCCAGCTCGTCTACGACGGGGCCGACGGGTACGTCCTGCTGCTCTCCCACTGGTGGGGGACGGTGACGACGTGGACGTACCATGCCGGCGTTTGGACCAACCTATCCGCCCAGGGCGTCGCGTCGCCCGGGCGACCCGCCAACCCGTTGGTCTACGATTCCACCGACGGCTCCGTCGTGCTGTTCGGCACGATCCTGTCGACGCTCTACTACGGGGCGCTGAGCGAGGAGACGTGGACGTTCCAGGGGGGCAATTGGACGAATCAGACGGCTCGCGTCGCCGGCGCGCCGGGCGGTCGGAGCGGTGCCGCGATCGTCGACGACCCGGCCGAAGGAGGGGTCCTGCTCTTCGGAGGCTCCGGACAACCGGGCGCGCCGGGGTTCCGCACGACGAACGATACGTGGTTCTACGGGAACCGGACGTGGACCCACTGGTTCACCTCCGTGGCGCCGGTGCCACGGTCCGATGCTTCGGTGGCGTACGACCCGGCGGACGGAACGATCGTTCTGTTCGGTGGCGCCGACGTCGGGAGCTTCCAGCAGCCCCCCGCGTGCACGATCACCCCGTACTACGCGAGCTTCTGCGAGGACACCTGGGTGTGGAGCTCCGCCGCGCTGACCTCGCCGGCGCTCGAGTCGTTCACCGCGAACCCGCCGACCGTCGACGTCGGGACCATGACGACGTTCACGACGGTCGTCCGGGGCGGTACGACCCCGTACGCGTACTCCTACGGCGGGCTGCCCCCCGGCTGCGGCTCCCAGAACGCCTCCACGTGGGCGTGCGTCCCGACCGTCGTCGGTCGGTACAACGTCAGCGTCACCGTCGTCGACGCGTCCGGGAACTCGACCGGCGGCACCGCCCCGCTCACGGTCGTGGACCGGCCCTCGATCCAGGCGTTCTTCGCCGTTCCCGCCGCGGTCGACGTCGGGGAGCGCACGCTCCTCTCGGTCCAGGCGTCGGGGGGCACCGGCTCGATCTCGTACCGGTACGTCGGCCTGCCCCCGGGGTGCGCGAGCCAGACCGTCCCGACGCTTCCGTGCTCCCCTACCTCGGCCGGGAACTACACCGTGAACGTGACGGCCTCCGATGCCGTCGGCGCCTGGGTCTCCGCGTCCCTCGCGCTTCCCGTCGCCTCGCTGGGATCCGGGAGCGGGCCGTTCCTGACCGGGTTCTCGTTCGTTCCGGGCGCGCTCGTCCTCGGCAATGCGACGACGATCTCGGTGAACGCGAGCGGCGGCATCGGGTTCCTGAGCTACCGCTACACCGGGCTTCCGCCCGGATGCACCGGCGTCAACGCGTCCTCGATGGCGTGCGCGCCGACGGCCGCCGGCATCTTCGACGTATCGATATCGGTGGCCGACGCGACGGGGACCGTCGTGTCGGTTTCGGGCAACCTCACCGTCTACCCGATCGGGGGAGGGGCGGGCGCGACCATCTCGGCGTTCTCGGCGGCGCCGAGCGCGTTCGACCTCGGGGGATCGACCGTGCTGGTCGTCCTCGCGAGCGGTGGCACCGGACCGCTCTCGTACGCGTACCCGGCCCTGCCGCCCGGGTGCGTGAGCGCGAACGTCTCATCCCTGCCGTGCTCGCCCACCGTCGCCGGCAACTTCACGGTCTACGTCCTCGTGACGGACAGCGCGGGCCACCGCGTGGGGGCGTTGGGCCGGCTCGGCGTCGGAGCGGTGTCGATCGGCCCGGCCCCATCGATCTCGCTGTTCGTGGCGGCGCCGTCGTCCGTCACGGTGAACCACACGACCACGCTGTTCCTCACGGTCGCCGGCGGGAGCGCGCCGTTCTCGTACCGTTACGACGGGCTGCCGCCCGGCTGCGCGACCGAGGACCGGGTGCCGCTGAACTGCACCCCGAACGAGGTCGGCAACTACTCCGTCCGGGCGACGGTGACCGACGCCGCGGGCCGT
>Ga0075436_100002362_pt1 | contig 13029 bp, 8 predicted proteins | sample RhiMethybrSRZTD5_FD_75303 | JGI IMG/M metagenome (GOLD analysis project Ga0075436, IMG submission 75303) | Populus rhizosphere microbial communities from Tennessee, USA - Rhizosphere MetaG P. TD hybrid SRZTD5 | ecosystem: Host-associated > Plants > Roots > Rhizosphere > Soil | place: USA...
GCACCAGGGCCGGCGGCAGGTCCTTGAGCGGATAGACCCAGATCTCCAGCACGAGGTTGTGCGAGTGGATGGCCGGCCGTGTTCCCGGCTTGCCCGGCTCCCAGGTGGGAGAGCGCTTCTGGCTGTAGCGCAGGATCGGCGGCGGACCGAGGAGGATCAGGGCCCGGCCGCGGTCGGTGAGGCTGCCGCGCGTTCCGCCCTCGACGTAGAGGCGGTCGGCGGCTTCGACACGCTGATAGAAGGTCTTCGCGAACTCGTTCCCGGGCTGGGCGGGGTCGGGATCACGGCGGCGCCAGAACGTCTCGATGAATTCGACCGCGTCGCGGGTGGTGCGCAGGCGCTCTGCCTGCCGGAGCTCCTCGGGGAGCATGAGCCAGCGGGTGGGTCCTTCGGTCAGGCCGCCCGCGCCGGCCGACGTCGGGCGGTCCCCGGGCTGGCACGCCAGAGCCAGCCACGCGAGCAGTGGCGGCACGGCCCACCAGCCCACCGCGCGCGTGTGCCCGGCCATCTCAGTGGACGCTGCCGTCTCCAGCCGGCTCCGGCGCCTCCTGGATGATGCCGTAGGCCTGCTCGTAGCGGTCCAGGTTGGCGGACAGCGCACCGATGATCCGCTTCAGATGGCCGGGGCTGGTCACGATCCGCGAGGTGACGATGCCTTGAGGAGGAACGAGATTGATGAAATCGAGGATGAACTCCTCGCGCGTATGGGTGATGCGGAGCAGGTTCGAGTAGCGCCCCTTCAGCTCCTCGTCGTCGATCTTCACGTTGAGTCCTTGAGCGGGCTCATCCATCGTCAGACCTCCTTGCTGTGGGCTGCTGTGCCGTCGATGCTATCCCAGCCGCAGATAGAGCGCGAGGTCGCCGACGTTCGTCCCGGTGGGACCCGTCTCGAGGAGCGTGCCGTGGACGGCGCCGAGAGCCGGCAGCGAATCATGCCGGGCGAGCGCCGCCGCCGGATCGATGCCGGCCTTGCGCACGGCCTCCCAGACGCCGCCGTCCACCAGGGCGCCGGCCTTGCGGGTGGCGCCGTCCTCGCCGTCGGTGGCGAGCGCGAGCACGACCTCCCGCGCTCCTTCTCCGCCCGTGAGCCTGCTCTCTCGCAGCGCGCCCGCCGCGGCCAGCGCCAGCTCGCCGTTGCGGCCGCCGCGCCCCGGCCCGCCGGCCGCGCCGGAGAGCGTGACCGTGGTCTCGCCTCCCCACACCAGCGCCACCCGGTCCCCGGCCAGCGCCCGCCCGCGCGCCACGAGCTCCCGGCCCGCCGCCGCCGCCTCGCCGCCGAGGCTCCCCTCCTCCGTGTGCAACCCCTGCCGCCGCGCCTCCGCGGCCACCGCCGCCACCGCGGTCCGCACGCTGCCGATCACCGTCGCCTCCACCCGCGCGAGGGCGGGATCGCCCGGCTTCAACGTCTCGGGAATCTCCCCGCGCGCTCCGGCATCGAGGTGGCGCCGGATCGCCGGCGCCATCGGGAGGGACGCCACGGCGGCGAGCGCGTCCGCATACCAGGTCGGATCGGAGGCGAAGAGACCGGAGGCGACGGTCGACGGATCGTCCCCCGGCACGTCGGAGAGGAGGAGGGCCACCACCCGGCCGCGGGTCGCGCGGAGGGCGCCGCCCCCCTTGAGCGCCGACAGGTGCTTGCGCACCGCATTGATGCGGTCGATCGCCAGGCCCGATCCCAGGAGCACCTTGTGCGCCGCCACCAGGTCGTCCAGGGTCAGATCCGGAGCGGGCAGCTCGACGCAGGCCGAGGCGCCGCCGGAGATCAGGGCGAGGAGGTTGTGGGCGGGATCGACCCGGGCGAGCCAGGCCTGGAGGCGGGCCCCGGCGGCGGCGCTCTGGCGGTCGGGGAGAGGGTGGCCGCCGGTCGTCTGCTCCCAGCCGGGATCGAGGAGCGCCGGGCTGGAGTGCGGGCGGATCAGCAGGCGGCGCGGCGAGTGCGCGAAGATCGCGCGGGTGCCGCGGGCGAGGCCCGCCGCCGCCTTGCCCACCGCCAGGACCGCTTCGAAGCGCACGCCCGCGGCGAGCAGGCGCTGCAGCTCGTCGCGCACCAGCCGCTCGGGGTCCACCGCCGCGATGGCCAGGGGAGCCATCCGACGGGCCAGGTCGTGGACGCTCGTCACCCCATGTCAGGTCTCCTCGTCGGCCCAGCGGACCTCGCCCGCGAAGTCCCACGCGTGCTCCGGGAAATAGACGCCCACTCCGCCATGGCGGGCGGTCACCGTCAGGGTGAGCGCCCGGCGGCGGTAGTCGTAGGGCGCCCCATCGCGCGCGTGCACGGCGACGTCGACCGTGTACTCTCCCGGCGCCAAACGGAGCGCCGGGCAGGTCACTCGGATCGTCGCCTCGCCCGAGAACGAGGCGGGGACGTACCCCTCGAGGTCCGTGTTCGTGCCCCACACCTCCGTGCCGCGAGGCGTCGCGATGGCGACCCCGAACACGAAATCGGTGAGCGGCGCCGCCGCCCGCACACGGATCTCGAAGCACGCCGCCTCCCCGCATTCCAGATGATAGTGCTCCGCGCCGGCGGCGTTGAGGAGACGGATCGAGGTGATCTCCGCCTCCCGCGAGCCCCAGCGCAGCTCCTCCCCGGACTCGCTTCCCGGCCCGCCGGCCGGAGCCGCCTCCCGTTGCTCCTTCGCCGCCTGGTGCTCCTCCGCCTCCTGCTCCGCCACCGCCTGCCGATAGGCGTCGATGGCCCGCCGCGGCGATGCGACGAGGCGCTGGCGACCCTCGTCCAGCCACAGCACGCGGTCACAGAGCCCGGAGACCAGGTCGAGCGAGTGGCTGACCAGGAGGAGCGTCCGGCCGGCGGCGAGAAACTCCTCGATGCGCCGCACGCAGCGATGGGCGAACGCCTCGTCCCCCACCGCCAGCACCTCGTCCACCAGCAGCACGTCGGGATCCGTATGGATCGCCACCGCGAACCCGAGACGCACGTACATCCCGGACGAGTAGTTCTTGACCGGCTCCTCCATGAACTCGCCAAGACCGGAGAACTCCACGATTTCGTCGTAGCGCCGCTCGATCTCCCGTTTCGGCAGGCCGAGCACCGCGCCGTTGATGAACACGTTCTCGCGCCCGGAGATCTCGGGATGGAAGCCCGCTCCCAGCTCGATCATCGCGGCCACCCGGCCGGACACCGTGATCCGCCCGGCGCTCGGCTTGAGCATGCCGGCGATGAGCTTGAGGAGGGTCGACTTGCCGGAGCCGTTGCCGCCGATCACCCCGAAAGCCTCGCCGCGGGCCACCGTGAAGTCGATCCCGGCAAGCGCCGTGATGGCCTCCTCCCGCCGCAAGTTGCCGGTGAGCGACCCTTCGAGAAGGGCGCTCTTCAACGTCCGCAAGCGGTCGCCGGGCATCGTCCGCCGGTAGAGCTTCTCGAGCCCCTCGACGCGGATCGCCTCCGCGGGCGTCTCCGGCGTGCTCTCCGTCATGCCGCCTCCACCAGCGTCTCGCGCAGGCGGTCGAACAGCCAGGCCCCGATCGCCCAGAACACCAGGCTGACCAGCGCCATCTGCGCCCACAGGAGAGGCTCCGGCGCCCGGCCGAAGAACAGCACGTCCTGATAGGCGCGGGTGAACGGAGTGAACGGATTGAGCCGCACCACCCAGGCCATGAGCAGCATCATCCGGCTCTGTCCGGTGAAGAAGTCGATGCTGTAGAGGATGGGGGTCAGGAAGAACAGCAGTGTGAAGAGATTGCCTAGAAGGTCCCGCACGTCCTTGAAATGGACCGTGAGCGCGGAAGCCCCGAGCGCCAGTCCCGCGATCATGGGGAGCTGAAGAAGGATGACCAGGGGAAGCATCACCACCGCCGCTCCACCTACCGAATGAGTGAGCAGCCAGGTGGCCAGCATCGCCGCGAGGACCACCGGCATGGCGAGCAGAAGGTGCACCAGGTTCGACAGCACCACCACCATCGGCAGCACCTCCGCCGGGAACACCGCCTTGCGGATCAGCCCCGAGTTGGCGATGAGCGACATCGATCCCTCGAGAGTCGACGTCGACAGCCAGACCCAGGGGAAGAGGCCGCTGACGATGAACAGCGCATACGGCCCGTCGCCGATCCCCTGGCTCCGCGCCGGCTTGAACAGCACGCCGAACACGAAGCTGTACACGGCGAGCAGGAGGAGCGGATTGGCCAGCGACCAGAGGAACCCGAGCACCGACCCGCGGTAGCGCGCCTTGAGCTCGCGCGCCGTCAACGTGCCGAGAAGACCGCGGAAGCGGAAGAGCTGACGCGCGACGCGGAGCATGGAGGTCCCCTCTCTATCCCGGGGGGGAGGGGGGTGTCAAGGGCGCCCCAGGCCGTCTCCCCTGGCCGCATACACGTTGAGCCGGGCCTCGATAGGGCGGTCCGCAGGATGCCGAAGGTACCCTGCGAGGTCCGGCTCGGTACGCGGCCGATGCCGACCGAGGCGCTATTGGTAGAGAAGGCGTAAGGGCCTAACCGAATCTCTCCCTGGGAAATCCTGCCGACCTAGAAATGAAATCGGCGGCCGCGACACTTGTTAATGAAGGGCCGTTGGTATCCCCTCCGCCCCGCGCACGCCTGCTGGGGGCGGCATGCCGGGCGGCACCGGCGGGTTTTAGTACTGACCAAGCGACGGCGGCGGTGCGATCGGCAAACCCGAACGCCCTGCGACCAAGGAAAGCCTATGAGATCGAGCCTGCCTGAATACTTCCTCGCCTCTGCTAGGCAAAGCACGTCCTTTGTGGGTGCGGCTCTGAGAGCTGCGCAGAGAATCTGCTGCCTTTCCTTCCTTCTCTGCTCTCTCGCCGGATCGCTCGCGCAGGCCTCGGACAGTCCCCCCGGGAAGAGTCCGTTCGCGAGCGTGGAGGAAGCCTTTACTCTCCGGCGGAACATGAGCACCGAGGATCTCGCCGCGTTCATCGCGAAGCGCGTCAAAGACCCGAAGTCTGCCGACGCGGCGGGCTTCTTTCTCACCGCCGAGTTGATGAAACAGGTGGGAGACTATCGGGCCGCAGAGTACTACGAAAAGGCGATCGCGGCAGATTCTGACGAGCCTGGCTATGAGCTCTTCTATGCGGACTACCTGCGCAATTTCAGGGGACCTCAACGCCCGCTGTTCGCCGAGGCCGAGCGCCACTACTCCGCCGCCCTGGAAAAGCTCCGGCGGAAGCTCTCCCCATCCCACGAGTCGCGGGTCGTCCACGACCGCGTCGTGAGGGGTCTGGTGGCACTATATCAAGAAGACGGCCTCCCCTTGGCCTGGATGCAAAGCGGGGACGCTCTTCGCGCGCCATTCCTCTTTCTCACCTCGATCCTGCGTACCGCCCGATCGACCTCGGATCTCGACGAGATTCACGATGTGCGCGACTTCACGGCGGAAGCGCTGTTCGCAGCGAGCGCGTTGCGGTTGAATCGCGCTCTGACGCGCGAGGAGCTGCGAGGGTTGGCCCGCGTCAAGGAACCCACGGCGTTCTTCAATCGGCTGCGGGTTCGCGCCGACAGCTCCTGGCTCGAAGTCGCCTATGAAAAGCGCAGCATTGGAGACGCGCAGGTGACCGAGTTCCTCGCGCCAGACCAGTTCAATCGCGTCAAGATCGACAACTTCGGCGTGGCGGCCGCCAGCACCTTCGATCTTGCTCCGGCCTTTGACGCCTATCTGCGGGTGGCCTGGCAGAGAATAGAGCGCGAAGGCCTCGTCGAGTTTCTGCCGCAGGTCAAGGAGCGCGTGCGCCAGAAAGAGGGCGACTTGGCGCTGTCTCGATTCCTCGGCCCCGACAAGGCCGACTTGACGTTGACCTATGTAGGCCAGAGTATCGATCCCGAGTTGCCAAACCCTCCACGCAGGGATCGTCGCATCCTCGGGGGGCGGCTCACCTACCAGGTCCTGCGGCCACTCTCCTGGCTCCGTTACTCCTTTCAGGATCGATTTGCGACCCGTGGCTGGCATCTGTACGGAGGCTTCCTCGACGACAGGGAGCACTTCGGCGCCGTCGAGGTAAGGAGGAACGACTTCTTCGCCGGAACTTCCCTCAATGGCCTCGGTCGATGCGACGTCACCTTGCAACCCACGGTCTTCAAGGTGCAGGTGATAGGCGACAGGTCCCAGTCGAGCTCCCAACTACGGGCGGACGTCACCCTCCTCTATCGGATTCTGGACGAGGAGATGGAGCCAGGCATCCCGAAGGCGACCTTCCTCGGCCTGCAGCCGGCGTTCGTTCACCTGGTGATCCCCGTGCGGCACGACAGCTCGCGGGACGGCCTGACCGCTTTCGAGAACGACAGGATCGGTATCGGGGTCGATTCGAAGCTCTTTGCATTGAGCTTCCATGAGCCGCCTGCCCGCGAGAGTGCGCGATTCTCCGCCACGACGTTTCTCGTCGGCGTCCACTACAGCCGCGAGAGGTTCCCGCGATTGGGAAAGAGCGTCAACCTCTTCGACCTGAACTTCAGTATGGGGTTCTGAGCGATGAGCTCGACAGGTCGTTCCTCCCGCCTAATAGGCCCTGGCATCGTTCTGTTGGTGACGTCCGTGTTGCTGTTGCCTGTGTTCTCAGTCCGGCCAATGCGAATCAAGAGCGTTCTCACTGAGAATTCTGATCCCAAATCTTGGAGGATGGCGAGCGCTGCCCAAGATCTGCTAAAGATAGAGATGCAAAAGGCGGTCGACGAGATCAAGCTACGCATCGAGGAGGAGGATACTTGGTTTCACTACAAGCTCGTCCTAGCCGGTGCTCTTTTTGTGGCTTTTATGCAGTACCTGAAGGTGACAGGGGATACTGGTAATTCCAACAAAAGAGACCTCGATCTCATCTTGACTTCCCCTGAAGTATCATCAGTTCTAGCTCTGGCCTGCATCATTGCTTTAGCGGTAGACATTCACATACGCAACAATATAGTTGTGATCCAGCAGATGGCACTCTGGATTACGCACTATGCTGAGCCAGCGTTTCTCCAAGCTCAGTTCACGGGCAAGGCTGTAGGGTTCCTTCCCTGGGAGCAGTTTTTGCGAATTACTGACCATGGCGCCGGCATGCACAGTGATGACCTCTACGGGTTCGTGTTCTACCCACATCTACACTTCTTGACCTGGCTTCTATATGTCTCTTATCTTGGAACATATTACAGGGTCAACATGTATAACAGCAGCTCTCTGCCTTTTGTTCTCATCGGGTTTAGCCTCGTACATATAACCCTCGCAATGCTCGCCTGGGTTGGCCATGCAGCTCCGAGCGTTTTCGAGTTCCGCCTCATTCCATACAGGGATTCGTGGCTCGGGGGTCCAAGAAACAGTGCTGTCTACCTCATTCCCACGACGCTTATCGCCGCGCTCAACCTAGGGTATGCCTGGTTGCTGCGTAAGCGTTACAACGGGAAATCCGATGAATCGAGCAACCTGCCCTCGGGCCCGACGGCCGAGACTACGGATTCTGGACAATGAGCCACGCCTACGTACATTGTCGTAGCCGCCGGACCCTCTTGTGGAGAGCTGCCTGCCAGGTAGTCGGCATCGCGCTGTTGGGCTGCTCTGCCTTGGAGGCGCGCCCAACCGAGAGGCTGAAGGCCGTATCTCATGAAGAGAGGGCCGTCGATTATCTAAGGCGGACGATGGACCGTTTCCATACGACCTTTGATGTCTATACGGACGCCGGCGCCGCCGGTAATCACTTCGGGGTGCGGGCACGGATGAGCAGCCAGGACAGCGCCAAGCGCCCCGGAGCCGAATCGACGGTGCCGACGATGGATGAGGCCTTTACGGAAAATCCGCACTCCGGCACGACATGCATCAAAGCCTCTTTCAAGTCCAAAGTGGAGAATAGCAAGTTCAACTGGGGCGGCTGGTATTTCATGAATGGCGTACAGAACGGCGTCGCGCCTGCATCCTCCGCTATGAAGTGGTGTCAATGGCCGACCTCGTCGAGTGCTCAACCAGAGTTCAATTGGGGCAGCTATGCCGAAGCGGGAGTCGATCTGCGCGGCGCGAAGAGCTTGACGTTCTGGGCAAGAGGGGAGAAGGGCGGGGAGAGAGTGGAGTTTTTCGCCCTCGGGATCGGCTGGGATGCGGATAGCAAGCCGCCGCAAACGCAACCGGACCCTTGCACCCAGGAGCCCTTCGCTTTTCCGGATTCGTCGCCGAAGGTCAGCACGGGCTATATCTCTCTCGCGCGCGAATGGACGCAGTACACTCTCGATCTTCGCGGGCGTGACCTTTCCTATGCACTGGGAGGCTTCGGCTGGGCGGCCAGCGCTGTGGAAAACGGGCTTCGCGACATCACCTTTTATCTCGACGACATTCAGTACCAGAAGCCCAGGCTCGATGAGCCGCGGTTCTTGGTCAGCTACGAGACCCTGGCCTCGAACGACGACTTCGACCGGGTCTCCCGCAGCACCGCTCAGACGTACGACAACGCTCTCGCCCTCATGGCCTTCCTAGCGACAGGCGAAGTGGCGCGCGCGAGGAAGATTGCCGATGCTTTCGTCTATGCACAAGAACACGACCGCTTTCAGCCGCTGGATCGATTCCAGACCTCGGAGTATGCGGGGAGCCTGCGCAATGCCTATCAAGGCGGGGATCTCGCTCTTCCTCCCGGCTGGCTCGTCGACCATCGCGCCAGAACCGTGAGGATGCCCGGATTTACTCTCGGCGGCGCTAGGGACCCGGATGCGCTCATTCCCGGCGATCTCAACGACCCCGTCGGCCTCCGCACCTTCCTCCTTCACTCCCAGGATGCCGTCTCTTCCGAGATTCGGCGTCTACTCGGTGCAACCCGGCTCGAGGAAGTGACCCAGATCGAATGTAACGGGCCTCCGAGGTCGCTGCGTCAAAGCCTTGTCGTCGAACTCAACCGGTTGCTGGCGCCGGGCGCCGGCAGCTTCGCCTGCCAGTGGGAGTTGCTCCAAAAGGCTTATCCCGAGGCTATCCTTCGCAGACCGGAAGGGTGGGTGGAGAGCAAGTACGACGTCAGTCTCAATACGGGCAACATCGCATGGGCGATGTTGGCGCTCCTCTCCTTCCACGACATGGGAGCGGCCCCGGGCGAGACGCGGTATCTCGAGGCCGCCCGCAAGATGGGGGAGTGGGTAGAGCGCAACTGCCGCGACCGCGGCTCTCTGGGTGGCTACACGGGCGGCCGTGAAGGATGGGAGCCCGACGCACTGCGAGTGACCTATGAGTCGACCGAGCACAACATCGATCTCTATGCGGCGTTTCTGCGGCTCCACCGCATCACTGGCGATCCCGTATGGCTGGAGCGCTCGCGACATGCCGGCTCCTTCGTCAAGCACATGTGGGACGAGGTCGAGGGGAAATTCTGGACAGGTACGGACGACGGGTTCTTGATCAACAACAAGGTGATTCCTCTCGACATCCAGGCTTGGGCAGCGCTGGCCCTGCGAGACGAAGCGCTGCTCTCACAGCGAGACAAGGAGAGAGCCCTCGCTTATGTCGAACGGACGATGAAGCGTGAAGGGGGAGAGGGGTACGACTACAGCCAGCGGAAGAGCCACAGGAGCGGCGGCTACGAGAGTCGACAGGGGGTGTGGTACGAAGGGACGGCGCAGATGGCCGTCGCCTATCGAGTGCTCGGGCAGTCCGAGCGCTACCGGCGGATCGTGGAGTTTCTCGAATCGTCCCAACTCGGCTCGGGAGCCCTGAACGCCACCGACCAGGACGCCGGTCTGCCTACCGGGTTCAAGCTGTCCGACGGGGAGTGTAACCGTTACTACAAGCGAGCCCATGTGGGGGCCACGGCTTGGTTCATCTTCGCCGAGCGTGGAGTGAATCCCTACTGGCTGGGGAATCCCGCTCCCCCGGTTCCGAACGACTGAGGAGGCGAGCGATGCGTGCCCTCTGTGCCGTGACCCTGCTACTCTGCGCGACTCTCTCTCCCGCAGCATACGCCGATCCCTGCACCAGCCCGGGTTGCCAGTCCGCTGCGGCCAGCTTGGAGTACCTCAAGAGCGTCATGGATCAGTACCACAACCGCTTCCCGGTGTACGACGACTTGAGCTCGGCGGGCAATCACTTCAGCTCCTGGGCAAAGATCCCAGACGGGAGCGCACGAGTGACGATGGTGGGTGGCTCGACGGACAATCCGCACTCCGGAGCGACCACGATCCGTGCCCAGTTCGATGCGAGCTCTCCGGCCGGTTTCGGCGGCTTCCTGCTGCTTAACGGGATCCTCCCCCAGGGGGCGACCGCGCCGCAGCCGAATTTCGGCACGGTGCCGAACGCGGGGATCGATCTCTCGGGAGCCACGGCGCTGACCTTCTGGGCCCGCGGGCTGGCGGGCGGCGAAGTGATCGATTTCCTGGCGGCCGGCGTGGGGCGGGACCCCGACAGCGGCACGCCGACGGCCCCATATCCGGACTCGAGCCCTGGCGTCAAGCTGCGCCTTACCCTCAAGGCGCAGTGGCAGCAGTACCGGATCGACCTGACCGACAAAGATCTCCATTACGTCCTGGGCGGCTTCGGCTGGGTGGCGGCGACCTCCGACAATCCACAAGGGGCCGTCTTCTTCCTGGACGACATCCAATACGAGCTCGACGCATCTCATCGCGAGGCGCGCCTGAACCAGCCCCGGTTCCTGCGTAGCTATACCACCCTGCCGCTCCAGCAGGCGCCGCCGCCGGTGAACAGCTTCGACTTGGTCTTCCGCAACGCCGCGTATACTGGCGACAATGCCATGGCTCTTCTCGCCTTCCTGGCCGACGGCAGCGCGGACAGCCTCCGCCGCGCGCGGCTCATCGGCCAGGCCTTCGGCTACGCTACCCAGCACGACCGCACCTATCATGACGGCCGCTTGCGGGATGTCTACTCGGCCGGCGACCTCTCACTCCCACCGGGGTGGCAGCCGAGTGGTGCACCGGGCGCGGTATCCATTCCGGGCTACTATGACGAGGCCGCGCAGAAACTCGTCGAGATAGGGCAGGACGGCCTCAGCAGCGGCAGCAACGCCCAGGCGATGCTAGCTCTCCTCGCGCTCTACCGGCGGACGCGGGAGGTGGAATATCTGAACGCGGCACGGGGTGTCGGGGCGTTCATCCAGAAGAGCTTCCATGCGGCCACGGGGACCTACCAGGGGTTTCTGGGTGGATACGATGGTCCCGAGACCGCCCATCCCCAACTGCGCCCCTGGGCGAGCACCGAGCACAACCTTGACCTCTACGCGGCCTTCTCGGCTCTGGCCAAATTCGATACGGCTCCTCCGACCGGTGTCAACTGGGCAGCAGAGGCCGAGCACGCCAGGGTTTTCGTGGCGGCGATGTGGGACGCCGGCCTTCGGTGCAACCTGGCCGGGACGACCGATGCGGCGACACGCAACGCGACGCCCGGGCAGCTATCGTTGGATGTCCAGCCCTGGGACGTGCTCGCGATATCTGGCGCGCTGACCCTGCATCCCAAGCTCCTCGAATGCGCCGAGCATAACCATCTCAATCGGGACCAGGGGTTCACCGGCTACGATTTCAACGAGGATCGGGATGGCATCTGGTTCGAAGGCACTGCGCACATGGCGACAGCCTATGCGCTGGCAAGACAGAACGACCGAGCGGAGGCGTTGCGCCAGGAGCTCCGCAGGGCTCAGGCCACGCCGCCGTTCGGGGACGGGGAGGGGATCGCCGCCGCGAGCCACGACGGCGTCTCAACAGCATTCGGAACGTTCCTCCTGAACCGGCGGATCCACGTCGGAGCCACCGCGTGGAATCTGTTTGCGCAACTGCAATTCAATCCGTTCTACGCTGAGCCAATCGCGGGCGGTTGTACCGCGGCGCTCGATGCCCTCTGTCTCCTCAGCGGGCGGTTCCAGATCGAGGTCAACTGGCGCGATCAGCATTCCGGGGGACGGACTGGCTTCGGGACAACAGTCCCCATTTCCGATCAGACCGGCGCATTCTGGTTCTTCGATCCGGCGAACGTTGAGCTTATTGTAAAGATTTTGGACGGCCGTCCGCTCAATGGCAAGTTCTGGGTTTTCTATGGCGCCCTTTCCGATGTGGAATACACGATCAAGGTCACCGATACTACGAACGGCGTCGCCCGCACGTATCACAACGCACCTGGCAACCTCTGTGGCAGAGGTGACACCGGGGCTTTCTCAAGCCCTTCAGATCCCGCGTCCGTCACAGCAGAGACCGAAGCTCGGGAAATCGCAGTCAGCCTGCCCGATGCCCCTGGGCCCTGCGCGGCTGGAACAAGGGATCTGTGCCTGCTGGGGAGCCGCTTCCAGGTCGCGGTCCACTGGAAAAACCAGCACGCTGGCGGCGCCGAGGGGGAGGGCACTGCAGTGCCGAGCACTGATCAGACCGGATATTTCTGGTTTTTCGATCCGGCCAACCTTGAGCTGGTCGTCAAAGTGCTCGACGGCCGAGGGTTGAACGGCCACTTCTGGGTCTTCTATGGCGCTCTTTCCGACGTCGAATACACGATCACGGTGACCGATACCGTGACCGGTACTTCCAAGACCTATCACAACCTGCCGGGCAGCTTCTGCGGCCGAGGCGATACCACCGCTTTCTGAGCGGGGCGAGCGAGAGCCGGGCAGCCGGCCCCTATCGCGCCCCCCACCAGCGACACCACCTGCGTGTCGCTCTTCTCCGCCGCTGCATAGAGCGGCTGGAGTGCCTTAAATCGGCCTTGGTCCCCAATCTCTCTTCTTGAGATCGAGCGGCGGCATTGGCCCATTTCGGGGTGATGCCTCCCTTTGGACAGGTCGAGGACGGCCTTGAGCGCCTGCGAGCGGTGATCGAGAAGGGCGAGGCCTGGGCCTCAGAATACGATTGACCCCACCGATTGCGCGCGGCCGGTGAGCGCGGCTGCAGTCCACCATTTTGTTCTGTTCATGTCCTTCCTCCGTGGAACGTTCTGGCGGCAGAGTAGCGGCGAGGTGTGGAGGCGTGGTGAAGGGGATGTGCTGCGGCGGACGTCCGCGCTCCTGACTGCGATCTCGCCCCGGCAGAGGGGAATCGTTCCCCCTCCAGAACGACGAGCGCTTCCTGCTGGGGGAAGCGTTCCCCTTTCAGGGTGGCGGCTCCGTCCGAGCAGGTGGGACGCAGGTCCTG
>Ga0075436_100002364_pt1 | contig 13018 bp, 14 predicted proteins | sample RhiMethybrSRZTD5_FD_75303 | JGI IMG/M metagenome (GOLD analysis project Ga0075436, IMG submission 75303) | Populus rhizosphere microbial communities from Tennessee, USA - Rhizosphere MetaG P. TD hybrid SRZTD5 | ecosystem: Host-associated > Plants > Roots > Rhizosphere > Soil | place: USA...
TGGTGGTGGGCGCGGACGACGTGACGCACCCCAAACCCCATCCTGAGCCGGTACGCGTGGCGCTCGAGCGGCTGGGTGCGCCCGCGACGGGAGCGGTGTTCATCGGCGACTCGCGCCACGACCTGGTCGCGGGCCGCGCGGCCGGTGTCAAGACCGCCGCCGCGCTGTGGGGACCGTTCGACCGCTCGCACCTCGCGGATCTCGAGCCCGATTACTGGCTGGAACGACCGGAAGACCTCGCGACGCTGCGTTGATTTTCGGGTTATTGTAGGGGCGCAGCATGCTGCGCACCTACACCGAAACACGACCGACGCTACGGAAGGATTGACACCCTTGCAGTTCATCCCCTTCGAGCTGGAACGCTGGCAGAGCACCTGGGAGAACCGGGTGCGCTACAATCTCTCCGAGTCGGGCGTGCATCCCCTCTCGATCCGCGAGCTGCTCGAGCTCGCGGGAGCATCCCCCGACCCTCTTCTCGACCTGCGCCTCGGCTACAGCCAGTCGAACGGCACCGACCTGTTACGGAGCCGGATCGCCGCGCTCTATCCAGGCGTATCGCCCGAGCAGATTCTCGTCACGACCGGGAGCGCGGAGGCGAACTTCGTGGTGTGCTGGCGGCTGATCGAGCCGGGCGACAAGGTCGCCGTCATGCTCCCGAACTATCTGCAGACGTGGGGGCTGGCTCAGAACTTCGGCGCCCAGGTGCGGGGCTTTGCGCTACACCCGGAGGCGGGCTGGGAGCCCGCGGCCGCGGAGGTGCGCAGCGCGATCGCGCCCGGCACCAAGCTCGTCGTCGTCACGAACCCTCACAACCCCACGGGCCACGTGCTGTCGGACGAGATGCGGCGGCTCGTCGTGGCACGCGCCTCGGAGGTCGGAGCCTGGCTGCTGGCGGACGAAGTGTACCAGGGCGCGGAGCGGGACGGGGTCACGACCGCGTCGCTGTGGGGCAGCTACGAGCGCGTGATCGTCGTGAACGGCCTGTCCAAGGCGTACGGGCTGCCGGGCCTGCGCATCGGCTGGGTGGTAGGGCCGCCGGGGTTCTCCGCGGAGGCGTGGGCTCGGCACGACTACACCACCATTGGGCCCGCGGGCGCGAGCGATCACCTCGCCGCCGTGGCACTCGCGCCGGGCGTGCGCGGCAAGGTGCTCGAGCGCACCCGCGCCATCCTCCGGTCTAACTACCCGGTCATCGAGCGGTGGCTGAAGCGCTTCGGTGACACCTTCAGCTGGCACCCGCCGCAGGCTGGCGCGATCTGCCTGGTGAAGTACCGTCAGGGGATCAGCGCCCTCGACCTGGTGGAGCGGATGCGGGCCGAGCACAGCGTGCTCCTCTGCCCGGGGGACCATTTCGGCTTGCCGCAGCACGTCCGATTCGGGTTCGGCGAGGAGCTCCACCACTTCGAGGCGGCGCTCGCGGAGACGGAGCGGGGCCTGAAGCACGTCTTCACCGACTGATATGAAGGTCGTGCCGCTCGAGGCGTTCCGGGACAAAGTCTCGTTCGTCAACGCGATCGGCGCGGTGGAGCGGGGGTTCCGCTCGCTCGCCCTGGGGGAGGCGGTGCTCCCCGACCCGATGGTGATGGAGCTCCCGGCGGAGCAGGCTGAAGTGCACGTCAAAGGGGCGCATCTCAAGGGCGCGCGCCACATCGTGCTCAAGGTGGCAACGGGCTTTTACGAGAACCGCGCTCGCGGTCTGCCCTCGGGCGACGGCCTGTTCCTGCTGCTCGACGCCGCAACGGGCGTTCCGGCAGTGCTGTTGGAGGAGCACGGCTACCTCACGGACTTCCGCACCGCCGCGGCGGTGGCGCTCACGCTCAAGTATCTCGCGCCCAGGGAGGCGCACGAGGCCCTGCTCGTAGGTGCGGGAGCCCTCGCCCGGGTCACGGCGCGCGCCATGGTGGCGCAGATGCCGCTCGCCCGGCTCACCCTGTGGAATCGCACGGCCGAGCGCGCCGGGCAGCTCGCCCGCGAGCTCGCGCAGGTGGTGGAGATCCGCATCGCGCCCGCCCTGGAGAGCGCCGTGCGCGACAGCCGGGTGATCGTGACCGCGACCGCCAGCACCACCCCGTTGATCATGGCGTCCTGGGTGGCGCCCGGGACGCACGTCACGTCGGTGGGGACCGGGAGCCCCGAAAAGATCGAGCTCGAGCCCGCGCTCCTGGCGCGGGCCGACAAGCTCGTCGCCGACCGCGTGTTCCAGACGGAGCGCTACGGCAACCTGCACCACGCCATCGCGGCCGGTGTGGTCACCCGCAAGCAGGTGTACGCGGAGCTGGGCGACCTCGCGGCGGGACGGCGTCCGGGCCGGGAGCGCGCGGACGAGATCACGGTCGCGGACTTGACGGGCGTGGGCGTCCAGGACGCCGCGATCGCGCAAGCGGTGGTGGAGGCGTTGGGACTGTGAGCACTCGCCGAACGGCCGTTTTTGGGCTATCCATTTGCCGTATTCGCCCACCATGGGAGCGTAGCGTTACGAAACGCGCATGGGTCGTGCTCGCCGCCGCCGTGTGCGCCGGCACCCCGGCGCGGCTTGGCGCACAGGGCTCCGCACGGTACACCCCCGCGGACGTGCACTTCATGTCCGGCATGATCCAGCACCACGCGCAGGCGGTGCTCATGGCCGGCTGGGCGCCCACGCACGGAGCGAGTCCGGCCGTGCGCGCGTTGTGCGAGCGGATCGTGGTCGGCCAGCGCGACGAGATCGCGCTCATGCGGCGCTGGCTCAACGAGCGTCACGAGCCAGAGCCTCAGGCCGACGCCGCGCACATGATGATGCCGGGCATGGACTCCACGATGCTGATGCCGGGGATGCTGACCGCCGCGGAGCTCGCGCGGGTGGACCAGGCCCGCGGGCGGGAGTTCGACCGGCTGTTCCTGCAGTTCATGATCCGGCATCACCAGGGCGCCATCACCATGGTGAATCAGCTGTTCGGCACGCGCGGAGCCGGGGAAGAAGAGCCCGTGTTCCGGTTCGCCGCCAACGTGTTCGCCGACCAGACGACGGAGATCGAGCGCATGCAACGCATGCTCGCCGATTTCCTGCTCGCTGCACCCTAGCTTCCCCACCCCTCACAGGACCGTGCCATGAAACGTCGACTGTGTGCGCTCGCCCGTGTCGTCGCAAGCTTCTCCCTCTTCGCATGCGCCTCGTCGGGCGGTGCCAACCTGTCGACCGTCGCTCCCAGTCCGGACCCGCGCGTGGGTCTGCGCGCCGGCGCCGTGCGCGTCGACACCGCCAATCACCGCGTGCTGGAAGTGACCCCCGCCGCGCAGGCGGCGTGGAATCTGCGGCTGATCGTGAACCGGCCAGCCTCGGAGAAGTTCGTAGGTGTGACCAACTCCGACCTGGCGTTCTTCCGAAATTACGTGATTCAGGGCAATTACAACGGCTTTCAGGTGTGGGACATTTCGAACCCCGCGGCACCGACGCTGAAGGTGGGATACCTCTGTCCCGCGTCGCAGAGCGACGTGTCGGTCTACCAGAACCTGCTGTTCGTGTCCGGGGAGGGCATGGGGGGCCGGCTCGACTGCGGCACTCAGGGCGTGCACGACTCGGTGAGCAGCGCGCGGCTGCGGGGCCTGCGGATCTTCGACATCTCCGACATTGCGAATCCGAAGTACATCGCCAACGTGCAAACGTGCCGCGGCTCGCACACGCACTCCGTCGTGACCGATCCCAACGACCCCGCGAACGTCTACGTGTACATCTCGGGCGCCGCTCCGGTGCGCTCGCCCAGCGAGCTCCCGGGATGTGTGGCGGCCGCTCCCGACTCGAACCCCAACAGCGCCCGTTTCCGGATCGAGGTCATCAAGGTGCCGCTCGCCGCCCCGCAGCAGGCGGCGATCGTGAGCTCGCCCCGCATCTTCGACTCGCTCACGGCTCCGCCAACGCACGGCGAGGCGCCGGAGGACGTCGCGCGGGCCGCCGCGGCGGCTGCCGACGCGCGTGCCAAGGGCGGCTTTACGGCCGCGGTGAACGGCATGGAATACGTGCTGGGAGCGGGGTTCATCAATCCGATGCTCGACAGCGTCGTCAAGGCGCGTCACGGCACCGGGGCGCCCACCGGCGCCGACAGCGCCGCGCTGCGGGCGGCGATTCAGGGGATCGTGGACGTGATCGTGGGGGCGCCAAAGCCGGGAACGCCGAATACGGCGCGCCCGGGACCCGAGCAGTGCCACGACATCACCGCGTACCCGGCGATCGGGCTGGCGGGCGGGGCGTGCGCGGGCTACGGGCTCTTGCTCGACATCCGCGACGTGGCGCATCCCAGGCGGATCGGGGCCGTGTCGGACTCGAACTTCTCCTACTGGCACTCGGCGACGTTCAACAACGACGGCACCAAGCTGCTGTTCACCGACGAGTGGGGCGGCGGCGGCGGCCCCAAGTGCCGCGCGACCGACCGGCACGAGTGGGGCGCGGACGCGATCTTCACGCTGGACGACAAGCGCATGACGTTCCGGAGCTACTACAAAATGCCGGCGCCGCAGACCGAGCTCGAGAATTGCGTCGCCCATAACGGCTCGCTCATCCCGGTTCCCGGGCGGGACATCATGGTGCAGTCGTGGTACCAGGGCGGCGTGTCGGTGTTCGACTGGACCGACGCGGCGCATCCCGTCGAAATCGCGTTCTTCGATCGCGGCCCGATGGATGGGACGAACCCGGTCGGCGCGGGAACGTGGTCGGCGTACTGGTACAACGGGCACATCTACAGCTCCGAGATCGCGCGCGGGCTCGATGTGCTGGACCTGTTGCCGAGCGGGTTCCTTTCGAAGAACGAGGTCGAGGCCGCCTAGCTCGTGCACTGGGACTACTTCAACGCCCAGGACCAGCCGCGCATCGTCTGGCCGCCGAGCTTCGTCGTGGCGGCCGCCTACGTGGACCAGCTGGAGCGGTCCCACGGGTTGGCACCCGTGCGGATCGCGGCGGTGCGGCAGGCGCTCGATCGCGCGCAGAAACTGTCAGGCCGCGAGCGACAGGACGCGCTGACGCAGCTGGCGACCACGCTCGGGGGTGACGCGACCGGGGCCGCGGATGCCGCCAAGGTGCGGACTCTCGCCGCGGCGGTGACCGCGCTGGCCACCGCACAGCCCTGACGCGCGCTAGGCGAGCGCGCGCAGCACGAGGTAGGTCAGGCCCGCGATCCCCGCGGCGGCGGGGATCGTGAGGACCCACGCCCATACGATCCGCCCCGCCACGCCCCAGCGCACGGCCGAGAGCCGGTGTGCCGCGCCCACGCCCGAGATGGCACCGGTGATGGTGTGCGTGGTGCTGACCGGGATGCCGAAGTGCGAGGCGATGAACAGCGTGATGGAGCCGCTCGTTTCGGCGCAGAAGCCCCCGAACGGCGTGAGCTTGGTGATGCGCTGGCCCATGGTCTTCACGATGCGCCACCCGCCGGCCATCGTGCCGAGCGCGATCGCCGCGTGGGCACTGAGGATCACCCAGACCGGAATCACGTTGGCGGTGGTGAGGTGGAACGCCTGGACCGGGAAGGCGACGAACGACGCCTGCGCGGCGAACAGCAGGCCGACGATGATGCCCATGGTCTTCTGCGCGTCGTTGGTGCCGTGGCCGAGCGAGTACAGCGCCGCGGAGACGAGCTGCAGTGAGCGGAAGGCACGGTCCACCCGCCGCGGCAGGGAGCGCCGCAGCGCCCACGACAGCCCCACGGTGAGGCCGAGGGCGAGCACCAGGCCCATCAGGGGCGCCACCACGATGAACACGAGCGTCTTGATCCAGCCCGCGGGGAGGATCGCCGCGAATCCGGCCTTGGCCACCGCCGCGCCGGCGTAGCCGCCGATCAGCGCGTGCGACGAGGACGTCGGCAACCCGCCCCACCAGGTGATCAGGTCCCAGGCGATGGCGCCGACCAGTCCCGCCACGATCACGACCGGATCGACGATCGTGATATCGATGAGCCCGCTGCCGATGGTCCGAGCGACGGCGGTGCCGAACCCGAACGCCGCGACGAAGTTGAAGAATGCCGCCCACACCACGGCGACGCCCGGGGAGAGCACGCGGGTGGAGACGACCGTGGCGATCGAATTCGCCGCGTCGTGGAAACCGTTGATGAAGTCGAAGGCGAGCGCGACGAGGACGATCGCCAGGACCAGCCACACGGCCGCGGGCGTCACGCGTGCTTGATCGTGATGGACTCGAGGTCGTTCGCCACGTTCTCCGACTCGTCCAGCGTGCGCTCGAGGTTGTCGTAGATCTCCTTCCACTTGATCACTTCGAGCGCGTCCCGCTCGGTCTCGAACATGCGGCCGAGTGCCTCGTGGTAGATCGCGTCGCCCTCTTCCTCGAGCTTTTTCGCCTCGATGCAGAAGCGCATGACGTCGTCCCCCTTCTTCAGGCGGCCGACGCCCTCGGCGAGCACCTCCACCATGCGCTGGATCACTTCGGTGAGCAGGTTCACGCCCTGCGGCGCGACGCCCAGGTGGAAGATCTGGGAGCGGCGCGCGATCCCGTCGATCACGTCCATCACGTCGTCGAGGTCGGACGCGAGCTGGTGGATGTCCTCACGGTCGAGCGGCGTAATGAACGTGCGGTCGAGCCGATTCACCACCTCGTGGGTGACCTGATCGGCCTCGTGCTCCAGCCGTTTGATCGCTTCGACGTGGCCTGCTCGGCGATCGGGGGGCGCGGCGAACAGGTCGCGCAGATGCTGCGCGGCCTCTTTGTTGCGCGTGGCGACCGCCACGAACAGGTCGAAGAATTCTTCTTCCCGGGGCAACAGGCGCACGGCCGTGTCTCTCGTGTGAGGGGGAGTCTATCGTCACCCAACATAGCGGCCCCACGCGGGAGTCACTAGGTTACCTCGCCAATGGCCACCACCCAGCAGCCGCAGGTCGACTTCGTCAAGGCGATTTCGCGGCTCGACGCCACCGCGCTGGTCGTCGGGTCGATGATCGGCTCGGGCATCTTCATCGTCTCCGCGGAGATCCTCCGCGAAGTGCACGCCCCGGGCCTGCTGCTCGTCGTCTGGGCCGCGTCGGGCGTGGTCACGCTGATGGGCGCGCTCTCGTACGGCGAGCTCGCGGCCATGTTCCCCAAGGCGGGCGGCCAGTACGTCTACCTGCGCGAGGGAATCTCGCCGCTGTTCGGCTACCTGTACGGCTGGACGCTGTTCCTCGTGATCCAGACCGGCACGATCGCCGCGGTGGCGGTGGCGTTCGCGCGCTTCGCGGCCGTGTTCTGGCCCGGCCTCTCCCCCGACGTGTTCCTGGGTTCCACGGTCCACTTTCCCCAGCCGATCGGCGACGTCGCCGTGGGCCTCTCGCGCCAGCGCCTGCTCGCCGTCCTGTCGGTGGCCCTGCTCACCTGGATCAACCTGCGTGGCGTGCGCACGGCGGCGCTGATTCAGACGTCGCTCACCGCCGTCAAGACCGCCGCGCTCGCCGCGCTGATCGTGCTGGGACTCACCGTCGGCCGGCACGCCGATGCGATCGCGGCAAATTTCGGGGGCAACTTCTGGGCCACAGGCGGCGTGGCGGTCGGGCTCGGCGCCATCGGAGCCGCCATGGTCGGCTCGCTGTTCTCGATGGATGCCTGGAACAACGTCGGCTTCGCGGGGAGCGAGCTGAACCATCCCGAACGGGACCTGCCGGTCGCGATGGGGGCCGGCGTCCTGATCGTGACCGTGCTGTACCTGCTCGCGAACGTCGCCTACCTGAACGTACTGCCGGCCGCCGCCATCGCGACCGCGCCCCAGGACCGCGTGGGCACAGCGGCGCTGCAAGCGATCCTCGGGCAGCCGGGCCTCAAGCTCATGGCCGCGGCGATCATGATCTCCACGTTCGGGTGCAACAACGGCCTCATCCTGTCGGGCGCGCGCGTGTACTACGCCATGGCGCGCGACGACTTGTTCTTCAAGTCCGCCGGTGCGCTGCACCCGCGCTACAAGACGCCCGCGGTGGCGCTGATCGTCCAGGCGGTGTGGACCAGCCTGCTGTGCCTGTCGGGCACCTACACCCAGCTCTTGAACTTCGTCATCTTCGCGGCACTGGTGTTCTACATGCTGACGGCGGTGGGCCTGTTCGCGCTGCGCGTCAAACGACCGGCGGCCGAGCGGCCGGTGCGTGCTCCCGGGTACCCGTGGCTCCCCGCGCTGTATGTGATCGCCACCGCGGTGATCGCCGTGGACCTGCTCGCGCAAGACGCCACGCGCACCTACAGCTTCCTAGGTCTGGGACTGGTGCTCCTCGGAGTGCCGGTGTACTTCGCGTGGCGGGCGACGGTCAGACGCGCGGCGTGAAGCGGGGATAGTCACCCAACACGATCACCACCGCGCCCTGCCCTTCGAGATCGCGGATCGCGCCCGCCATGGCGGGGTCCGCCGCCCGCGCTTCGATGTCCAGATAGAAGAGGTACTCCCAGGGCGTCGTGCGGTCGGGACGGCTCTCGAGCTTGGTCAGGTTGAGCCCGGCGGCGGCGAGCGGCGCGAGCGCCCGCGCCAATGTCCCCGGCCGGTGCGGCAGCTTGAGCAACAGCGTCGTCTTCGCCGGCACGCCCGGCGGCGGCGACGCCGGCTCCGGCGCGACCAGCAGGAAGCGCGTCTGATTGTGCGGCTCGTCCTCGATCCGCTCCGCCATGATCGTCAACCCATAGCGCCGCCCCGCCAGCGCACCCGCGATGGCGGCGAGCGAGCGATCGCCCTGCCGCGCCACCTCGGCCGCCGCGCCCGCCGTGTCGTAGAACGCCACCACCTCCACGCCCGCAAGCTCGCGTAGAAACCGCTCGCACTGCGCCAGGGCGACCGGATGCGACAACACACGCTGCAGTGATTCGCGCGAGGCGCCCGCCACACCGAGCAGACAGTGGTGCACCGAGTTCACCACCTCGCCCACGATCGCGAGGCCCGACTCGGCGATGAGATCGAAGTTCGTCGCGATCGATCCGACCAACGAGTTCTCGATTGGCAGAAGACCCAGATCGGCGCGACGCTCGACGACTGCCTCCGCGACGTCGCGAAACTCACGATAGGGCTGCGACACGGCATGCGGCTCGAGCAGGAAGAGCGCTTCTTCGGAGTACGCGCCCGGCTCTCCCTGAAATGCTATCCGCTTGTTGTCCATTGGCTTAGACTAATGGCTCCCGGCTCTTGCCGTAAGCTTCGCCGGGGTTCATATTGCCGATTCATGACCCGAACAAACACCGAAGCGGCGACGCCGGTGCCTGAACGCACGCCCTGCCCCGACTGCGGCGCGGGCACCGTGCGGCAGTCGGGATGCCTGGTGTGCGTGCAGTGCGGGTGGGCGCGGTGCGGATGAGAGCCGACCGGCAGGCGGACGGGCGGACGGGCGGACGCGAGGTCCGCCCTCCCCAGCTCCCGCTGTTACCGTTCGCCAGTTCGCCCGTCCGTCCGTCCACCCTTGCCGTACTGGACCAGCGCCTGCGCGGCACGACGTTCGTCCAGCTCTCCGCCCGCTCGGTACTCAACTCGCCGCAGCAGACGGGGGTGGGTTTCTGGTCGCTGAACCCGTACGTCGGCTGCGAGTTCGGCTGCACGTACTGCTACGCGCGCTACGCGCACCGCTACGTGGTCGAGCGGGCGCGCGACGCGGGCAAGCTCTCGCGCCCCGAGTTTCGCGACTTCCGCGGCACGCACGGGTGGGAGGCGTTCGAGCGGCGCATCTTCGTAAAGGAAGATCTGCTGGGCGCGCTCGAGCGGGACTTGCAGCGGTACTTCCGGTCCGGCCGTCCGCCGGACCCGCCGACCGCCCCGATTGTCATCGGCACCGCGACCGATCCGTATCAGCCCGGCGAGCGCCGCTTCCGGGTGACGCGCCAAGTGCTCGAGCGGCTGGCGCGGTGCGAGGGATTGAACATCGGCCTCATCACCAAGAGCCCGCTCGTGGCGCGTGACATCGACGTACTGCAGCGGATCGGGGCGCGGAACGACCTCGAAGTCCACGTGTCGCTCACGACCGTGGACAGCGGCATCATCAGACGACTGGAGGCGCGCTCGCCGATGCCGGCGGCGCGGCTGCGGGCCCTGCATAAGCTCACGGCCGCGGGCGTCAACGCGGGCCTGATTGTGGCGCCGGTCCTTCCGGGGATCACGGACGACGTTCCCCACCTGGAAGCGCTCTTCCAGGAGGCCCGGGAGGCCGGCGCTCGTTTCATTCACGCCGGCCCGTTGCGGCTCTACGCCGCGGTGCGCGAACGGTTCCTGCCGGTGCTGGACGAGCACTTCCCTCACCTGAGCGAGCGGTATCGGCGTGCGTACGCGCGCGCGAGCAATGCGCCCCGCCCCTACGCGGCGGCGCTCGCCCGGCGCGTGCGACGGCTGCAACGGCGCTTCGGGTTTCCGGAGAACGAGGGAATGCGAGATCGCTACGGGCGACGGTTACCGCCGGCGCAGGGAGCGCTCGACTTGTGACGGTCGCCGTTTACGACTGGCGGTTGTTCACGTAATAGGCGGTGAGCTCCGCGACCCAGGCAGGGATCGAGCGCCCGCGCGCCTGGTAGGCGTCCGCCAGCAAGCGGGCGAGGCCCCGACCCAGGATGACGCCGTCGGGGGTGCCGAGGCCGGAGCTGAGCTGCTCGACCAGCGCGACGATCTCCGAAGCCTTGCGGGATCTCGGTCGCTTGGGCTGCGCCGCTGGCTCTGGCCGGCTCGCTGGCATCGTTACACCACGTCGGGAGACGAACTGCACAAACAGTACAGTGGATATAGCATCACGCGTCGGCCATCGCAATCGGGTGAAGCGTGTCAGCCGACACCACCAACCGCCTTCCCATGCGACTCGTACTGGCGGCGCAAGTCGTGCACCCAGGGAGGCGCCGCGAGGCGCCGCGCCTCGTACGACTCGACGAGCAACTCGACCACCTGCTGTCCCATCCGCATGATCTGTCTCGCCGACAGATCGCTCGACAGCTCGTTCAACAGGCGCACGAACTGCCCGATGTTGGGGGGTCGGCTGACCCGGCCACGGCCGGCGAGCCACCGCTCGAGCTTGGAGCGGGTGACACTGCGCGGGGTCGCGCCCTGCAGAAAGTCCCGCAGCCCGTTGGGGCTCATCGCCGTCTCGCGCGCGATGCGCCGCAGCGAATGGCGCGCCGTTTCGCGGGCAATCGCATCCCGCAGCAGCGGCACGGGCAGGGCGGGCAGGCTTGGGCGAGCCGCCGCCGGCCGGGAGCTGCGTTTGCGATCGTGCGCACCGGCACGCCTCAACCGGCACCTGACATACGAGGCCGCTCCAAGGTCCCGAAAAACTGCACAAACTGAACACTGGTAGATATACCTCCCTCCCCCCGGAGGCAAGACTCTCCGGAGGAATCAGCGCTAAGCGACTTCTCCCGCGGATTTGTTTCGGGTCGACCGGTATTGCCGCAGCAGGTCCTGCACCCAGCGGGGCGGCGAGAGCCGGCGCGCCTCGTATGCCTCGGCCAGTAACCGGGCGATCTCCCGGCCCAGCTGGGTCGTCTGCTGGGGGGCGAGGTCGCCCGACAGCTCGTTCAGCAGGCGAACGAGCTGCCCGACGTTGGGAGGCCGCGAGGTGCGACCCTGATCGGCGAGCCAGCGCTCCAGCTTGGTGCGGGTGGCGCTGCGCGGAGCGGAGCCGTTCAGGAAGTTGCGCAGGCCGTTAGGGCTGACCGACATCTCCCGCGCGGCCCGCCGCAGCGACAGCCGGGCCGTCTCGCGCGCCACCGCGTCACGCAGCAGGGGGACGGGAAGCGTGGGGACTCCCCGGCGACCGGGGCTCATGTGCCACTCCGTATGCGTGCAGTTTGTGCGGTTCTGCGGGAGTTACACACTGCTACCGTAGCAGAAGTTTCGAACGGCCGCAAGCACGGCCGCGACGGACTTCACGGCGCCGCTTCGCTCAGCGCGGCGGCGAGCGCGCGAATCGTGCCCGGGGCGTTGCCCTCCAGGCGGTTGTTCACCAGGATCAGGGCCTCGATGCGCCGTCGCAACGCTTCGGCCACGAGGCGCAGCAGGTCGTGGCGCACCTCAGGTTGGGGATCGCGGATGCGCTCGTATGGCTCGAACAATTTCACAGCGGCGGCATAGGCCCGCCCCGGGCGGAGCAACCCGCGCGCCACGGTGAACCCCGCGGGAAACGTCCACGGCAGCTCGAGCTGCTCGCCGATCGCGGGCATCTCGTTCCAGGAATTGAACACGTGGGCCACGCCGTGGCGCGCCAGCACGGCGCCGTGGCTATCGGTCAGGAGCTCCGCGTTGCGCAGCTCCACGGCGTAGCGGAAGTCGCGCGGTAGCTCGCGCAAGAACGCGTCGAGCTCGTCCGCCCAGCGCCCGGGCTCGGGGAGGTCCTTGCCCCGCATGGCCTGAAACTCGAATACGAACGCACCGGCGTGGCCCGCGAACGCGCGGCGGTACGGCCCGAGCACCGCGTCCTTGAAGAGCGCGGCATTCAGGAAATCGGGATTGCGCTGACCCGCGAGGTTGCCCCAGCGCGGGTCCTGGTTGAAACGGCGGGCCGTGATCCGGTCCCACACCTTGCTCACGCATGGAAAGCCGGCGGGGAGGGCCCGCGCATACGCCGCCAGCACCTCCTCGGACGGAGGCTCGTAGAACGCGCTGTCGATGCCCACCGTGCGGAACAGCGGATAGCGCGCGTACTCTTCGAGCCGCCGGGCCGGCTGGGCGCCGCGGTAGGCGCGATGGTACACGTCGCCCGCCCACCCGTCGTAGGTCCAGGTGGACGTGCCGAACTTGATGCCCGCCGGGATGCGGCTGCCGAGGGCGACCAGATCGGAGGGCGGCGGCGGGAGGGCGCCAATGTCGTCGAACAGGCCTGGTTGATGGCGGCTCGTCATGGGAAGTCAAAATTTACCAATAAGTTATCCGTTCAGTAACCGCCTTGCGGTGAAGTCGAGCTTCGGGATATATTCGGGTCCCATTGTCGGCCCGGGTCATGACCCAAACCCCCCTGCTCACGAGCGACGCTGCGGCGTGCTGTTGGATCCCCCAGTTCGCGCTGCGCTCTGAGACCGCTCGACGACCTGAGCTCGTGTCGCACCCCGTGGCGCTCATCGCGCCCGACG
>Ga0075436_100002367_pt1 | contig 13014 bp, 11 predicted proteins | sample RhiMethybrSRZTD5_FD_75303 | JGI IMG/M metagenome (GOLD analysis project Ga0075436, IMG submission 75303) | Populus rhizosphere microbial communities from Tennessee, USA - Rhizosphere MetaG P. TD hybrid SRZTD5 | ecosystem: Host-associated > Plants > Roots > Rhizosphere > Soil | place: USA...
GATGAACTTCCGGAGGCGGGACTCCTCGCGGACGATCGCCTGGGAGATGCGCCGGTCCTGGTCGGTCATGCGGTCGATGGTGAGTGCCTCATTCATCCCACTCTGGTAGACGAAGGAGGGGCAGGAATATTGTACCGGCCTGCACGGCACCGGTCCCAATGGCTATGTCGCGTCGAAGACAAGTGGCTATTGTCGCCGACCACTCCCCAGGGCCATGCTCGTCCGGAAAGGAGGTCGGCGGAGCATGGATGCAGAGCGCGAGTTCGATTTTCTGGAAGGACAATGGGACGCCGTCTGCCGCGTTCCTTCGGAGGACGGATGGGTGGAAGCGCCGGGGACACTGACGGCTTCGAAGACGCTCGACGGGCTGCTCTTTCTCGAATTCTTCGAGGGGATCTATCACGGAGGCGCCCTGAAGGGCGTCGGCCTGCGCGCCTTCAACCGCGAGACGCGCGAATGGGAGCACACGTGGACCGACAACCTCGAGCCGGGCCATTTCCACGTGTGGAAAGGCGTCTTTCGAGACGGGAAGATCGATCTCTTCGGGGAGTGGATCGACGCGGACGGCAATCCGGTTCGATCGCGCCTCACCTGGTCGGAGATCACGCAAGACTCCGCGCACTGGGAGAGCGCCCGGTCTTCCGACGGAGGGGAGACGTGGCAGCTCCACTGGGTGATCGATTGGCGCCGGCGGCGCTGATCAAGGAGACCATGATGAGCACGTTCCGGAAGTCAACTGGATCGCGACCGACACCCGGGTGAAGGAACCTGACAAGGAGCACTGAAAGCGCCGGCCGTCGTCACGGTGCTTCGCTCAGGTGGAGCCGGGAATGGGACTTCGACACCGGCGCGTCCTATGGTACAAAGCCTGGCGTCAGGCGCGGGGCCTCCCGCAACCGGCTCCAGGTCGCGGGGGGAGCCGCTCCACCAGATTCTCCCCTCCCGCGACATATCGCGCCCTCCCGCCTCCACGCCGAGCGGCAAGAACTTTACGCCGGAGGAGGAGAGATGGGGCCGCCATCATGCTTCGAAACGTGATGGATTCCGCCTCGCCATCACTTCTGCTTCAGAGACGTAACCTATTGATTACGCTTTACTTGGATTGCCTTTGAGGAACTGCCCCCCTATCATTCTCGCATGGTCGATCCCGAGGATTTGGGCAAGGCGATTCAACGTCTGCGAGGCGATCGGACGCAACGGGTTTGTGCCGAGCGGGCCGGCATCAGCGCCTCTTCCTGGAGCCTGTATGAATCTGGCGCACGCAACCCGCGCAAGAGCATGCGCGAGCGCATCTCCCGCGGTCTCGGTCTGGAGCCGCAAGTCCTCGAGGAGGCGGCGTGGAAGGTGTGGAGCGACCGGCTGGCCGCGGCAACCGGGGAAAAGACCGCCGAGGCCGGCGGCGGTGCGGCCGGCGACCCGCTTCTCCAAGCCATCGACGAGCATGTCAACGGCGTCGCCTACCACTTGCGCGAGCTGGCGCTGCTGATGCTCTACCTGCGCGCCTCGCAGAAGCCTCCGCTCCCCTCGTGACGTCTCCCGCCCCCTGGCAGCCCTGGATCGACGGCGAGCTCGCCGCGCGCGCCCTCGAGGCCGTGCAGGCGATCGCTGACGAGCTTCTCGAGGCTCCGGGCTGGCTCCCGGACGGCGTGAGCGCCGAGAGCGCGGGCGCCCTGCACGCGTCTCTGGCCTCGGGCCGTGCCGGGCAGGCGCTGTTTTTCGCCTACCTCTCTCTTGCCGGCCACGGCGAGGACTGCTCCGAGCGAGCGCTCGCGCTCCTGGACGAAGCCACCGACGCCGTGGCCGCCATCCCGATGACCGACAGCCTCTACTCCGGCTTTCCAGGCATCGCATGGGTGACCGACCACCTGCGCGGGCGCCTCTTCACGGATGCGGAGACCGGCGGCGCGGCCGAGGAGAGCGATGTGGACAGCGCATTGCTCGGCGCGCTCGACGCCTCGGCATGGCGCGGCGAGTACGACCTCATCAACGGTCTCACCGGGATCGGTGTCTATGCCCTCGAGGGAGCGCCGCGACCCGGCGCCGCCGCCTGCCTGGAGCGGGTGATCGAGTGCCTCGCCGAGCGTGCCGGCGACAGCCCCGAGGGCGCGGCCTGGTTCAGCCCGCCCGAGACGCTTCCCGCTTTCCAGCGCGCCGACTATCCCGCAGGTCTCTTCAACCTGGGTGTCTCCCATGGCGCCGCGGGTGTCGTCGGTCTCCTCGGCGCTGCCTGCCGCGCGGGCCGGGCCGCCAGTGCCGGTCCTCTCCTGGAGCGCGCGATGGCCTGGCTGCTCGCCCGCCGTCAGGAGCCGGGAGCCAGCTTCTGCTTCCCCCATTTCCATGCTCCGGGAGTCGCGCCCCGGCCGAGCCGGCTCGCCTGGTGCTATGGAGACGCGGGGATGGCCGCCGTCCTGTGGATCGCCGCCCGCGCAGCCGGCGAGCCTGCCTGGGAACGCGCCGCTCGCGAGGTCGCCCTGGCTGCCGCGGCGCGGCCGCCCGAGACCGCCCGCGTCCAGGATGCCGGCCTCTGCCACGGCGCCGCCGGACTGGCCCACATCTTCGGCCGCCTGGCCCGCGACATGGGTGAGGAGCGCCTCGGCGTGGCGGCTCGGGTTTGGCTCCAGCGGGCGCTCGCCTTCCGTACACCGGGCTGCGGCGCCGGCGGTTTCCCCGACCCGCCCGTTCGGCGCACTTTTTCAAGTGCAGGCCCCACGAGCCAAAGCAAAGGAGGAGCGCAATGAAGAAGCGGGACAAGAAACTGCAGCTCAACCGGGAGACGGTCCGCCGTCTCGATCCGCAGGGAATCCGCGCCGAGGACCTCGCCCGCGCGATCGGCGGCACCGACGAGGTCGGCTTCATGACCAGTTGCATCCGGCCCAATTGCTGCGGCGACACGGTCGGCACCGGGACTGAGTAGCGCAGGGCCCCCATCGATTCGAACCGGCGCCTCCCGTCGTAGGGGCGGTCCGCAGGATGCCGTCAGGCATCCTGCGTGGCTGCCCTGCTCGCTCAACCCTTTTCGCTCACCCGCGGCCGATGACCAGCCTCCGGGTGTCGGGGGCGTGGAGGATCTGCGGCGCAGTCAGCGGCCGGCGGCCGCCGATCTGGTTCACCACGTGCTCGGCGGACATCATCGCTCCCTCCTGCCAGCCGGGGAGAGTCGAGACCTGGTCTCCCACGACATGGAAGCGGCGGTCGGGAGCCAGGAGGCGAGCGTACGCGTCGCGATCTTCCGTGCTCGCGGCATCCCATGCGGCCCAGCCGCCGCGCTGGAAGGGGATGTTCTGCCAGGCGATCGAAAGGCCGAGGCGAGGCGGCACCATCTTGGGATCCTTGAACTCGGGATGGAGCTTGATCGCTCCCTCGAGGGCGGTCTTGGTGCGCCTCTCCAGGCTCATGTCACCGAACGCCTCCGCCTGCTTCTCGTAGATGTAGGCGCCGGTGAGCGTTCCCTTGGTCGAGAAGTAGTCGTTCGAGGGGTACCACATCTGCGTGATGATGTCGGTCGTGTAGCTGATCCCGCCGTAGATCTGGTACGGATCGTCCTCCCAGAAGCGGTGGTCCGCCTGCCAGCCGTATTTGCAAGCGGGATCGAACTTCCCGCGGTCGACCGCCTTCTGAAAGTCGGGCGCGAATTTGGTGACCGGGATCTTCTGCAGCACGGGGAGCGGGATATTGCTCAGGCAGTAGTCGCCCCGCTTGGTGCACATCCCGCCGGTCTGGCGGTCGAAGACGGCGACCTCGACGCCGTCGTCGAGCAGGCGGATCTCCTTCACCTCGGATTGATATTCGATCAAGTGGCCGACCTTGCGCTTGAAGCCTTCGACGATCTGATCCATCCCGCCGACGGGCTGGAACAGCGTCGCCTGCCATTCGAACTCGGAGGCCTGATAGAACTTGTGATTCCAGAACTCGGAATCGAGGAGCGCGCTGAGCTCGAGCGGCGGCGTGGGCTCGCATGGCGTGTAGACGGTGAGCGGCACGTTGCAGCCGGCCCGCGTGGTGCCGCAAAACGCTTCCGGCGCGCATTTCGCGGTGGCGCCGAGGTCGCCGAACGACTTGAGGAGGTCGAGCAGCTTGACGCGGTCGCCCTCGTGGAGCACGCCGTCGAGGCATTTCCTGTCGATCGCCTTGGAGAGCAGCTCGGAGATGTAGCCCTGGGTGTCGTAAGCGATCTGGCGGTTGAATTGCGGCTTGCCGCCGAAGGCTTTGTCGTCCTGGTAGAGGTTCGCCGTGGTGCTCATCACATAGACCTCGAGCGGCACGCCGAGCTCGCGGCAATAGTTGAGCACGCGGCGATGGTGGTACGGCAGCCGGCCGGGCCCCATGTTGAGGTAGAGGCCTTCGTCGAACTCGCACTCCTGGCGCGTGACGCCGCGCGTGCTCTCCTCGGTGATCACCGTCCCGCGGCGCGCCGTCAGACTGCGTCCGCCGGCGCGGGCCTGCGCCTCCAGGATCTCGCACTTGTAGCCGGCGAGGCTGAGCTCGTAGGCGGCGGTGAGCCCGCCGACGCCGGCGCCGAGAATGAGCACGGTCTTGCCGGTTCCGGACCCCTGGGCCAGGCGCTGCGGCCCCGCCCAGGCATCCGGGACCCGCATCAGCCCGAGGGCGGTCATCGTCTCGTAGACCGCCGCAGCCCCGCCCGCCCGTCCGACCATCTCCAGGAACCGCCTCCGCGTCCAGCCGCCCTTCTCCTTGTCGATCGCCATAGACCCCTCCTGTTTGGCTGTGCGCCTCTCAAGGAGGCGCAGAATGGACCCTTCCGTGGGAAGCTCGTGGCGAGGTGCTCAGAGCAAGGAGGATACCAACCGCCGGGGCCCTCACCCCCGGCCCCTCTCCTATCTCCCACCCGCCCTATCCCCGGGAGAGGGGAGAAACCTGCAAAATCGTGTCAGGAGCCCGGCTGACACGTCAGACACACGCGGCTTGACGCGTCAGGCCGGCCTTGTCAAGCGCGGTCGTCGAACGGCGGCGGAACGTCCGGATAGGGCTCGATCGTCTCTCCCAGGGCTCCCATGGCGGCGATGAAGAGATGGGGAAAGGAGAGGGGAACGGTCTGGCAGAGGCGCAAGATCCGCCTGCGGAGCGCGGCAGCTTCCTCACCGGGTCCGGAGGCGAGCCGGTAGAGCTCTCGCCAGGCTTCGATCTCCCCGCGATCGAGAAGCTGAGCCAGAACCTCGTCGCTCTCCAAAGCGAGGCCGTTGCGATTCCAGAGCGCTTGCGAAGTCGAGAGGTCGAAGCGGCTCACTCTCTCTCCTTCTCCTTTCCGGACGGAGGAGCTTTCTCCAAGCTTCCCTCACCCGAAGCGGTCCGACTGGGGATCCCAGAAAGGACCCTCCAACCCGATGCGCGCGAAGATGGCGCGCATTTCGTCGGGACCCGGTCGGCGCGCAGTCGGGCTCAAGCGGCTTTCATACCAGGCCACCGCCAACTGCCAGAGCTGGCCGAGGGAGACGAGCGGGCGCTTCGGCACGCCTTGGGCGCGGCACCAATCGTCGACGAGCTCTTCCGACCGGAAGAAGAGCATGGTGCTTCAGGTGTGGACGATGTCTTTCCACCAGAGCGCCGCGGGCACGGCGAAGTGGATGACGCAGGGCTCGGGATCGGGTCCATCCTCGCGCACGCGCAGATGGATCGGCTCCCGGCTCTGCTCGCAGCGCGAGAGCACCTCCGCGGGCGCGTGGAGCGCCGCCGAAACGCCCAGGGCGTCCCAGGCGCAGTTCGCAAAGTACTCCTTGTCGCCGATCCGCACCCGGTGCTGGGTCTCGACGCCGGAGAAGGGAGGCGCCATGCGGATCGTCGCGCCGTCGGACTCCAGCACCAGCACGCGATTGCGATAGAGACGCTCGTAGGCCTCCAGGACTTCCCTCGGCGTGGCGCGGACGCTCTCCGCGACCTCGTCGACGGTCGGGGTCCGCGCCGTCGCGGCGATGTGCCGGTAGACGGCGAGCTTGACGCCGGTGTCGAAATCCATGGTCACTTCGCCGGTGCGTGCAGGCGGTCTTCCGCGAGCCGGTTTGCAGCCTCGAAGGTCGGCACCCGGTCGCGCGCGGCGATCGCAAAGACTGCCAGGATGGTGTCATAGATGCCGTCGATCCGCTCGCTGGCTCGTGCCTCTTCCCAGCCGAGGATGTCGACCGTGGAGCTGATGACGCCGCCGGCGTTGGCGATGAAGTCCGGCGCGTAGAGGATGCCCCGCTCCTCCAACGCGTGGCCGTGCCGGTCCGCGAGCAACTGGTTGTTGGCTGCTCCGGCGACGACTTCGACGTTGAGCCTGGGCACCGTGTCGTCGTCGACGACCCCGCCCAGCGCACAGGGCGCGAAGATGTCCGCGCGCACGTCGTAGATGGCCTCCGGAGCGACCGCGGCGGCGCCGGTCTCCTCCACCACCCGCGCCACACGCTCGGCGTCGACGTCGGTGACGACGAGGTGCGCGCCGGCGCCGTGGAGCAGACGCGCGAGCTCGCGGCCGACACTGCCGCAGCCCTGGAGGGCGACGGTCTTGGCCGCCAGGTCGTCGCTGCCCCAGCGCTGCCTCGCCGATGCCTGAATCGCGCGAAAGACGCCGCGCGCGGTGAACGGCGCCGGGTCGCCGCTGTGTCCCACGAGGCCCGACACGTGCGCCGTCTCCTGGCGGATGATCGCCATGTCCTCCGGAGTGGTGCCGACGTCCTCGCCGGTGATGAAACGGCCGCCGAGGCGATGGACGAACCGGCCGTGGGTGCGCAGCAGCCGCTCGCGGTCCTGCCCCCGGCCGTCCGCGATGATCACGGCCTTGCCGCCTCCGAACGGCAGGCCGGCGGCCGCGGTCTTGTAGGTCATCCCGCGCGACAGGCGGAGCGCGTCGGTGAGCGCCTCGTCGTCGCTCGCGTACAGCTTGAGCCTCGTCCCTCCCACGGCCGGACCCAGCACCGTGCTATGGATCGCGATCACCGCCCTGTAGGCGCTCTCGGCGTCGTGGCAGATGATCACCTGTTCATGGCCGAACGACGTCACGGCCTCGAAAACGTTCATGGCGGCCTCCCTCTCGCGAGTCCGTACGGTACCAGGCCGGCGCTACCGGCGCCAACCGTCCACGACCACGAGCGGCAGGTTCTCGAGATCGCTCACGGGATCGCCCGCAGGGACCGCGACGGTGGCGATCTGGGCGGCGTGACCCTGAAGGAAAGAGCCGAGCTGTCGCGACCAGGAGAGAACGTACGGCCGGTCGTGCCAACCCTCCGGCGAGCCAGGCGCAGGCGGCAGGACGGTCACATCTTCGCCGGGACGCGGCCACCGGGCGCCGCCGACCAGCCAGACGCGGTGACCGGACCGCAGGGTCGTCTCGACCGCCCCCAGCACGTCGCCGAGCGGGTCGCGAGAGGCCAGCTTGGCCTTGAGCAGGTCATAGCGGTGAACGCGGTGGTCCGCGATGTCCGGCAGCGTCAGCCAGCGGGCGGGCCCCGTGTAGTAGCGCTGGAAGCTGACACCCTCGGACCATGGATTGACGACGACGAGATCCTCCGGCACGGCCGACCGTGCCACCTGCCGCGCCAGGAGGTCGACGTCGGTCTGGCGCATGGTGGCATATTTCATCAGTGGCCCGAGCTGGGCGCCGGCCACCACCAGGACGGCCGCTCCCCGCATGACGGCGACGCGCCGCCCGGTGGACCGCGAGAGGGCGCCGAAGACCACGTCGAGCGCGCTGGCGACCAGTGCCATGAGCGGCAGGAAATACCACGGCCGCGGACGATAGCTGAGTGTCTTCAGGAAGACGCCGTTGGCGAGCAAGGCGCAGGGGATCGTCAACGCGGCGAAGAGCGCCATATAGGCCTGCCCCCCCTCGCCGCGCCACCGCATCACACCGCGGGCGACGCCTGCCAGGCCTCCCACGACCAGCAGCAGCCAGACCGCCAGCACGGCCCGCGGTCCGAAGGCGTCCGCAAAGCCGTGCCAGATCCGCAACACACTGGTCGGATAGGTGACGATGACGCTCCACTGCCGCCTGGCGGCGGCCAGGGGACTGGCGTAGGGCAGCAAGGACAGGGCCGCGACAGCGCCGCAAGCGAGAACCCACGCCGCGAAGCCCCAACGCCGCCGGTGGGCAGCGACGACGCTCGCGGCGATGCAGAGAGCGCCGAGGAGCGCCGCATTGCTCAGCAGGACTTGCACGGCGGCGACCGCAGCGACCATCTCCATCGTGGCGCGGCCGGCCAGCGCCGTACGCGAGGGCGGCGCCTCGGGTTCGCGCAGCGCTCGCCCCAGCAGGCCGAAGGTCAGCAGGATGAGCGCGCTGCCCAGGCCGTAGCCGCGCAGCGAGTCGCCATAGACGAGGAACGGGACGCCGAGCCCGAGGAGAGCCAGCGACAGCAGGGGCACCGTCCGCGCTGCTCGCGCGTTCCACCAGAGGATGCCGGCGATGGCGAGCCCGACCGCCAGACCGAACGCGCGCAAGGCCCGATCGCCGCCGCCGGCCAGCAACGTGTAAGCGCGAACGGTCGCCGGGAAGAGCAGAGGGAAGGCCTCGTGCTGGAAGAGGCCCCAGGCCTCGCCGAACGTCGGCAAGGTCGCGAGCCGCGCCGCCCCCGCCTCGTCCCGCCAGAGGCCGCCGGCGTAGAGCAGGCGCACCGCAAGAAGCGCCGCGACCGCCAGCGTGAGGACGCCCGCGGCGGCGGTCTCCCAGCGCGGCGCGCCGGCGCTGCGCGATCGTTCCGTCATTGCAGGAGAGCGAGCGTCGGGCTCGGCCCACGCCACGGTCCAGCCGTCGGCAGTTGGGCGGCCTTGGGCGGCCGCGGCGCACGGAAATAGATGCGGATGAAGAAGCGCTTGGCGCCGACCGGAGCGTTCGGCCGCGCCCGGCCGAACGCTTCCACCAGCATGTAGCGGTCCTCGATCTCCCGCCACAGGCCGGCCGCATAGTCGCGGCCGAACGCCACCTCCCCATACTCGGGGGTCGGACGGTTGCAGAGCAGGATGTACTTGGGGCCGGCAGTATCGACCCGCTGCGCCGCCGCGGCATCGCGCGCTCCGGAGAGCACACCGGGGATGAAGAGGTCCTGCCGCAGCGGGCTGCGCAGCCCGAGGACGAAGTTGAAGAAGCCGCTCTCCGGGAAGGCGGTGAGGGTCTCTCCCTGGCGTGCGTTCCGCTGCATGTAGGAGAGCGTCCGCGCGATCGCGTTCGCCTGGCGTGCCGGCAGGCGCAGCGCTCCCGCCGGAGTCTCCAGCTTGACGATTCCGGGGCCGTTGTCGACGCACGCGATCCTGAAGAGGAACAGGACGGCGACGACGGCGAAGACCGCGGCCAGGCGCCGTTGAAAGAGCGCAGGCGCCGGCAGCCGCGGCGCGAGGAGGTCGAAGGCGAGGACGGCCGCGGTCGCCAGGAGGCCGGGCAAGGCCGGGGCCACGTATGAGCTCATCCGCGGCCCGAGCGCGACGCCGAACAGCACCCGGACGGCGACGGCGGCGCTGAAGAAGAAAAGGAGGAATTGCGCCCGGCTCCGTTCCTCCAGGGGCCGCGCCAACCGGGCGAAGGCCGCCACGATCGCGACCAGCGGCAGGACGGCCAGCACCGGCGGCAGGTTGCCGAACGGGTCCGCCAGAGGGCTGCAGGCGTAGGCCGCGACCACGAGTGCGAAGCCGATCGTGAAGAGGTGCCGGCGCGCCGGACGGTCCGGCCGTGGCAGCGCAAGCCAGCCGGCGGCAACCACCAGCGCAGCGTCGAGGAGGAGCGCGACGCCGATCCTGGCCGCCGCATTCCAGGGCTGCGCGAGACCGGAAACGTTGAGATAGAGGCTCTTCCATTCCTCGGGCATGCCGAAAAACGGCGCGAGCGGACCGTCGCTGAGCAGGTCGCGCCACGGAATGCCGGCGCACGCGATCGCGTAGACGCCGCAGGCGAGAAGGGCGGCCACGGCGGCGTCAGCGAGCACCGCGCGCGTCCTCGCCGCCGGACGCGACCGTAATCCCGCGATGACGAGGGCCGCGCAGGCGGCGGCGCCGATCTCGGCGCGCGAGGCCAGGGCGACGGCCAGGCCCATCACGCACAGCACGCGGTGCCGGCGACCGGGCGCGGCCATCGCGTCCAAGGCGAGGAAGGCGCCGGCGAGGGCATACAGGCTGGACGACGAATACGGAAAGATGAACGCTCCGCCTCGCGGCGCGCCCATGCACAGGGCAGCCGAAAGAGTCGTCGCGACGGTCGCCGACAGCAGGCCGCCGGCGCGCCGCGTGAGGCGAAACAGGAGCAGGAAGAGGAGAGCCGACAACGCGGCGCACACCAGCTCGAGGACCAGCCAGCGGTTGCCGAAGAGGCGCAACGCCAGGGCGTTCAGCCACGGCCCGAGCGGCCCGTAGTAGTAGGTGACGTCGCGGTAGAGCCGTTCGCCTTGCAGCAGCCGCCAGGGGACGTCCAGCTCACGGCCCGAGTCGACGAACGGGTTGATCCAACGCTGCCAGGAGACGGCGAGCGAAGCCGCCGCTGCAAGCGCCGGCAACACGACAGCTCCCACCTTTTCCCAGCGATCGGGAAAAGCGCCCGCCGCGTCCACGCTCACCGAATCGTCGTTGTGCCCCGCCATCACCCGCTGCGCTCGACTCTCGACTCCGCAGCCGGCATGCAAAACGGAATCCAGCTCTCCTCTGACACTGCGGGACAAGTCTTGACACCCCTGACACCCCCTTGACACGGGGGTGGAGGAGATCCCGTCCTCCACGAACAACGTCTTTATTTTCTTGGCTTTATGGGGATCGCACTGGATGGCACCCGGCGTGCTGTAGGGAGAGGTCGCAGCACGACAACAGAAAAACGAGCGCCCTTAGCGGGATGCCAGAAAGGACAGAACCATGCGAGCCTCACGGAAAGCCTATGCGGTCCTCCTCACCGCGGCGATCGGCCTCCTGGCCGGCGCCTGGACGGCCGCCGCCCAGCCGCAGCCGTCGGCCGAAGCGTTGCTGCCCTATTTCGAGGTCGAGGCGCGGCCGAACGGCGCCACCACGCTGTTCGCGGTCGGCAACGCCCTCGACCAGCCGCTCGACGCCACGATCACGGTCTATACGAACTGGGGAATCGCGATCTCCAAGTCTACTCTCACCCTGGCACCCCGCGAGGTGCGCACGTTCGACCTGCGAACTTGGGTCGCGGGCCAGACTCCGGGCCGGACGCTGCCCAAAGCGGACATCGCGCATCTCAAGGCGGCGCTCTCCGGCCAGCGCTCGCCCAAGGACCAGCTCTACTACTCGAGCGCGGTCGCTCCCGGCATCTTCAGCGGCTTCGTGCGCATCAGCGCCGCCACGCTGTCGCACACGGCCGCGTTGTGGGGCGACTACTTCTTCCTCGACCAGGCGCACCACGTCACCTACGCGAACGACCTGGTCAACCTCGACAGCCTGGTCGGCTGTCCGGGCACCTGCAAGCGCCACGCGCTGCGCTTCATCTCCGGGACGCAGTTCGACGCCGGCACCCGGGTGGTCGTGTGGACCGGCAAGGCGGGCAAGCCGAGCGCGGCTCCGACGCCTGGAGCGTTCCTCTCCCAGGCCAACGCGATGATCTTCGACGAGTCGGGTGCCCTGCGGAACAGCTCCGCGAGCCAGTTCCTCCCCACCCAGACGCTCACCCTCGCCGACCTCGGCGTCAGCCAGCCGTTCGGCTGGATCGACCTGCAGACGGATATCGAGGTCTTCGTCGCCTCCCAGTACGGAGCCTCGACCGGCCTGAGCCTCGGCGTCCTGGCGTACTGCCTGCCCCAGCAGACGCCGCCACCGCCCGGCACCGGCATCCATATCCGCAAGCTCACCAACGGCGACGACGCCAACGCGGCCCCCGGGCCCTTGATCCGCGTCGGCGACCCCGTGCTCTGGCAGTACATCGTCGAAAACACCGGCTCTGTGGACCTCACCGACGTCCAGGTCACCGACGACCAGGGTGAGCAGGTGACGTGCCCCGGCACGACGCTCGACGTCGGCGGCACGATGACCTGCACCGCTCACGGCATCGCGGTGGCTTGCCAGTACACCAACGTCGGCACCGTGAGGGCGCGGCGTCCCGACGGCGTCGAGATCACGGACGACGACACCAGCCACTACTTCGGTGACCAGAACCCGGCGATCAGCATCGAGAAGCGCACCAACGGCCAACGCGCCACTTTGGCACCAGGACCGACGCTGACAGCGGGCTCCGCGGTCACCTGGACCTACCTGGTGACCAACACCGGCGACGTCGCTCTGACCACGGTCAGCGTCACCGACAACAAGGGCGTCGCCGTCGCCTGCCCGAAGACCTCCCTGCGCCCCGGTGAAGCGATGACCTGCACCGGCAGCGGCACGGCGATCGCCGGCCTCTACGAGAACGTCGGCACCGTCACCGCCTCGAGCCCCTGCGGCACCCAGGTCTCGGCCCAGGACACCAGCCACTACACCGGCCGGACCCCCGATCCGCTGCCCTCTTCGATTCTGGTCAAGAAATACACCAACGGCGACGACGCCGACACCGCCCCTGGACCGCAGATCAACGTCGGCGCCGCGGTCCTCTGGGAGTACGTGGTCACCAACACCGGCCAGACCGCGCTCTCCAACGTCCGCGTCACCGACAGCCGCGGCGTGGCCGTCTCCTGCCCGAAGAGCTCCCTCGCCGCCGGCGAGTCGATGCGCTGCACCGGCAACGGCACCGCCACCGCCGGACAGTACGAGAACATCGGCACCGCCACCGGCAATCCACCGACCGGCTCGCCCGTCACCTCTTCCGACCCCAGCCACTACTTCGGCGTCACTCCGCCGCCGCCGCAGCAGGCGTGCATCCGGATCAAGAAATACACCAACGGTCAGGACGCCGACACCGCCCCTGGACCGCAGATCAACGTCGGCGATCCCGTCCTCTGGGAGTACGTGGTCACCAACACCGGCCAGACGGCCTTGAGCAACGTCCGCGTCACCGACAACCGCGGCGTCGTGGTCTCCTGCCCGAAGTCCTCCCTCGCCATCGGTGAGCAGATGCGCTGCACCGGCAACGGCACCGCCACCGCCGGCCAGTACGAGAACATCGGC
>Ga0075436_100002368_pt1 | contig 13013 bp, 11 predicted proteins | sample RhiMethybrSRZTD5_FD_75303 | JGI IMG/M metagenome (GOLD analysis project Ga0075436, IMG submission 75303) | Populus rhizosphere microbial communities from Tennessee, USA - Rhizosphere MetaG P. TD hybrid SRZTD5 | ecosystem: Host-associated > Plants > Roots > Rhizosphere > Soil | place: USA...
CCCAACATCGAGCCTCTCTCCACGACGCCCTCGTAGTCGAGCAGGCAGCTCTCGGTCTCCTCGCGGTTCAGGATCGGGACCGACGAGCCTCCGGGAATGCATGCCTTGAGCGTGCGGCCGGAGTGCATCCCGCCACACAGCTCATACACGAGGTCCTTGAGCGGGAAGCCCATCGTGACCTCGTAGTTCCCCGGCTTCTGCACGTGACCGCACACGGAGAAGAGCTTGGTCCCCGTGCTCTTGGGGGAGGAGAGCGACAGACCTTTGTACCACGCGGCGCCCTGCTTGAGGATGTGGGGGACGGCGGCCAACGTCTCGACGTTGTTGATCGTGGTCGGCATGCCGAACACGCCCGCCGCGGCGGGAAATGGCGGCTTGATCCGCGGGTTGCCGCGCTTCCCCTCGATCGAATTCATGAGGGCCGTCTCTTCGCCACAGATGTAGGCGCCCGCTCCGCGATGCAGATAGATCTTGATGCCGCCGAACATCTTGGCGGCACTCGCCTCGGCGAGGGCCCGCTCCATATAGGTCCAGGGCTCCGTGAACTCGCCGCGAATGTAGATGTAGACGACCTCGGCCTGGATCGCGTGGGCAGCGATCGCCGACCCCTCGAGGAGCGCGTGCGGCGTCCACCGCATGATCTCGCGATCCTTGAACGTCCCGGGCTCCGACTCGTCCGCGTTCACGCACAGGTAGTGGGGCTTCTTCTTTTCCTTGGGCATGAACGACCACTTGAGGCCCGTCGGGAAGCCGGCGCCCCCGCGGCCCCGCAGGCCGGATTCCTTCACGATGTCGATGACCTTCGCGGGCTCCATCGTGAGGGCCTGGGCGAGCATCTCGTACCCGCCGCGCTTGACCCAGCCCTTGTACGTGCGGGCGTCCGCGTCGCCGAAATGCTTGGAGAGGACGACCGTCTCGCGCGGGTGTGGCTTGTGTGGGTAGCCCATCAGAAATATCCAATGTCCAATGTCGAACGCCGAATTTCGACATTCGACAGGGGATATTCTGCATTCGACATTCGCTTCACTTGTATTTCCTCACCAATTCCGGGACTTTGTCCGGCGTCACCGACTCGATGAAATCGTCGTCGACGAGCACCGGCGTCGCGAAGCCGCAGGCACCGAGACATTCGACCTCGATCACGGTCCACTTCCCATCGGGACTCGTCGCGCCCAGCTCCTTGGAGCCGGTGGTCTCGAGAAAGGCCTTCGCGACCGCTTCCGCTCCGCAGATGTTGCATGGGGATGTCGTGCAGACCTGGACGAAGTGCTTCCCGACCGGATGCTGATGGTACATGGTATAGAACGTCACGACGCCCTTCACGTAGGCGGGCGTGAGGCCGAGCACCTCCGCCACTTCCGCCATGTTGCGGTCCGAGATCCAGCCGCGGGCCCGTTGCACGATCCACAGCGCCGGGAGCAACGCCGCCTGCTTCGTGGGATAGCGCGCGAGGATTTCGCCCAGCTGCTCCAGAACGGCTCCCGAGAAGACGGGCGCATAGGCGTCGGTGCCCGCGGGCGTGGAGGAAGGGTGCGCCGTCACGCTCATCGATCCACCTCGCCCATCACGATGTCCACGGAAGCGTTGATCGCGATCAGGTCGCTCAAGAGATGCCCTTCCGCCATCTTCGGCAAGGCCGACAGGTTGATGAACGAGGGCGGCCGGATGCGCCACCGCACCGGTTTCGCGGTTCCGTCCGACACCAGATAGTTGCCCAGCTCCCCTTTGGGATTCTCGATCCCCACGTAGGCCTCACCCACGGGTGCCTTCACGCCCTCCATCACCTGCTTGAAGTGATAGATCATCGCCTCCATGTCGTTCATCGCGCGGGACTTGGGCGGCAGGATCAGACGCGGGTTGTCGACGTTGACGGGCCCGTCGGGCAGGCGCTCGATCGCTTGCTCGAGGATCCGATTCGACTGCCGGCATTCCTCGAAGCGCACGAGGTACCGATCGTACACGTCGCCGTGCTCACCGACGACCACGTCGAAGTCGTACGTCTCGTAGCCGAGGTACGGGTTGTCCTTGCGGACGTCGTAGGGGACGCCGCTCGCGCGCAGCATCGGGCCGGACAGCGAGTGGTTGATCGCTTCAGCGGCGGTGAGCGGGCCCACGCCCTGCGTGCGCCCGACCCAGACGGAATTGCGCGTGAGGACGCGGTCCACCTCGTCGAGCGTCTTCGGGAATGTCCGGGTGAAGTGTCGCAACCCTTCGATGAATCCGTCGGGAATGTCCGCCATCATCCCGCCCACGCGCGTCACGCTGGTGGTGAGCCGCGCGCCCGTCCACAACTCCTGAAGATTGTAGATCCGCTCGCGCTCCTGAAACGTCCAGAGGAACGGCGTGAACGCGCCGATGTCGATGGACGTGGTGCCGAGCCAGACCATGTGCGAGATGATCCGGCTCATCTCGCACGCGATCACCCGCAGCACGGTGCAGCGCGGGGTGATCTCGATGCCCATGAGCTTCTCCGCTGCGAGCGCGAACCCCACGTTGTTCGCCATGGGCGACAGGTAGTCGGTCCGGTCGGTGAGCGGGATGATCTGATTGTAGTGACGGTACTCCCCCAACTTCTCGAAGCCCGAATGCAGGTAGCCGACGTGGGGGATCACCCGGACGACGGTCTCCCCGTCGAGCTCCACCACCAGTCGCAGCACGCCGTGAGTTGCCGGATGCTGGGGCCCGAGGTTGAGCAGCATGTGCTCGCTCGCGAGCCCCGGCTCCTCCGCCAGGGACTCCGGCGTAGACCCTCGCTCCGCGACCCCGAGCGGCACGCGGGTGGGGTGCCCCTGGGCGTCGACCCCGGGTGTGGCGAGATCGAGCTCGATGGTGCGTTTCGTCATTCCGAACCGGCGAGCTTGCCGCGTTCACCGCGGCGCAGCCGTTCCTTCATTTCGGGGGACAGCTCGCCGTACGCCTCCGCGATGGACAGCTCTTCCATGGAATAGTGGGCTTCCGGGTTCGCGGCCAGCGCCTGACGCACCTGCTCCGCGCGACTGAACCGGCCACGCAGCGGAAAGTCCTTTCGCAGCGGATAGCCCTCGGCGTACGTCTCCCACATGAGAATGCGGCGCAGGTCGGGATGCCCACGGAAGGTGATGCCGAACATGTCGAAGGTCTCACGCTCGAGCCAATCGGCGCCGCGCCACAGCGGGACCACGGAGTCGACCACGAGGTCGGCTTCGGCGTCGAGCTCGACCTTGACCCGGAGGTCGACCCGGCGCTCGAGCGAGCGAACGCTGTAGACGACTTCGAGCGGGCGCTCCCGGTCGCGATACTCGACTGCGGTGATGTCCACGAGGTAGTCGTATCGCTGGTCCGGCGTATCGCGCAGCCATGCGAGCACCTGGAGCAGGGCGTCGCGGCGCACGTACACGATGGTGTCGCCGCACGACTCGAGCGCGCGGCCGATCGCGCTGCCGAAGGTCGCTCGGAGGGCGTCGACGGACGGATTCACGCCGAGCGGAATTGGTGGACGGAGTTGCCGAACGGCTCCGAGATCTCGTCGATCGTCTCGGGCGGGAGGCGCAATCCGCGATCGTCGAGCGGCTGCTCGTCCCGGCGTCGCACCTGGTCGAACAGCGACTCGCCTTTGATCTTCTTGTGGAGCAGCAGGATCCCATAGAGCAAGCCCTCGGGGCGCGGCGGACACCCCGGCACGTACACGTCGACCGGGACGATCGTATCGATCCCCTGCACCATCGCGTAATTGTCGAAGATCCCGCCGGTCGAGGAGCAGGCGCCCATGGAGATGACCCACTTCGGCTGCGGCATTTGATCGTAGATCCGGCGGATCACCGGGGCGAGCTTGAATGGGAGGCGGCCCGCACAAATGAGCACGTCCGCCTGCCGGGGCGAATAGGCCTGGCGCTCCATCCCGAAGCGCGCGAAGTCGAAGCGGCTGGCCGCCGTCGCCATGAATTCAATGGCGCAGCAGGCGGTGCCGAACGGCATCGGCCACAGCGAATTCGCGCGCGACGAGTTCACCGCCCAGTCGACCAGATCCTGGACCTTGGCGAGCAGATAGTTGGGATTCTGGCCCGCGACTTCCTTCGTTGCCATCACGCGCTTCATGTGTTCAGTCCCATTCCAGTGCACCCCGTTTCCAGATGTACACGTATCCGACCGCGAGAATGAACATGAATGCGAGCATCTCCAACAGGAGGAAGCCGGTGCTCGGTCCACCGGCTGCTCCGCCGAAGAAGATCGCCCCCCACGGAATCAGGAACACGGTCTCGATATCGAATACGATGAACAGCATCGCGACCAGATAGAACTTGACCGAAAACCGCTCGTGCGCATCCCCGAGGGGCGGCATGCCGCTTTCGTACGGCATGTCCTTCAGAGCCGTCGGCCGGCGTGGCGCGAGCAGATGGGACAGTCCGATCAACAGGAACGCGTTGAACGCGACGAAGCCGAAGAGGAGGAGGAAGGAGAGATAGGGCTGGTTCATAAGTTCGTGAAAAATTTCACTTGACTTTCGGAAACGTATTCGCGCGCGCGAGGGTTGTCAACCGAATCGAGTGGCGTAAGTGTAGGCGCCGCCGATATATTGGCGCCCCATGTCCATCAAATCCGATCGCTGGATTCGACGCATGGCGAACGAGCACGCGATGATCGAGCCGTTCGCGGAAAAACAAGTCCGGGAGGGCGTCATCTCCTACGGCTTGTCCTCTTACGGCTACGATATGCGCGTGGCGCCGGAATTCCGGATCTTCACCAACGCGTTGTCCGCCATCGTGGACCCCAAGCGATTCGACCCGAAGTCGTTCGTCGAATTCACGGGCGAGGTCTGCATCGTGCCGCCCAATTCGTTCGCACTCGCCCGCTCCGTCGAGTACTTCCGTATCCCCCGCAACGTCCTGACCCTGTGCGTCGGGAAGAGCACCTACGCGCGGTGTGGCATCATCACCAACGTGACCCCCTTCGAGCCCGAGTGGGAGGGCTTCGTCACCCTCGAGATCTCGAACACCACGCCTCTGCCCGCGCGTATCTACGCCGAGGAAGGGATCGCGCAGGTTCTGTTCTTCACGGCGGACGAGGGAGACGAATGCGAAGTCAGTTACAAAGACAAGAAAGGCAAATATCAGGCGCAGCAGGGGATTACACTGCCGAAACTCTGACCGCGTTACGCTTTCTTGTTGTATACGTACGCCACGCCGAGCGCGATGAGCGCGAGCGCGAAAAACGACGCGATCCGATACAGGGCCTCGAGGTTGGACAAATCGTAAAGCACGATCTTGAGACCCGCGCCCGCCGCGACCACCAGCCCCGCCGATCGCACGTCCTTGCGCTGGCGCGAGAAACCGAGCTGGACCAGCGCACCGGCATACACGAGCCAGAACACGCTCAGCGCCAGGTCGGCGGCGAGCGGAGACCGCGGGGCGAAATACCGTTGCAGCTCGATCGAGCCGCCCGCGAACACCGCCGCGCCGCATAACACCCATAACAGCTCCACGCCTCGACCGACCTTGCGCCACCCGCGCGCGGCCAGGGCAAGCCCGGCGACGTAAACGTAGAGGGCGACCGCCCACGAATCCGTGAACGCGGGGGCCGCAAACGCGCGATCTCGAAGCGCTACGCCGAAGAGCCAGGGGAACGTCACGACCGCGAGGCCGAGCGCCGCCGGGCCCGCCCCCGGCCGTCCGCCCACCTGCTCGACGGCGAGTGCGGCGAGTGCGAGCGCGGTCCACCCCACCACGACCGCCCACGGGTCCGCCTGTACCGCGAACGCCAGCGCGGCGAGCCCGAATCCCATCATCATGTGGGGTGCGGTGCGGCGGACCCACCCGACTCCCAAGTACAGGGCGGCGAGTAGCGCGGGCAGCAGCGCGGGCGTGTCCACGAACACGCGCAGTCCACCGAGCGCGGCGAGCGCGATCAACACGAGCGGATTGGCGACGAACAGTACGGCTTCCTCGCCAGCGCCCAGTCGGCCGTCGATCTGCTGCCACCAGAGCAGCCCGGCGACGGCCACCGCCGCGGCGAGGGCAAGCCACAAGCGCGGCTCCTGGCCGTGCAGGTCCGCGAGCGCCACGCCGAGCAGGAGCCAGGTGACCGCGGGCATGCCCAGGCGCGCCTCCGGCCACGCACGGCGCCGCGTCACGTGGAGGGTGAGGAGCGCGCCTGCCGCGAGAAACCAGCAGCCGAGGGGGGTGGCGAGTGCGTCGCGGGCGCCTGCCGCGGCCAACAAGAAGTATCCGATCAGCGCGAGGTCGAACGTGCGGCGCCAGCTCATCGTGTATGCCAGCAGGCCCGTCCCCAGTCCGACGATCTCGAGGTATCCGAGGAACGGTTCCGGGTGACGCACGGAGGGCTGGAGGAGAATCGGCGCCAGATACGCGCCCGCCAGCGCCCAGATGGCCAGGCCCTCGACCTCGTGCCGGAGCGCCAGCAGGATGACGACCACGGTACAGGCGGCGAGCAGGAGAATGCCCACGCGCCGCTCGATCAGGCCGTACGGCCCGGCGGCCGCCCAGAGCCCCAGATAGGCCAGCCCGCCGCCGGCGCCGATCATGGCCGCGCCGTACCGCCGTAGGCCCCGGCGGATCCGCGCCTCCCCCCACGCGGCGACGGCCACTCCAGCGACAATCGCGAGCAGCGAACGAACGATCGGCGCGATCCACCCCCGGTCGATCGCGTACTTGAGGAAGAAGCCCGCCGCGGTCAGCAGGGCGAGGACGCCCACCACCAGCAGGCCCCGCTGGCCGAACCATTGCTCGAGATCCGGACCCTCGGCCCTCGGGCCCGGCGGTGCCGGCTCGTCGATGAGCGGTGCGGTCCGCGAGGCCGGCGGGCGCGGCTCCGGAAGGGTGGAAAAGTCCGTGGGCGCGGCTCCCCTTGCCACACCCGCCCCCGGGGCGACCAAGCGCCGCATCATCTGCTCCAGGACTTCTACGCGCCGTTCGAGGCGTTCGAGCTCTGCGCGCCGCTCGTCGCTCACGGAGAGGATGTGGCGGCCGCGGGGCGCGACCCCAGGATGGTGATCGCGAGCGTGACGACGGCCAGGATCACGAGATCGGGCACCCACCCCAGCTCGGTCCGGGGAAAGGCCATCTGAAGGAAGAGCATGACGAAGTCGAACAGGCCCACCAAGAGACCCAGCAAGACCGTAGCGTGCAGCGCGCGGTTCAGTTGAGCGAGGATGCTGCCGCTCAGGAGCGCTACCGCCCCCTGCCCCGCCGCGATCGCCAACGCGGTCGCGACGTCGTCGAACAGGACCCGCCAGAAGTCGTGCGGTCCGGCGTGATAGCTAAAAAAGGCGGTGTGAAGGAGGGAGACCGCCACGCCGGCCGCCGCGGCGCACAGGGTGGCCCATACGGCGTACCCGATCACGACCTTCATTCTGTCGCCTGTATCGCCAGCCATGCCGACCTCGCTTCCTGCGCGGGACCTAATGTGGGCGGTGGCACCCGCCCTCGCCAGTCAGCGGAGCGCGGCCGTGGCTTGCTCGAGCGCGCCGCGAGCGTCGTCCACACGGCCCACGAGATCGGCGAGCTCCCGCTCCGTGGTCGCGGCGTCGCCGTAGCGGATCGCCTCGTTCACCGAGGGGAACGCCATCGTCGCGTACCCGTTGTCGATATCCGAGGCGAACTGCAGACTCCGGTACCAGGGCCGGCTCACGAGGCCTTGCGGGCGGGTGAGCCGGCGCTCCACCTGCATGAGCGCCTCGTTCACGGCGCGGAGGCGCGACGCATCCGCCGTCCGCACGCTGTCCCGGGCCGCCGCGAACGCCCGCGCGGACGCCGTGAATCGGGCGAGCGCGTCCCGTAGGCCAGTGGTCGACGCGGTCCACGCGTGCTTGGTGATGCCCGAGTCGAGCTGCGCCACGAGCCGCGTCAGCTCTGTGCCGAAGGCCTCATAATCGAAGGGCAACACATCGCTGTTCGCGAGTCGCGCGGCGAGCAGCGCGACGAGGCGAGCGGCGGCCTGGTGCTCCCGGTACCCGGGATCACCGAATCTCGTCATCCAATGGTAGGAATCGTACATGGAGTGATACACGCCGCCGGGACCTTCGAAGCCCACTGCCGCCGCCGCAATGCCGAGGTGGTGGTAGAATCCGGCGAAGTCCGACCCCCCGCCGAGGTTGGCGAGCGTCAACGACGCCGTATCGCCGTGGACGCGGTCGAGCCAGACTGCGTGCACGCTGCCGCGTCCCGACGGATCGGGCACGAGGCCGGTGACGTCGCGGATCAGCGGCTTGAGCGATGGCGAGCCGCTCCCGACGAAACGCGGGCCCTGCGTGACGTCATCCGCGTTGAGGTACGCGACGGCGTGCCCGGCGAGCGAGTCCGCCATCTCCTCGACCCATTCCGTGGACCCGATCAATCCCCACTCCTCGGCGTCCCACGTGGCGAAGATCACGGTGCGCGCGGGGCGCATGCCCGCCCGGGCCAGCTCCGCGAACGCGCGAGCGGCTTCGAGCACCGTCACGGTCCCGCTGATGTTGTCCGCCGCTCCGGGACTCCACGCGTCGCGATGCGCACCGATCACTACCCACTCGTCCGGAAAACGCGCGCCCCGCACCATCGCAAACGTGTCCCAGATGGGGTGCATCGCGCGTGCGCCGCGCTCGGTCTTGACGTGCAGGCGGGCGCGCACGGGGCCGGGACCGGTGTGGTAACGAAACGGGAGCCCACCCTGCCACGGCTGCGGGATCGATGCCCCGGCCAGGCGCTCGAGGAATCGGCGGGCGTTGCCGTAGCTCATGGGAATGACGGGAATCCGCGGAATGGGGAGAGAGTCCTCCGGGACTCGGCGGGCGCCCGGGAGCGACGCGTATCCGGGCGTGGTGGGATCGCCGTTCGTGTTCAGGATGCTGCCCCGCTGGATCCCGCCCCACGGCCGCATCGCACCGCGCGGGTACACGTCGCCGCGGGTGTAGCCGTCGTCCTGCGGGTCCGAATAGATGATGAGCCCCACCGCGCCGTGCTTCTCGGCCTCGCGGGCCTTGATGCCGCGGAAGGAGCGTCCGTAGCGCGCGATCGCGATCTTCCCCCTGACGCTCGTCCCCAGCGAATCGAGCGTCTGGTAGTCCTCGATCAGCCCGTAATTGACGTACACGACCTCCGCGGTCACGTCTCCATCGCCGGTATAGCCGTTGAAGGCGGGGACTTGGCGGCCGGCGCTAGTGGGGTCGTCGCGCACGACCGGCTCTCGCAGGCTGAGCACGGCGGCGCGGCCACCGGGAGGGATCAGCCAAGCCGAGACGCTGTCCGGATGCGGGATGTAGACCGTATACTCCTTGGTCCAGGCTTCGAGGCCCCAGGCCCGGAGCTTGTCGATCACGTAATCCCGCGTCACCGCTTGCGCGGGCGTGCCGGCGACGTGCGGCACCCGCGTCAAATCGAAGGTCATGGTGCGCGCGCTCGCCGTGTCGGGAACGGCGAGGAGACGTTGCTCGAAGGGGTCCTGAGCCGCTGCCACGAGGGCGTACCCGCAGGCCAGCACTGCGAGGGCGACGTGAATTCGCACGATGGTTGATCCAGGCGAGAGAGAAGAAGGAAGAAACGCAAAACTGAGCCTCCGCGCCACCTTACTCGCCGTCGCGCTGGCCGCGGGCGTCTACACCGCGGCTCTTCCGCTCTACCTCTACTTCCGCGTTAGCCGGCCCGCACTCGCGCTCGGCGCGGCCACCGAGACGATCTCGATGGCGGGCGAGAACCTGGCGCGCCGTGACAGCGCGCTCGACCAGGTCCTGGTCATCGTCCGGGCTCTCGGTCGCCGGGCGTCGCCCGGCGCCAACTCTCTCGCGCTCGTGCATCGGTTGCTCGAGATCGGCCGGACTCCCTTGGTGCTGGCGGCGCACGCCCCGATCCCGGACACCCTGCGGGCGCAAATCGTGAGCGCGGACGGGGCCCTGTCGAGGAACGGGAGCGCGTTGGCCGAGGCCGTCAGCGAGATCGAGCAAGGACGCGTGACGAGCGTGGCCGCGAGGCTCCCCGCGCTCGAGGATCTGGGTCAGGTCGTCGACGATCGCATGGCCGGCGGCGGGAGGATCGCGCGCGCCTACCTGTTACAACGCCAGCGGGCCTTGCAAGCCGCCGCAGGTGAAGTCCGGCGCGATACGGCGCTCTGGATCGTGGTCGGCATTCTCTGGATTCCGCTCCTGGTGCTGGTGTTGCGACGCCGCGTCTCGCAACCACTGCACGCGCTCGAGGCGGGTCTCGGGCGGGTGGCCGACGGCGACCTGACGGTCGCCGTTCCGACGGTTGCGGCCGACGAAATCGGTCGCCTCGCGGAGCATTTCAACACGATGACCCGCGTACTGCGGGACCGGGCCGAGGAGCAAGGTCGCTTCGCCGCCGCGGGCGAGCTGCTCGCGGGCGTCGCGCACGAGGTGAACAATCCGCTCATGGCGATCGCCGCGCACGCGGAGAATCGACTCGCCGACGCCGCCGTGCAGGGTGAGCAGCGAAACGAAATGGGGCAGATCCTGCGGCAGGCCCGCCGGGCCACGAAGCTGCTACGCGGGCTGCTGCGGTTCGTACGGGCAACGGAACGTGAGGTCACGCGGGTCAATCTGAACGACGTCGTCCGTGGCGGGCTCGATCTGGTGTCATTCCGTTTCGGCGTGGACGAGATCGCGGTGGGAGGGCACCTCGATCCGAACCTGCCGGCCGTGGAGGGGGACGCAATCAAGCTCGAGCAGGTCGTGGTCAATCTGCTCTCGAATGCGATCGATGCCCTGCGCGGCGTCAAGCCGCCGCGGCAGCTCACGGTCGACACCTGGGTGGAAGACGCGCGCGTGTCGGTCTCGGTGGCCGACAACGGAAAGGGCGTGTCGCCCGAGATCTCGCCGCGGCTGTTCCGCCCGTTCGCCACCACCAAGGGGCGCCGCGGGACGGGCCTGGGCCTCTATATCTCGCGGCAGATCGCGCGGGAGGCGGGAGGCGATCTCGTGCTGGCGCCGTCGACCGGCGGCGGTGCGCGCTTCGTGCTGTCGCTTCCGGTCGCGAGCGGAGCAGTGGGCACTGCCCCCCCTCCCCCCCCCATCCCCGCCCCCGCCTCTGCCTCCGCCGATGTCGCGCAGCCGCCCCCCCCCACCCAGGCGGCGCCGTCGCTCACTGGAGTGCGCGTGCTCATCGTGGAGGACGAAGAACCCGTGCGCCGCCCGATGCTCCGGTACCTGGCGCGGAAGGGCGCCCAGGTAGAGGAAGCCAGCGACGGCGCGGAGGCGCTGACTGTCCTCCGCGAGCGGCCGGCCGACGTGATCCTGGCCGACCTCCGGATGCCACGCATGGGAGGGATGGAGCTGTACGCGCAGCTCGAAGAGGAGCGGCCCGAGCTCGCAGCGCGCGTGCTCTTCCTCTCGGGGGACGTCTCGCAGCTCGCCGAGCCGGGGAACGCCCCGGTGCCCCGCGAGCGCGTGCTCGTGAAGCCGCTCGAGCTCGCGGAGCTGGAGCGACGGATCCTCGAATTCGTGGTGGCAGCGCGGGAAGGCCGGGGGGGCACCTAACGCTGGCCCGGCGCGTGGCCGGACGCTATGATGAAGCATGCTGGTCGTGGTGGTCCTGCTCGTCACGGTGGCGATGCGGATCGCGATCGTCGCCGCGGTCACCTACCTGCTGCTGCCGCGGGGTCCGCTGTGCCCGCATTGCGGTATCGAGATGGCGGCGCTCGAGAACCGCTTCCTCGACCACTGGCTCCCGGCTTTGCAACGTCGCTGGTGCCTGGAGTGCGGCTGGGACGGCGTGGTGCGCCGGGTGCGGCGGGCGCCGATGGGGGCCCCGACCCGCTCGCGGGAGCCACGGCCCACGGTGTCCTGATCAGTCCATCGTCGTGATGAGGCGCGCCGCCCGCTCGTAGAAGAAGTAATCCCACGCCCAATTCAGCAGCACGAAGAGCTTGTTCCGGAACCCGATGAGCTGGATGATGTGCACCACCAGCCACACCACCCAGGCGGGAAAGCCCGTAAAGCCGATCCCCCAGATGTAGGCAACGGCGGCGTTCCGGCCGATGGTCGCGAGCGACCCTGGATCGCGATAGCGGAATGGGATAGGCGCTGCGCCGTCCAACTGCCTGCGGATGTTCCGCGCCACCGTCTCCGCCATTTGGATAGCCACGGGCGCCATCATAGGAAGCGGCTCGCCGTCGGCCTCGAGGTAGGCGGCATCCCCGATGACGTAGACGCCGTCGTGTCCGGAGACCTGGAGGGTCTCGCTCACTGGGATCCGACCCTGTCGAGCGGTGGGCAAGCCCAGGTGCGACGTGAGCTGTACTGCCTTGGCCCCGGCCGCCCAGATGAGGGTGCCCGCGGGGATAACCTCCCCGCTCTTCAAGACCACGCGTTTCCCGTCGTAGGCCGCGACGGTCGCGCCGAAGCGGACCTCGACGTGCTTGCGCCAGAGCGTCTCGGCGGCGGCCTCGCGCAACCGGGCGGGCATCGGGCCGAGCAGCCGATCGGTGGCCTCGAGGAGCAGGACGCGGACGTCCTTGATGTTGAGCCGCGGGTAATCCTTCACCAACACGAGCCGGATGAGTTCGGACAGGGCGCCGGCCATCTCGACGCCGGTCGGGCCCCCGCCCACGACGACGAACGTGAGCTCGGCCCGACGGCGCTCGGGGTCGGGCTCGAGCATCGCGCGCTCGAAGGCATGCAGCACGTGGTTCCGAATACGAATCGCTTCGGGAACATCTTTCAGGCCAAAGCCGTGCTCCGGGACTCCCGGGAGACCGAAATAGTTCGTCTCCCCGCCGACCGCGAGGATCAAGTAGTCGTACGCGATCGGGCCGTCCGCGGTGAGCAGTCGTTTGGCGCCGGATTCGAGGCCCGTGACCTCGGTCATCCGGAACTCGAAATTCTTCTGGCGCCGGAGCACCGCGCGGACCGGTCGGGCGATCTGCTCGGGCTCGAGCCCCGCGGTGGCGACCTGATAAAGGAGCGGCTGGAAGAGGTGATAGTTGCGCCGGTCGACGAGCACCACGTCCACCGGGGCCTTTCGTAACGCGCGCGCCGCCCGCAGCCCCCCGAATCCTGCCCCGACGATGACGACGGTCGGCCGCCCGATCGG
>Ga0075436_100002369_pt1 | contig 13008 bp, 11 predicted proteins | sample RhiMethybrSRZTD5_FD_75303 | JGI IMG/M metagenome (GOLD analysis project Ga0075436, IMG submission 75303) | Populus rhizosphere microbial communities from Tennessee, USA - Rhizosphere MetaG P. TD hybrid SRZTD5 | ecosystem: Host-associated > Plants > Roots > Rhizosphere > Soil | place: USA...
CGGTCCCGCGGTACGCGACGAACCGGGCGAATTGTGCATCATCACGGGCCTGCCAAGCAAGACGACCCACACACCTTGGCGGTCAGCCGCGAGTGCGTAGGGCCGGACGCCGACATGCACTGTGGCCACGACCGCGTGCCGCCTGGCGTCGATGCGGCTCAGCGTCCCATCGGCGGTGTTGGCCACCCAAACGGTGCCTTCGGTGGCCGCCACTCCCGTAGGCTCCCCGCCGACCCGTACCGTGATAACCCGGCCCGCCGCCCCACTGAGAACGCTTACGGTACCGGCTGTCCCATCGGTAACCCAGAGACTGTTGTCGTTCGCCGCCATGTCGCCCGGGGTACCTGGAACGGTCACAACCCAATCGACCTGGTTATGGGTCACGCTGATCCGCGACACCGTGTGAGCGTCGTTATCGGCGACCCAGACGCCACCATCACCCGCTGTTATGGCATCCGCCGTCGCGCCGACCGCTATCGCCGCTTCGAGCCGCCCGGTGGATGCCGCGAACCGGTAGACCTTGCCACGTGTCGTGTCGGTGACCCAGATCGATCCATCGTCGACGGCGAGGCCGCCAATGAGCCCACCCTGCGGAAGTGTCACGAAGGCGCGACCGGCCGCGCCTTCCGTCACGGCGCTCACCGGCTCGATGCGATAGACGCTAGCTCCGACCGCCGCCCATACGGCACCGGAACCGACGGTGATGTCGCCGGGGTTGATGACCGCGCGCGAGGGCAGCTCGACCCGGCCGACGGCGCGGCCAGTCGCCGGGTCCACCGCGTAGAGGACGTGGTACTGCCGCGCGTAACCGCCGGTCACCCACACGCCGCCCAGACCGTCCGCGATGCCGTTGAGCTCCACGAAGCTGGGGCCCGCGCGGACCTGACCGGTCGAGGCGAGTACGCGAACTACCCCCGTGCCGCCGGGCGCCACCGCCGCGGGCTGCGCGGACGGCGACGATGTCGCTGACACTGAGTCGAGGGCCCCCGTGGCTAGGAGGACCAGGCAGCCGACCACTTCGAGGGCCAGAGCGGATAGCAAAAACCACAGGGGCCAGCGACGTTGCCGACCATGCCCGCCACGGTCGGCCTCGCCGGCCCCGCGCGCCTCGGCGGGTGCCGCCGACCGATAATCGACGATGTGCGGCACGCTAGCCGACCCGGACCCAGCTCGCGACCGAGGGCACGCCGGAGGCAAGGATGAACAGCATGTACCAGCCCGGCGGGGCGTGGTTGCTGTCTAGCGGCGAGGTCGCCGTCAGCCCGGTCGAGCCGTCGGAGGTGTAGGTGAGGTCGACGTAGCGCTGGTCGAAGTCGTTGGAGTGGGTCACCGAGCCCGCCTTGACCAGCGCCACCCGCCCGATGCTCGCGAAGTCGGGCGTGGTGATCGTGAACTGCTGGTTGTAGCCCACCGCCGCCGGGGCGCTGGTGAGCGTCGGCCGCGCCCCCGCGAACAGGTACGGCGGGGAGAAGACCTCGCCGGTCTTCTGTAGCGAACCCGAACTCTGGCCGGCCGACAGCACCCGCCCGTCCGGGAGCAGCACCGCGGTGGAGTGGTACATCCGCGGCGCGGTCTGCGCCGCCATCTGCGTCCACGTCGCCGCCACAGGGTCATACAGCTCGGGCGTGAGGACGGGCCCGGTGAATTTGTCCGACGCGCCACCGCCCACCACCAGCACGGTCCCGTCGGCCAGCAGCACGGTGTTGTGCCAAAGGCGGGGGAAGCTCATAGAGGCGGTGCTCTTCCAGGCCAGCGGGCTGGCCGACAGGTCCAAGATCTCGGCCGTGGCCGACGCCGCCCCCGCGGTGGCCCCCCCCATCTCCATGATCTTGGTGAGCCCGGGCAGAAGGACGGACGTGTCGTTGACGGAGCGCCCGCCGCTGTTGAGCTTCGGGCCCTTGGTCCAGGTCGACGTGGCGGGATTGAAGAAGAACGTGGTCGCCAGGTTGGTCCAGGCCAGCAAGCCGCTGGTGGTCAGCTTGATGCGCGGATAGGTCGACACCGCCTTGCTGGCCGATGCGGGCAGGGTCGTGAGGGTGTTCGCCGACGGGTCGTAGGAGTCGACGGTGGTGGCCTGGGCGCCGGAGTTCAGCGTGCCACCAAAGACCCGGACCGTGCCGTCACCGAGCTGGACGGCCGTCGGGTACCAGCGGGCCACGTCCATGACCGGGCCCTCGGTCCAGGAGTTGGCCGCCGGGTCGAAGACCGTTGTGTTGTTCACACCATCGGTGGGAAGGATGGCCCCCTGGTAGATGTGCCCGCCGGCGATGAACACGCGGCCGTCCGGCAGGACGGTATTGCCGCCGCAGAAGATGTCGCGCTGGTAGGTCAGGGCGATGTTGGTGATCGACCCGGACACCGGGTTCCACAGCACGGCGTCGCTGCCGACCGTCTTGTTGGGCCAGGAGAACAGCAGCACGTTCCCGGTGTGCAGCACGGTCGCGTGGATCGAGACCAGCGTCAGGGCGAAGGGCGCGGTCCACTGCCCGGAGGTCGCCGGGGTCGCCGCCGATGCGCGCGCCCTCTGTGAGCAACCACTGAGCAGAGCAGCGCCTAGGGGACCACCGAGCAGCGCGGCGCCCGCGGTCCCGGCGAGCAGGAACTTGCGGCGGTTGATTTGCCCAGTGGCTCCAGTCGAGGAGGGCTGGAGATTACTGGTCCCGCCGGACGCCGAAGCGAGCCGTCCGGGCTGGTGGGCCGGCCTCCCCCGAAGGCGTCGAGTACCTTGTCGAGTACCTTCTTGTTCATTGTCCGCTGGGATGTCAGTAGCACGCATCTCAATATCCCTGATTGTCTTGTGGTTATCTGGCGGGCATTTCACCGCAGAGGCGTTCAGTTAGACGTTGATTGCCGATGCTCACCTGCACATGCTGATAACGGGGCGAAAACTCGCCCGAAAGCTACGCTGACAATGACTCCAGATCTCGCCCGCATGGCAGCACCAACCTGCAATGCAGGTGATATTCGCTGATCCCCGCTCACGGTGCCCCCGCATGGTCCCGAACTACACGCGCTCATGACGACCTCGATGTCGTCCTCCGCCTCCAGGCGGGCTGCGAGGGCGTCTGCGAACGTCCGTTCCTTATCGATGAGGAAGACGTTAAGCCCCATAGCCGCCAGCTTTACGATGGGAGCCGCCCGGCGACAGCCCAGCCTGTGTGACCGGGCGTACGCCAGCTGGGGGAGTCGTGAATCGCCGCGCTGAGCGGTGAACCGCCGCTCTAAACGGAGAGTTCACCGAGCAGGTCCTCCCGTGCCGCGAGGGCGGCTGCATCGGCTCGTGGTTTTCGGGCCAGTGGCACTCGCCCGCCTCTAATGCATATATTGCCAAGGTGCAGAGCGCGGAAAGGAACCGGATTTGGCTGGATCCCGGCTTCGACGACTCTAAGCAGCAAGCCCACTGCGCCGCCAACTACGGCTGCCCGGCTTAACGCCCTTCCAGGTCGCTTGTCGTCAACCCGCTCCCCCCCGGAAAACGGCTGGCAGGGTGCGAGCGAGGATAGAGACATCAAAGAAGAAGCTGCGGCGGCCCACGTACTCGAGGTCGAGTTCGAGGGCGGTCCGCACGGAGAGCCGACTGCGCCCACTGACCTGCCACAGGCCGGTAATACCAGGCTTCACCTCAAAACGCTGCTGGTATTGTTCGCCGAACAACTGCGCTTCCCAGGGAAGTACGGGGCGTGGGCCGACGAGCGACATCTCGCCCCGCAGCACGTTGACCAGTTGCGGAAGCTCGTCGAGGCTGGTCCGGCGCAGCCAGGCGCCAAGCCGGGTGACACGTGGGTCGGCATCGAGCTTGAACAGACCGTTGCCCCCAGCTGTGGCTGCCCCGTCGGACATCAGAACCGCGACATAGTCGCGGTGTATCCGGTCGTCATTATCGATCTGCATGGTGCGCAGTTTCAGCATGGTGAAATGCTTCTTGTCACGGCCCAGCCGGTCCTGGCGGAATAGCGCGGGCCCGGCGGACGTCGACCGCACAAGGAACCCCAGGAGCAGCAACAACGGCGCCGCGATGATGATCAGTACCAGAGACAGCACAATATCCACCATTCTCTTGGCCGCTTCATCCCCTGACCTGCGCGCAGTGGTCTCTTTCCTTTCTGCGAGATCAGTCACGGCGAGGTTTCCTTCGCGGCGCGTCCACCGGTAAGGCGATACGGGGCCTGGGCGCCGAGTGGCCTACCAGGACGCCATGATCCGGCTACCGGGCGCATCCGTCGCGCGCGGCTGGCTTCACCCGGCATCGATGAGCTCCGAACCGGCGGTCGACATGCGGAGCACGTCGCCGAGCGCCTCGCACGTATGGTCAACCTGGCCATCGGTTAGATGCGGGAACATCGGCAGCGACAGCAGCTGGCCGGCCGCTTGCTCGGCCACGGGCAGTGGGCGGTCTGCGAATTGCTGCAGCGGCGGCTGCCGGTGACACGGGACGGGGTAGTGCACGCCGGTCTGAATGCCGCGGCGCGCCAGCTCCGCCCGGACGCTGTCGCGCGAGGCGACGCGCACGACGAACAGGTGGTAGACGTGGCGCGCCAACGGCGCAACACCCGTCAGTTTCAGTTCGGTGCCGCCGAGAAGCGCGCGATACCGGGTGGCCAGCTCGATCCGTCGCTGAGTCCACTTGTCGAGCTGGGCTAGCTTGCCTGAGAGCACAATCGCCTGGAGAGCGTCGAGGCGGCTGTTCGTGCCGACGTACTCGTGCTCGTAGTGTGAGGTGCCCGAGGAACGGCCATGGTTGGCCAGCGCCCGCACGCGGTCCGCTAGCTCCGGCCGCGAGGTGACCACGGCACCGGCGTCGCCGAAGGCGCCCAGGTTCTTCGCGGGATAGAAGCTGAAACAAGCCGCTTCGCCGAAAGACCCTGCGCGCTGGCCATCCCATTCCGCGCCGGGCGCCTGCGCGGCGTCCTCGATCACGGGGATTCCCGCGTCGCCGGCTGCGCCGAGGATGCCGGGCATGTCCGGCACCTGACCAAACAGATGCACGACGATGACCGCACGCGTGCGTGGTGTGATGGCTTCGGCCAGGGTGCTGGGGGTCATGAGCAGTGTGTCGTCGCTAACATCAGCAAAGCGGGGGGCGGCGCCCGCCCGTACGACCGCAGCTGCCGTCGCGATGAAGGTGTTGGCCGGGACAATGACCTCGTCGCCCGGGCCGACACCGAGCGCGGTCAAGGTTAGCTCCAGCGCATCCGTGCCATTCGCGACACCCACCGCGTAATCGGCGCCGCAGTAGGCGGCCCAGTCCCGCTCGAAAGACGTCACAGCGGACCCCCCGATGTACGCGCCGCCGAGCAGGCAGGCCAGGTAGGTCTTCTCAATCGAGGGCCAGGCATCATTAGCCATGGCGACCAGATCGGTGAAAGGAACGGGCGTCATCTCGGCGGCTACCTCGCCTCGCCTACATGGGCTGGGTGGCGGTGGGACCGCTGCGTCACCTCGGCCAGTGCAACCGGCCGCTGCTCCCGCAGCGACATCTGAGCACATTCCAGGACCTGCACCACGGCCAGGCCGCTGCTGCCCTCTACAGAAGGCGGCAAGCCGTTAGTGACGCAATCGACGAAGTGCTGATCCTGAACTGCGAGTGGCTCAGCAAAGGCGACGAAGGGTGACACCGTGTCGCCCAGGTGATAAGCGAACTGGGACAGCGGCCCGTCGCCTTCACCGGGCGGCACGGCCGATTTGTCGTATACGCGGATCCGCTCGCCATCTGCCATGTCGTTGTACACGACCATTTTTTTCGAGCCCACCGCCGTAATTCGGCGCACCTTGTGCGGATCGAGCCAGCTGACGTGGATATTTGTCCGGACGCCAAGGTCGGCATAGTCGAGCCTCAGGTAGGCGACGTCCTCATGCTGAGGGTGGACGTAACGTGATCCCCACGCTGTGACGGTCGTCGGCCTTGAGCCGAGCACGAAGTTAGAGATTGAGATGTCGTGCGGAGCCAGATCGAGGATGACGTTCACATCCGTCTGGTAGAGACCGAGATTGAGACGCGCGCAATCGAGATAGAAAGGCCGTCCAAGGTCACCCTCCCGCACGAGATCACGAAGCTTGTGGACTGCTGCGTTGTGCTCGAAGGTGTGACCCGGCATGAGCACGACGTCGCCAGCTTCAGCCGCATCGACGAGGGCCTGCGCAGCTTCCGACGTGGTCGCCAATGGCTTTTCTATAAGCACGTGCTTGCCAGCTGCGATGGCTTTCTGACCCAGCAGCGCATGGCTGGCCGGCGGCGTCGCAATGACGACAGCGTCGACATGTGGCAGGGCGTCTGCGATATCGGCGTATGCGGCCATGCCGTGATCGATCTGCGGAAATCCGTCATCGATCTGGCGGAATCGCGGATCCACGCCGATGACTGCCGCTACGCCGGTTGTGGACCGCAGCACGCGGACGTGCCTCGATCCCCAATAACCAATGCCGACGACGCCGACCCGCAGGCCCTCCGAATTCATCCGCACATTTTAGGAGCCTGACCTATTTCCGTCGGCAACGGAACCCCCGCATGGAGCGGCCGGCCCTACGTCAAATTGGGGCATCGCCTGGTCTGGGATGCGCCAGTGCTTGCACTCAGTGCCGACCCGACGTCATGCTCTGAGTCCGGCCGCTAGTGGGGCTCAGCGAGATGGGGCAGGACAGCCAGCTGTGACCGCGTCACCGCCACGGCTTCCAGCGTGGAATGGACGCCAAGCTTGGCCATGAGGTTCTGCAGGTGCGTCCGTACCGTGTTGGCGGACAGGTGCAGTCGCTCCGCCACATCCTGCCGTCCTGCGCCTTCGGCAAGGCAGGCCAGAACTTCCCGCTCCCGCGGAGTCAGCGAGGCAAGCAGCCGGTCACTTTCGCCCTGCTGCTTTTGCTCCTGCAGCAGCAGCCGGAGAACGGCCCCCGTCTCCGCTGGCGGCAGCCAGGTCTCCCCCGCCGCCACACCGCGGATTACCTGCAGCAGGTACTCCAGCGATTCACCCTTGCGCACCCAGGCTGCCGCGCCGACGCGGACTGAATCCGCAATCCGGCTCGCCTCCGAGCTTCGGCTGAGCATGACAACGCGGGGGGCGTCGGCGCGCCCGGACAGTTCCTCACACAGGCGGATCGCCGCATCGCCGGGCAGGTCAGCGTCGAGCAGGACAACATCCGCGTGCCTGCCCACGATGAGGGACGGCGCTGGTGCCTGTCTGTGCACAGCCATGACGACCTCGATGTCGTCCTCTGCCTCCAGGCGGGCCGCGAGGGCGTCTGCGAACGTCCGTTCCTTATCGATGAGGAAGACGTTAAGCCCCATAGACGCCAGCTTTGCGAGCAGAGCCGCCCGGCGGCAGCCCAGCCTGCGTGACCGGGCATACGCCAACTGGGGTAGCCGTGAACCGCGCTCTACGCGGACAGCTCACCGAGCAGGTCCTCCCGCGCCGCGAGGGCGGCAGCCTGGAGGCGGCTGTGCGCGCCGAGCTTGGTGAGGACGTTTTTCACATAGCTGCGCAGGGTGTTGATCGCGATGTCCATCTCTTTGGCCATCTGGCCGGTGCTCTGGCCCGCCACGATGCGGCGCAGGACCTCCTTCTCCCGGGGAGTCAGCACATGCAGGGGCGAGGGGCGCCGTCGGCGGTGGGAGCGGACGCTCGCCCGGTTGGGCACCATGGGATCGAATGCCATCCTGCCAGCGCCGACCTCATCCAGCGCGGCGGCGATCTGGTCGACGTCCTGGTCTTTGCCGAGAAAGCCGGCCACACCGATTTTCACCGCCGCCGACCAGGTCGGCCGGTCAGCCAGGCTGGAAAGCACGAGCACCGCCGTGTCCGGGTAGTCGTGCCGCATCGCCTCAGCGGCGCTGAGCCCTTCCGTGGCGTCAGCGCCGTCCCGGCCCGCCCTGGCGGGCACGCGAAGATCGAGGAGGACGGCATCGGGCTGATAGGCGCCCACCGCAGCGAGGCCATCAGAGGCAGTGGTGGTGATGGCCGCTACCTCGTGGCCCAGCGCTTCCATGGCGGTAGCGAGTGCTTCGCTGAGAATCCGGTTGTCGTCGCAGAAAACAAGCCTCATGGCGCCCCCCTCCTTTGGCCACAGCTGGACGCAAGCGGTGCACTAACCCGGCTTGGGCAGACGGGCACCGCCAGCACCGGCAACTCCTGAGCCAGGGTCGCGCAGCCCGTCGCCGGCGCGTAAGAGGGAGACTGCGGATTGGGCGCTCAGGTTCCTGAGCGCCCACTCCCGGAAGTACCGCTGAAGAGCCGGGCGGCGGCCGTGCGGTCGGTGACCTCAAGCTTGTGCACGATGGAGGCGATGTGCACCCGCACCGCACTGGCCGACAGTATGAGCTTGCCGGCGATTTGGGCCGTGGAACACCCCTGTGCCAATAGTTCGAGCACTTCCCACTCGCGGCTCGTCAGCCGCTGTTGCGGGTTACTGCCCGCGGCCAGTTGCCGCCATCGCGGTTCGCGGCCGTGAAAAGCCTCGAGCACGCGCGCGACCAGCGTCCGCGGTATGGCAGCTTCACCGGAGCAGGCGCCGTGGAGCGCATCTGGCAGTCGCCGCAGGCTCATGGTCTTCAGCAGGTATCCGGCAGCACCCGCCCGGAGCGCGGCGAACAGGTCGGAATCCTCGTCAGAAACAGTCAGCATCACGAGCTTGGTTTGCGGCAGCCTCGCAGCGATTTCCCACGCCGCCGCCAGGCCTCTACCGGGCATCCTGATGTCCAGCAGGCAGATGTCAGGCTGTTCGCGCACGGCAGCCTGTACCGCAGCTGCGGCGTGGCCCACCGCAGCGCAAACCACGAAGCGGCCGTCAGCTTCCAGGGCGCGGCGCACGTCATCGCGAGTCGGAACATGGTCATCAGCGATCATGACGCGCAGCGGCTGCGACTTAGCATTCACAACACCACCTCCACCTCGCTGCCATGGCCGGGGATGGAGGAGATCCGGAGGTCACCACAGACTGCCCGGGCGCGCTCACGCATCGAGACGAGCCCGAAGCCTGCCCCGTCGGCATCGGGGTCGAACCCGCATCCTGCGTCGCTGACCTGGAGGTGTGCATGCTGGCCATCCTGTCTTAGGCTCACGCGAACCCGGCTGGCGCCACTGTGGCGGGCCGCGTTTGTGACCGCCTCACAGGCGATCCGCATCATGGCCTCGGCCTGGGTCTTCGACAGCTGGACGTCGTGCGTGGAGTTGAACTCCAGGCCGATATGGAACCGCTCCGCGATTTCGCGGGCCGCTTCTGCCAGCGCGGTCTCGAAGGCCTGCCCGCCAGGTGCCGTGAGCCCGCGGATCGTCCGCCGGGACTCCACTTGTGCGCGTTCGACTGCATGCTGGAGGCGCTCCAACGTCTCGGCGTTGGTGTCGCCGTCCAGCAGATCAAGGTTGCGGGCGAGATATGCCAGTTCCTGGGTCAGCCCATCATGCAGATCGCAGGCGACCCGCCGCCGTTCCTCGAGCACCGCCGTCTCCGGCAGGGCACGCCAATACGACTGCGTTTCCCGCACCAGGCCGATGAGAATGACTGCCCAGAAGAGCAGCTGAAAGGCCTCGGCGGGGTAAGCGGAACCCGGGCCGGGAACCGAGTGGAGGAAGTCGTCCACCCGCGCGGCGGTCGCCAGCACCGCCGAAATAGCCAGCCAGCCCAAGAACTTGTTGCCAAGCTGATGGAAGCGGGCGAGGAAACCGATGGCCGCCAGGGCGTAGAGCATCGCCATTACCAGCTGCCAAGCAGGAAGCACGGATGGTGCATGCAGGCCGGGCACTGCCTGCGGTGCGGCTGCGAGTCGCTGGGGGACGCGGGCGGCGAGCCCACCGGCAAAGACGGCGGCGAACGCGAGCGCCGCAGCTGCGGCCGCTGCCCCGCCGGCCAGCGCGAGTCCACGCAGGCGCAGTCGGCGACGCGGGACGAAGGCAGCCAGGGCCATCAGAAGAGCACCAAGAACGTTGCCAGCCAGGGACGCCTTGGCTGTCAGCCCGGAAGGCGGCGGCAGGTCGAGCAGCGTCAGCGTCACGAAGAACAGGCTCGACACGGCGAGCACCACGAGCGCAGACGCCAGCATCAATTCGTTCAGCAGGGTGTACCGCCGCAGGCGGCCGACGGCCACGAATGCTGCGAGCAGGGCGATGAGCGACGTCGCCGTCTCCAGTGTCACATGCAGGGTCGAACGCCAGGAGCCGGAATGCATCTGCGGGAACAGTACAATCACGGCGGTAGCAGCGCCCGAAACCGCAACCGCTGGCGGCGTGGTCTCCCGCATGCCGCACACAGCAGGGCTACCTCAGCACCAGGGACATTTGCCATCTCCGCTGGTAAGGCCAGTAGATCGCTTTCGGGATCGTCAGGATCTCGTAGGCGGCGCCCGGCCATTCCCTGCGCAAGGCAGCCACACCCGGGCCGGGCATCCAGACCTCGATCCAGACCCGCCGAGCACAATGACACCCGTGAGGACGAAAGCCAGAACGATCCCGCTCGACATGGCTCCTGCCCGCTACCCTGCCGTGGGCTGCTACTCCGTACCCGGCCTTGCCGTATCCCAAACGCTGGGGCCGTCGATAGGCATCGATCACGATTGCCTCGTGGCAGCTGAGATCATCCCGCTCACGCCGTGAGTCCGGAGATTCCCTTGCTGACCAGCCGATCCCGCCCGGCCCAGAGCCGGGGCGGCCCAGCCACTGATAGCAAATCCTGATGTGTGAGGGAGCCGGCCCGCCATTGCCACGGCAAAGGAGGCTCCATCAACTCGTCATGTACCTGGCCGAGCAGGCAGGACGGCTTGGTCACTTCGTAGTATGTTTCCTGCGCGCAGGTCCACACCCCGCGAAGCGACAGCGCGCAGGGCCAGGACCCTCCGCGTGAAAGGCTGACATGACACAACTGACCTACCTGGAAGCTGCCGTCGTCGGCCTGATCCAGGGCGTCACGGAGCTGTTCCCCATCTCCAGCCTCGGGCACAACGTCCTGCTACCCGCCCTCGTGGGCGGCAGCTGGGAGGCCGACCTCAACGTCGCCAGTTCCGAGTCCCCGTACCTGGCCTTCGTCGTCGGGCTGCACGTCGCGACCGCGATCGCGCTGCTGATCTACTTCTGGCGTGACTGGGTACGGATCGTCCGTGGGTTCTTTTCCTCGATAGGCCACGTCATCCGCCCGGCGGCAGGGACAAGCAGATGGCAGCTGCAGTCGGCCGACGAGCGGCTTGCCTGGCTGATCATCGTGGCGACGATCCCGGTGGGGCTGGTCGGGCTCGTGTTCGAGCACGAGTTCCGCGTCCTGTTCGGCAGGCCGATCCGGGCCGCGATCTTCCTCATCATCAACGGCCTGATCCTGCTGGCCGGGGAGCGTTTCCGCCGGAAAGCGTCGGTGCAGGCGGACCGGGAGATCGCGCAGGAGCGCGAGCTGGTGGCCGTCGGTGCCGCGCGCCGGCCCGGCGCCGGCCGGCACGCGGCCAGCCACCACGCCGAGCGCGAGGCCGAGTACGAGCAGGGGGTCGAGTCGGACCGGCGGCTGGCCGGGCAGGGCTACCTGTCGGCGCTGCTCATCGGGTCAGCGCAGATCCTGGCGCTGCTGGCCGGCATCAGCCGGGACGGGGTCGCGATGGTGGCGGGCATGTTCCGCGGGCTGTCCCGCGAGGACGCCGCCAGGTTCGCCTTCCTGCTCGCCACCCCGGTCATCCTGGCCGCCGGCGTGCTGAAGGTGCCCGACCTGATGGGCCCGCTGGGCAGCGGCATCCAGGGCCAGATCCTGGTCGGCAGCGTGCTGTCGGGCGTCGGCGCCTACCTGTCGGTGCGGTTCCTCGTCCGCTACTTCCGGACCCGGACGCTGACCCCGTTCGCGATCTACTGCATCGTCGTCGGCCTGGCCAGCGTTGTCTATCTCGGCCTGAAGTAGCCCAGTACTGCTATGTGAAACTGGAGCTGGTCTTCGGCTGTCCGCCGACGCGGCGACCAGGACGGCCTCCCCCGGCTCCTGGCCCCTCCCGCCCGGAACACGTCGTAACCTGCCCTCCGCACGATCTCGAGCTCGGCCTCGTTGATGGCCATGGCGTGCCGGTAACCAGCCACGAATGCCCACATGAGAACGGCGGCCTGCTCCTCGTTGACCTTGGGCAGGATTCCTTGCTCCATCGCCCACCTGCCGAAGGCGCCTGCCGGCTCCGCGGGGGGTGGGGCAACGCCGATACCCACACGTCGTGCTGCGCCGGGTTCCTCATCCAGCGATGGTGACGGCCAACGACCGGCCTGGCCTCTCAATGCCCGGTCCAGGCTCCAGGTGCCGAAGCGGCGGCGCCACTCCCCGGCCGGGGCTTTCCAGTTACGCCACCAGCGCTGCCTGATCTGGCGTGAGAGCCGGTACCTGGTCCCGCACCGCGGACAGGTCCACCAGTCGCTCCGCCCGTGCGCGGCCGGGTTAGGGAATGGGCAGGTCAGGCCCGTGCATGTGCGCATCTCTGCGCCCCCTTCCAGATGACAGGCCATGAGGGAGGCCCAGGCCGGCGGTTGCTCCTTCCTAGCCGGCGAGAAAGACGTCGCCTTCCCCATCAGGCTCTACAGGCGGCTTCGGTCCGTCCTGGCGGACAGGCGCCGCCCCATCACGTCGACAGGTGCCCAATCGAGGCGTCCCTCGGTACCCAGGGTGACCGCTGCGCCCGAATCATGGCACCTGAGGAAGTACGTGCACTTCTACGGTCTATGGAGGAGGACGGGCCCATATGCGGTCTTGTCCACTAACCGAGCCCGGACCGCCCTGGTCGCATTTGCTCAGCAGGTTGGCAATCGCTCCGCTCCACTGCAAACGAGAGCGCCTCTGTATTTCGCCGCACCGGCCGCCTGCTGGCCCCAGCAACCCAGCCCGAGCGGCCTCTTTGCCAACACAGGAACACCCCTTTACCTTTTTAAAGGATGCTCCCCATTACCTGACAAATAACCCCGGCAGCTGTCCTACGCCAGTTTTCATCTGTGCTGAACTGCATCAGCAGTTTCAGCAGGCTCACCGTTCAGGTGTTCGGGCGCGGCGGCCCCGCTCGCGCATCCGCTCCTTGCCGTC
>Ga0075436_100002370_pt1 | contig 13007 bp, 14 predicted proteins | sample RhiMethybrSRZTD5_FD_75303 | JGI IMG/M metagenome (GOLD analysis project Ga0075436, IMG submission 75303) | Populus rhizosphere microbial communities from Tennessee, USA - Rhizosphere MetaG P. TD hybrid SRZTD5 | ecosystem: Host-associated > Plants > Roots > Rhizosphere > Soil | place: USA...
ACCTCGCGGTTCACGGCGTTGTCGTCCGCGAGCAGAATGGCCAGCGGGCGGCGTGGCTGCAGCGGCGGTCCGGCGGTCACGGGACGGGTCAGCGCCAGCGCGAGCGCGTCGAGCACTTCCGATTGTGAGAACGGGCGGGTGACGACGGCGTTCACGCCGAGCTCTGCGCAGCGCTCGCGGTCACCGCGGCGCGCGACTGCCCGCATGAGCATGACAATCGGCCCGGCGAATGCGTCGGCCTTGCGCAGCCGCTCGACCAGACGCAGGCCGTCCATGCCGATCAGGTCGATGCCGAGAAAGAGCACGTCGAACGGCCGGCCGGCGTCGCGAGCTCGGGCGACCTGCGACAGCACCTCCTGACTGCTCTCCGCTTGCGTCGTCGACAGTCCCCAGACGTCGAGCATGTCCACCAGCGCGGCGCGGTGCACCTGATTGGGTTCCGCGACCAGCGCGGCGAGCCCCGCCAGCTCGGGCGCCGGCGGCTCGGCGCGCGGCGGCGCCAGTCGCATGCGCAGCGTGACGTGAAACGTCGATCCGCGGCCGACCTCGCTGTCCACCCACAGCCGCCCCCCCATCAGCTCGGCGAGGCGCGCGGCGATCGTGAGGCCCAGCCCGGTGCCGCCGCGCATGCGCGTCGTCGAACCTTCGGCTTGGGTGAATGCCTCGAAGATCGCCTGGCGTCGCTCGGGCGCGATGCCGATGCCGGTATCGCGCACGGTGAGGTGCAGGACGATGTCGTCGCCGTCGCCGGGCTCGAGGGTCAGCCGGACTTCGATCTCGCCGTCATCGGTGAACTTGATCGCGTTGCTCACGAGGTTCACGACGATCTGGCGCAGACGCACTGGATCGCCGACGAGCGTGTCAGGCACCTCGTCGGCGACGCGTATTTTCAACAGCAGGCCCTTGATATCGGCGGCCGGCGTCAGCGGGCGAAGCGCCTCCGTCAGCGTCGCGCGCAGCGCAAAGGTAATCGGCTCGATCGTCAGCTTGCTCGCCTCGAGCTTCGACACATCCAGGATCTCGTCGATCAGCTGCAGCAGCGTCTCGGCCGAGGTACGGACCATTGCCACGTGGTGGCGCTGTGCCGCGCTCAGGTCCGTCGACTCGAGCAGCCGCGTCCCGCCGATCACGCCGTTGAGCGGCGTGCGCATCTCATGGCTGACGTTCGCGAGGAAGCTGGTCTTGGCCGCGCGCGCTCGATTGCGCGCGGCATCGACGACCTCGGCCCCCTTTGCGGTGAACGCAAGGTAGATATTCGCGAGGTAAAGGATGCCGATCTTGACGGTCTCGGCAGGCCAGTCGATGGGCCGGTGCGCCAGCGCGACATATACGAGCAGCAGCACGTAGCAGACGATCGAGAAGTGGCCGAACAGCAGCACCAGCCGAAAGCTGGCCGTTCGAAGATCCGCAGCGCGAAGCAGCACGAGGAAAAAGAGCACGCTTCGCTCGGCCCCGGTGAGATAGATCACGAGCGTCCACACCACGACGTCCCCGAGCGCCACCGCGAGCCCGAGATCGACGCGGCCGGTCCGGCCATACCAGCGTGCGAGCGCCGCCCACGACAGCAGCGACCACGCGGCAAGGCCGCTGATGATCGCGACGACATTGCCGAGGGAGGCGCGCCCGGCGACGACGTTGTCGAGGATCGCGCTCAGCGCGAGGGCGGCACCGCCGGCGAGGCGGAACAGGGGATACCAGCGTGTTTGGAGTGCCCGCTCGGACGGCGGACCCCCTCGGGCCATTCCTCAGCCGGCGCGAAGCGCCTTGCGAACCCGAAGCAGCAGCACGTCCTTCTGGATGGGCTTCCGGATGAAGTCCACGGCGCCCATCTCGAGCCCCTTGATCTCGAGCTCCTCGCCGGGCTGGCCCGTGATGAAGATCACCGGTGTCTGCAGACCCTTGCGCGCGATGATCTCGGCGAGGGCGAGGCCGTCCAGCGCCGGCATGGCGATGTCGCTCAGGATCAGATCGAACGGACGGCCGCTCAGCTGAAAGACGGCGTCCGATCCGTCGCTCACCGCGGTGATGTCGTAGCCGGCCATGCCGAGAAATCCTTCGAGGACGGCGCGCGTGACCGGCTCGTCCTCGACGATCAAGATCGCCGCCCGATGTGGCGTTCCGTTCGGCTCCACGGCGGCGTTTCCGCGCGTCGCGAGAATCTTCTCGTGCAGCGCGCGCGTCTCCGCGTCGGGTTCGACGCCGAGATCGGCTGACAGGACTCGCTCGCACGCCTGGTACTGGCGCACCGCTGCGGCGCGCCGGCCGGTCTGCAGATACAGGCGCATCAGCGTGCGGTGTGTGGCCTCGCGCGTCGGCTCAAGCGTCACCAGGCGGTTGGCGCTCTCGATGGCACCGTTGAGATTGCCGGCGTCCATCCTGATCTGCGTGAGCTGATCCAGGACGGCGACCGCCTGGCGTCGCAACCGGTCGCGCTCGGCGGCCAGCCACGCTTCGAACGCTGGCTCGCGGAGCCGAAAGCCTTCGAGCAGGTCGCCTCGATACAGAGGTGCCGCCTGCTCGAGTGTCTCGACCGTCGCTTTGACGGCCAGATCGTCGAAGTCGGCGACGTCCACCGCCACGGCGTCGCGATTCAGCGCCACCGTTTCTCCGAGCGTGACGAGCACGTCCTCGGCGAGCATGCGTCGGATGGAGAAGATCGCCTGACGGACGCTGTGACGGGCCTGCTCCTGGCTGACGTCGCCCCAGAGCAGTGACGCGAGGCGATCGCGGCTCTGACTTTGGCCCGGGCGGACTCCGAGTGTAGCGAGCAGAGCCTGGATCTTCTTGCCCGGCGCGAGGGCAGTTGACCCTGAGGCAGACCGCGCTTCAAAGCTACCCAGGAGCCTCAGAGAGAATCGAGCCATCCCCGAACTCCGCCGACTATAGCACTGACGCGCGATTCGCGGGAAGCACCGTTGCTACTGCTTCCGACGAAGCCAGGCGAACAGACCGACGGCACCCGCCGCGGTACCAAGAAGGGCGATCGTCCCCGGTTCGGGCGTCGTATAAACCGGGCGATCGCTGGCGTAGTAGGTGGTCGTCGTCGGACCGTTTGACGAGCTCGAGCCGCCGCCGGAGTGATGTCGACCGCCGCCCCCACCCATCGCGAACGCATGCGAGCCGCCGAGCAGGATCGAGCCCGCAACGAAAATGGCCAAAAAGAGCTGAGGCATGTGGCGCTCCACTCAATGACGTGTCCCCGGCGGTCTCCAAACCGTGCGGCGCCGGCCCGCAGTCAAAACACGTGAGCCACCGCTGTGCATTTTGCGTTCCGCGGTTGGCCGGGTCGTGGATATCTCGGTCAGCAAAGGCGGAACCGCAGGCTGTAAAGTCGGGCGACAGGTCGTCGCTCCGCAAATTCTTCGGCCCGCGCCGACACCGCTTTCGCGCCCGGCGCTGCTTCGGGCCTATGGCAGCCCTAGAGCCGGCGGGACCGCCTCCAGTCACGGATCTGCTCGGCGTGCTCGCGGTAGTGGTGGGCGCTATTGCCGTCCACGAGCTTCCAGGCCGTCTTCCCGGGCTGAAATCGGTCCGCCGGCACACCCGCCGCCGCGTGCATGAAGTATTCGTGCGACTTGTCGAACTCCAGAAGCACGTCGGCCACCGGGGCATCCTTGCGGGCCGCGGCGAACTTCGCGTTCCACGCGTCCACGTCGTCGTAGGAGACGCCCGCGGGCACCGGTTTCTCGCCGCGCGCCAGCCGCTCGAGCGCCGGCCCCATCTCGCGGTGCCAGCCCGAAATGTGCGCGACGATGTCCTTGATCGACCACGTGCCGAGCCAGACCTCTGACATCTGCGCTTCGTTGAGGCCGGCCAGCGTTTCGTGAAAGGCCTTGTAGTCGCGCGCCGCCTGGTTTAGCAGCTCGTCTTTGGTGGCGGGCTCCGCCATGTTCGTCTCCCTAACCGCGACGGATGAAGTACCGCACGACCTCGCCGAGGCCAAGCGGGCGATTGATCGGCATGATCAGCTCCAGCGCGAGCTTTGCAGCGCCGCCGCCCACGCGGCTGTCGAGCGCGGCGAGTGTTAATCGATGACGCGCGCCGGACTGATCACGCAGCCAGTGTCGCAGACTGCGGGTGAGGTAGCGCGGCTTGGTCCGGTGAGCGGCCGACACCACGCGCCCGCCAGCGCGCTGCACCATCGCCGCCATCGTCGGCGGCGTGAAGTGCACGAGGTGGCGTGGAAAGTCCAGGCCGCTCCAGTAGCGGCCAAACAACCGTCCGCCGACGCCGCCGGCGTTGGGGACCTCCACGATCAACAGCCCGTTCGGCGTCAGCCAGTCGATCATCCGCTCGAGCGCGGCAACGGGACGAGTCAGATGCTCGACCACGTGGAACGACGTGACCACGTCGAAAGCGCCGGCTGAGAACGGGGCGTCGACGGGATCGCCGACGAAGAGCTCTGACGTCACCGTCCTCGCCTTGCTGGCCGCCACCGGGTCGATTTCGATGCCGGCCACACGCCATCCGACGAGCTTCATCTGGTTCAGGAAGCGACCGTTGGCGCAGCCGACATCGAGGAGACGTCCCTCGCCGATCCAGGGCGGAAAGTTCTCGCGGATCTTGCGGCGCCAAAGATGTGCCCATAGACGGTCGCCGAGCGTCGCATCACTGGCATCGAGGTGGCGATAACCAAGCCACGTCGCGAGCGCCCAGCGCACCGCGGGGCCGGCGTGTCGCAGCATGCGCGGCATTTCGGCGTCGCGGGTGTGCGGCGGGTAGTTTTCGGGATAGGCCCGGTCCATCTGGTCGTCACGCACGCGGGGATTCTGCTGAAGCAACCCGCAATCTCGGCACCGCGCGAGCGGAAACGTGCCCGGCACGCCCAGCGCGACGTCGCGCAGCCAGCCGAGGGTGGCCAGGTCTCGGCCTCCGCAGAGCGGGCAGGGGACACTCTCCAGCTCGAGCGTTGCCGACACCGATGCCATCGGAGGATGATTGTACGCTCGTGCCCACGCCAGCCCGCCGTGCCACGTTACGCGCCGCCCTCGGGTTCGCGGCGCAGAGTTCCAAGACGCCGGAGCTGCGCCTGCTCCACGCGTGGCTCGACACGTGGCGCGGCATCGGCGATGTCGTCGCCGGCATGGCCCGCCAGGACTTCGATCTAGAGCTGCGCCGGTTCGACGGCCGCGGGTGGCGGGCGACGTTTTTCCCCAGCGGCATCGAGCATTCGTTCACGGGAAATGCGGGCTCAGCGTGGGCGACGACGCCGTGGGAGGCGGTTCAGCGCGCCGCTGCGGCAACGCTCGCGCGGCTGGACGCGCTCGACGTCCGGCGCGACTGGACGGGCACCGACGAGTCACCGCGGTGACATCGACGATCGGCGCGCGACGTCGATGCTATGATCCCGCCCGCTGCGTGATGAGAGCTCGCGCGGAGAACTTAATGCGAACGGCAATGGCGGCGGTGACGGCGGCCTTGATGATGATGGCGTGGACCGCCACGGCGCAGGAGCGCGGCGCCAAACTCTCGGACGCGGCGAAGATTGCCCGAGCGATGAGCGCGGCGCCACCCGAGATCTCGCGGAAGGCGACGATCCTCGACATCGACGCCGATGGACAGATCAAGCCGCTGCGCGCGGGCACCAACGGCTGGGTCTGCATGACCGAGAGCAGCGGCGCTCCCATGTGCCTCGACAAAGAGTGGCAGAGGTGGGCCGACGCGTTGATGAGCAAGGCCGATCCACAGGTGAAGAACGTCGGCATCGCGTACATGCTCAAGGGCGACAACGGCGCCAGCAACACCGATCCGTACGCGGAGAAGGCGACAGCTGACAATCAGCGGATTGTCAGTGGACCCCACGTGATGATTCTGACGCCGGACGCGGCCCTGCTCGACGCGCTGCCGACGGATCCCAACGCCGGCGGGCCGTGGGTGATGTGGAAAGGCACGAAATACGCGCACATCATGGTGCCGACCGCCGCGATGCCGAAGCAGCCGGTCGCGAAGAAGTCCGTCAAGCCTGATACGAAGTAGTAGAGGCAGCGCCGCGAGCGCTGAAGTGAACGATCTCCCCGCGCTCGCTTGGCAGCGGAGCGCGGGGAGTGTCGCCGCACGTAGCTCAGTGCAGCGGAGTGACCGGCGTGAGCGCGTTCGCCGCCGCGGCCTCGGCCACCGCATCCAGGCAGTTCGGATGTCCGAAGCCGGTGTTCACGTTGAAAATGATGTTGTCGGGATGCGTGACGTCTCCGCTCACCCCGTTCGGAACGAAATCCAGGCCGAGGTTGTGGCGAAGCTCCCAGGCCACCATATGATCCCGGCACGAAGTGTCGCCGCTGATGCCGACACCGCCGACGCGCCGGCCCTGCTTGTCATACAGCGCGAGTCCCCGGCCGAAGACATTCACGCCGCCGATCCGTCCCCCGACCATAGGATCGTTCGACGTGCCGAAGGCCTGGGCGCTGCCGCGATACGCCACACCGGTGTCCACCGGGTTGCTGTGCTGTAGCCCGTAGGAGCTGCCTCCAGCTGAACGGCCTTCCATAGATTAGCGGTGGCCAGCGCCAACCCCTTGAAGGTGCTGTTGGGACCCTCGCCCGCTCTGAGACTGAGCCCGTTGGCGGTATTGGCTTTCTGCGCCGAGATGACGCGGCTGAGCAGCCACTGCGACTCCAGGTCGTCATTGCCGGTGTTGGCGACGGCGCACACCGTGCCGTCTGCGGCCACGATCGTCGCCCACATGTTGTTGTTCAGAATCAGGTTGACCTGGTCGTTGGCCGCGATCAGGCTTTGGCGCAGCTCACTCCAGCCGGGTAACGCGCCACACGTGCCGGGAGGCCCACCGGCATTCGCAGCACCCGCCGCGAGACCGATCGTCAGAGCGCAAAGAAAGACCGTCGCGCGTGTAAGCCTCATGAGTACCCCTCCTGATGACGACGTTCTCTGCGTGTCACGCGGGCGAGGGGGAGCGCTGAGCGCTGCGCCCACGGAGCGGAAGCGAAACTGAGCACGGCGCACCGCTGACCGTATGGTCGGGAGGCGGCGCGGTGTTGTCGGTCGGCGTGAGCTGTTTACGCAGCGATGTTGTCGGTTGGCCGGCCGGCACGCGCGGACGCTATCGCGCCCATACGGCGAAGGTCAACCGAAGACAATGTGTCGGCACCATATCGCAGTGGCTGCGGAAAGCGACGCCCGCGCTACGGCCGGAGCCGCGTGTAGCCACGCGCCATGCGCGCTAGTACGTCCCCGGCCGGATCTGCTTGTAGAGCTCCTTCAGCTTGTCGGCGGAGAAGTCGCGCGACTGGCAGACGCCGATGATCTTGCGCTCGTCGGCCTCGACCTTGGCCACCGCCTCGGGAATCTGGCCGGCGATCTCCTTCGGAATGTTCACCACGCCGTGCTGATCGGCGTGGATCAGATCGCCGGGCTTGACCCAGAGACCACCGACCTTCACGGGCAGGCCGAAGTCGATCATGTGGACGTACGCATGCGACACAGAGACGTGCGCGGCGGCGAACTGAAAGCCGAGCGCTCGCACCTCTTCAAGGTCGCGCACGGAGCCGTCGGTGACCACGCCGACGCAGCCGAGCGCCTTGTGGATGTTGGCCTGCACCTCGCCCCACTGCGCGCCCTGGCCGCGCGGCTCGTCGATGTCGTGCACGACGACGACGCGCGGGGCGGGAATGGTCTGTACGTAGTCCCACCATTCGAACGTGCTGGCGCGGTGGCCCTGCAGCGGCTCGTGCTCGGCGCGGATCACGCACGGAACGGCGTGACCGACGAGCGGCCCGAGCTCCGTGAACAGGCACTTGATCTCGGACGTCATGTGCCCGACGTTACGCGGGCGAACTTTGAAGGTTTCGATCCCGTTCGCGATGCTCGGGCTGCTGATCTTTCGGAGTGCGTCGATCACGGGTCCCTCCTAAATAGCGTTCCGGCGCTGCTGGATCATGAGCGTTCGAAGCGCATCGATGGTTTCGCGGACGGAATCGAGGTTCGGATTCACCGCCAGCGCCTGCTCGAAGCGCTCCAGCGCGCGGGCGGGCTCGTCGAGCCGCAGCCAGATCATGCCGTAACCGCTCAGCGCGCCGAAGTGCGAGGGATTGCGCTTGAGCACCTCGTCGCAGTCGGCCGCGGACTTGCGGTATTCGCCGATGAGGTAATAGACCGTCGCACGCTTGTTCCAGCCTTCGGCGAAGTCGGGTTGACGGCGAATCACCTCGGTGAACGTGTCCACCGAGGCCTCGAGCTGTCCGTGCTGCATCTCGACGACGCCCGCGCGCAGCAGGTGATCTACCTCGTCGTTGCCCGAGCGGCTCCAGATTTCCCACAGCGCGCGCTCGGCAAGCTCTCGTACGCGCGTGTCCGCGTCACGTAACGCGGCGAGCAGAGCGGGCGCATCGGCCATCGTGCCGGCCTCCGCAAGCATCTTCGCCGCGCCGCGCTTTGCCTCGACATCGCTCGGGTTGGCGAGCGCCGCCAGCGCATCCTCGCGCGGCCCCGCCCCGGCCGGGACGCCGAGGAGCAGCAGGATCAGCGCAAGCGCCGCCCTCATGGCGTGAATGCCTCGTTGACCGCGGTGGCCGCCAGACCCGGCTCGCGTCCACCTCCGGGCACGTACACGCGGCCGCCGACGAGGGCCGCGCCGATGCCGTGACGAGGCGTCGGCATCGGCGTCAGTGCGATCCAGCGATCGCCAGTCGGCTCGTACATTTCTGTCGCTTCGAAGATCCGGAACGGCGCCTCGCCGCCGAACACCAGGATGCGATCGGGCAGGGCGGCGGCGGCGAGACCGCCACGCCCGCGCGGCAACGGCTGACCGGTGCGCCATGCGTCAGCGGCGGGGTCGTAGACCTCGACGTTGGCGTACTGCGTCCCCATGAACGAGGATCGGCCGCCGAGCGCCCACACGCGGCCGCGGAAGGCGACGGCGGCCAGGTGGTCGCGCGCCGTCGGCATCGCGTTCGCCGCTTTCCAGGCATTGGCGGCGGGATCGTAAATCTCGTGCGCATTGAGCGGATCTCGTTGCGCGCCGCCGAGCGCGTGAATGCGCCCGTTGAGCACCGCCGCCGCCAGCGCCCCACGTGGCGTCGGCATAGGTGGTCGCGGCTCCCACGCGTTGCGTGAGTCGTTCCATTCCCACATGCTGTCGATCGGCTCCCAGCGGACACGACCGCCCGAGTACCCGCCGAGCACGAACAGCCGGTCGTCGATGGTGACGGCGGCGGCATGATGCACGGCCTCGGGCAGCGGCGCGCGGGCGGTCCACGTGTTGCTCTGCGGATCGAAGCTCTCGACGGTCGGCAGCGGCTCGCCCGTCGTGCTGAAGCCGCCGATCACCCAGACCTGACCGCGCAGCGCCGCGGCCGCGACCTCCTGGCGTGGTGTCGGAAGTGGCGCCACCGTCGCCCAGCTGCCGGCGGCGTTCTGCATCACCGGCGCGGGGGACTCCGTCCGTGCGCCGAGGCAGCCGGCGAAGGCCAGCATCAGCGCGACGGCCGTTGCTCGCGTCGCGGTGCGCATTACGCGCGACCCGTCAGGCGCAGGAACTCCGTTTCATCGAGTGTCGGTACGCCGAGTCGCCGCGCGTCATCGGCCTTGCTGCCCGGCGCGTCGCCGACCACGACGTACGACGTTTTCTTCGACACGGACGACGTGACGCGTCCGCCGAGGCGCTCGATCAGCTCGCGTGCCGCCTCGCGCGTGAGCGTACCGAGCGCTCCGGTGACGACGAAGCTCTTCCCCGCGAGCGGCTGCGGCCGTTCCGCCTCGACGCCGGGTTGAGTCATCTCCACGCCGGCGGCGGCGAGCCGCTGGATCACCTCGCGATTCGTCTCATCGTCGAAGAACCGCTTGATCGACTGCGCCAGCTCGTCGCCGATGCCGCGGATCTCGTTCAGCTCCATCTCCGAGGCACGCTGCAGACGGGCCATGCTCCCGAACTGGTTGGCCAGCAGTGAGGCCACGCGCTCGCCCACCATCGGGACGCCGAGCGCGTTGAGCAGGCGCGCCAGGCCGCGCGTCTTGCTGCCCTGGATCGCGGCGACGAGATTCTCGGCGGATTTCTCCGCGAACCGCTCGAGGTCGGCGACCTCGTCGACGTTCAGCGTATAGAGATCGGCGAAGTCCTTCACGCGTTTTCGATCGACCAGCTGCTCGACGACCGCCTCCCCGAGATGCTCGATGTCCATGGCCCGCCGAGAGCCGAAGTGACGCAGCCGCGCCTTCAGCTGCGCGGGGCACGCCGCGTTCAGGCAGCGCCAGTACGCCTCACCCGCGAGGCGCGCGGCGGCGTGACCGCACACGGGGCACCGATCCGGGAAGGTGTAGGGGACGGCATCGGCAGGGCGCTTCGACATGACGACCTGCACGACGTAGGGAATGACGTCGCCGGCGCGCTCGATCAGGACTGTGTCGCCCACGCGGACGTCCTTGCGTCGCACCTCGTCCTCGTTGTGCAGGCTCACGTTGCTGATCGTCACGCCCGCCAGCGGCACCGGTGTCAGCTTCGCCACCGGCGTGAGCGCGCCGGTCTTGCCGACGTTGACCTCGATCGCCTGCACGACGGTGGTCGCCTGGCGCGCCGCGAACTTGAACGCGATCGCCCAGCGCGGGTGATGCGTCGTCGATCCGAGCCGCCACTGTTGCTCGAGCGCGTCGACCTTGACCACCGCGCCGTCGGCGTCGTACCCGAGCGCGTCCCGGTCGCGCTCCAGGCGGCTGCAGTAGTCGATGACCGCGTCGATCGTCGTGCAGCGCTCCGCTCGAGGATTCGTCTTGAAGCCCGCCTCGCGCAGCGCTTCGAGCGTTTGCCAGTACGTGCGAAAGCCCAGCTCGCGGCCCTCGCTGACGTGATAGAGGAAGATGTCGAGCGGCCGGCGCGCGGTGATCGCGGGGTCCTTCTGGCGCACGGCGCCGGCCGCCGCGTTGCGCGGATTCGCGAACGTGGCGTCGCCCGCCGCTTGGAAGCTTTGATTGAGCTGCTCGAAATCCGCGCGCGGCATGAAGACTTCGCCGCGCACCTCGAGCTCGGGCACGCCGGCGAGCGCGCCGCGCAGGAGCATCGGCACGGAGCGGATGGTTTTGAGATTCGCCGTGATGTCTTCGCCGACGCGGCCGTCGCCGCGCGTCGCGCCGCGCACAAAGCGTCCGCGCTCGTAGAGCAGCGCGATGCCAAGCCCGTCGATCTTCGGCTCGCACACGTACTCGAAGCGTCCTCCAGGCAACGCGCGACCCAGGCGCGCCTCGAACTCGCGCAGGTCGTCGGGCGAAGTCGCGTTGTCGAGCGACAGCATCGCCGTACGGTGCTCGACCGGACGAAACGCGTCGACGGGCTGACCGGCCACGCGCTGAGTCGGGCTGTCCGGGGTGACGAGGTCCGGGAAGGCCGCCTCCAGCTCCCGAAGCTCGCGCATGAGCGCGTCGTACTCGGCGTCGGAGACTTCGGGGCGCGCTTCCGCGTAATACAGGTAGTCGTGGTGGCGAATCTGCTCCCGCAGCTCGCTGATGCGCTGCAGAGCGTCAGCTCGCGTCATGGGGACTCAGCATAGCACTTCGGTTATGATGCCGATGATGCGCAAGCCCTCATCGGCGCGTCGAGCGCGAGTCGCGGCCACAACCGCCTCCACGCAGGACTACCTCGCCGCTATTTACGATCTCGCCGGCAGTGGCAAGCCGGTCATCGGCGCCCGGCTCGCCAAGCACATGTCGATTTCTGCGCCGGCGGTCACCGAGGCCATGCATCGTATGGCCCGCGGCGGCTACGTCAAGGTCGGCAACGGCAAGGAGCTCACGCTCACACCGAAAGGCCGGGAGATCGCCGAGGTGATGGCGCGGCGTCACCGGCTGCTCGAGCGTTGGCTCACCGACACGCTCGGGCTCAACTGGACCGACGCGCACGAGGAGGCGCATCGCCTCGAGCACGCGCTCTCGCCTCGCGTCGAGGACCGGCTGGCCGAGATGCTCGGGATGCCGAGCACGTGCCCGCACGGCAACCCGATTCCCGGCATGGCGCGTCCGCCCCGCGTCGAGCCGTTCCCGCTGGCGCAGGCCAAGGAAGGCGCGGTCGTGGTCGTCGAACGCATCACCGAGGAGGCCGAAGCCGACAAGAAGCTGCTCGAATATCTCTGGCGTAACGAGGTCCGGCCCGGCCGTCGCCTCAAGATCGTCGAGGTGGCGCCGTGGGCCGGCACGATCACGGCCGGCGGTGACGGCCCGACGATCGCCCTTGGGCTACCTGCCGCCGCAAAGATCTGGGTCTACCGACCGACCGACGCCTGACGGGGAGGCCGCATGCGACTCTTCTTCTGGGGGTTGGTGGCCGTGGCCGCGGCGTACGCCGCCTACGCCGTGATGATGTCGGCGTGGCAGTACTTCCAGGTTTCGGGCGTGGTCGACGACGTGATGCAGCCCCGATCGATCGCCGAGCTGGGATCGGCGGGCGCGGTGAAGAGCAAGATCCTCAAGGACACCGCCGAGTCGGGTGTGCCGCTCGAGGACCGCGACGTCATTGTGACCGTCGACAATCGCGCCTACACGGTCAACGTCCTGTGGTCGTTTCCCGTGATCATCTACCACGGCGAGCCTGTGCTCTCGATTCCGCTCTCGCTCAAGCGGACGAAGCAGACGGCGGGCGCCTTCTACTTACCCGTGGGGCGTGCCTTCGCCTCCGCGATCATTCGCTCGACGCGCGCGCGCTCTTCGCCCGGCGGTGTGACCTGGACGAACCGCTCCCACGAGCGGATCGCGCCCGCCGTGTCCTTTTTCGCTTCGTAGAGCACCTGGCCGCGATAGAGCAGCGCCGGCGGGTAATCCGGCGACAGCTTCAGCGCGCGGTCGAACAGTCCTAGCGCGCGGTCGATCATCTCGGGTCCGTGCTCGCCGCGTGCGGCGACGGCGGCGATGAGCCCCATGTGCGTCAGCGCATCGACGTTGTTCGGATCGCGCTCGAGCACCGCCTGGTATGCGGCGATCGCCTCGCTGTAACGCCCCGCGAAGAGACTCTCGCGCGCGGCCTGCAACATGCCCTGAAGCATCTCCGGCGTGACTGGCCCGCGCGGTGCGTTGGC
>Ga0075436_100002372_pt1 | contig 13006 bp, 12 predicted proteins | sample RhiMethybrSRZTD5_FD_75303 | JGI IMG/M metagenome (GOLD analysis project Ga0075436, IMG submission 75303) | Populus rhizosphere microbial communities from Tennessee, USA - Rhizosphere MetaG P. TD hybrid SRZTD5 | ecosystem: Host-associated > Plants > Roots > Rhizosphere > Soil | place: USA...
GCGCTCGGCCTCGCCGCGCTCCTCCTCGCGCTGCTCCCTCCGGAGGTCTCGCGGCCGGCGCAGTTCGCGGCGTCGTATCTGCCGGACCTGGTGATGCTCGCCTGGCTCGGGTTCGCGGCGTTCGGTCTTCTCCGGGATCACGCCGCCGCTTGGGTGCTCTTCGGCGCCTTCGCGTTCGGAGGGTCGGCGGTCGCGGACCTTCTCGCGCAGGAAGCCGCTCCGGATCGCGCCGCCGGCTGGGGCGCCGTGCTTCTCATCGCCGCCGCCGTAGCGGCATGGATCGCGGGGCGCCGGGATCCGGCGACTGCCGCCCCGGCACCGGCTGCCGGGCCGGCGCCGCTCGCGCCGATCGCGTGAGAGCCCGGGCGCGCTTCCGGCTCGCCGGGCTCCTCGCGGGCGCCGCCGCGGCCTCCGCGAACGCCGCTCCTTCCTCCGACGCGGCGCGGCTGCGCGAGCTCGTGCGCGCGTACCGCTCCGCGCACGAGGCGGCGATCGTGCGGGAGCTCGCGGACCTCCTCGCCATCCCCAACGTCGCCTCCGACTCCGCGAACATCGAGCGGAACGCGGAGGCGATCTCGCGCGCCCTCGAGCGCCGGGGAGTCCGCGCCGAACGCCTCGCGGTGCCCGGCGCGCCGCCGGCCGTGTACGGAGAGCTGGCCGCCCCGGGCGCGCGGCGAACGGTCGTCTTCTACGCGCACTATGACGGCCAGCCGGTGACGCCCGCCGACTGGAGCGGCGATCCCTGGAAACCGGTGCTGCGCGACCGGCCGCCCCGCGACGGAGGCCTCGCGATCCCGGCGTCCGCTCCGCCCGCTCGGATCGATCCGGAGTGGAGGATCTACGCGCGCTCCGCGAGCGACGACAAGGCGCCGATCGTCGGACTGCTCGCCGCGCTCGATGCCCTGAGAGCGGCCGGCCGCGGGCCTTCGGTGAACGTGAAGTTCTTCTTCGAGGGGGAGGAGGAAGCCGGCTCGCCGCACCTCGCGGACATCCTGTCCCGTCACGTCGACCGGCTCCGGGCGGACGCCTGGCTGCTGTGCGACGGCCCGGTGGATCCCTCCCGCCGGATGCAGCTCTTCTTCGGCGCGCGCGGGATCACGGACGTCGAGATGACCCTCTACGGTCCGGCGCGGCCGCTCCACAGCGGCCACTACGGGAACTGGGCGGTCAATCCGATCTCCGAGCTCGCCCGGCTCCTGGCAAGCATGCGGGACGACGAGGGCCGGATCCTCGTATCCGGGTTCGCCGACGACGTCCGTCCGATCACGGACGCCGAGAGGCGCGCTCTCGAAGAGGTCCCGCGCAACGATGAAGCGCTCCGGCGCGAGCTCCTGCTCGGCCGGACCGAGGGCGGCGGCGCCCCGCTCCTCGAGCAACTGTTGCTTCCGGCGATGAACGTCCGCGGGATCGCGGGGGGCGCGGTGGGCGCCCGGGCCGCGAACGCCATCCCGACCTCGGCCACCGCTTCCATCGATTTTCGCCTCGTGCCGGATCAGACGCCCGAGCGGGTCCAGCGGCGGATCGAGGAGCACTTGACGCGCCTCGGTTACGAGATCGTGCGCGAGGATCCGAGCCCCGCCCTGCGCGGCAGCCGGCCGCGCGTCGCGCGCCTCGTCTGGGGCCCGGGTTATCCCGCCGCGCGCACGCCGCTCGACGCGCCGGCGTCTCTCGCGGTGACCCGCGCCGCCGAGGAGGCCACGGGTTCCCCCGTTCTGCGGCTTCCGACGCTCGGCGGAAGCATCCCGATGTATCTGTTCGCCGACATTCTGAAGGCCCCGGTCGTGGGCGTGCCGGTCGTGAACCACGACAACAACCAGCACGCCGCGGACGAGAACCTGAGGCTGCAGAACCTCTGGGACGCGATCGAGCTCTACGCGACGCTCATGACACGGCTCGAGGCCGACTGGCCGCCGGGCGCCGCCCGCGCGGGGGCGGCCGGACCGCGGCGCTAGAATCCGGGCTCGGGAGGTCGACGTGGGCAAAGGAGACCTGCGCACGAAGCGCGGAAAGATCCACCGGGGTACGCACGGCAAGCGCCGGGCTCGCGGCAAGAAGAAGAAGCCGCGCGCCCGCGGCGGGGCCTCTCCCGAAAGCGGTCCTCGATAGCGGGAAGGGGCCCCTCAGGTTCCCGTCGAGTGGTACCGCGCGATGCCGCGGTTCCAGAGCGCCAGCGCGAGCGCGAGAGATAGGGCGGCGACCAGCGGAACGCACCAGAATTCCCAGGCGAATTGCGTCCGGCCGAGGAAGCGCGCGCTCGGATAGAACGACGCGAACGCGAACGGGATCACGAAGGAGAGGGCGAACCGGACCCAGAGGTCGTAGATCGGCAGCGGGTAGCGCCCGAACTGCATCAGGTTGAACACCGGCGGGGTGATCCCGACCCGGTCCTCGATCCAGAAGGACGTCGCCGTCAGACCGAGGAAGATCGCGAGATAGATCGCCGCGCCGCAGAGCGCCCACGCGACGAAGAGCGCGACCTGGAGCGGGCCGAAAGAGAGCGAGAGCCTCCGGGAGGCCCAGGCGACGGCGACGACGCCCGTCGCGGTCGACTCCAGCGACTCCAGGCGGAACGACTCGAAGAGCACCTGGAAGACGGGCGCCACCGGCCGCAGCAGGACCCGGTCGAACCGGCCTTCGATCAGGTAGCGCTCGGGGAACTCCCAGAGATTCCACGAGAGCACGTTGAAGACGCCCACCGGAATCAGCGAGAAGCCGAACAGGAAGACGAGCTCGGGAAAGGTCCAGCCCGCGAGCCGGGGAATTCGGGAGAACACGATCAGCAGGAACCCGAACGACGCGGCGGTTCCGAAGAAGGAGGCGAAAACGGCCGAGAAGAAGTCGGCGCGGTACTCGAGTCGGGCCTTCGCGTACTGCGAGAAGTAGAGCGCGAAGAGCCTCAGGTGCCTCCGGAGATTCGTCTTCATCGGTGGCAAACCTCGAAGTCTTCACTTCGCAAACCGCAGATCGCAGATCGCACCTTGGTTCAACCGCCCTGGATGGTGATCCGGCGGCGCGAGCGCCTCCAGAGAACGGCGCCGCCTGCCAGGAGCAGCGCCGTCCAGCCCGCCTGAAGCGCGAGATTCCGCAGGGCCTCGCCCCCGCGGAACTTCCCGAGGTAGAGCGCGGCCGGGGTGAAGTTGATGTGAGGAAAGGGCGACGCGAAGAGCGCGCCCCGGAGCGGCTGAGGGAAGAGCGTCGTCGGAATGAGGAGCCCGGAGAGCAACTCGAGCACCAGGTACTTCGCCCGAAGGACCCCCTGGATCGACTTCGTCCGGATCGCGATCAGTCCCACGAGAAAGTTCAGCGACGCGACGAGCAGAAACGAAAGAACGGACGACAGCAGGAACAGGAGGGCGGCTCCGGCCGACGCGGGGGGCCGTAGCGGGAAGAGCAGGAAGAGGACGACGGCGATCGGAACCGTGAAGAGAACCGCGCGGAACGCCGACTGTCCCGCGGCGTCGGCGATGAGCGCCGTCTGGAAGTCGATCGGCCGGATCAGGTTCATTGCCAGGCGGCCCTCCTGGACCTGCGCGGCGATCTCGCGGTCCACCTCGTTGAAGTAGAAGGATCGAATCGTCCAGCCGACGGCGACGTACGTCACCATCTCGGGTAGAGAGAGTCCCGCGACGGACGTCGCGTTGCGAAAGACCGCGCGCCAGATGAAGTAGTAGACGGCGACGTTGAACACGTAGGTCAGGACGCCGACGTAATACCGGGCCCGGTACGCGAGCATGTTGAGAAACCCGATCCGGGCGAAGGCGAAGGGGAGCGCGGCGCGCCGGGCCGCGGCGAACCCCGTCACGCGACCCCCTCCCGATAGATGCGCCGGACGACTTCCTCGATCTCCGGCTCCTCGATGGACAGGTCCGCGACGTCGAAGCGGTTCACGATCTCCTTGACGGCTGCCGCGGGAGAGACGGCTCGCCGATCGATGTCCATGCGGTAACGGTGCGATCCGACCTCGGCGATCGGCACGCCGTTCCAGGTCAGCAGGGAAGGATCCGGCAGCGTCTTGACGTCGAAGATGATCGAAGTCGTCGGAAGGATCCGGTCCCGAAGCCGCTCGAGCTCGCCGTCGAAGAGCAGCCGCCCGTGGTCGATCAGGACCACCCGCCGGCACAGCGTCTCGATGTCGGAGAGATCGTGGGTGGTGAGGAGGATCGTCGTCCCTTCGCGGCGGTTGATCTCCTGGAGGAACTCGCGCACGTTCGCCTTCGCGACGACGTCGAGCCCGATCGTCGGCTCGTCGAGGAAGAGGAGCGAAGGACTGTGGAGGAGCGACGCCGCGAGGTCGCACCGCATCCGCTCGCCGAGCGAGAGCTTGCGAACGGGCTGGCGCAGGTACGCCGAGATCCCGAGCACCCGGTCGAACAGGGCCATCCGTTCCGCGTACTCCGCGTTTGACAGGCCGTAGATCTCCTTGAGCAGCTTGAAAGACTCGACGACCGCGATGTCCCACCAGAGCTGGGTGCGCTGCCCGAAGACGACGCCGATCGTCGCGACGTATCGGGTCCGGTCTCGGTACGGCACGAAACCGTTGCACAGGATCTCGCCGGACGTCGGCGTCAGGATGCCGGTCAGCATCTTGATCGTCGTCGACTTCCCGGCGCCGTTCGCCCCGATGTAGCCGACCATCTCGCCGCGCTCGATCGAGAAGGTCACGTCCGCGACGGCGGCGGTCTCGGTGGGGACGCGGCGGAGCAGCGAGCGGAGGGCCGCGCCGAGCCCCTCCTCCCTCCGGTACGTCCGGAAGACCTTCGTCAGTCCCCGGGCCGACACGGCCGGGTCGCTCAAGATTCTCCGGGGCCGGGCGCGCCGAGGCCGCGGCCGGCCGCGAGGGCGACGGCGCGCGCATAGACGTCTCGCGAGGGGACGCCCGTCTCCCGCGCCAGGTCCCGGGCGATCGCGCGCTTGTCCTTCCCGGCCGCGAGCGCGCTCGCGATGCGGGCATCGAGATCGTCCCGCCCGGCGGCGCGGCTCGCGGCCGCCCCGCCCTCGACGACCACGGTCGCTTCCCCGCGGGCCGTGCCCCGCTCGGCGAAGAGTCGGGCGAGCTCCGGAAGCGTTCCGCGGACCGCCTCCTCGTGGACTTTCGTGAGCTCCCGCGCCACGCAGGCCCGCCGCCCGCCGAGCGTTTCCGCCGCGTCCCGGAGCGACTCCGCGAGCCGGTGCGGCGCCTCGAACCAGGCGAGCGTCTCGCGGCGCTCCCGGACCGACTCGAGGAGCCGCCGCCTCTCTCCGGCCCGGGCCGGCAGGAAACCCAGAAACAGGTGGGGGACCGACGGGAGGCCGGAGATCGCCAGGGCGGCACCCTCGGCGGAAGGGCCCGGAACGATCCGGACCACGTATCCCGCAGCCGCCGCGGCCGCGACGAGCCGCTCGCCGGGATCCGAGAGCGCGGGCAGACCCGCGTCCGAAACGAGAACGACCCTCTCGCCCCGGCCGAGGCGGAGGAGCAGATCCTCGATCCGGGCGCGCTCCCTGGGCGCCGGGCAGGAGACCCGCGGCGCCGTCAGGCGGAAGCGGCTCGCGAGCTTCGCGGTGACGCGCGTGTCCTCGCAGAAGATCGCGTCCGCCTCGCGCAGCGCGACGAGGGCGCGGGGAGAGAGGTCGTCGAGATTCCCGATGGGCGTGCCGACGAGCCAGAGCTCTCCGGGTTTCTCCGGCCCCCGCATGGACGGCGAAAATAGCACGCGCGTCCGGCGGATATCATCGCGCGATGCCCCGGAGAATCGTGAGGCTCGCGGCGTGGGCGTCGATCGCCGGCGTGTGCGTGGCGGCAACGCTCGTCGATCGCGTCGTCGCGACCGTGAACGACGTCGCCATTCCGGAGAGCGCCCTCCGGCGCGCCGTCCGACTGTCGGCGCTCTCGCCGCAGCCGAACGAGTCCCGCGAGGCGTTTCGCGACCGCGTGCTGGAGGCGTTGATCGAGCAGCAGCTCCAATACGAGGAGGCGCTGCGCTTCGGCCCGGCCCCCCCGGACGCCGCGGAGGTCGACGCGGCGCTCGCGAAGCTCCGCGACCGGCTGAGAGCGGCGGGGAAGGATCCCGCGGCGGAGTTCGAGCGGGCGGGAATGGCGGTGGAGGACGTCCGCGCCTCCCTCGAGCGCCAGCTCGTCGTCCAGCGATACCTGCGCGAGCGGTTCCGTCCCGTCGCGCTCGCCGACGAGGACCGGGCCCGCGCCGAGTACTCGGGGCCTTACACGGCCGAGCGCGGCACGGCGAACCTGCCCGTTCCACCGTTCGAGGCCGTCGCCGACGAAATGCGCGCCCGGGCGCAGCAGCGCGTCTTCGAGGAGGAGGTCGAGCGCTGGAGCAAGGACCTCCGGGAGAAGGCGCGCGTCGTGATCTATCGGACGCCGCCGCCCGGCGAGGCCGGGTCGCCGACGGTGCTCTCGACCGCGCCGGCGGCGAGGGCGACTTCCGCCCCGACGGGGCAGATTCCTGCCGCGACCCGAACGCCTGTCCCGAATCCCACCGGATAGTTCTCTTCGCTCGCGGCGGGGCTCCGGTCTAGAGACTCTCGGCGCCGGTCGCGAAGCGACCGCCTGCACCGAAAGCTAGCCCGGAGGCCAGGCGAAGGGGCGTCCTCCGAGCAGGTGGAAATGCAGGTGGAACACGGACTGGCCGGCGCCCTCGCCGTTGTTTAGCACGAGCCGGTAGTGGGTCAGCCCCCTCTCCCGCGCGATCGCGGCGGCGCGGGACGCCAGCGTTCCGATGAGAGGGCCGTCGTCCGGCGAGGCGTCGGCGAGCTTCGCGATGTGCTTCTTCGGAATCACGAGGACGTGGGTCGGCGCCTTGGGCGCGATGTCTTCGAACGCGTAGACGACCTCGTCCTCGTAAACTTTCTTCGACGGGATGACGCGCGCGGCGATCTTGCAGAAGAGGCAGTCCATCCGGCGAGTCTACATTCGGGGCGAGACGCCCGACTCCTCGCCGGTGCGCTGCACGCGCGCGCCGAGTCTTCCGAGCTTCTCCTCCATCCGGTCGTAGCCGCGGTCCAGGTGGTACACGCGGTCGATCACGGTTGTTCCCTCCGCGGCCAGCGCCGCGAGCACGAGCGCCGCCGAGGCCCGCAGGTCGCTCGCCATCACGTTCGCGCCGGTCAAAGGCGCGGGGCCGCGAACGACGGCGCGCCGGCCGTCCAGACGGATGTCGGCTCCCATCCGCACGAGCTCCGCCACGTGCTGGAAGCGGTTCTCGAAGATGGTCTCGGTCACGACGGAGACGCCGTCCAGGGTCGTCGCGAGCGCGATCCACTGGGCCTGGAGGTCGGTCGGAAAGCCGGGATACGGCGCGGTCTCCACGTTCCCGGCGGAGAGGCGCTCTTTCGCGGAAACCGCGAGGCGATCTCCTTCGATCCGGACGGAGACTCCCGCCGAAGAGAGCCGTTCGAGCAGGGCCGTCAGGTGCTCCGAGGCGCAGCGCGAGAGCACGATGGATCCGCGCGTGATCGCCGCCGCGACCGCGTACGTCCCGGCCTCGATCCGGTCCGGCGCCACGGGGTGCCGCGCCGCGTGCAGCTTCTCGACGCCTTCGATCGTGATCGTCGGCGTCCCGTCGCCCGCCACGCGCGCGCCCATCGCCCGCAGGAGCCGCGCGAGATCGATCACCTCGGGCTCCCGGGCCGCGTTCGTCAGGACGGTCGTGCCCCGCGCCAGGACGGCCGCGAGCATGGCGTTCTCGGTGCCCGTGACGGTCACCGTCCGGAAGTCGATGCGGGCGCCTCTCAGGCGCGCCGCCTTCGCCTCGACGTATCCGTGGTCGAGCCTCACCTCGGCGCCGAGCGACCGGAAGGCCGCGAGGTGGAGGTCGATCGGGCGGACGCCGATCGCGCACCCTCCGGGCAGAGACACCCGCACGTAGCCGCTCCGGGCGAGCAGCGGCCCCAGCACGAGCACGGAGGCCCGCATCGTCTTCACGAGCTCGTAGGGCGCGTCCGCCGACCCGACGGAGGGGGTCGAAACCGTCACCGCGCCGGAGGAGTCGCCTTCCACCGTCGCGCCGATGTGCTCGAGCAGCCGCCGCATCGTGCGGATGTCGCGCACGCGCGGGACGTTCGAGAGCCGGACGCCTTCCCGAGTCAGCAGCGCCGCCGCGAGACAGGGGAGCGCGGCGTTCTTCGCGCCGGAGACCTCGACCTCTCCCGCGAGCCGCGTCGGTCCCTCGATTCGGAATCTCTCCAACGGCGCGGATTCTAAGCGCCGGGGGCCGAGTCGGCGGATCGCCGGAGCACCGCGACCCGCGGGACGCCGGAGAGGTCGGGCTCGATCCTCTGGAAGGACCACGCGGCGCGCCGGCGGATCTCGCTCTCGACGGCGGCAGCCTGCCCGAAGCCGATCTCGAAGAGGAAGGGCGCGCCCGGCGCCAGGAAAGCGGGGATCTCGTCCAGGAGGCGACGGATCGCGGCGAGGCCGTCCGCGCCGGCGAAGAGAGCCAGGTGCGGATCGTGCTCGCGAACCGTCGCCGAAAGCTCTTTCTCGTCGGCCAGGGAGAGGTACGGCGGATTCGAGACCGCGAGGTCGAAGCGCACGGTCTTCAGCGGCGACAGCCAATCGGACGCCAGGAGCTCGATCCGCGCGGCGAGACCGTGCCTGCCGGCGTTCGACCGCGCCAGCGCCAGGGCCGCGAGCGAGGCGTCCAGGGCGACGGCCGTCGCGGCGGGTCGCTCGAGCAGCAGCGTCAGCGCGAGGATTCCGCTCCCCGTTCCCGCGTCGAGGATGTATCTCGCGTCGGGAGCCTCGCGCAGCGCGACCGCCACCAGCGTCTCCGTCTCCGGCCGAGGCACGAGGCCGCGCTCGTCCACGCGGAAGGCGCGGCCGAAGAAATCCCACTCTCCGACGAGGTGCTGGACGGGCACGCCGGCGAGGCGGCGGTCCCAGAGCTCCCGGAAGCGCCCCTCGGCGGCCGGGTCGAGAGCTTCCCGGACGTCCAGGGCGAGCGGGTTGCGGCGTCCGAGCGCGTGCGCGAGCAGCAGGCGCGCGTCCCAGGCGGTCGTGTCGCCTTCGCTCTGCTGCGCCTCCGCGATCGCGCGGTCGAGCGCGTCTTTGACGATCACCCGGAGACCCTTAAGCCCGGGCGAGCTCGGCTCTCAGGCGCTCGGCCTGGAAGTGCGCGACGAGGGGCTCGATCAGCTCGTCCAGGTCGCCGTCGAGGACGCCTTCGAGCCGATGCGTCGTGAAGCCGATCCGGTGGTCGGTGATGCGGCTCTGGGGAAAGTTGTACGTCCGGATCTTCTCGGAGCGGTCCCCCGAGCCCACCATCCGGCGCCTCTCCGCGGCGATGGCGCCCTCCTGCTTCTCGCGCTCGATCTCGAGGAGCCGCGCCTTCAAGACCCGCATGGCCTTCGCCTTGTTCTTGATCTGGCTGCGCTCGTCCTGGCACTGGACCACGAGGCCGGTCGGCAGGTGCGTCAGGCGCACTGCCGAGTAGGTCGTGTTCACGCCCTGGCCGCCCGGCCCCGACGCGCAGAAGCGGTCCACGCGGATGTCCTTCTCGTCCACCCTGACGTCCACGTCCTCGGCCTCCGGCAGGACGGCGACCGTCGCCGCGGACGTGTGGATGCGGCCGGAGGCCTCCGTCTGGGGAACGCGCTGGACCCGATGGACGCCCCCCTCGTACTTGAGCCGGGAGTACGCTCCCTCCCCCTCGATCAGGACGGTGACGGTCTTCAGGCCGCCGATTCCCGTGTCTTCGCGGTCGACCACCTCGAACTTCCAGCGCCGCGTCTCCGCGTAGCGCTGATACATCCGGAAGAGCTCGGCCGCGAAGAGCGCCGCTTCGTCGCCTCCGGTCCCGGCGCGGATCTCGAGGAACACGTTGCGGGAGTCGTTCGGGTCCTTCGGGAGGAGCAGGGTCTTCAGCTCCCCCTCGATCGCCGCGAGCCGCACAGTCAGCGACGCGCGTTCCGCCGTCGCCATCTCGTGCAGCTCGTCCCCGGGCGCGAGGGATTCCGCCATCTCGCGCGCGCCTTCGAGCTCCGCGCGGACGCGCCGGTGCTCTTCCGTCTTGGCGATGATCGGCTCGAACTCGGCCAGCTTCTTCTGGGCTTCCCGCACGGCGCGGTGGTCGCGCACGAACTCGGGGTCGGCGAGCCTCGCCCGGACCTCTTCGTACTTCTTGCGGATTTCCTCGAGCTTCTCGAACATCGTTTCCGTTTCCTCGATCGAAAGTCACGGTCCCGGAGCGGCGGTCGGGACCCGGGGCGGAGCGGCGCCGGTCGGACGGAGCTCCGCCCTCCGGCTAGAGCGCGGAGAAGAGGGGAGCGCGAAAGGAATCCGGCATGCGTCGTCGCCGAGCGTGTCGCTCGAGGCCGCGGCTAAGCGGACGAGGCGGACGCCTTCTTCTCGTAACGCTTCCGGAACCGCTCGACGCGGCCGGCCGAGTCGACCAGCTTCTGCTTGCCGGTGAAGAACGGGTGGCACTTGCTGCAGATTTCCAGCCGCAGCTCTTTCTTCGTCGAGCGGGTCGTCCAGGTCTCTCCGCAGGCGCAGTGGACCAGGACTTCGTGGTACTCGGGGTGCAGGTTGGCTTTCATGGAACCCGTCATTCTATGCGACCTCGGCCTGGACGCGCAAGCCGCGCTCCGGGCCCTGGGCACGGGCCGCATTAGAATCCGGTGGCGAGAGCCGCGTCTTGTTCTACCTGTACGTGACCGCGCCGGGGCTGCCGGCGCAGAAATTTCTGCTGGACCGGCCGGTCACGACGATCGGCCGGTCGTCCATGAACGACCTGCCGATCGCGGACAAGATGCTCTCCCGCCAGCACGCACGGATCGTCCGCGACAACAACGGCGGCCTCTCGGTCGAGGACCTCGGGTCGCGCAACGGGACGTTCGTCAACGGCGACCGGCTGGTCACGCTCACCCCGCTCAAGCCGGGCGACCGGATAACCGTCGGCGGCGTCACGCTCAAGGTCGAATCCGAATCGACCACCCGGGTGCGCATCGACCAGACGGAGGAGGAGCCGCTCGACAACACGATCCTGAAGGCGTCGGCGGAGCTGCTCCGCAAACACACGGAGACCGACCCGCGCCTGCCGGCCGAGCAGCTCTCGAAGCTGATCGAGTCGCTCCGCGTGGTCAACGAGCTGACGATCGAGCTCCTGCGCGACGTCTCCGTCGACGAGCTGCTGAAGTTTCTGATGGACAAAGTCTTCGAGACGCTGAAGCCCGACCGCTGCGTCGTGCTCCTGCGCCACAGCGTGTCGAACGAGCTGATCCCCGCGATCATCCGCGTTGCCGAAGGCATTTCCTCGGAGGAGATCCGGCTGTCCCGGACGCTCGTGGCCGCGGTCGTGGAGAAGCGCAACGGACTCCTTCTCATGGATACGTCGGCGGGGACCGAGGTCTCTCTCGCGGACTCGATCCGGCTGTCGGGGATCAAGTCGGTGCTGGCGGCGCCGCTGGAGAACGACGGGCAGGTCGTCGGATTGATCTACGCGGACTGCCGCCTGGGACACCGGTCGTTCGAAGAAGCCGACCTGCGCCTGCTGACCTCGCTCGCGAACGTCGCGGCCGCGAAGATCCAGAACGCGCGCCTGATGGCGGAGGCCGCCGAGAAGCGGCAGATGGACCGCGAGTTCGCCCTCGCCCGCGAGATCCAACAGCGGCTGCTGCCCGAGAATCCGCCGGAGCTCCCCGGCTACGAGCTCTACGGCTCGAACATCCCGTCCCGCCAGGTCTCGGGCGACTACTTCGACTTCCGTCCCCGGCCCGACGGGAAGATCTACGCGACGATCGCGGACGTCTGCGGGAAGGGGGTCGGGCCCGCGCTCCTGATGGCCTCGCTCCAGGCGTCCTTCCACGCGTGGGCGGACGAGCTCGTTCCGGTCGCGGAGATGACCGGCCGGCTTTCGGAGGCGATTTCGAGGCGCACCGGCCCGGACCGGTTCATCACGTTCTTCCTCCTGCTGCTCGATCCACCGACCGGCGAGATCGAATATACGAACGCGGGGCACAACGCCGGGCTCCTCCTGCGTCGAGGCGGCACGGTCGAGGAGCTCGCCTCCCACGGTCTTCCCCTCGCCCTCTTTCCCGGGAAGCCTTACGGCTCCTCCAGGGTCGTCCTCGCTCCCGGCGAGCTCCTGTGCCTTTACACCGACGGCGTGACGGAGGCGAACGACCCCCAGGGGAACGAGTTCGGAGCGGGGAAGCTCAAGGACTTCCTCGCGGGGCAGGGGGAGATCGACGTCGCGCAGATCGACGCCAACCTGGCCCGCGTTCTCGAAGCGCACGCCGCCGGCGAGTCGTTCGCGGACGACCGTACGTTGGTGATGGTGCGGCGGAACACCGACTAGAGAATCTCACTCGCCGAGCCGGAGCCCGCTCGGCTCGAGTTCAAGGTTCCCGGATGTCCAGCCGCTTGATGATCTCGTGCAGCGTGGTCGGCTTGACGCGCAGCAGGTCGGCGGCGCGCTTCTGGACGCCGCCCGTCCGCCGAAGGGCCGTGCGGACGAGACGCCGCTCGTACTCCTCCACGAGCTCCTTGTAGGTCGATCCGTTCTCCGGAAGGCGGACGGCGACGCCGGACTTCTCTCCCGAGAGCACGTTGTCCGGCAGGAGCTCGATTCCGATCATGCCGCCCGGGCAGAGGACGACGGCCCGCTCGAGGGCGTTCTCGAGCTCCCGCACGTTTCCGGGCCAGTCGTGGTCCAGCATTGCCCGCATGGCGTCGGGAGAGATACCCGTGATCGTCTTGGCGTTCTCCGACGCGTAGAGACGCATGAAGTGCTCCGCGAGCATCGGGATGTCCTCCCTCCGGTCGCGCAGCGGCGGGATCGAGACCGTGATGACGCAGAGGCGGTAGTAGAGGTCGTCCCGGAACCGCCCTTCCACGACCATCTTCTTCAGGTCGACGTTCGTCGCGGCGATGATGCGCACGTCGGCTTTCTGGGTCTCGACGCTGCCGACGCGCATGAACTCCTTCTCCTGGATGACGCGGAGGAGCTTCGCCTGCGTCTCCAGCCCGACGGTGCCGATCTCGTCGAAGAAGATCGATCCGCCTTCC
>Ga0075436_100002374_pt1 | contig 13001 bp, 14 predicted proteins | sample RhiMethybrSRZTD5_FD_75303 | JGI IMG/M metagenome (GOLD analysis project Ga0075436, IMG submission 75303) | Populus rhizosphere microbial communities from Tennessee, USA - Rhizosphere MetaG P. TD hybrid SRZTD5 | ecosystem: Host-associated > Plants > Roots > Rhizosphere > Soil | place: USA...
CTTTATTCCGGCCACTCAGGGGACTCGCAAGCTTGAACGATCCACAACTCGCCGCCGAAGCCAGGTCGCCGCGCGATTACGGCGAGCCGATGGTGGCGCACGTCAATCCGATTCTGCCGGACGACACGGTGACCGGCCGTTCGCTGCTCGCGGTCGTCGCGATCATGAGCTTCCTCGCCGCCTTGACGGTCGGCGCCGTCGAGATCGTGCACGTCGCCGCGGCAGAGTGGCGCGCGGATGTGGCGCGTGAAGCGACCATTCAAGTGCGCCCGCTGCCGGGGCGCGATCTCGATGCGGACGTCCGCAAGGCGGCGGAAATCGCCAAGGCCGCGGCCGGCGTTGTCGATGCCCGCGCCTTCACCAAGGAGGAAACCGAGCGTCTGTTGGAGCCTTGGCTCGGCGCCGGCACCGACCTCGGCGCGCTGCCCGTTCCGCGCCTCGTGCAGCTGAAGGTCAAGACGGGTGCCGCGCCGGACTTCGGCCAGCTTCGCCGTGCGCTTGCGGAAGGCGTGCCGAACGCGACGCTCGACGATCATCGCGGCTTCGCCTCGCAGCTCGCCACGATCTCCAACGCGGTCACGCTGACGGGTCTTGCCATTCTCGCGCTCGTGCTTGCCGCCATCGTGCTCTCGGTCGCCTTCGCCACGCGCGGCGCCGTGGCCGCCAATCGAGCCGTCGTCGAGGTCCTGCATTTCGTCGGCGCCCGCGACTCCTTCGTGGCGCGCATCTTCGCGCGCCATTTTCTCGCGGTCGGATTGCAAGGCGGTTTAATCGGCGGCGCCGTGGCCGCGGCACTTTTTGGGCTCGCGCGCCTGCTTGCGAATGTGCTCGGCACGCTCCCGGGCGGCGGCAATGCGGCCTCCTTCCTCGGCCATTTTGCGCTGAATGCGCGGGGCTTTTTGTGGATTGCCTCCGTCGCCGCCGCTATGGCGTTCATCACCGCGCTCTCATCCCGCATCACCGTACACCGCACGCTCCGCGCCATCGATTGAGGCCGGGACAACCGCCGCTTATGAGGTCGCCTACCCGCCGCAATCCGCGATACCATCGGCCGGGGAAACGCCATGACGAGCCCGGGACACGATCGGGATTCGCCGCATGAATGAAGCCGGGTCCCGGCCCGCCAGCCAGGGGGGCTTGCGCATCGTCACTTCCTTCATGGGAATGGTGGCGCTCGCGATCATTGTCTTTTTCGGCGGCTTCGTCCTGTTCGTGAGCACGATTCCGCGCGAGGAGGAGGAGTTTCATCGCTCCGCCGACGGCATCGTCGCGCTGACCGGCGGCGCTTCGCGCATTACCGATGCGGTCGAATTACTGGCCGCCGGCCGCGGCCAGCGGCTCCTGATTTCGGGCGTCAACCCCTCGACGACGCCGGGCGAGTTGATCCGTCTCACCCCCGAACTCGAAAAACTGTTCGCCTGCTGCGTCGATCTCGGTCATCAGGCCCTGAACACCACCGGCAACGCGATGGAAATCGCGCAGTGGACGCGCGAGCATCAATTTCACTCGATCGTCGTCGTCACTTCCGCTTGGCACATGCCGCGCGCGCTGGTCGAGCTCGATCGCGAGCTTGGCGGCATCGAGCTCATTCCCCACGCGGTGGTGAGCGACCGCATGCGCGACGAGCCCTGGTGGTGGACGAACCCGCAGACCGTCCGCTTTCTCTTGGTCGAATACGTGAAATACCTCGCGACGCTCGCCCGCGTCCGCCTCGACACGTTCGAGCAAGGCGCGGGCCCGAAGAATGCCGCGCGCGACGCGCGGTCCTGAGCGCCGGCGGGCGCCGTGTTCTTCCGCGCGATCACATTCACGCTTCTGTTCTATCTCAACACGATCGCGCATGTGGTGTTAGCGCTGCCCGCGCTCGTTATGCCGGGCCGCCAGGCGCTGTGGGGCGCGGTTCGCTCCTGGATCGCGGTCAATCAATGGCTGTTGCGCGCTTGCTGCGGCATCACCCACGAGATTCGATTTCGCAGCCGCGTACCGTCCGGGCCGCTGCTTGTCGCCGCCAAGCATCAATCGACCTGGGAAATCTTCTCGCTGCTCTCGCTATTCGAAGACCCGGTCTTCATCCTCAAGCGCGAGGTGATGTGGCTGCCGTTCTTCAATCTCTATTGCCTAAAGGGCGGCATGATTCCGGTCGAACGCGGAGCGCGATCGCTCGCACTCGCCAACATGCTCAAACATGCGCGCGCGCGGATCGCACAGCGGCGGCAAATCATAATTTTTCCCGAGGGAACGCGGAAAGCGCCCGGCGCCGAGCCCAGTTACAAGTACGGCGTCGTCCAGCTTTATGCCGAACTTGACGTGCCCTGCCTGCCGGTCGCGCTCAATTCCGGCCTCTATTGGCCGCGGCGCTCCTTGCGGTTCCGGCCCGGCACGATCCGCGCCGAAGTGCTGGAGCCGATCCCACCCGGGCTTTCGGCGGAGGTTTTTCTTCAGCAGCTGAAAGATTCGATCGAGACGGCGACCAATCGCTTGTTGGCGGAAGGCGAGAGGGAACGCGCGGGATTCGGCGGCGTTTCAAAACCGGGGAGTTGACAAATCCATGCTTTGTTCTAGCTTTGTTCTCATGCACCCGATCATGATTCGCTCCAAAGCCGGCGACGCCGGCCCCTTCTCCGCCCCGAGCCATCCTGCGCTCGCGCGCCGCTTTCATTTCTGGCACGGCGCCTCCGGCCATCGTTACGCCTGCAGCGTCTTCGCGCCGGAAGGGATACCGGCATTCGATTGCTTCGTCGCCTTGTTCGTTCGGCGCGAGGAGGACAAGCGTAGTGTGATCGCGGTCGACGTCGCGCTCGATCCGCGCCCATTGCCGATAGGCTTCGACGAGGTGCATCTGCATCTCGCCGGCGACGACGAAGCGCTCGCTTCCGCCTATCGCGATCTATCGGCCCTCGCCGGTCCGCCGCGCGAAGTCGGCACCTTCAGCGACTTGCCGGTCTACGCCATCGGCAAGGGCCTCGAGCCGCGCGGGCGCGTGAAGCTGCGGCCGGTCGCGCTCTACAGGCGCGCCGCCAGCCACTCCAACGTGGCGTCGCGGATGCCGAGCGCCTCCAGCTCCTTTACCGTCGCCAGCACATAATCGCGGTTGACGCCCGAGCGTCCGTGACCCTGCCGCACGAGTTCGAGCTGTCGCTCGCGCGAGAGTGCGCCGGCATATTGTTCATGCGAGCGGTCGACGAGATAACATAGCGCCCCCACATCCGCTTTCGGCTCTTCGAGCAGAATGACCGGCCGCGTGGTCTCGCGATAGACCCTGGTGACCTGTTCGCGCTCGCGCAGATAAGCGATCGTCGCTTCCCGCCTTTTCGCCTCGACGCGAAACGCGATGCCGCGGCAGGAGCCGCCGTGATCGAGACCCAATACAAGCCCGGGCTTCTCCGGCGTGCCGCGATGAATATGGGAGAAGACGCAAAGTGCGCGGTGCGCGCCCAAGAGGCGCGCCGGCCGCCGCTCCAGATGATCGAAGCCCGGCCGCCACATCAGCGAGCCGTAACCGAACACCCATAGATCGGAAGCGGCGGACATCGCCATCGAGGCCTTCGTCAAGCGAGCGCTTTAATCGCTCGCATAGGGCCGCGGCAACCGCGTTTCCGGCTCGTGCGCCGAACGGCGGCGGCCGAAATCCGGCTCCGCCGTCTCCTGCCCGATTTCGATGATCGAGCGGCGAATCGCGCGCGTGCGCGTGAAGCGATCGAACAAAGTGCCGCCGTCGCCGGTGCGGATCGCGCGGGTGAGCGCGGCGAGGTCCTCGTTGAAGCGGCCGAGCATCTCCAAGACCGCCTCCTTGTTGTTGAGGAAGACGTCGCGCCACATGGTGGGGTCGGAGGCGGCGATGCGGGTGAAATCGCGAAAGCCGCCGGCCGAGAATTTGATCACCTCCGAGCGCGTTCCGGCCTCAAGATCGGCGGCGGTGCCGACGATATTGTAGGCGATCAGATGCGGCAGATGGCTCGTGATCGCCAGCACAAGGTCGTGGTGCGTGGCGTCCATGATCTCGACGTTGGCGCCGAGCCGCTGCCAGAACGTTTTCAGTTTCGCGACCGCTTTTTCGTTCGCGCCGGCGGGCGGCGTCAGGATGCACCAGCGGTTTTCGAAGAGTTCGGCGAAGCCCGCGTCCGGCCCGGAATATTCGGTGCCCGCCACCGGATGCGCCGGCACCAGATGCGCGTGCGCCGGAACATGCGGGGCCATGTCGCGCAGCACCGCGCCCTTGACGGAGCCGACGTCGGAAACGATGGTGCCGGGCGCAATCGCCGCGCCGATCTCGGCCGCGACCGCCCCGCAGGCGCCGACCGGAACGCAGACAATGATGCAATCGGCGCCCTGCGCCGCCTCGGTGTTGGTTTCGACCACCTGATCGGCGATGCCGAGTTCGCGCACGCGCCGGCGCGTCGCCGGCGAGCGCGCCGTCGCCACGATCGAGCGCGCCGTGCCGTGCGCCCGCGCCGCGCGCGCGATGGAGGAGCCGATCAGCCCCGCGCCGATCAGCGCCAGCCGCTCGAATATCGCGGGCGCCTTCTTAGGCACGGGCCGCCTCGCGGGCCATGAACTCGCCGAGTGCCGCAACGACGAGCCGGTTCGCCTCTTCGGTGCCGACGCTCATGCGCAGCGCGTTCGGCAGGTGATAGGCCCCGGTCTGCCGCAGCACGAGCCCGCGCTGCATCAGGAACGCATCGGCATCCTTCGCCGTTCTTCCGCGCTCCGGCGGGAAGTGGATGAGGACGAAATTCGCCGCGCTCGGCGTCACCTCCAACCCGAGCGCGCGGATGTTCTCCTCGAGCCAGGCGAGCCATCTCGTATTGTGCGCGACCGAGCGCTCGAGATGCGCGGGGTCGTTGAGCGAGGCGATGCCGGCCGCCATCGCCGGCGTGTTGACGTTGAACGGCCCGCGGATGCGGTTGACCGCGTCGACCACGGCAGCGGGCGCATACATCCAGCCGAGCCTAAGCGCCGCGAGACCGTAAATTTTGGAGAAGGTTCGCGTCATCACCGCGTTTTCGCTGGTCGCCACCAGCTCGATGCCCGACTCGTAGTCGTTGCGGCGGACGTATTCGGCATAGGCCGCGTCGATGACGAGGAGCACGCGGGCCGGCAATGCCGCGTGCAGCCGCCGCACTTCCGAGAACGGCACATACGTGCCGGTCGGGTTGTTCGGATTGGCAAGAAAGACGAGGCGCGTGCGCGCGCTCACCAGCTTCAGGATCGCATCGACATCGGCGGTGTAGTCTCGCTCCTCCGCCACGGCCGGCTTGCCGCCCGCGGCGAGTGTCGCGTTGCGATAGACGAGAAAGCCGTGCTTGGTGGAGATCGCCTCGTCGCCGGCGGCGAGATACGCCTGCGCCAGCAGATTCAACAGCTCGTCCGAACCCGTCCCGCACACGATGCGCGCAGGATCGAGCCCAAACGCCTTGCCGATTGCCTGCCGTAGCGCGGTCGAAGCGCCGTCGGGATAATGCGCGAGCAAATCGGCCGCCGCGCGATACGCCTCGACCGCCTTCGGGCTCGGGCCCAGCGGCGTTTCGTTCGACGACAGTTTGAAGACCTTCGCCGCGCCCGGCGCCTCGCTGCGGCCGGGCACGTAGGCGCTGATATCGAGAACGCCGCCGCGAGGGATCGGCCGTTTGGCGGTCGTCATGACGAGGCTCCGGACTCTTTCTGGCGGCCCGCGCGCTCAGCTGCGGACGAAACGGTATAGCGGGTCGCATGACCGCCGACGAGGGCAGTGCCGCGCACCGAGCCGCCCGCCGCCACCAGCGCGTCGGTGATTTCTTGCAGCTTCCGTCCCTGCGGCAGCGACAGCAAAAGCGCCGCACCGTCATAAGCGCCGTGCGGCACGGCGATCACCTCCGCGAGCGGCGAGATCGCGCGCGCCGCCGCCGCGCTCCAGCCGGCGACCGCGACGCTAAAGATCTCGACCTCGTGGATCGCGGCGTCCTCCGGCAGCGGCTTCGACACCACGAAAAGCGGCAGCGAGGCCGGATGATCGGGCCGCTCGACGAAAGGAAGCCGCGCGATGATCTTCGGCGCGGCGGCGGGCTCGAGCGCGCTCCACCAGGCGCCCGCACCCGCGAGCGCGGTGGCCGGCACGAGCCCGAGATCTCCTTTCGAGGCGGCGACGGCGGCGACCACCGGCGCCGCGCCGGCATGGGCCTTCAGCGGCACGGTGAAGCCGAAATGGAAACGCGCGGAATCGCGCATCAGCGCGTCGCCGGCCGACATGTCGGCGTGAACGGCGTAGTTCGCCTGCACGAAGGTGAAGGTCGAGATGATGACGCGCCAGATGCTCTCGATGGTGTCGAGCGGCAACAGGCCGCGATGGCGCTCGACCAGGCGGCGCATCATCGCCGCCTCGCGCGCGGGCCGGAAGGCCGCGCCCGACTCCTGCGTACGCTTGACCGCGATCAGGGACTCGATGATCTCGCCGCGCTCGATTAACAGGCGATGCACCGCCTCGTCGATGCGGTCGATCTCCTGGCGCAGTTCCGCGAGCGTCGGCTCGCCGCCGCGCCGCGGCTCGGTTTTGCGGGTTTCGCGCATGGCTGTCGCTGTACGTTAAGCGGCGACGTGATAGCGGTCGCACGGTCGGAACGCAAAGAAAACATTGACAGGATAAGCCCCCGCTTCCTAGCTCTAGCGCCGCCGGGCACCCCGAGGATGGTTAATGAGCGTGATCCGCGTTGAAATCGAAGGTGCGGCGAGCCGCGCCGAGGCGATCCGCCGCGAGGCCGACGAGCCGCATTCCGAGCTCGTCCGCTTCGGGCCGGACAAGCCGTTGCGCCTCGATGCCGGCGTCGATCTCTCGCCGTTTCAGATTGCCTACAAGACCTACGGCAAGCTGAACACCGAACGCTCGAACGCGATCCTCGTCTGCCATGCCCTGACCGGCGACCAGTATTTGATCGGCGAGCATCCGGCGACCGGCAAGCCGGGCTGGTGGGAAACGATGGTCGGTCCCGGCAAACCCATCGACACCGAGCGTTTCTTCATCATCTGTCCGAACGTGCTCGGCGGCTGCATGGGCACCACCGGGCCCGCCTCGAAGACGGCAAGCGGCGAGCCTTACGGCCTCTCGCTTCCGGTCGTCACCGTCGGCGACATGGTGCGCTCGCAAGCGATGCTCCTCGACCATCTCGGCATCGACAGCGTGTTGTGCGTCACCGGCGGCTCGATGGGCGGCATGCAGGCGCTGCAATGGGCGGCGAGTTATCCCGAGCGCGTGTTCGCGGCACTGCCGCTCGCCTGCGCCGCGCGCCACTCGGCGCAGAACATCGCCTTTCACGAGGTCGGCCGTCAGGCGGTGATGGCCGATCCCGACTGGCGCAACGGCCGCTATCTCATCGAGGGCACGAGCCCGCGCCGCGGGCTCGCGGTCGCGCGCATGGCCGCGCACATCACCTATCTCTCGGACGCGGCCCTGCATCGCAAGTTCGGCCGCGAGCTGCAGGATCGCCAGGCGCCGACCTTCGGCTTCGACGCCGATTTCCAGGTGGAGAGCTATCTGCGCCATCAAGGCTCGATCTTCGTCGAGCGCTTCGATGCCAACAGCTATCTCTACATCACGCGCGCGATGGACTATTTCGATCTCGCCGCCGATTACCAAGGCGTGCTCGCCAACGCCTTCCGCGGCGCTAAGACCCGCTTCTGCGTTGTCTCCTTCACCTCCGATTGGCTGTTTCCGACCAGCGACGCGCGCCAGATCGTGCACGCGTTGAACGCCGCCGGCGCCTCCGTTTCTTTTGCGGAGATCGTGACCGACAAGGGCCACGACGCCTTCCTGCTCGAAGAGCCCGAACTTTTCGAAATCGTGCGCGGTTTTCTCGAAGCCGCCGCGCGGGCGCGCGGGCTGAAAGCGAAGGGCTGAACATGCTCGCCCCCGAAGCGGGCCGGCTGCCGCCCACGCAGTTCACCCCGCGCATCGACCTCGTCGTCGTCGCCGACATGGTGACGCCCGGCGCGCGCGTGCTCGATGTCGGTTGCGGCGACGGCGAACTGTTGCGCCTATTGGCCGAGACGCGCGGCGTCGACGGCCGCGGCATCGAAATCTCGCGCGAGGGCGTGAATTACTGCGTCGCCAAGGGGCTCGCGGTGATCCAGGGCGACGCCGACGTGGACCTTGCCGATTATCCAAACGACGCCTTCGACTACGTCATTCTCTCGCAGACGCTGCAGGCGACGCGCCGGCCGCGCTGGGTGCTCGAACAGATGCTCCGCATCGGGCGCTACGCCATCGTCTCGTTTCCCAATTTCGGCCACTGGCGCATCCGGCTGCAGCTTCTGACGCGCGGCCGCATGCCGATGACCGAGAATCTGTCCGAAAGCTGGTACGAGACGCCGAACATTCACTTCTGCACGATCCGCGACTTCGTCGAGCTCGTGCGCGAGCTCAACGCCAAGATGGAGCGGGCAGCGGCGCTCAACAGCCGCGGACGGCCGGTGCGATTCCATGCGCCGTGGTGGTTCTGGAACATGTTCGGCGAGCAGGCGGTATTCCTGCTCTCGCGCCGCTGAGCGTGATCCCGAAAAGTGGAACCCGGTTTTCGGAACCGACCACGCTCAAGCAAAAAATATCAGGCGCCGGCAGACCCCGCCTTCGGCGCCAGCATCGGTGCGAACTTGCGCGCCGGCCGCGCCGGGATCGGACGCCAGACCTGCTTCGTCGCTTCCACGATGTGAACGCCGGCGAAGGGAAGCGAGAGCGTCCGCCCCACCCGCTCCCAGGCGACCGCCGTGCGCAGGAATGGCACGCGCGTGAGCGGCGGCAGCCACAAGGCCTCGCTCCACCCGACCGGCGTGAACAGCGCTTCGCGCAGCAATTCCACCAGCTGGCGGCGCGAAAACGGCCGCCCATGACCGAACGGCGTCGTATCGAGGCGCGCCCAGATGCCGCGCCGGTTCGGCACGACGAGCAGGAGGCGGCCGCCGGCCGCCAGCACCCGCCAGACCTCGCGCAGCATGTCGGGCGCGTGGATCGTCATTTCCAGCGCATGCACCGCGAGCACGCGGTCGACCGAGGCGTCGGGGAGCGGCAACAGCGCGTCTTCGACAAGCGCCGAGAGCGAAGGTGCCGCGGTCGGCCATTTGACCACCCCCTGCCTCGACGGCATCAGTGCAAAGGTGCGCTCGACCTCGTCGCGGAACACGCCGAGATAGGGCGTCGCGTAGCCGAGTCCGACGAGCGCGAGCCCGCGCGTGTTCGGCCAGCGCGCGCGGATCGCGTGCGACAACAGCCGCCGCGCCACGATGCCGAGCGGCTGCGAATAGAAATTGCGAAGGTCGACGACGTCGAGAAACATGGCCGGCTATCTTACGAAATTTTCATGAAGATAGCCCTGCAGCCGCGCGCGTTCCAACCGGCGTGCTTGCGGCCCAAACTTGCCGTGATAGCTTGCAGAAAACCAAGCGACGGACAAAGGAGAGCGTGACCATGGACGTGGATGTCCGCCTCGTGCCGTGTCTTTCCGACAATTACGCGGTGATCCTGCACGAGCGGGCGACCGAGGCGACGGCGGTGATCGACGCCCCGGATGCGAAGCCGATCGAAAAGGCGCTCGACGCCGAGGGCTGGAAGCCGACGCATATCCTGATCACCCACCACCATGGCGACCATGTGCAGGGCATTCCCGCGCTCAAGAAAAAATACGGCGCCACCGTGGTCGGCCCGCGCGCGGAAGCGGCGCAAATCCCGCAGATCGACGTCGAGGTCGGTCCGGCCGATCCGGTCGCGGTCGGCGGCATGATTGCGCGCGTGATCGAGACGCCCGGCCATACCGCCGGGCACATCGTCTATATGTTCGACGCGGAAAAGATGCTGTTTGCCGGCGACACGCTGTTCGCGCTCGGCTGCGGCCGGCCGTTCGAACGGCCGGCGCCGGTGTTGTGGGCCTCGCTCCTCAAGCTGCGCGAACTGCCGGGCGACACCAAGCTCTATTGCGGCCACGAATACACCCTTGCCAACGCGCGCTTCGCGGTCACCGCCGACCCGAAGAACGCGGCACTCGCGAGGCGGCTCGCCGACATCGAAGCGATGCGCGCCGCCGGCAAGCCGACTTTGCCCTCGACCATCGCCGACGAGCTTCGCACCAATCCATTCCTGCGCGCCGACGATCCCGCCGTGGCGGAGGCCGTCGGCATGAAGGGCGCCGATCCCGCCGCCGTGTTCACGGAACTGCGCGAGCGCAAGAACAACTTCAAGGGATGAGCGTCATCGCCACATTGCCCGCGGCGGAAGTCATCCGCCTCCTCGAGCTTGCGCCGCATCCCGAGGGCGGGCATTTCCGCGAAATCTTCCGCGATCAGCGCCAAGGCGAAAGCGGCCGCGCCGCCTCGACCGCGATCTATTTTTTGCTGGCGGCGGGCGAGCGCTCGCATTGGCATCGCATCGACGCCGCCGAAGTCTGGCACTTCTACGCCGGCGCGCCGCTCGCGCTGGAAATCGCCCGCGGCGAAAAAGATGCGATCGAGCGGCTCGTGCTCGGCAATGCGCTGGCCGCCGGCGAGCGGCCGCAAATCGCGGTGCCGGCGCGCGCCTGGCAGGCGGCCGCGAGCCTCGGCGAGTGGACGCTCGCCGGCTGCACGGTGGCGCCCGGCTTCGAGTTTTCCGCCCTTGAGCTCGCGCCGAAGGACTGGCGGCCTACGACGTGATCAAGTGATGTATTGCGCGCCGTTCACCGTGAGCGTCGAGCCGGTGATGAAACCGGCGTCGTCGGAGGCGAGAAACACCACGCAACGCCCGATTTCTTCTGGCTCGCCGAGGCGGCCGACCGGAATCAGCGGAAGGATGTTTTTCTCCAGCACGTCCTTCGGCACCGCCTGCACCATCTCGGTGTTGATGTAGCCGGGGCAGATCGCATTCACCGTGATGCCGGCCTTGGCGTTCTCCTGCGCCAGCGCCTTGGTGAAGCCGATGTCGCCCGCCTTGGAGGCGGAGTAATTCGTCTGACCCATCTGGCCCTTCTGGCCGTTGATCGAGGAAATGTTGACGATGCGCCCGAACTTGCGGCTGCGCATGCCCTCGATCACCGGGCGGCACATATTGAAGAGCGAATTGAGGTTGGTGCCGATCACCGCGTTCCACTGTTCGGGCGTCATGCGGTGAAACATGGCGTCGCGCGTAATCCCGGCGTTGTTGACGAGGATCTCGACCGGCCCGATCTCGGCCTCGACCTTTTTCACGCCGGCGCTGCAAGCATCGAAGGAGCTGACATCCCACTTGAATACGGCAACGCCGGTCTCGGCCTTGAACTTGCCCGCGGCCTCGTCGTTACCGCCGTAATTGGCGGCAACCTTGTAGCCCGCCGCCTTCAGCGCCTTCGAGATCGCGGCCCCGATCCCGCGAGTACCGCCGGTCACCAACGCTACGCGACTCATCATCCCTCCCCTGGTCTTCGGCCGCCCGCGAACTGAAGGCCGCGGTTCGTCGCGCTATTTTACGGCCGCTCCACGCACATGGCGATGCCCATGCCGCCGCCGATGCAGAGCGTGGCGAGACCGCGCTTGCCGTTGCGCCGCTCCAGCTCGTGCAACAGCGTGACGAGAATCCGGGTACCCGACGCGCCGATCGGATGACCGATGGCGATGGCGCCGCCGTTCACGTTCACCCGGTCGGATTTCCAGCCCATGTCCTTGTTGACCGCGCAGGCCTGCGCGGCGAAGGCTTCGTTGGCTTCGACGAGATCGAGGTCGTCGGTCTTCCAGCCGGCCTTCTTCAGCGCCGCGCGCGAAGCCGGAATCGGCCCCGCCCCCATGATCGAGGGATCGACGCCGGCCTGCCCCCAAGACGCGATGCGGGCGAGCACCTTCTTTCCGGCTTTTGCCGCCTCGCTCGCCTTCATCAAGACGACCGCGGCGGCACCGTCGTTGATGCCCGAGGCGTTGGCGGCGGTGACCGTGCCTTCCTTGTTGAAGGCGGGCTTCAGCTTGGCAACCGTGTCCAGGGTCGCGCCGTGGCGGATGTATTCGTCGGTATCGACGACGACATCGCCCTTTTTCGAAGCGATCTTCACCGGTGCGATCTCGGCTTTAAACTTGCCGGCCTTCTGCGCCGCCTCCGCTTTGTTCTGCGAGGCGACCGCGAATTCGTCCTGCTGCTGGCGGGTGATCTGCCACTGCTTGGCGACGTTCTCGGCGGTGCCGCCCATGTGGTAGCCGTTGAAGACGTCCCACAGGCCGTCCTTGATCATCGTGTCGATGAATTCGACCGATCCCATCTTGTGGCCGGCGCGCAGATGCGCGCAGTGCGTCGACTGGCTCATCGATTCCTGCCCGCCGGCGACCACGATCTCGGAATCGCCGTTCAGGATCGCCTGGTAGCCGAGCGCGACCGAACGCAGGCCCGAGCCGCAAACTTGATTTACGATCCAAGCCGGGGCCTCGATCGGCACGCCGGCCGCGATCGAGGCCTGGCGCGCCGGATTCATGCCCTGCCCCGCGGTCAGGATCTGCCCCAGGATGACTTCCGAAACCTGCTTGCCCTCGATGCCGGCGCGCGCCATCGCCGCTTCGATGGCGACCTTGCCAAGCTGATGGGCCGGCACGCCGGCGAGCGCTCCGTTGAACGAGCCGACGGGCGTGCGCGCCGCGCCGACGATGACGACGTCGTCCTGCATGAGAATTCTCCTTGTTTATGGCTCGGCGGCCTCGGCCGCGGCCCACATCCTTCGATTAAGCGCATCGTTGGTAGGGGCGGCGGACGATGTCAATAAGCCCGCCCCGCCGTGGCCGCCGGTTAGGCATGCCCAAAGCGCGGGCTCATAAATGGGTAGCCCGTCTGCCGGAAACGTCATAAGGTCGTGGCTTCTCGGGGAGACAGCGTTGGGTGAGCGTATGAACGTCATGGCCAAGAGCCCAGAACCGGTCACCATCAAGAAATACGCCAATCGGCGGCTCTACAACACGGGCACGAGCACCTACGTCACGCTCGAAGACCTCGCCGTCATGGTCAAGGAGGGTGAGGACTTCGTCGTCTTTGACGCCAAGACCGGCGAAGAGATCACCCG
>Ga0075436_100002376_pt1 | contig 12995 bp, 11 predicted proteins | sample RhiMethybrSRZTD5_FD_75303 | JGI IMG/M metagenome (GOLD analysis project Ga0075436, IMG submission 75303) | Populus rhizosphere microbial communities from Tennessee, USA - Rhizosphere MetaG P. TD hybrid SRZTD5 | ecosystem: Host-associated > Plants > Roots > Rhizosphere > Soil | place: USA...
ACACCGACCGCGCCGATTATCTCGCCGCGATGTTCGCCAATCAGGGCTTTTGCATGGCGGCGGAGAAGCTCGGCGCGACGGAAGTGACCCGGCGCGGAGAATTCTGCCGCGTGATCGCCTGCGAGCTCAACCGCATCGCAAGCCATTTGATCTCCGTCGGCACGTTCGGCCAGGACATCGGCGCGATCACGCCGTTTCTCCATGCGCTCCGCGAACGCGAGACGATCAACGATTTGATGGAAGAGATCTGCGGCGCGCGGCTGACTTACAACTACATTCGCATCGGCGGCGTCGGCTACGACATCACGCAGGAGACGTGCGATAAGATTCTCGTCTTCCTCGACCACTTCGATCCGATCGTCGACGAATACAACCGGCTCCTCTCCTACAACAAGATTTACATCGAGCGGCTCGCTAACGTCGCGGTGATCACCAAGGAAGAAGCGTTTCAGTACAATCTCGTCGGTCCGAACCTCCGCGCCTCCGGCGTCAAATGGGACATTCGCCGGGATATCCCGTATTCGGTCTACCCGGAGCTCGAATTCGAGGTGCCCGTCGGCCACGGCGAGAAGGGGACGCTCGGCGATTGCTACGACCGTTATTGGGTGCGCATGCAGGAGCTGCAGGAGAGCAGCAAGATCGTCCGCCAATGCCTCAAAATGATGCCCAAGGGTCCGGCGATCTCCAAAGTGCCGCGCAAGTTCAAGCCGCCGGCGGGCGAGGTTTACGTCCGCGTCGAGGCGCCGCGCGGCGACATGGGCTACTACGTGGTGAGCGACGGCAGCGAATATCCCTACCGCGTACGCATCCGAACCGGGTCGTTCGCCGCGATGGGCATCATCGACAAGCTTTCCCGCGGCATCATGGTCGCCGACCTGATCGCGCTGATCGCGAGCCTCGACGTCGACGCGCCGGAGATCGACCGCTAATTTCATGAAAGAATTCGTCGATAGCTTGATTCAGCAGGGCTACTTCGCGGGCATGCCGACGCAGGTCGTTTACGCGATCGCGATGGTGACCGCGGCCTTCGCGGTTCTTTCATTCTTCGTCGCGCCGCTCGCCGGCGTGACGAGCTGGTTTGAGCGCCGCGTCTGGGCGCGCATGCAGTCGCGCGTCGGCCCGAACCGCGTCGGGCCGCAAGGAATTCTCCAGTGGATCGCCGACGGCATCAAGAATCTTTTAAAAGAAGATTTGATTCCCTCAGCGGCGGACAAGCTGCTCTTCCCGCTCGCGCCGTATGTCGTCTTCGTCGGCTTTCTCTGCACCTTCGTCGTCATCCCGTTCGGCAGCAACCTTATTGTCGCCGATCTCAACATCGGCATTCTTTATCTTCTCGCCGTCACGTCGATCGTCGTTGTCGGCATCCTGATGGCGGGCTGGTCGTCGAACAACAAGTGGTCGCTGCTCGGCGGCATGCGCTCGGCGGCGCAGATCGTCAGCTACGAGATCCCGGCCGGGCTCGCGGTGCTGACGATCATCTTCGTCGCCGGCACGATGAGCACGCAGGGCATCATCAAGAACCAGGGCTGGGCGCCCTGGGATTGGTATCTCTTCTACAACCCGTTCACGTTCATCGCTTTCTTCCTCTATTTCACGGCCGCACTCGCCGAGGGCAACCGCACGCCGTTCGACATTCCCGAGGCGGAATCCGAGCTCGTCGCGGGCTACGTGACCGAATACAGCGGTATGCGCTTTCTCTTTTTCTTCTTTGCCGAGTGGGGCAACCTGTATGTCATCGGCGCCGTCGCGACGATTCTGTTTCTCGGCGGCTGGCAGGTGCCTTCGGTGGGGAATTCGGTCATCGAAGGCGTGCTTCAGTTCGTCGTATTCTTCGCGAAGGCGTATCTCTGGGTTTTCGTCGCTATGTGGGTGCGCGCGACGCTGCCGCGCGTGCGCGTCGATCAGCTCATGGCGCTCTGCTGGAAGTACATGGTGCCGCTGTCGTTTCTGTGCGTTATCGGGACCGCGGCGTGGATGGTCGTCTTTCCGCACGGGAACCGCATCGCGAGCATCGCGATGTTCGTGCTCGGGGTCGTGATTCTGGCGCTTTTCGCCGGCCGTGTGCGTTATCAAATTCGCCACTCGAAGCCCGAGCTGTATTTGCGGCCGTATATTTGATTTCACTTTGACTTTAGGCGGCGACTGAAATATCCACTAGGAAAATGAACGGATTCGGCGGTTACGTCAAAAACATCGTCGAGACCGTCAGCACGATCTTCGAAGGGCTGGCGATCACGCTGTCGCACCTCGTGCGCCGGCCGATGACGATCCAGTATCCGGATCGCATTCCGAAGCCGGTGCAGGAGACGCTGCCGCGCCGCTACCGCGGGATTCTCGAAGTCGACCTCGACATCTGCACTGGCTGCCTCGCCTGCGAGCGCGTCTGCCCGATCAGCTGCATCACGATCGGCATCGACATGAACAAGGAGACGAAGCAGCGCACCTTCGGCCACTTCGACATCGACATCTGCAAGTGCATGTATTGCGGGCTCTGCGCCGAAGCGTGCCCGACGGGATCGATCCGCCACTCGCAGGAGTTCGAGGGCGCGAGCTACAGCCCGGCCGGGCTGGTGCGTCACTTCGTCACGCGGCCGGTGGCGCTCTACAAACCGAAGAAGGGCGGCGAGACCGATCCGGTGATGGCCGAGAAAGTCAAGATCGGGCTGGAATATCTCGACGAGTTCGCAACCCCCGAGGGGACGGCGGGCGCGGGAGCGGGAGAAAGCTAAATGGGGGCGGGTCGGGCGTCCCGACTGATTTTGTTTTCGATTGTGATTTGCCATTAATCTACCCAAAAGGCCACGGGCTTTTTGGGATTTTTTTTAGGAACCAGCGCGGACCATGGAAGTCGGCACACTCGTATTTTATCTGATCGCTCTCCTCGTCGTCGCATCGGCGGCGATGGTCGCATTTTCGCACAACATCATCTACTCCGCCTTTTCTCTGCTCGGCACGTTCGCGGGCGTCGCCGGCATCTATGTCTTTTTGGGCGCCGACTTCGTCGCCGCCGTGCAGCTTTTGATCTACGTAGGCGGCATTCTCGTCTTGATTCTCTTCGCGGTCATGCTGACGCACCGGATCACCGACGTGCAGATCACGAACCGCTCGGCGGGAGTGGTCCCCGGCCTGATCATTGTCGGCCTCCTGTTTTGGCTGCTTTACGAGACGATAACCACGACGTCTTGGGCCAAGGCGAAAGAGATCGTGTACGCGCCGACGGCGGCCAAGATCGGCGACCTCTTTCTGCAGAGCTATCTCTTGCCGTTCGAGCTCGCCTCGATCGTCTTGCTCGCGGCGCTGATCGGGGCGGTCGTGCTCGCGCGGAAAGAAATAAAGGGGTGAAATTCGGCACTCACTTTCCGAGCACGCGCGATGGGTTTACGGTTATTCCGAGAGCTTGTGTCGGACGCGCGTGCTCTTGAGCGCCCGAGTTTCATGGGGCAAGGAGACAGAGAAGGAGCGAACTCAAGAGCTAATGTCCTCGGCATCGTTCGTTATCGGTATGCGGTGACATAAAAGATGGAAATCACGCTCACCCATTACCTAACCCTCGGCGCGATCGTTTTCTGCCTCGGCATGTACACGGTTCTCACGCGGCGGAACGCGATCAGCGTGCTCATGGGCGTGGAGTTGATTTTGAACTCGGCGAACATCAACTACGTCGCCTTCGCGCACTACAGCAGCGGCGGCGTGGACGGCCAGATATACGCGATCTTCGTCATCATGCTCGCCGCCGCCGAAGCGGCGGTCGGACTCGCGATTGTGCTGGCGATCTTCCAGCTCTTCCACACGATCGACGTCGGCGCGACGGAAACGCTTAAAGAGTGATGGAACACCCCATTCAAACCGATTATCTCCGCTGGATCGTTCTCCTCCCGCTGATCGGCGCGGCGCTGAACGGCCTGCTCGGCGCCCAGCTCCAGAAGCGCCTCGGCAAGTGGTGGATCAGCGTCGCCGCGTGTACCCCGGTCGTGATCGCGTTCTGCATCTCGGTCGCGGCTTTCATGAAACTGAAAGCGCTCGCGCCGGAAGAGCGCTTCCTGATCGACCATATCTATTCCTGGCTGCATGTCGGCTCGCTCAGCGTCGATGTTTCGTTCTGGGTAGATCCGCTCTCGGCGGTTATGATCCTGGTCGTCACCGGCATCGGCGGCCTCATCCATATTTATTCCACCGGCTACATGCACGACGACAAGTCGTACTGGCGTTTTTTCGCGTTCCTCAACCTCTTTACCTTTTCCATGCTGTTGCTCGTGCTCGCCGACAGCATGCTGCTCATGTTCATAGGCTGGGAAGGCGTCGGCCTGTGCTCGTACGCGCTGATCGGCTTCTGGTACCAAGACCAGGTCAACACCCGCGCCGGCAACAAGGCGTTTATCGTCAACCGCGTCGGCGACTTCGGCTTCATCCTCGGCATCTTTCTTATCTTCTGGACGCTCGACGCGCAGGGGCAGCCGACGCTGGTGTTCCGCGAGATCACCAAGAACGTCGCGCTGCTCCAGGGCCAGATGCTCTGGGGCGTGCCGGTCGCGACGCTCGCGACGCTGTTTCTCTTTCTCGGAGCGACCGGCAAGTCGGCGCAGATCCCGCTCTACGTCTGGCTCCCCGATGCCATGCAAGGGCCGACGCCGGTCAGCGCGCTGATCCATGCCGCGACGATGGTTACGGCCGGAGTCTACATGATCGCGCGGCTGAACGCCGTCTTCTCGCTCGCGCCCGAGACGCTCCAGGTGGTCGCGTCGATCGGCGCCGCCACGGCGCTCATGGCCGCGACGATCGCGCTCACGCAGAACGACATCAAGCGCGTGCTCGCCTACTCGACGATCAGCCAGCTGGGCTACATGTTCCTCGCCGCCGGCGTCGCGGCGTACGCCGCCGGCATCTTCCACCTGATGACGCACGCCTTCTTCAAAGCGTGCCTGTTCCTCGGCTCGGGCAGCGTGATCCACGCGATGGGCGGCGAGCAGGACATGCGAAAGATGGGCGGGCTGAAGAAGTACATGCCGTGGACTTTCTGGACCTTCACGATTTCGGTCCTCGCGATCGCCGGCGTGCCGGGCCTCGCGGGTTTCTTCTCCAAAGACGAGATCCTCTGGCAGGCGTTTTCCAGCGAGCACGGCTCCGCCTGGCTCTGGCTCGTCGGCGTCGTCTGCGCCGGCCTCACGGCGTTCTACATGTTCCGGCAGCTCTTCATGACGTTCTTCGGCGAGTGCCGGGCCGATCATCACACCAAAGAGCACTTGCACGAGTCGCCCAAGGTGATGACGCTGCCGCTCGCGGTGCTCGCGGTCGGCGCGGTCGTCGCCGGTTACATCGGCCTGCCGGCGGTTTTCGGGCCGAACCTTTTCGGCCACTGGCTCGAGCCGGTGCTCGGCGGTGGCCACGAGGGGCACGCTTCGGCGGCGCTGGAGCTCGGGCTGATGATGGTTTCGATCGGCGCCGCGGCGCTCGGCATCTTCCTCGCCTATCTTATGTACTATAAGAAGACGCTCTCGCCGGGCATTTTCGCGGCGCTCGCGGGCGGCGTCTTCTACCGGCTTTTCGACAACAAATACTACGTCGACGAGATTTATCAGAAGGTTTTCGTCGTCGGCACGCTGAAGCTGGCGGCGGTCGGTGTCTGGATCGACCAGAACATTATCGACGGAATCGTCGACGGCAGCGCGCGGCTGACGATTTTCATCTCGTGGCTGGACGGGCTGTTCGACAACTACGTCATCGACGGCGCCGTCAACGCCGTTGCCAACATCACGTACTGGGCCGGCGGCAAATTCAGAAAGCTGCAGACCGGCAGCATCAACGGCTACCTCTACGTCATTCTCGGCGCGGTGGTGGTCGCGATCATCATCAGGATGCGGTATGCGGGCTGATTTCTTATTGGGAGAAGTGAACACATGACAGATCACGTGCTTACGTACATGACTTTTTTCCCGCTGGCCGGCATGGTCGCGGTGTTGCTCCTGCCGCGCGACAACCACAATCTGATCCGCTGGACCTCGGTCGTGTTCACGATCCCGCCGCTTTTGCTCGCGGTCTGGCTCTATCGCGCGTTCGATCCGAACAACCCCGGTTTGCAGTTCATCGAGAAGGTGCCGTGGATTCCGGGTTATAACATCCAATACTTCGTCGGCGTCGACGGCATCAGCATCTCGATGGTGCTCCTGACCGCGCTGCTTTCGTTCATCTGCATCTTCGCGTCGTGGGGCATCGACAAAGGCGTAAAGGGCTACTACGCGCTGTTCCTCCTGCTCGACACGGGCATGATGGGCGTTTTCGTCGCGCTGGATTTTTTCCTGTTCTATATCTTCTGGGAAGTCATGCTGCTGCCGATGTACTTCCTCATCGGCATCTGGGGCGGGCCGCGGCGCGAATACGCCGCAATCAAGTTCTTCCTCTACACGCTGTTCGGCAGCGTGCTCATGCTGCTCGCGATCCTGGCGCTCTACTTCTCCAGCGACCCGCACACCTTCGACATGACGCAGCTGATCGCGCAGAGCGCGAAATACAGCACTAAGACGATCGGTATCTGGCCGTTCGACCATCTGCGCTGGGGCTTCCAGCACGTGGTCTGGATGGCGCTCTTCATCGGCTTCGCGATCAAGATTCCGGCGTTTCCGTTCCACACGTGGCTTCCCGACGCGCACGTCGAGGCACCGACCGCGATCTCGGTCATCCTCGCGGGCATCCTGCTCAAGATGGGCGCTTACGGCATCCTGCGCATCAACTATCCGATGCTGCCGCAGGCGACGGCCGACCTCGCCTACGTCTTTTTAGCCGCGCTCGGCACCTGGAATATCATCTACGGCGCGCTCTGTGCGATGGCGCAGAAGGATTTTAAAAAGCTCGTAGCCTATTCGAGCGTCAGCCACATGGGATATGTGATGCTCGGCATGGCGAGCTTCACGCCGCAGGGCATCAACGGCGCGGTGCTGCAGATGTTCAACCATGGCACGATCACCGGGATGCTCTTCCTCATGGTCGGCGTGATCTACGATCGCGCGCATCACCGTGACATCGAGGGCTTCGGCGGCCTCGCGGCGGTCATGCCGGTTTACACCGGGATCAGCGCGCTCGCGATCTTCGCCTCGATGGGGCTGCCCGGATTGTCGGGCTTTATCTCGGAAGTGCTGGTGCTGCTCGGCACGTGGCAGAAATATCCCGTGCTCACCGCCTTGGCCGCGACCGGCGTCATCCTGACGGCCGGTTATCTGCTCTGGACCGTGCAGCGCGTCTACCTCGGCATGACGAACGAGAAATACAAGCTCATGCCCGAGATCAACGCGCGCGAGCTCTTCACGATGATTCCGCTCGGCATTATCGTGATCATCGTGGGCGTCTACCCGACCGTGGTGCTCGACCTGCTGCGCGCGACGCTGACGCAGCTGAATCAAGTCATCGTGCCGCACCTGAGCTAACAAGATGGATCTCGACAATCTCGCAAGCCTCGATTACTTCTATCCCGAGATCATTCTCACCGGCACGATTCTGCTGGTGATTTTCCTCGACCTCGTGATCAAAAATAAGCGCGTCATCGGCGCGCTGTCGATCCTCGGCTGCCTTGCCTCGCTCGGCGCGACGCTCCAGCTCTACGGCGGCCCTTCCGGCTTTCTCTTCCACCGGATGATGGTGCTCGACAACTTCAGCCTGTTCTTCAAAGTCGTCGCGCTCGCGGCGGCGATTCTCGTTCTGTGGATGTCGTTCAGCAGCCGCGAAGTCGCGTCGCTGCACCAGGGCGAGTACGCGACGATTCTATTAAGCTCCGCGCTCGGCATGTTTTTCATGGCTTCGGCGACGAATCTCCTGATGGCGTATCTCTCGCTCGAGATGGTCAGCATCACCTCGTACATCTTGACGGGATTTCTGCCGCGTAACCGCCGCTCGAGCGAAGCGGCCCTGAAATATTTGATCTACGGCGGCGTTGCCTCCGGCGCGATGATCTACGGGATGAGCTGGATCTTCGGCATAACCGCCAGCCTCGACTACGGGCAGATCCACACCGCGCTGTTTCAGAGCGGGCCGAATCGATTGCCGATCTTTATCGCCTTGACGCTGATCCTCGCCGGCTTCGGCTATAAGATCGTCTTCGTTCCGTTCCACATGTGGTCGCCCGACGTGTATCAGGGAGCGCCGACGCCGTTCACGGCTTTCCTTTCGGTCGCCTCCAACGCCGCCGGCGTGGCGATCCTCCTGCGCTTCTTTTTTACCGTTTCCGAGACGGCGCGCGACGGCAGCTGGCTGTATCTCCAGGGCGTCGAGTGGCCGCAGGTTCTCCTCGTCGTCAGTATGATCACGATGACGCTCGGGAATCTTTCGGCGTTGAGCCAGCAGAATTTGAAGCGCATGCTCGCCTACTCGGGCATCGCGCACGCGGGCTACATTCTCATGGGGCTCGTCGCGCTCAACACCGAGGGGCTCCAGGCGATGCTGTTTTACATCGTGGTTTATCTCATCATGAATCTCGGAGCTTTCCTCGTCGTCGTGCTGGTGGCCAACGCCACCGGCAAGGAGGAGATCGAAGGCTATCGCGGGCTTGCCTGGCGCGGCTCGGCGGTGCCCGCGGTCGCGATGGCGATCTTCATGTTCTCGCTGACCGGCCTGCCGCCGCTCGCCGGCTTTGTCGGCAAGTTCTTTCTTTTCGCCGCCGTCATCAAGCAGCAGCTCTATCTCCTGGCGCTGGTCGCCGTCGCGAACAGCGTCATCTCGCTGTACTACTATGCCCGCGTCGTCAAGGTCATGTTCCTCGATTTCCCGGAGCCTTCCGACGGCCGGGTCGAGCTCAACCCGAGCGCCGCGACGCTGCTCGGCCTGCTCTCCGCGATGACGCTGGTCCTCGGCATCTACTGGGGACCTCTGGTCGCCTTCACCAGCCAGTCGGTTAAGTTTTTTACCAAGTAACGATCCCTCTCGCGGTCACGTTTTTTGGTCTTTTGTCGCCCAAAACGTGACACTTTTCCCTTCGGCATATTTCAGATTCACAAAAATATCAGCATTTACAGTCACTTAGTATTCCTGGGCTGCTGGCATCGCGCTTGCTGATCCTTGTCGACAGAAATCGCGCCGAAGGGAGAGCCGCAATGGGGAAAAAGTTATTTTCATTCTGTTCGACCGTGTTGATGTCGCTGTCGTTCTGCGTCATGCCGATGCGGCTCTCGTCGGCCGAGCAGCCGACAGAGCAGATCAAAGAGGCGATCGAGCGGATCTCCCAGGTTCTCCAGGAAGTCACCGCCGCCCGCGGCGCCAACAAGGAGGAAGCGGTCGAGAAAATCCGGAACATCCTGGTTCCGCGCTTCGATTTCAACGAGATGGCCAAGCGCTCTCTCGGCGCCCGCTGGGCGGAGCTCGCCGACCGCCAGGACGAGTTCGTGGCCGCCTTCGCCGCTTTCGTCGAAGGGTCTTACATGAGCACCCTGGAGTCGTACCGCGGCGAGAAGATTCTCTATCTCCGCGAGACGGTCAAGCAGAACCTGGCCCAGGTCGACACCGAGATCGTGCACGGTGCCGGCGAGACGCTCGCGGTCGATTATCGCCTGCACCTCATCGACGGCCAGTGGAAAGTCTATGACATCGTGATCGACAACATCAGCCTCACTTCGAACTTCCGCTCGCAGTTCGGCCGCATCTTGGCCAGCGCGTCCATCGACGAGCTCTTGAACAAGCTGCGCGCGAAAGCGGCCGGCCGCCCGGTTTAGTCGATAGCGCGCGCCGCCGCCATCGGTTAAGATAGGCCACGTGAAAGGCGCGTGGCCTATCTTTTTTGCCTTCGTCTTTTTTTTCCATTCGAATCATTCTCTAGCCGCCACTCCTCAAGAAGTCACTTTCCCGAGCGGCCCTCTCGCGCTCAAAGGGTTTCTTTACGAGCCGGAAGGCCCTGGTCCCTTCCCCGCTATCCTTTATAGCCACGGCAGCGAGCGGCGGCCCGGAGCCAAGCCGGAGATCGGAAACTACTTCGCCGCAAGAGGCTACGTGGTGTTCGTCCCGCACCGCCGCGGCCACGGACGCTCGCCGGCGGACCGTCAGGTGGACGCTCTGTACGATCAGGGACTGAGGGGGGTCATCGCGCTGCACGAGGTGCATCTCGAAGACACACTCGCGGCGCTTGCCTATCTACGCGGCTTACCGTACGTCGATGCGCGCCGCGGCGCCGCGGCGGGCTGCTCGTACGGCGGCATTCAAACACTGCTCGCGGCCGAGAAAGCGTCCGGCCTCGCCGCCGCCATTGCTTTCGCGCCGGGGGCCGAGACGTGGTCGCGCTCGACGGCACTTCAGGGGCGGCTCCGGCGCGCCGTCAAAGGAGCGTCCGCGCCGATCCTCTTCATCCAGGCGGAAAACGACTGGGACTTGACGCCGACGCTCGTCCTCGACCGCGACATGGAGGCCGCCGGCAAACCGCACCAGCGGGTGATCTTTCCTGCTTACGGCAGGACGCACGAAGAAGGTCACGCGGGCTTCTGCTTCCAGGCGCCGGATATCTGGGGCGGTGTGGTGTTGGAGTTCTTAAACGGCGCTTTGAAGCGCTGAGCTTGACAATCCCGCGCATCGCAATTTAAGTGTAGTGCAGCGAACCGTCGCGCGGTGTGCGCATGCTCGATTCCACGAAGCGAAAAACGATGCTCCGCACCATGATCATGGTGCGGGCGTTCGAAGAGAAGCTGAACGACCTGTATCAACGGAAGGTCATGTTCGGCAGCCCGCACTCGTACCGCGGGCAGGAGGCGATCGCCGCGGGCGTGTGCGCCGCGCTCGCGCCCGGCGATCTCATCGCCAGCTATCATCGCGGAACCGGGCACCTCGTAGCCAAAGGCGCGGACCTCTACAAGCTCCTCTGCGAATGCATCGGCCGGCGCGACGGCTACTCGCTGGGCCGCGGCGGCAAGATGCACATGGGCGACATGTCGTTCGGTTTTCTCGGCAACACCGGCACGGTCGGCGCGACGGTTCCCATCGCGACCGGCGCGGCGCTCGCCGCGAGGATTCGCGGCAGCAAGGAAGTCGCCGTAAGCTTCATGGGCGACGGCGCGATGAACCAGGGCGTCGTCCACGAGGCGATGAACATGGCCGGACTGTGGAAGCTGCCCGTCGTTTACGTCGTCGAGAACAATTTATACGCGATGACCGTGAGTCTGGAGAAAAGCGTCGCGGTCAAGCATCTGGCCGAGCGCGCCGCGGCCTACGGCTTCGGGGGCAAGGCGATCGACGGCAACGACGCGGAGCTCGTCTACGAAGAGACTTCGAAAGCCGCCGAGAGTGCGCGCAGCGGCGGCGGGCCGACGCTGCTCGAATGCCTGACGTATCGCTGGGACGGCCACTTCGGCGGCGATCCGGGAACCGGCTACAGGAAGCGCCAAGAGATCGAGGAGTGGAAGCGCCGCGACCCGATCCGGCGCCTGAAAGAAAAACTCATCGCCGCGAACGAGCTGACCGAGGCGGAATTCGAGGAAATGAGCCGGAGCGTTTACGCCGAGCTCGACGTAGTCGCCCGGCGCGCGGAAGCGGCGCCGCTGCCGGCGGCCGAAGCCGAAACCGACGAGGTGTTCGCGCGCTAGTCCGCGCTCCGCGCGAAATCTCAGATGCCAAATTTCATATTTCATATTTGCGATCTGAGATATGTGATTTGAGATCGCCGGAAGATGGCCGACACGGAGACAAAACCGAAGGAAATGCGCCTGCAGGAGGCGCTGCGGGAGACGCTGCGCTACGAGATGGCGCGCGATCCGCGCGTCTTCGTCATGGGCGAGGACGTGGCGCTTTTCGGCGGCGCGTACGGCGTCACGCGAGGGCTCATGCAGGAGTTCGGCGACAGCCGCGTACGCGACACGCCGATCTCCGAAGCCGCGCTCGTCGGAGTCGCGGCGGGTGCCGCGATCAACGGCCTCCGGCCGGTCGTCGAAATTCAGTTCTGCGATCTTTTGCCGCTGTGCATGGATCAGCTCGTCACGCTCGCGGCGCGCTACCATTACATGACCGGCGGAAAAATCTCCGTGCCGATCGTGATCCGCAACAAATTCGGCACGCGGCCGGGCGGCGGCCCGAGCCATTCGAGCTGCAATCACGGCGCGTTCATTCCTTTTCCCGGGCTGAAGATCATCGCGCCGACCACTCCCGCCGACGCGAAGGGGCTGCTGCTCTCCGCGATCCGCGACCCGAACCCCGTGCTCTGCTTCGAAAGCCACCATCTCTACGGCGTGACGGGCGCGGTTCCCGAAGGCGAATATACCGTCCCGATCGGCAAAGCCGCGGTCCGCAGGCCGGGGAAAGATCTCACGATCGTCACCTGCGGCGGGATGGTGCTCAAGGCCGACGAAACCGCCGGGCGGCTTAGTCAAAAGGGCATCGATGTGGAAATCGTCGATCTCCGCTCGCTCGCGCCGCTCGACAAGGAAACCATTCTCGTCTCGGTCGCGAAAACCAAGCGCGCGTTGATCCTGGACGAAGGACCCGTTCTCGGCGGTCTCACCGCCGAGCTGGCCGCCATGATTCAGGAGAATCTATTCTCGCATCTGAAAGCGCCGGTGCTGCGTGTCGGCGCCGCGCCGATCCCGCCGCCGCACAGCGGCCCGCTCGTCGACGCGATGGTGCCGAACGTCGAGCGCATCACAGCCGAAGCGCTGCGCATCGTCGGCGCTTGACGCCGCGGCTATCCTTTCTGTGTCAGCGCTAAATCACGTCATCGGGATCATGATGTGCTTCTGATACGCGGGGCGCTTCTGCAACGCACCATACCAGCGACTGAAATTATCGAGCTTCGGCCGCTCGATCGGCAGATTGAACCAGCGGTAGGCCCACACGCCCAGCGGAATGTCGCCGATCGTGAAATCCTTTCCAGCCAAGTAAGCATTCTGCGCGAGCCTATCGTCGACGATCTTCCACGCCGCGGCGGTTTTCTCCAGCGCTGTTTTCAGTGCCGCCGCGTCGCGTTTTTCGGGCGGCGTGCGCACGTAGCCCCAAAAGAGCGGTACGATCGCCGGGCCGAGCGTCGTCAGCTGCCAGTCCATCCA
>Ga0075436_100002377_pt1 | contig 12994 bp, 12 predicted proteins | sample RhiMethybrSRZTD5_FD_75303 | JGI IMG/M metagenome (GOLD analysis project Ga0075436, IMG submission 75303) | Populus rhizosphere microbial communities from Tennessee, USA - Rhizosphere MetaG P. TD hybrid SRZTD5 | ecosystem: Host-associated > Plants > Roots > Rhizosphere > Soil | place: USA...
GCCCGCCGCCCGCGCGCCGGCCATGACGGTGGCGACGAACTCCGCCTCGCCGCCGCGATCGAGCAAGGCGCGCAGCACGGTGCCGAGGTCTCGGTCCTGCTCAGCCGAAAAGGCTTGTGCTTCAGGATTCACCCGTCCCATCCTCCTTCCAGTTTTCGAGCCATCGTCGCAGCCGGCGCCGTGCGTGAAACACGGCGGAGCGGACGGTGCCCGGCGCCACACCAAGGATCTCGGCGATCTCCGCCTGCGAGTACCCTTCGACGTCGAACAGCACGACCGCCACGCGGTACCGCTCGGGGAGCTTGTCGAGCGCCATCGCCAGCCGGTGCCGCAGCGCGAGCCGGTCGACTTCGACGTCGGGCAAGGGCCCGCCACCCGCCAGTTCCTCGTCCAGCTCGCTCGTATCGCGCACCGCTCGCCGCCGCCGGCGGTCGATGGCCGCGTTTGTGACGATCCGCATCAACCAGGGTCCAAAAGGGCGTGTCGGATCGTACCGGTCGAGTTTGACCAGCGCCTGGAGCACGCCGTCCTGGGCCGCGTCCTCCGCCTCATCGGCGTCCCGCAGGATGGCGTAGGCCAACCGGCGCACCGGAGCGGCAAACCGTGTGACGAGCACACCGAGCGCGGTGCGATCGCCCGCGAGGGCCCGTGCGACCAGCGCGGGCTCGTCGTCGTCTCGAGAGCCAGCCGCTTCCCGGTCGGGCACCGCGCTCATGCTGGGTGTTACGGCCGCCGACGGCCGGATGCTGACCGTGAACGGCGCGACGTTCACCCCTTGAACTCCGGCCCGCGCTGAGCGTATACAGAGAGGCCCGAGGTACCCAAACCGAAACGATCAGGAGAGTCCTATGCGGAGTGCCGTGCCGAGTGTCGTGGCCGTCGTCTTGTTGGCGGCCTGTCCCGTGGGCCCACCCCCCAGCATGCGAACCGGGCCCGAGCCGGCGAGCACCCGCTACATCAATCCGGGGACCCTCGCGGCGCTGCCGGGATTCACGCACGCGGTACGCATCGGCGCGACGCTCTACGTGTCGGGCGAAGTGGCGCTCGACAGCACCGGGCGCCTGGTCGGCGTGGGTGACCTGCGCGCGCAGGCGGCGCAGGCGTTCGCCAACCTCGCGACGGTCCTCCGAATCGGCGGCACGACGCCCGCCGATGTCGCCAAGCTGACCATCTACGTGGTCAACTATTCGCCCAAGGATCTCGAGACGATCCGGGCGGCGGCCCCGGAGTTCTTCCCGCAGCGCAACCCGCCGGCGGGCACGGTGATCGGCGTAGAGGCGCTGCCGCAGGACGGGTTGCTGATCGCCGTGGACGCTACGGCCGCGATCCGAGCCGCGATCCTACCGCTCGAGGACCGGAGGGGACGACCCTGAGTCTCGTGACTCGCAACCGCTTGCTGCGCGCCGCGTTCTTAGGGGCGCTCGCGGCGCGCACGGCTCCCCCGCAAGCCACGGTGCCGCTGGTCGGACCCACGCGCGACGTGGCGGCGCTCGCGGGTCATTGGGACGGGGCGTACTCGAGCGCGCAGACCGGTCGCAGCGGGAGTATCTCCTTTACGCTGGTCTCGAAACCGGACTCCGCGTTCGGCGACGTCGTGATGATTCCCCGGGGCTTCGGGCGCCCGCTTCAAGCATGGACCGGCGCCACGTCCCCCGTGCCCCCCGCGCCCGGCGTGGAGCCGGCGCGCACAACCGTCCTGACCATCAGTTTCGTGCGGGTCACCGAGGGTCGCGTGAGCGGCACGCTCAAGCCATACGCCGACCCGGAGACCGGAGTGCAGTTGTTTACGACATTCGATGGACGGCTCGACGGGGACGTGATCGCGGGCACGTTCACCACTCGCCGCGCGGGCGCACCAGACTCTATCACCGGCGAGTGGAAGGTGACGCGCCGGAAGCCATAGCGCGCCTACAGCGCGACCGTCTCTCCGTCTTTCGCCACGTCCACGTTCCATCCGTACCGCGCGCGGATCGCGGCGGCGAGGGCGGTCGAACCCTCCGGCTCGCCGTGGACGAGATACGTGGCACGCGGCGGCCGCGTGAAGCCCCGCAGCCACCGCAGGATCTCGTCGGCGTCGGCGTGCGCCGATAGCGCGTCGATCCGCTCCACGCGGGCGCGCACCGGCACCTCCTCACCGAAGATCGAGATCTCCTTGGCGCCATCCTCGAGCGCCCGACCCCGCGTCCCCACTGCCTGAAACCCCACGAGGAGGACGGTCGCGAGCGGATCCGGCAGTCGTTGCGCGAGGTGGTGCAGGATCCGCCCGCCGGTCGCCATCCCGCTCGACGAAATGATGATCACCGGACCCCGCACCGCGTTGATCGCCTTCGATTCCTCTTCCGTACGCGCGATGTGAAGCTTATCGGGGTCGAGGGGACGCTCACCGGCAGCGAGCGCGCGGGTCATCTGCGCATCGCACTCTTCCGGGTGGTGGCGATAGATGTCGGTGACCGCGATGGCCATCGGACTGTCGATGTATACGGGGAGGGTCGGCACGCTGCCCGCCTGCTCGAGACGACGCAGCATCCACAGGAGCTCCTGCGTGCGATCCACCGCGAACGCGGGCACGAGGATCGGGCCGCCGCGGCTCGCGGCGTCACGCACGATCCGGGTGAGGTCGGCTTCGGCCCCGGCCGGATGGGGGCGGTCGCCGTATGTCGATTCGAGCAGCAGGACGTCCGCGACAGGTACCGGCGCGGGGTCACACAGGATGGGTCGGTCGTAGCGCCCCAGGTCCCCGGAGTACACCAGTCGCGAGCCCTCGAGGTCGAGCTCGACCGTCGCCGAGCCCAGGATGTGACCCGCCGGGCGCAACAGCGTCCCGAAGGGACCGATGGTGAACGGCCGATCGTAGTCGCACCGCTGCACGAGTCGCAGAGCCGCCTGGGCGTCGTCCACGGTGTAGAGCGGCAACGCTGGCGAGTGCGTCGAGTAGCCCTTCCGGTTCGCGCGCTCGGCCTCCTCTTCCTGGAGGCGAGCGGCGTCGGGCAGCACCACTTCGAGCAAGTCCGCGGTGCCGGGCGTGCAATAGATGGAGCCGCGGAATCCCTGGCGCGCCAGCAGCGGCAGGTACCCGGAGTGGTCGATGTGGGCGTGACTCAGGACCACCGCGTCGATGGTCGGTGGATCGGTCACGCGGGTATCCCAATTGCGTTGACGGAGTGCTTTGAGCCCCTGGAAGAGGCCGCAGTCGAGTAGCAGGCGGTGGTCGCCGGCGACGACGAGGTGCATGGAGCCCGTGACCGTGCCCGCCGCGCCGAGAAACTGAACGGTCGACAGATTCCCTCGCCCGAGCTGGACGAGGGAATCTAACGCGACCGCGTGTGCTTACCGGACCAATCCGAGCAGGTGATCGAGCGAGTAGGTTCCGGGGCCCGCGAGCAGCAGCGCGAGCGCCGCGAAGATCAACACCAGGTTGTACTCATAGCCACCGTTCTGCGCGAAGAATCCCTTCGGGCCGTGCACCTTGGCGATGGCGACGGCCATCGTGCCGAGCACGAGCAACGCCGCGAGCGGCGTGAACAGCCCGAGAACGAACAGCGCGCCCGCCAGCAGCTCTCCACCGACCGCCAGACCGGCCCAGAACCGTGCCGGCCTGAAACCCAGGCTCCCGATGAAGCCCGTCGCCCCGGCGAACCCCGGCCCGCCGAAGGCGCCAAACGCCTTCTGGGCTCCATGGCCCAAAAACACCAGGCCCAGCGCCACCCGCAGGGCCAGCAACCCCACATTCGTCAGCATTGTCGTTCCTCCGGTAGATATCTAGAAATCGAGATATTAGATTTCTAACGATATATGAACACACGACTTCACCGGAAGGTTCCACGACCCCGCGATGTCCCATTACGGCTCTGGGTGGTGCTCGCCCGGGCCTTCGACGCGGTGAGTCGCCATGCCCGCACCAGCATCTCGCGGTTCGGCCTCGGCGTCACCGAGTTCGGCGTCCTGGAGGTGCTGTATCACAAGGGGGAACTGCCGGTCTGCCAGGTACAGCAACGCATCCTGGTCGAGTCGTCCAGCACCACTTACGTGGTCGACAAGTTGTACGACCGTGGCCTGGTGCGGCGCCGGCCCAGTCCCTCGGACCGACGCGTCACACTGCTATCCCTGACGGCCGCAGGCCGCCGGATCATCGAGCGGGTCTTCCCACGGCACGCGGAGATGATACGGCACGCGGTCGGTGCGCTCTCGCCAGCCGACCAGGATCGTGCCATCGACCTGCTGCGTGCCCTGGGCCTGGGCGCGGCGGAACGCCATAAAGCGATCGAAGAGCTAGAGCCCCTGTCGGAACCGTAACCCGAGGGTGCGGTACCGAAACCCTTCGGTCGGCACGGTCCCGGGTGTGGTGGCCGCGGCGCTGTTCGTGATCGAGCCGACGAGGCTCAGCTCGTTGTTCGCGCCCCAGCCGTGCGACAGCGCGAGCCCGATGTGCCACTCGGGCTGATGGGCGGCGCCCGTGAATACTTGCTGCCTGCCCACCCCGCCGTCCGCGCGCAGGCCCCAGGGACGTTGCTGCCAGACGTACACCGCCCGGGCTTCTATCACGCTGAAACGGTCCGGTGAGAAGTAGCCAGTGCCACTCGAGACTCGATATCCCATGATTCGGGCGTAGGGCCCGACCTGTAGCCCCCTCACGACGCGGCCGAGCACGGCGGCCACGGCGGAGAGACGGCGGTTCGCGTCGGAGAACCAGGCACCACCCGCTCCCCCCGAGACGGACCAGCCTGGGCCCGGTGAGACGTCGAAGCTCAGGTCCACGGCGTCGATCGTGAGATCCTTGCGCATGAGACCCGCCGTCTCATCGAATGGCGTATGGGAGTAACCCACGCCAACGGTCGCGTACCGGGCCGGGTGAATTCCCACACCGAGCTCTCCGGTGAGTATGGTGCGGGAGAACGCGCTGTCCGGCGGCGTCCACAGCGCTCCCTCGATGTGCCGGGCGCCCAGCCCCGCCCGCGCGACCGCTCCGTGCCCGAGAGCGGCGATGAGCACCCCTCCGGCACCGTAGGCCTTTCCACTGAGACGAGGATCCGTCGCATGACGCCATCCGGCGCGGAGGGTGCCCCGCACCGCCTCCGAGAGCGACGTGGTCACCGTGCCTTCCTGGGTCACCACGTCGTTCATGTCCGAATCGGTGGAGCCGTCGACCGAAGTCGAGACCTCCGGCCGAAGCGCGGCGCGCAGCTCTCGCTCGAGGTCGCGCGCGGTCCGGTCTTCGGGCGCCACTGCCCTGGCGCGGACAACGTACGATTCGGCGAGCTCAGGCTGGCCCTTCCAATAGAGCGTCTGCGCGAGTCCGATGAGCAGCTCGGCGGCGTCGGGGTGCCGGTCGAGCGCGGCGCGCCAGAGCTGCTCGGCGCTGTCCAGGTCGCCGCTCCAGGCGGTCGCGCGGGCGCGCCCCGCAAGCGCGTCCGTCCGGTCCGGGAATCGCACTAGCACCGAATCGTACAAGGCAGCGGATTTTCCGGTGCGTCCTGCCCAGGCGAGCACCTGCGCGTGGCTCAGCATGATGTCCGGGTCGCGTGGGTCGAGCCGCCGTACCTTGGCGAACCGCGCGAGCGAGCGGTCGAGCTTGCCGTCCCAGCTGTCGAGAATGGCCAGCCGGTAGAGCGCCCGCTCGTTCGTGGAGTCCCGAGCGAGCACGTGTTCATAGGCTCCGCGGGCGGCGGCGTAGTCGCCCTTTCCGAACGCGGAATCCGCCGCAGGGAGCTGAGCCTGCAGACGCACCGGTGCGCTGAGTAGGGCGATCACGCCCGCCGCCCTTGCCGCCCCCGCCGCCGTTTTCACCACGACCCCCAGACGTCGCGCATCGCGAAGTAGGCGGGCTTCAGCCGCTCGTGCCACGCGGGTACCTCCCAGGTGGGCCAGGTGTACGTGTGCTCGGGCGCGATCCGTGCCACCACGGCGCCGCTCGATCGATCGAGTGCCGCCACCGCGAACCGGAACCCGTCGGTCCGCGCCGTCTCGAACACTCCGTTCCCCCGATAGCGGACCATGACCCGCCGCGACGATGGATCGGTGACATTCAAGAGTCCCCAAGCGATCCGAACTTCCACGAGCCCGGATGCGGCGTCGACGTACCAGTCCGAAAGCGTCGATTCCGCGACCCGGCCGTACCGTAGCCGCCCGCGGTTCACGCCCCGGGCGGCGTAGGTTCGACCGTCCCGGCCGATCCGCCACCGGTTGGTCGTCACGAAGAGCGAGTCGAAGGAGCCCCCGTCGTGCGACTTCGAAATCACCGTGGCCGCTCGATTATAGAAGAGATCGAGGCCCGTGGGTCCCATACCCTTCCGCGGCCCAAGGTAAGGGTTGTACCACGGCGCTACCAAGAGCCGCGCATCGCTCGTGTCGTTGAGCACGAGGGCGAACTCGAATCCCGCCCCCCCCCCCGGGCTATCGACGCCGGGCAGCCGGGATAGTCCCAGATCCCGTCGATACGTGTCAATCCCGACGACGAAGCGCGCCGCCTGGAACGGCGGTCCGCCGCTGAGCGCCAGGTACAGATATGAAGGATCGGCACCCACGCGCAACGCGGGTGTGTCCCCGTCTCCCGAGCCCAGCAGGGGCAATGCCCGCCACGCGCTTGAATCGCCGCCGGGCTCGGGCGTACCTGGCCACGGCCCGGCGTACTCGCCCAGGAGGCCGTAGTGCTGCTCCGCGTCTTCCACGTTGTGCCAGAGCCTGGTGCGCTCGGCCGGCACCTCGAGATCGACGGTCACCCAGGTGTGCTTGAACCATTCGTCGAGCCACGAAAACAGGACGCCCCCGGCGGCGCCAGCGTCGCGGATTTCCATCGTGAGGCGCGTGTCGATCTCCGCCATCGCGCGCTCATCGTGCCCGCCATGGTCCCTCCCGTCCGCGTCCAGGTGCGACACCCCGCGCGACGACGGCACGCCGTACTCGGCGATGAGCAGCGGCCGACCAGCATGATGGCGCTTCAAGTCTCGGAGATAGGCCAGGTAATGCGATTGACCGGGAACCGCTCCGTACGCGGAGTCGAGACCGATGAAGTCTGGATAGTAGGGGTAGGCGTGGTAGGATGCGAAGTAGCCCCCGAGATCGGCGGTGGTCGTGCGAACCAACATCGCGTCGAGGGACTCGCGATCGTTGTCGTACTCCTTGAGGCGCGGGTTGGGCGGGAAGCCGTGCTGGCGCCGCAAGCGGGCTTCTTCCTCGAGCGACGGCTCGGTCGGATGCGACAGGGGGTCGAGGGTGGGCCAGTTGGTGTACGCGATCGGCCGCTGGGCGTGGTAGGTGTCCCATTCGTATCTCAGCAGGTAGTCACACTGCTCCGCCATCCATACGTCCGCCGGCGTGCCCCGGTCCACAGCGAGGAAGCGACCGCCGAACGTCGTCCGGGTCCGCCGCCGGCGGTTGAACGCTGTAATCGAGAAGGGCTCCCATTCCCGTCCGACGATGAAGCCGAGCGTGTGGTCCGAGACGTCAGTGTCGTAGCGGCCGAACGCGTGACCGGGCCGCGCCGCGATCAGCGCGTGTCCATGCACGACGTCTACGACCCGCCGCATCTCGGCGCGGAACGTGGCCTTCCAGGGGGCCGCATCGTAGTCCCCCGCCGGAGGGAGCTCCGTCCACACGCCATGCAGCAGCCACAGGGTGCTGTCGGGATGGGCCGTATTCCACGCCTTGAGCGCCCGGTAGAAGGCGGGCGGCAGAATCGTGTATACCCGAACCGTGTTGGCATGCGCCTCGGCGATCAGCTGGAGCCATCGCGAATAGGTCGAGTCGTCGGTCGGAAACTCGGTGGGAAACTGTCCCGGGAGGGCCACACCCAGATTCACGCCCTTCACATAGAACGGCTGCGATGCTCCGCCGGCGAGGATCTCAAACGCTTCGCCGGACGTGCGCGCCGGGACGGCGGGATTGGCCGGGAGCTGGGGCGGGGGCAGCGCCAGCCCGCTGTCGATTCCCAGGGCGAGCAGCTGGAACTCGGCGTCGGCGTAGGCAGGTGCGAGTCGCAGGGTATGACGCCAGGCATCCACCGCGGCCACGCGCTGTTTCAGGCGGGCGCGCGCGAGGCCGAGTCCATACCACGCGTCGGCATCATGCGCGTCACTCCGTAACGCTTCCTGGAATCGCTCAGCGGCGCTCGTGGGCTGGCCCTGGCGCAGCCGCACGAACCCGAGACCCACCTGGGTTCCGTGGTCGCCCGGACAGAGAGAATCCGCGGCCGCGAAATGGGCAGCCGCGTCGGCCACCGACCCGCGTCGATACGCGTTCCACCCGGCGTCGGATTGGCCTGCTGCCAGCTCTGCGCGCGGGCAGGGAGTGGGGACTTGAAACACGAGTGCCACCAGCAAGGGAAGCATCGCGGTGGCACAAGATACTAGTAGTGCAACTTGATCCCCAGAGCAAGCTGCAAGAGGGTCTGCTGCACCTGGGGCTTGAAGACGCCGCCAGGCCGGATGTTGCCCAGGCTGCCGAAGAGAAAGTTCGCCACGGGCGTCACGTCGAGGACGCGACCCAAGGGTCGGTCGTACCCGATACCGACGGTGAGCCCAAACCCGGTCGTCTGGGCCGTGTCCGACGCGGGCTTGGGGCCGGAGACCTCCTCACGGTACAACGAACCCCCCAGGCCACCCTTCACAAACAATCCGCTCGTCTTTACGGGATACACGTAGACGACCAACAGCCCGCTGCCACTCGTGATCGTCGTGCCCTGCACATTCTTCCGCCACCAGCCCACTTCCACGCCCACCTGCAACTGCTCGTCTGCAGCGACGCCAACCTTCACGTATCCCGTCACCGCCCCCTCGCTCGGGACGTTCGGGCAGACATCACACGTTCGAGACAATGACCCGTATCCGAGACCGCCGCCGAACCAGAGGAGACGCCGCCCCGGCTTGCTGGCGACTGAGTCCTGCGCGATCGCGGTGCCGGCGAGGCTGAGCATGCACACGCAGGTCCCAACGAGCGCACGCGCCACGCTTCGCATGTCTGTCGCTCCAGTCGGAGGAGTTCCAAAAAGTGCCGCCCCCCGGCGCGAGCGCAAGGCGCGGAACAAACTGCACAGACTGCGAGCTCAGTGGAACGTCACGCCCAGGCCGACATCTACGTAGTTCTGCTTCCAGCCGTGTGCGGTGCCAATGCCGGGCACGCCAAAGTCCTCGAGCGCCCCGTACACGTAATTCACGACCGGCGTGAGCGAAAGATTGCGGCCCACTCGAATGTCATAGCCCGCACCGGTGGTGAATCCCCACCCCGACCCATTCACCTCTGGGCTGGAATTGAGGTTGTACCCGGCAAAGCCAAGACCGCCGGAAACGAAAAATCCGCTTCTCGTGACAGGGTAATAGAAGAGTGAGGCGGTGACATTGCCGATCGCTTCCGTCGTCCCGCCCACTTCGTGGGTCCAGGCGTTGATCGAGGCGCCGATCCGGACATTGCGACTCGGCGTCCCCCCGAGCTTCAGGAATACCGTGGTGCCGCCCATACGGGACCCGGACCCGCAATTGTCGCACGTGATGTTCGCCGAACCGTACCCCAGACCGAGCCCGAGCCAGAAGCCCTCGCGGCGCTGCGGGTACTGCGCCCGCGCCGCCGACGCGGCGCAGGTGAGCGCGCCGAGCAGTACGAGGACTCGTGATGCCGTGACCATAACGCCCTCCTCCCTCCCGTGAGCAACCCGTTTGATCCGGTTCAACCCGTCGCCGCCTCGGGCCAAATCCGTGCCGGAATCAAGGAGCACGGCTCGCAGTCCGAGTGTCCCCAAGCGCGGTCAACCGATCGGGCAAAGGGGTCGCGATGCCTATGGCGCCACGACGACGAATTTGTGCACTCTATGCAACATTCCATGCACGACACGCAGGCTACGCTCCGTGGCATGAGAATCGCTGCCCCTTAAAACGTGCAATTGGTGCACGATTTCTTTGACATCACGCCCACCCGGGAATACCTTTGTCCGTTATGAAACTCATCACCACAGTCGTCCGCCCGGAACGCCTGCCTGAGGTCAAGGCTGCGCTGTTCCAGGCCGGCGTCACGGGCATCACCCTCAGCCGTGTGAGCGGCCACGGGGGAGAGCAGGAAATCGTCAGTCAGTACCGCGGGACCACGGTCGTGATGGAATTCCACGAGAAGGTCAAAATCGAGATGGTCTGCTCCGAACCCTTCGTCGAGCCGTGCATCAAGGCGATCCTCGCCTCCGCACGGACGGGTGAAGTGGGGGATGGCAAGATCTTCGTCCAGCCCATCGAGCGGGTGATTCGCATCCGCACCGGAGAGGCGGACAATGCCGCCCTGACCGCCGTCAACGCCGATGAAGTCCAACGCGCGGCACTCGAGAGCGCCCACGCCGGCGTCGCCGCCGAGAAGGAGGACGCATGAACACGGCGATCTCGGCCGGCGATACCGCGTGGGTCCTCACTTCCACGGCGCTCGTGATGGTGATGACGGTCGGCCTGGCCTTCTTCTACGGGGGTCTGGTGCGGCCGAAGAACTCCCTCAACACGATGATGATGAGCGTCGTCGCCCTGGGCGTGGTGAGCGTCCAGTGGGTTCTGGTGGGGTACTCGATTGCCTTCGCGCACGGCACGCCGTGGTGGGGGGGCCTCTCGTGGGTAGCGTTCAAAGGAGTGGGCCTCGATCCGGATCCGGCGTACGCGGCCACCATCCCACTCCAGGCCCACGCCATGTTCCAGGCGATGTTCGCGATCATCACGCCGGCCTTGATCTCCGGCGCGATCGTGGAGCGCATGCGGTTCCGCGCCTACATCGTATTCCTGCTGCTCTGGGCCACCTTCGTGTACGACCCGCTCGCGCACTGGGTGTGGGGCGCGGGTGGCTGGCTGCAGAAGCTCGGCGCCCTCGATTTCGCCGGAGGCACCGTTGTCCACATCAGCGCGGGCGTTTCTGCGCTCGTGGCGGCCCGCATGCTCGGACCCCGGAAGGACTTCAAGCGGGTTCCGATCGTACCGCACAACGTCCCGCTCGTGCTGCTCGGTGCGGGCCTGCTCTGGTTCGGGTGGTTCGGCTTCAACGCTGGCTCCGCGCTGGCCGCCAACGGTCTGGCCGCGCTGGCGTTCACCAACACCAACACCGCGGCGGCAACCGCGATGCTCACGTGGGTCGGCCTCGACCTGTTCCGCACGGGGAAGGCGACGGCCGTGGGCGCGGCCACGGGCCTGGTGGTGGGGCTCGTGGGTATCACGCCGGCGGCGGGCTACGTCACCGCGACTGCGTCGCTGGCGATCGGCGCGCTGGCGGTGCTCGTGAGCTACACCGCTATTCAGATCCGCGCGCGGACGCGACTCGATGATTCGCTCGACGTGTTCTCCTGCCACGGACTCGCAGGAGTGGCTGGGGCGTTGCTGACCGGGGTGTTCGCGACGAAGTTGGCCAACCCGGCCGGCGGAGACGGCTGGCTGGCCGGCAACTTCGCGCAGATGGGGGTGCAGCTATTGGCGGTGCTCGCGACGGTAGCACTCGCCGCAAGCGCAACGGCCATCATCATGACCGTGGTGAACGCAACGCTCGGCGCCAAGGCCGGCGTGCGCGAGCAGCTGACCGGACTCGACTTGAGCGAGCACGGCGAAGAGGCGTACTTCGGCGAGCAGGGCGCGACGTCGGTGCCGGGTGTGGCGCTGGGCGGCGGCGTGATCGTGTCACACGCAGTCCCTGCCCCAGCTTCAAACGTCGTGGCGGCGGGTTAGCGGCGGCGCACCAGTCGGTTCTCGAGGAACAGGAACTCGATTCCGGTCCCGAGAAACGTGTCGAGCGCTTCCCGGGGCGTGTTGACGATGGGTTGACCTTTCACGTTGAAGCTGGTGTTCAGGACCATCTCGCGCCCGGTGGTCCTGCCCACGGCACGCAGCAGCTCGTGGAACTCCGGGTTGTCCCGCTTCGAAACGGTCTGGACTCGCGCCGATCCGTTCACATGCGTGATGGCGGGTAGCGCGTGCCGGAATTCTTGCCGCACGTCCACCGTCATGATCATGAAGGGCAGCTCGGTGCCCGGCGCCACCTCGAACCAGCGGTGGACCTCCTCTAGCGACACCGCCGGAGCGAACGGCCGGAACGCCTCCCGCATCTTCACCATGGCGTTGATCCGATCGCGCATGTCGGGGTGCCCGGGGTCCGCGAGGATGCTCCGGTGACCCAGGGCGCGCGGGCCGAACTCCATCCGGCCCCGGTACCACGCCACCACATGCCCGTCCGCGATGAGTCGCGCCGCCTCGGCACACGTCTCGCTCAGGGTATCGAACCGTACCACCGCGACGCGATCGCGATGCTCCGCGAGCGCGTCGTCGATCGCCCGCTCAGAGAACCCGGGACCAAGAAAGGGCACCGGGAGGCGTTCGTTCCGGACCTCGCCAGCGGAGGCGGCACGATAGAGGGCGGCGCCCAGCGCGCTGCCGTCGTCGCCCGCGGCGGGCTGCACGTAGATCTCGTCGAACGTGCCCGAGCACAGCAGCCGCCCGTTCGCGGTGCAGTTCAAGGCCACACCGCCGGCCAGGGCCAAGCGCCGGAGCCCCGTTCGCGCCGCGAAGTGCGCGCACAGGTGCAGCAGCGTCCGATCGAGACTCTCTTGCAGGGCCGCGGCGATGTCGCGGTGGAGGTCGGTGACCTCCTCGCGGGGATCCCGGGGCGGGCCGAGGTGCTCGGTTAGGCGGGCGCGACTGGCGCGGTAGTGCTCGCGCTCCTCCCGCGTACGGTTCGTTCGTAGCAATGGGATGCGGATGCCCCCATCCGGCCCGAGCGTGATGGCCTCCGCAAAGAACGATCGAAACCGCCGGGCATCACCGTAGGGCGCGAGGCCCATGATCTTGTACTCGTCGGCGTTGAAGTCGAACCCCAGGTGGAGGGTCACCAGGGAGTAGAGCACGCCGATCGAGTCATGGGCTGAAACGCGGGCGAGGGGGTCCAGACGCCCATCGTGCGCGTGGTAGACCGTGGCACTGTGCGCCTCCCCCATACCATCGATCACCACCACGAGACATTCGTCCCAGCCGGAGGTGTAGTACGCGCTCGAGGCGTGAGC
>Ga0075436_100002378_pt1 | contig 12987 bp, 13 predicted proteins | sample RhiMethybrSRZTD5_FD_75303 | JGI IMG/M metagenome (GOLD analysis project Ga0075436, IMG submission 75303) | Populus rhizosphere microbial communities from Tennessee, USA - Rhizosphere MetaG P. TD hybrid SRZTD5 | ecosystem: Host-associated > Plants > Roots > Rhizosphere > Soil | place: USA...
TCGCCTTGACTGGAGCATAGTTCTTTAAGCCGATTTGCCCGGGTAATCCCAAATCCCCGTAAGCCCTCCAACGTGCCACTGCGTCTAACCACATGGAGAGGCTGGCTTTGGCACCTCAGGTGCCACTGAGAACTGGTTGTTTGCTAAACCAACGCACCCGTGACCCGCAAACCTATTGTGAAAAACCGAAGAAATTGGGAAAGATTGCCCTTGGCGATTCCGGTGTTTGTGCGGGCCCGAGACGAGAAGGGCAAGGAATTTCTCGAATTCGCCACCGCTCTGAACTTGAGCGCTGGCGGCGTTCTGTTGGCCGTATCCCGTGCTCTGCCGCTCTCCGCTGGGGTTTCACTCGAAATACCCAGCTCGCCTCTGTCTGACTCCGACCAGATACCCCGCTCAGTGCGCCGCCTCCAGGCGCGTGTAGTCCACATTCGTTCCTCCAACCGCCACCAGTTAGTGGGCGTGAAGTTCTCCCGTCCCCTGCTCCGCTCCGCAGGGAGGAAAGTTACTTCTTCGCTGTGAAAAGCTTTTCTCATTCAACTCCCCCTCGTGGAGTAGGTTGCGGGCTCGGGCAGAGGTCGTGTTTCGCAGCGCAAAACATCTACTAACATGCTGAAACCATGCGGCTTAGCCTGTAAATTGTGGCCTTGAGACAGCCCGTAGGTACTTTGGTGCTCGGGATGCACTTAGCCAGCTTGCCGGCAGCGTCTTTTGCTCCAGCGGAGTGACCAGAATGGCTGCAACATCCGTCAGTTCGTTGACCCAGTCGTTGGGTGAAATTCCCCCGGAGCAGGTGGTTTTTGGCCGCACCGAGACCATGCGCGCTCTGCGTGAGCGCCTGCAAAAGCTGGCCGGCGCCAACGTGCCTGTCCTGATCCAGGGCGAAAGCGGCACGGGGAAAGACATTATCGCGCGCATGATCCACGGGCTCTCGCCGTGGCGCACCGGGCCGTTCGTCAAGGTCAACTGCCCCGCCATCCCCGGCACCCTGCTGGAGAGCGAGCTGTTCGGCTATGAAAAGGGCGCTTTCACCGGGGCCTACGGTTCGAAGCCGGGCCGGGTGGAAATGGCGCACCGCGGCACCCTGTTTCTGGACGAAATTTCCGAGCTTGACTCCGCCCTGCAGTCCAAGCTGTTGCAACTGCTGCAGGATGGCCAGTTCTGCCGTATCGGCGCCCAGGAAGACAAGAAAGTGGAAGTGCGGGTGGTCTGCGCCACCAACCGCCAACTGGAGCAGGAAATCGCCAGCGGCACCTTCCGCCAGGACTTGTTCTACCGCATCAACGTGGTGAACCTGCACATGCCGCCGCTGCGTGATCGCGCCAATGATGTTCCCGAACTGGTGGCCTACTTCCTGGAGCATTACAACCGTAAGTACAACTGCCGCGCCCGCGAGGTTTCCGACGAACTGATGGGCATGCTGCAAAAGTATCACTGGCCAGGCAACATCCGCGAGCTGGAAAACCTGATCAAACGCTATGTGATTCTGGGCACCGAGGAAGCCATCAGCAGCGACCTGGTCGCCCAGGAGCGCGATTTCTTCAACCCGGAAATTCCCCTGGATGGACCGATTTCACTGAAAAAGCTCACTCGCCAGGCCGTGCGCGAATTGGAACGCAAAGTGATCCTCAAGGTGCTGCAGGCCAACCACTGGAACCGCAAGCAGTCGGCGCGCGCCCTGAGCATCAGCTACCGGGCGCTGCTCTACAAGATCCGCGATACCGGATTGCCCTCCAACCGCGCCGCCAAGTTCGAAGAGCCGCGCGTAAACGGCCATGGGCTCAATGGCAACGCGGCCACGGCCGACTGAAAATTTGGTATTTGAGCAATGGGACATTGCTGGAATTGCAGGCGACCTAGCTGCCCGCCTCAATCCCTTCGGTTTTTTCTGTGGAGCAGGCCCTCTGGCTCGTCCCCTCGGGGCCTGCTCCGGATTCTGTGATCCCAACTGGCGACAGGACCACCCGTTTGTTCTGATTTCGGCTCCGGTTCGCTAGCCGCATCCATCCTCTCTGTTGAAGTTTTACATGAATAAAACCCCGCAACGCGGTGCCTGGCATGGCTCTCTAGTGCCATTCCCTGAGCTCCCCGTTCCCGTTAGGGTGTGAGCTGTAGCATCAGCTCAGAAAGGAAGTAACAAACATGAAAGCACTTCTGCAGAATCTGTGGTCCGATGATCAGGGGCAGGACATCGCGGAATACGCCGTGATGCTCGCCGTTATCCTGGTCATCGTAGTGGGCACGATCCGGCTGGTCGGCAGCAACGCCAATACTATCTTCTCGCAGACGGCCAGTTCGATCGGGTAAGTTTCGGACGTTGCTAAAATGCGTGGCCCTCAGCTTCTGGGCGAGGCCACGAGAATTGGTAACCTTCTCTGGCACTTTCCGCGTTTCCAAGTTCGGAGCAGTCCCTCTGGCTCGTCCCCTCGGGGCCTGCTCCGGAATGCTGACATCCCAAGCAGCGCCAGTTCTGATTTCGACTCCGGTTCAGCTGTGGCGCCGCCATCTTCTCTGAATTTAAGTCTCACCTGAACAACGGCCCGCAACATGATGCCTGGTATGGCTCTCTAGTGCCATTCCCTAAGCGCCCCATGCCAGTTAGGCTGTGAGCTGTAGCATCAGCTCAGAAAGGAAGTAAACAACATGAAAGCACTTCTGCAGAATCTGTGGTCAGATGATCAGGGGCAGGATATCGCGGAGTATGCGGTGATGCTCGCCGTAATCCTGGTCATCGTAGTGGGTACGATCCGGTTGATCGGCAGCAACGCCAATACCGTCTTTTCCCAGACGGCCAGTTCGATCAGCTAAGTTTCGGGATGTTGCAAAAAAATTCCGTGGCACTCCGCTTCTCTGTGAGTGCACGGGGATTAATTCTAGTCGTACTTTCGCGCGCTTGGATTTTCGGAGCAGGCTCTTTGGCTCGTCCCCTCGGAGCCTGCCCTGAATCGCAAATTCACTAGCGCCGCGTAGATAGCTGCACGAGTTGTTTTCTCATCCTTCGTTACCACCCTCATACGCTCGTCGGGCGGTAAACCCAGCCTTCGCCGCAAAAAGTTCGTCCATTGCATTCGCCTCAGGGTCTGAGAGCCTTGCCGTCTCCTGCCACCGGACAATGGTCAGCTAGCGCCTGCCCACCGCTTCATACACCACCATCTTGGCAACCGGCTTGCCGTTCTCCTCCTGCTCGGGAGCGTAAACCCGGTGCGTTTCCGTGTCCACCGCCAGGCTGTGCACTTTCTTCTGCACAGGGAAATCTTCCAGCTTGCGGAAGTGGTCGGCATCCTCTTCCTGGAACACGGAGATGGCGCCACTGTAGCAGGCTTCGTAAATGCGGCGCAGGCCGGGATCGTACTTCACCACATCGCCGCCGCCGGCCAGGGGGAGGTAGGCGATAGGAACGTGCTTTTCCAGGTCGAACACCGCCAGCAGGTCGTTGTCTTCGCAGGAAAGAAAGGCGCGCCGATGCTTCACGTCCAGGGCCATGCCGTGATTGCCCCGGCACTTGCCCACGGGATAGCGGGCCACCACCTGATCGCTCTCGGGATCAATGACCGCGAAAATGTTCTGGTCCTGCAAATTCAGGTACACCTTGCGGGCCACCGGATCGTATTGCGGCATGCCGGTTTCGCTGTCGAATCCCAGGTTCTTCACCACCGCGTCGGTACGCACATCAATGACCGCCTCGGTTTTCCCGCGCTCGTCGGACACGTAGAGCTTGTGAAAAGGTGAAGCGTAGGCGCTGCCGTCGGGCTTGTCGCGAGTAGGAATCTTCTTGATGAGCTTGAACTGGCGCAGGTCAATCACCCCGATTTCGTTCTCCAGCCAGTCAGAGGTGTACACCTTGTGCAACTCGGGCACATACTCCACCCCTTCCACCCCGGGTACATTCGGAATGGCCTTGACCAACTGGTTGGTCCTGAGATCAATCACGTCAAGAATGCCGGCGGCCAGGTGGGCGGAGAGCAGGTAGTGGTCCTCATAATCAATGGTCAGGTAATCGAATCGCTTGCCCCCGGCCCCGGCAGATTGATGGTGGCCACCGCCTTCAGGGTCTGCGCCTCCAGTGGCGCCGCCAGCAACAGTACGGCTAGAAGCAACATTCTGAAGCTGCGCATGGTTAACCCCCGTCGGCGTTCCAGCCTACCCCATTCGAGGGGATTCCGGCCAAAAGGGGCGATTTACGGCAACGGCCCCATGATCATGGGTGTTCTCGGGCAAAAACGGGAAGCGTGGCCCGGAACAGGGCATTGATTCTAGGAGAAGACTGCCCGTTTCGGGAAAGGCGCCGATCTACGGACTGGGTGTGTGATCCACAATCTTTTCATGTAAGCGCCGCAAGTACTTGCAACCAAAATGGGGTAGAGCGCAGCGCGAGTTGGAGGTTCCTTTTGGATAACGACTTGCTCCACGGTACGGCAGTAGCGAAAGCAAAGCGAAGATGCTTTGTGAGGCAATCATGACGGACTTAAAGGAATTCAAGGTCACGCAACGGGATGGGCAAATTCTGCGGCTGCTGCTGGAAGGCTGCAGCAACAAGGAAATTGCCAGCGAACTCAACATTAGCCCGCGTACCGTCAAGCAGCACCTGCGTTCGCTGTTTCAGCGCGCCGGGATTGAAGGCGGGCGCAAGCGGGTCAAACTAGCCACAGCACTGGTGTGGCGGGAGCAAGTGCAATGCAACCACGCAACCGTTTAACCCCAAGGGAAATCGAAGTCGCCGCCCTGGTATGGGAGGGCATGACGAACCGGGAAATCGGGCAAACCATCGGCACCACGGAGCAAGTGGTGAAAAATTACCTGCGCGTCATTTTCGACAAGCTGGGGGTGTGGAGCCGCCTGGAACTGGCACTCTATATCGCCAACCACGGCGGCGAAGGCTGGCGCGGGCTGATTCTGGCGGAAGGGGCGGAAACGCGTCCGCGGCCGCTGGAGGCGAAGCAAGCGGTGGCTGGCGGCTGACCTGATCCTGGGGCGCTGCGGGCCAGGCACTCGACGTGGCGAGAGCCTGCGGCGCTCCCCTCTGCAAGCGTAGGTTTGTTGAGAGCACAGCCGGTTAGCCCGGTTTTCCACAGGGAGAATCCGGTCCGTACCGGCATCTACGCGGGCGCAAGCGATGTTGCGTATTGCCACACGCGGCTGTGCCGCCGGTCCGTACTGGGACGGGATTCTGGCTGCACCATTTCCTGGCAGTGCGCTGTGGATGCTGTGCATCTCGCTGAGAGGCCAACGTTTGTCACCCGCGAATGCCCATTGACCGGAGCCCGTCCGCGGGCGTACACCCAGCCAGCGTGCACCCCCTGTAGTGCAGCAAGCTTTTTAATTTATGCCCTCCCCCGAGAGCACACCGATCGTCGTGCTGGTAGTGGACGACGATGCCGCCATGCTGCAATACGTGCGCACTCTGCTCGAACTGGACTCCTACCGCGTGCGAACCGCCAATGGGGGGGTGGAAGCAGTCCAACTGGTCAGTACCGGCCTGATCCCGGATGTGGTCCTGCTCGACGTCAATATGCCGGGAATGGACGGGCTGGAAACCCTGCGCCAGCTGCTGCAGATCCGCCCTACCCTCAAGGTGATCATGTGCTCCGGGGCTCCCGACCCCCGCAAGGCGCTGGAGGCCTTCGTCAGCGGAGCCCAGGAGTTTCTCACCAAGCCTTTCCGCCACCTGTACCTTTCCGCCACCCTGGAACGCTGCCTAGCGAGCCGTGGTGGGCGCCAAACCGTCCCCTGGAACGTGGTGCAGGAAATGTGGGACGCGGCGAATTGAAGGCGGCTGGGCGCGGGTGGGCCGCCCCTGCCGATGTTTAGCTTAGTAATTTCGGAGCGGCAACTCGAGTGGAATGCGTGTCGCTGATGGGGCGCCTAGCTGCGCTGCGTGGTGGCAGCCCTCACGCGGATGCCGGCAGGGCGGCTCAGCACCGCCTGCTCGGCCAGATACTGCTCCAGCGCCTGGCGCTCAGGTTTGCCCATGCCGATGAACTTTACGCCTATGCCGAAGCCGGCATGGCTGCTGGTCACCAGGCCGGGTGTTTCGAGTTTGCCACGGTCCAGCCAGATCGCCAGGTTCAGTTGCGTGCTCACCGGCAGGGGAATCATCATTTCGATGTAGCAGCCGCCGAGACTGATATCCACCAGGTTGCCACGCACCGGTGAACCGGATTCCAGCCGCACCTCCACGCTGGCCTTGCACTCAAAGCGGGGAAAGCGGCGGCGGTCGGCAACTTTGGCGGGCAGATAGGGATCGGGCGCGTGCGGGGGCAGGGGCATGTCCCACAGCTGCTGGCCCGTTTCGGTGTTTTCCAAGCCCAGAAGACCCTGTTCCTCGCCAGCCGCCTCTCCCACCCAGCTGACCCGAAATCGAGCTTTCTTCTGCTTATAGGTTAAGCCCACGGCGTCGCCGGGCGTGAGCTTATGGCGCACGCCTTCCAACAGCACGCCCTCGGCGCTGATATTGCGCGTGGTCACCGCCTCAATAAATGGCTGCCCGGAGCTATCCGTGCCCCAGAGCTTGAGTGCGAGTTTGGCCGCGGTGCGTTCCTGCTTGCGCCGGCCCATGCCTCTCCTGTCTAAATTCAACTACTTGGTTTTGACCATGTTATGACGCTACGTGGTGGCGGCCACAAGTTACCGGAGTCACCAGATGAGCCGTTTTCCTAATGGGACAAGGCTGGTTCCCTCGCCGAGTGCTTGAGCTCGGCAAAACTGCGCAAAAGCTTGCGCTCTGCCATGCCAAAGGCAAGGCAGAGCGCCGTTCACATTCAACAACTTAGGGGTTTCGGCTTGCGGCAAAGCGATTGCTATTTTGGAGCCTTCTTCAACGCTCTGCCGGGAGATCCGGTGAAACACAAGGTTCTGAGGCCCTGATGACCTACAAAGAAACGTTCTGGATGGCCTGCGACACCATCGAACACAACCGGGCGGAATATGGCCCGTTCAACAGCCGTCTGGAGGCGGAACTGGAAGCCCGCAAGCTGGGGTTCCCCTACCTATTGCGCTACGAGCATGAAGTGGCGGACAACGACGAAATCCAGGATGTGCGCGTAGTGTTTATTGAACTGCCGGATGCGGGCGAGGTGGAAAGGCCGTCCCCGGTCCGACTCTATACGCGCTGCGCCACCTGCGGCGAAGCCGCCACCCATGACAAGAGCTGGCAAGCTGAGGTCTGGGCCGACATCCATGAATTTGAGCATTGCCGGCACTTGGTCCGGCTTTTCGAACAGACCCGCAGCGATGGTCTAAAGGAAGTCGTAGGCTGGCGGCAGGGGTAGTTGTCCTGATAGACGCCAAGGCTTCGGGGCGCGCATCCTTGGCGGGATATGAACGAGCCTCAAGCCGGCACTCCTAACCAAAAAGCATAGGTTCTTCGTTCGCGCAGCCTCGCTGCGCTCCACTCACACTTTCTCAGAATGACATGAGAGACGAGCGGAATGGGTCTGTGAGCGTCGCACAAGACCTTGGGTGGGCATCTTCCCATGCAGGGCGGGGCAGAGCCCCGCCCCAGACAGTCTTCGATGGGCAGAACCCCAGCGTGCAACGGAGCGAAGCTCGCCGTGACTACAGAAGCTGCCCTCCTGCGCTACAATCGCCAGCTACACTCAAACCGGCCGGCAAGCAGAGCCGAATCATCGAGAGGCACACGAGTCATGAATAAGAGCTCCTTATCACGGCGCGATTTCATGCTGCTGGGGGCGGGCGCGGCTGCAGCCGGCTTGGCCGCCAAAGTCACCATTCTGGAACCGAGAGCGTTGTGGGCTTCGCCAGGCCCGGTGCCGCCCAGCGATATGGTGCGCTTTGCCTCCATCGGTACGGGCGTGCGTGGCTGCGAACTACTGCAATCGTCGTTGTCGGTGCCCGGCATTGAGTGCGTGGGCGTCTGCGATCTGTATGATTCGCGCCACCAGGCCGCCCAGGAAGCGGTGCAAAAGCAAGTGCCCGCCACCCGCGATTACCGGCAGATTCTGGACCGCAAGGACGTGGATGCGGTGATTGTGGCGGTTACCGACCACCACCATCGCAAGGTGGTGGAGGACGCCTGCGCGGCGGGCAAGGACGTTTACTGCGAGAAGCCCATGTCGCACACGGTGGAAGACGGCTTCGCGATTATCGATGCGGTGCACAAGAACAAGCGCATGCTGCAGGTGGGCAGCCAGCGCGTGAGCTCGATTCTGTATGCCAAGGCCAAGGAAATTTACGATTCCGGCAAGCTGGGCCAGGTGTGCGCCATTGAAGCCTACTGGGACCGCAACACCGCCAGCGGCGCGTGGGTGTATCCCATCCCGCCCGATGCCAGCCCGCAGACAATTGACTGGAACGCTTTTTTGAAAGACGCGCCCAGTCGTCCTTTCGATCCGGTACGGTTCTTCCGTTGGCGCTGCTTCGAGGATTACGGCGAGGGCCTGGCCGGCGACCTTTTTGTGCACCTGATTTCCGGCATTCACTTCATTACGGGCACCAACATGGTGGCCGAGCGGGCGCAATCCGCCGGCGGGCTGTTCCGCTGGAAAGACGGCCGCGACTTCCCTGACCTGATCGAGACCTATTACGACTACCCCAAGTTCCGAACCGCCATACGCTGTAACCTGAACAATGAAGGCGGGGAGTTCATCGGGTTCTACGGGACCAAGGGTACGATGATTATCAAGGATTCCACGCTCACCTACCAGCCGCAGGACACGCGGCCGCAGCCGGAGTCGTACTCGATTTACGGCTGGCCCAAGCGGCTGCGCGACCAGTACTTGAAGCAGTGGCAGCAGGAGCACCCTCAGCCAGAGCCGCTGCACTTCAACGTGGATGAGGAAGCGGAAAGTTTCAAGGTGCCGCCAGGTTACGACGATGTTGCCGATCACCAGGCCAACTTCTTCAACGCGGTGCGCACGCGCAAGCCGGTGGTGGAAAACGAAATATTCGGCAACAACGCCGCCCTGGGCTGCCACCTGGCCAACTATTCGTATTTCAACAAGACCGCAGCGGTATGGGACCCGGCAGCAAAGAAGATCAAAAGTGCATAGCGGGATTAGGGCTCACAGATGTGAGCCCGGCGCACTGGGGGCGATCCCCTGCGGGGATGCCAAGGTTTCAAAGTTTCAGAAGCTTCAAGTTTCGGCGAAACCTTTCGCAGAAACTTTGAAACCCTGAAGCTTTGAAACCTTTCTTATTGCACTACCAGCTTTAGCGTAGTGGAACGCACGACCGGGCCGGAAACGGCCTGCACGGTAATCTTGTAAGTTCCTGTGGGAGTAAACGGCGGCGGCGTGGCCTTGTTGCTGGAACTGCTGCACGCCGGCTGTAGCGCGGTTACGCCCAGTACCAACAGCAGGAGGAAGAGCCCAGCCACGCGCTTGCGACGGCGGCCATCGCCGCCCAGTCCAAAGCCGAGAAAAGCAATCCCGCCCAGCGGCAGCATGAGCGCGTAGATACGCCGCAAATCCCGTGAAAAAAGGGCCGCAGTTGTGCCCGGAATCGGGGCCGTGGTGGAAATCGTCAAGGAGGAGGTCACGGGCGTGCCATTCGGGATCACCGGATTCGTGGAAAAAGCGCACAGCGTGGCGGTGGGCACGGTGGACCCGACGCACTTCAGCGAAACTCCATTGGGGAATCCTGCGTTAGCCGGCACCGGCGAAACGGTCACCGTGTACGTAGCGGCCTGTCCGTCGGCTACGGTAGCTGCGGCGGGGCTCAGGGACACGGTGTAGTCGCTGACCGTGGTGCTGACACCGGCGGAAGAGCCGCCGGTGGGCGAACTGCTGGCCACCGTAGCGCTGTCGCTCAGCGGGCCGGCGGTAGTGGCGGTGATGTGCACCGTGACGGTTGCGGTTGCGCCATTGGGCAGTTGTCCCAGGCTACAGGAGAAGGTAGAGCCCGCGGGCGGCGAGCACGCCCCCTGGCTGGTCGCGGCACTCTGAAAGGTGCCATTGCCGGGCAGCGTATCAGTGAATACGACCGCCGTTGCCGCATCCGGTCCCGTGTTTGTAATAGTGAACGTGAACACGGCGGCGTTGCCGATGCCAATGGGATTAGGAGTGACTGCGGCCGCCATGCTCAGAGTACTGATGCCGATGTAGTGGGTCACAAAAGCATCGCTGAGAGTGCCATTGAGAGCGGACTGGAAAGCGCCCGACGTCGCCAAGCCGGTCGAGGTGGTATCGCCGGCAACGTAGGGATTGCCGCTGCTGTCTAAGGCGATTCCGGTGCCATGATCATCGCCGCTTCCGCCACGGTAGGTCACAAATTGAGCGCCGCCGCTGATGTCGAACTTGCCTACGAAGGCATCCGTCGCGCCGCCGCCATAGGTGCCCTGGAGGTTCGTCGCATTGATCACGGCCAGACCACCATCGGTAGAGCCGGTCACAAATGCGTTCTGGCTGCCGTCCACGGCGACGGCCGCGCCGCTAGTTACCCCGCTTCCGCCAATAAAAGTAGACCAAATGAGAGATGTGCCGGCGGCCGCCACTTTCGTCAGGAAAGCGTCGCTGGTGCCGCTGAACGTGCCTTGATAAATGCTGCTGCCGGTCGCCGCCAACACCGGGAAAGTACTGGAAGTGGTTGTACCGGTAACATACGCGTTGCCCCCGGCATCAACGGCTATGCCATTGCCAATGTCGGTGCCGTTTCCACCCAGGTAGGTCAAGAACGACTTGGTAGAGAAGAGGCCGTTGGCGTCCAGCTTGGCCACGAAGGAGTTTTCTGTGCCATTCAATCCCGCCTGAAAAGCATTCACCACCGGCATGTCGCTGTAGTTGGTGCCGCCGGTGATATAAGCGTTACCGGCGGTATCCACGGCAATCCCCCCGCCATCAGTGAGCGCAGTACTGGGTGTGGAGCCGCCAACGTATGTGGAGTACACCAGGCTAGCCGCTCCCTGCTTGCCAGTATTGAGCTTGGTGACGAAGAACTGGCTGGTGCCACGTCCGGCAGGCTTGGTCACACCAGCAAAATTAATAGAGGTGGTCGTGCCGGTGGCAAATACGGTCCCGGCCTGCGGACCCACGGCCACTCCCTTTGCTGTGTCCGCGCCGTTGCCGGCGAGATAAGTGGAATAAATGAGGCCACTGCCGCTCGGATTCAGTTCGCTCACAAAAACGTGGTTGGTTCCCGCGGTTGCGGGCGTATCCGGAACAGCTTTCGCGGTGATGATGGGGAAATCGGTGGCGTTGGTTGTTCCGGCCACATAGGCGTTGAAACCAGAGTCCACGGCGATACCGGCGGCGCTATCGGTTCCCGTGCTCCCCAAATAAGTGGAGAACAGCACTCCCGTGCCCGTCGAATTGAACTTGGTAATGAATACGTTGGTGGTGGTGCCCTTCAGGCTCGTTTGCAACGCACCTGCGGTGGTGGGGAAATTGGTGGACGCCGTGGTGCCGGCGACGTAAGCGTTGAATGCCGCATCCACGGCGACGGCGGGCGCGGTCTCGTTTCCGGTGCCGCCTAAGTAACTGGAGTAACTCACCTGCGGATCAATGACCAGGGCGCGGCTGCGATCGTAATCGCCCAGGCGCAGGGCCACCTGGTTTCCGTTCTCAAGCAGATAGCGTGCGGCCACCAGGTGTTTCTTCTGGCCGACCTGTTGGTAAGCCACCGGCGGGAGCATCTGGATGGCGCCTCCGGGCAATGCCATGACCAGCTCGCCTTCGCGGTTCAGGCTCAGTCCCTGGGCTCCCTCAACGTGCAGGCGGATGTGATTGGGATCAGCTCCGGGGGCCAGCACGAAATCGTATTCCAATTGCCGCTGCCGCCCGTAGTACACCAAGTCCACGCCCGGGTAGATCTCAGCGTAGTGAACGCGCGCGTAATGAGGAACGTTGGTGTGCCACTGGCCAGGATCGCCGCCCAATAGATAGTTGCTGACTCCCGCCATTTTGGCTTCGGGAAAAACCCGCGCCGCGGAATTGGCGCCCAGGAGTTGCAGGCTCAACACGCGCGCCTGCTGCCCGTCAGCATGGGCCACAGGCACGCGCACACTCAGCAGAGCCCGATTAGCCGTCAAAAATAGGCCATAACCTTCGCCGTGGGCTAGGAATTTTATTTGCAGATTGCTCTGGCCCAGGTTGGGCTCGAAACTCAGCGGGAGACGGGCGTAATTACGCAGAATTTGGCTGCGCTGCGATGTCTTGGGGGGGGCCGCAGCAGAAGCCCGGGGGAGCACTCGCGGCGCCGCCATGGCTCTCGTTCCGCAGCCGAAACTCAGTCCGGCAACCGCCAGCCAAAGCAATTGCGCCCACATCATTCGACACACCACAGAGCCCGCTTTCGAAGCCCACTTCAATTCCACACATTCCTCCGCATGCACGAGGTTCCTGGGAAAAATTGGAGCACGCGCTCCCGCGACAAGCGCAGGCGTGAAGCCGATAAACCTGTCAACCGATTGGGAGAAGCCTTTGATACTTATCATCCGGCAGCTACGCGGGTCAAGGGCGGGTCAGAAGAGGCGCTCGCGTGCGGATGCCCTCATTTTCGGGCAGACCGCTCAGCCGGAAAACGCCATTGGCAGGAGGGCAACCCTGCACAAGTGTGAGCTTGACGCCAGCAGCCGGATTCGCCGAGGTTCGGCACGGAAGCGGCCAACGCACTCCATTTGCGACACCCGTGCAACTCTTTTCATCACTCGCCCGGAAACAGACAGTTCTTCTTCGGGAAAAGGCGGTATCCGGTGAGCCGGTTGGAGTTAGCCCGGGCATGGTGTCCCCGCCAATGGAAAGGGAATTGCACTTCCGGGAACAAAGGTAAGGAGCGCGCCATGTCGTCAGCGGTGAGAATTTTTATTCCCCGGAACCTGATTCCGTTGCCACAGGCTGTATTGTGCGCGAATTGCGAGGTAGTCAGCGATAGTAAGAACGGGCATTGCATCGTGTGCGGCAGCCCCTCGCTGCTGAATTTGGCGCGGGTGCTGGACGGATCGGACCAGAAAGCAGAAAAAACCTGGATGCGGCCGCGCAAAATTCGCGCCCCGCTCGCCGCGCGCTGCGCCAGCGAGCGCAGGTAGGATTGGCT
>Ga0075436_100002379_pt1 | contig 12977 bp, 10 predicted proteins | sample RhiMethybrSRZTD5_FD_75303 | JGI IMG/M metagenome (GOLD analysis project Ga0075436, IMG submission 75303) | Populus rhizosphere microbial communities from Tennessee, USA - Rhizosphere MetaG P. TD hybrid SRZTD5 | ecosystem: Host-associated > Plants > Roots > Rhizosphere > Soil | place: USA...
CCGTCGGCGGCCGGGAGATCCGCACCGCGCTGCTGCTCCCGTCCTGGCACGAGCCGGGCTCGGCGAAGCTGCCGGTGCTGCTCGACCCCTACGGCGGGCCAGGCGTGCAGCGGGTCGTCGCCGCCCAGGGCGCCTTCGCGGGATCACAGTGGTTCGCCGAGCAGGGGTTCGCCGTGGTAGTGGCCGACGGCCGGGGCACCCCGGGGCGCGGCCCGCGGTGGGAGCGCGCCGTGGCCGGGGACCTGGCAGGCCCGGTCCTCGAGGACCAGGTGGCGGCGCTGGCGGCGGCCGCGGATCGCTGCGGCGACCTGGACACCGGGCGGGTGGCCATCCGGGGCTGGTCGTTCGGCGGGTACCTGGCCGCCCTCGCGGTGCTGCGCCGCCCGGATCTGTTCCACGCCGCGGTGGCCGGCGCCCCGGTGACCGACTGGCGCCTGTATGACACTCATTACACCGAGCGCTACCTGGGGCAGCCGGTGGATCGGCCAGGTGCCTACGATGCGTGTTCCTTGCTACCAGATGCCCATCGACTGCAGCGCCCCCTGCTGCTCATCCACGGGCTGGCCGACGACAACGTGGTAGCCGCGCATACGCTGCGGCTTTCCTCGGGGCTGCTCGCGGCCGGGCGGCCGCACAGCGTGCTGCCGCTGTCCGGCGTCACCCACATGACCCCGCAGGAAGAGGTCGCGGAAAACCTCCTCATCTTGCAGGTTGACTTCTTGCGTAATGCACTGGGTGTAGCAAGTCTCACAGGTCTCGAAACCGGATCCTGAGCCACGCGGTGGTATGCAGTTGGAATAGGGTTCACCCGCATCCATGCGGCGGTATCACCGGGCGGAGAATCACGCAATGACACAGGCCACTGAGGCGCCAGCCAGGGACAGGGCGCGCATCGCGGAACGAACCCTGCGCAAGGACCCGTGGTGGCGGCAGCCCGCCATCAACGCGGGCGCCCTCGCCGTGGCGGTGATTTACCTCACCTGGGCCTCGCTGGTCAACGCGAACTACTTCTGGAAGCCCTACATCTCCCCGCTGTACTCGCCGTGCCTGGCGACCACCTGCACGAACGGGGCGGGGTACGCCTGGATCCCGTGGCTGACCTGGCTGACCCCGGCGATCATCATCATCTGGGTGCCGATGGGGTTCCGGCTGACCTGCTACTACTACCGGAAGGCCTACTACCGGGCATTCTGGCGGGCGCCGGCCGCCTGCGCGGTGCGCGAGCCCCACGCGAAGTACAGCGGCGAGACCAGGTTCCCGCTGATCTTGCAGAACGTGCACCGGTACTTCTTCTGGATCGCGCTGATCTTGAACGTCGTCCTCACCGCCGACGCCGTGATCGCCTTCCGTAACCACGCCGGCCAGTGGGGGCACATGGGGCTGGGCACGCTGATCCTGATCATCAACGCGGCGCTGCTGTGGTTGTACTCGCTGTCCTGCCACGCCTGCCGGCACGCCTTCGGCGGCAGGCTCAAGCACTTTTCCAAGCACCCCGCCAGGTACTGGATGTGGACTCAGATCTCCAAGCTGAACGGCCGGCATATGCAGGTCGCCTGGGTGTCGCTGTACTGGGTGCTGCTCGCCGACCTGTACATCCGGCTGGTGGCCAGCGGCACCATCACCGATCCGCGCTTCTTCTAGGACAGTGCAATGACTGACATCGAACGGCTGAGCTACGACGTGGTGGTGATCGGCGCCGGCGGTGCTGGGCTGCGGGCGGCCATCGAGGCCCGGCGGGCGGGCAAGAAGACAGCGGTCATCTCCAAGTCCCTGTTCGGCAAGGCGCACACGGTCATGGCCGAGGGCGGCTGCGCCGCCGCGATGGGCAACGTGAACCCCAACGACAACTGGCAGGTTCACTTCCGTGACACCATGCGCGGCGGGAAATTCCTGAACAACTGGCGGATGGCCGAGCTGCACGCCCGGGAGGCACCGGACCGGGTCTGGGAACTGGAGGCCTGGGGGGCGCTGTTCGACCGCACCCCGGACGGCAAGATCAGCCAGCGCAACTTCGGGGGCCACGCCTACCCCCGGCTCGCCCACGTGGGCGACCGGACCGGCCTGGAGATGATCCGCACCCTGCAGCAGCGGGTGGTGGCGCTGCAGCAGGAGGACGCCAGGGAGCACGGCGACCCCGAGGCCATGATCAAGGTCTTCGCGGAGACCACGGTCACCCGGCTGATCTCCGCCGGCGGCCGGATCGCCGGCGCGTTCGGCTACGTGCGCGACACCGGCGGCTTCGTGCTGTTCGAGGCGCCGGCGGTGATCCTGGCGACCGGGGGCATCGGCAAGACGTTCAAGTACAGCTCCAACTCCTGGGAGTACACCGGCGACGGGCACGCGCTGGCGCTGCTGGCCGGCGCGACGCTGATGAACATGGAGTTCGTCCAGTTCCACCCCACCCACATGGTCTGGCCGCTGTCGGTACGCGGGCTGCTGGTCACCGAGTCGGTCCGCGGCGACGGCGGGGTCCTGCGCAACTCCGAGGGCAAGCGATTCATGTTCGGCTACGTCCCCGACGTGTTCCGCGCGCAGTACGCGGAAACCGAGGAGGAAGCCGACCGCTGGTACACCGACCCCGACCACAACCGCCGCCCGCCGGAACTGCTGCCCCGCGACGAGGTCGCCCGCGCGAACAACGCCGAGGTCAAGGCGGGACGCGGCTCCCCGCACGGCGGCGTGTTCCTGGATATCGCCTCCCGGCGGCCCGCCGACGAGATCCTGCGCCGGCTGCCGTCCATGTACCACCAGTTCAAGGAGCTGGCGGACGTGGACATCACCAAGGACCCCATGGAGGTAGGACCCGCCCAGCACTACGTGATGGGCGGGGTCGAGGTCGACCCCGATACTGCCGTTTCGCAACTTCCCGGGCTTTTCGCCGCGGGCGAGGTGTCCGGCGGCATGCACGGCTCCAACCGGCTGGGCGGGAACTCGCTGTCGGACCTGCTGGTGTTCGGGCGCCGGGCCGGCCTGGGCGCCGCGGCGTACCTCGACTCGCTCGGGGCGAGCCGGCCGGCGGTGCGCGACGCGGACCTCGCCGCCGCGGAAGCGGAGGCGCTCGCACCCCTGGAGCGGGAGGGCGGCGAGAACCCGTACGCGGTCCACGCCGAACTGCAGCAGACGATGAGCGACCTGGTCGGCATCATCAGGCGCGAGGACGAGATCAAGAAGGCGCTGACCGAGCTGGAGGGGCTGCGCGCGCGGGCCGCCGGCGTCAAGGCCGAGGGAGGCCGGGCCTACAACCCCGGCTGGCACCTGGCGCTGGACCTGCGCAACATGGTGCTGATCGCCGAGTGCGTAGCCCAGGCGGCGCTCGAGCGGCAGGAGAGCCGCGGCGGCCACACCCGCGACGACTTTCCCCAGATGTCGGCGGACTGGCGCAAGGTCAACCTGATCTGCTCGCTGGACGGTGACCGGGTCACCCTGCGGCGCCAGCCCATGGTATCGATGCGCGCCGACCTGATGGCCCTGTTCGAACGGGACGAACTGGCCAAGTACTACACCGCTGAAGAACTGCCCCCGGCCGACCCGGCCCCGGCTGAGGAGAAGTGATGAGGAGCACGAAGGTCACGTTGCGGGTCTGGCGGGGCGACGCCGGGCAGGGGCAGCTCACCGACTACCAGGTGGAAGCGAACGAGGGCGAGGTCGTGCTGGACATCCTGCACCGCCTCCAGGCTACCCAGGCCGGCGACCTCGCGGTCCGCTGGAACTGCAAGGCAGGCAAGTGCGGGTCCTGCTCGATGGAGATCAACGGGCGGCCCCGGCTGGCCTGCATGACGCGGATGTCCACGTTCGAGCCGGGAGAGCCGATCACGCTCACCCCGATCCGCACGTTCCCGGTGATCAGGGACCTGGTCACCGACGTGTCGTTCAACTTCGCCAAGGCTCGGGAGATCCCCTCGTTCGCGCCTGACCCCGCGGTCCGCCTGGGCGAGTTCCGCATGCAGCAAGAGGACGTGCAGCGGTCCCAGGAGTTCCGCAAGTGCATCGAGTGCTTCTTGTGTCAGAACGTGTGCCATGTGATCCGCGACCACCCGGAGAACGAGCGCGCGTTCGCCGGGCCCAGGTTCTTGATGCGCATCGCCGAACTGGAGATGCACCCGGCCGACACCGCCGACCGGCGGGAGATTGCCCAGGATGACTTCGGCCTCGGCTATTGCAACATCACCAAGTGCTGCACCGAGGTCTGCCCGGAGAACATCAAGATCACCGACAACGCGCTGATCCCGATGAAGGAACGGGTGGTCGGGCGCAAGTACGACCCGCTGGTCTGGCTGGGCTCCAAGATCACCCGCCGCAGGCATCACGACACCCCGGCGGTCCCAGGGAAGCAGAGCTGACGCCAGCCGGGTGCCTGCGTCTCAACCGCGAGTCTCGGCCGGGAGATTCCTCAGCAAAATTCCTCCCTGGCTGCCACGCCAGTGGCGCGCACTCCATACCATGAGACGGTGCAGGCCAGCGCCCCGCGGGGGACGGCGTGCCGCACCACACCCTCCTCCTCCGCGAAAGGGCCGGCATGACCGACCTGACCGTGTTCCACTCCGCCGCCACGCTGGCCTCGGCCGGCAGTAACGGCTGCCCAGCGCACCTGACCTACCTCGAGTCCGGCGTGGTCGGCCTTATCCAAGGCGTCACCGAACTGTTCCCGGTGTCCAGCCTGGGCCATAACGTGCTGCTCCCGGCGCTGATCGGCGGCTGCTGGGCGCGGGATCTCAACGTGGCCGTGGCCGAGTCGCCCTACCTCGCCTACATCGTCGGCCTGCACGTCGCCACCGCGATCGCCCTGCTCATCTACTTCTGGCAGGACTGGATCAGGATCATCCGCGGGTTCTTCGCCTCGCTCGGGCACTTCGCCCGCCCGGAGCCGGGAACCAAGCGGTGGCAGCTCCGTTCGGTGAACGAGAAGCTGGCCTGGATGATCATCCTGGCCACGATCCCGGTGGGGCTGGTCGGGCTGAAGTTCGAGCACGAGTTCCGGGTCTTCTTCGGCAAGCCGATCCGTGCCGCCATCTTCCTGGCCATCAACGGCCTGATCCTGCTCGCCGGAGAGAAGTTCCGGCGCAAGGCGTCGCTGCAGGCCGACGAAGAGGTCGTGGCCGAACGCGACCGGGAGCGGGAAGTGGCGGCCGTCGGCGGCCAGCGGCGGACCGGCGGCGCGCGGCACGCGGCGGGGCATCAGGCCGAGCGAGCCGCGGAACTGGCGGACGCGATCGCCGCCGACCGGCGGCTGGCCAAGCGAAGCTACTGGGAGGCTCTCCTCATTGGCAGCTCGCAGATTCTGGCACTGCTGGCGGGCATCAGCCGGGACGGGGTGGCCATAGTGGCGGGCATGTTCGCCGGGCTGTCTCGTGCGGACGCGGCCAGGTTCGCGTTCCTGCTGGCCACGCCGGTCATCCTGGCCGCCGGGGTGCTGAAGATCCCGGACCTGTTCGGCCCGCTGGGCCAGGGCATCCACGGGCAGGTGCTGTTCGGCAGTGTTCTGTCCGGAGTCGGCGCCTACCTGTCGGTGCGGTTCCTGATGAAGTACTTCCAGACCCGGACGCTGACCCCGTTCGCGATCTACTGCCTGGTGGTTGGCCTCGGCAGCATCGTGTACCTGGGTGTGATCAATTGACTTCCACTCCACCCTGAATGGTGGAGATTCCCGCCTGTCACGCCGCTTCTGGGGGTGGCTTCGGGTGGGTTCCTGCTTCGCCGCGCTGTGCCAGGGGCAGGGCCTCTGGTCTTACCTGCGCTCGGCAGGCTGTCACCGCCAGCCCGGCGGCCTTGGCGACGTTGACCGCCGCGTTGATGTCCCGGTCCAGGTGCGCCCCACACGACCGGCACTGCCAGGCGCGGACGTGGAGCGGCTTGGGGCCGTCCTTCACGCCACACAAGCAGCAGGTTTGCGAGGTCGGGGTGAACCGGCCGATCTGGTGGAACTCCCGGCCATACCGCCGGGCTTTATATTCCAGCATGGCCACTAACGCGGACCAGCCGGCGTCGTGGATGGACTTGGCCAGGCGGGTGCGCCCGAGTCCTTGCACCGCCAGGTCTTCCACGGCGACCGCTTGGTTGTCGCGGATCAGCGCCGTGGAGAGCTGGTGGTGAAAGTCCCGCCGGGCATCGGCCACCCGTGCGTGGGCGCGGGCGGCCTTAACCCTGGCCTTGTCCCGGTTGGCCGAGCCTTTCTGCTTGCGGGACAGGTTCCGCTGGGCCCGGTTGAGATGCTTCTCCGCCGCCGCAGGAAACGCGGCGCGGCGATCTTCCGCCCGTCCGACAAACTAGCGAAATGCTTCAGCCCCAGGTCGATGCCGATCACGGACTCCGCTCGGGGAAGTATGGCGGGCCTGGTCTCGATGACGAAGCTGGCGAAGTACCGGCCCGCCGAGTCCCTGATCACGGTCACGGTGGACGGCTCCCCGGGAAGGGGCCGCGACCACCGCACTGGCACGTCGCCGATCTTCGGCAGGCGCAGCTTTCCGTTGGGCAGGATCTTGAACCGGGCGTTGGCGGTGAACCGGATCGCCTGCCGGTGGTCCTTGCGGGACCGGAACCGGGGTTTCTGCACCTTCGGGCCTTTGCGGGCGCCGTTGCGGGAGGCGAAGAAGGTCCGGTACGCGGTGTTCAGGTCCGCCAATGCCTGCTGCAGCACCACGGAGGAGACCTCGGTCAGCCAGGCACGCTCCGGTGCCTTCTTGGCCGCGGTCAGCCGGGCCGACAGGTCCGCATCGGTGACATAGGGCAGCCCGGCCCGGTAGGCAGCCTCCCGGAAGGCCAGCGCGTCGTTGACCACGAACCGGGCGCACCCGAACGCCTTGCCGAAGGCGATCCGGTGCCGCGGCCGCGGGTCGAGGCGGTAGTTGTACCGGAGCTGCATGTTGAAATCATATTCGAATTCATGGCCGAATACAGGGATATCCACACCGGCAGCACCGTGTCTTACTCCTGAACGCCCACTTGGTTTCGTGACCGAGTACCGGCACAAGATCTTCGCCTCGTGCCACCTGGAACGCATCGAGCAAAAATCATGCGGGCGTGTGCGCGGACTTCGGCGCGGAACTGGCCGAGTTCAACCGGAGAAGCCGAACAGGTCCACTTGCTGGTGACCCATCGGCCCACGGCTGCCATCTCCAGGCTAGTCAACGGCCCAAGGGAGCCTCCTCCTGCCATCTGTGGCAAGAGTTCCCTAGCCTCGTCCTCACTGCTGGTGCGCCCATGACTCGCCTGGGTCCTACTTCGTCGAGCCGTCCGGCGGATCACCCATCACCGTCTTGCTCCAGTACATCGAGCAGCAGAACCGCCCGTCCTAGCCGACTCACGCCCGGCCGCCCCTCACGACCGGCCTGAAGGCCAGCGCACTGGCGGCCCTTTAGGTAGCGACCCGCCCTGCTGGCGGGCGGGAAGCTTACTCGGTCTCGCCGCGGGCGCGCCGGGCGCGGTGGCGGGCGCGCTCCTTGCCGTCGAGCACGGCCTTGCGGAGCCGGACTGCCGACGGGGTGGCCTCCACGCACTCGTCGGCCGCGCAGAACTCCAGCGCCTGTTCCAGGCTGAGCATCCGGGGCGGCACGAGCCGTTCCAGTTCCTCCGCGGTGGACTGGCGCACGTTGCTGAGCTTGCGCTCCCTGGTGATGTTGACGTCCATGTCGTCGACCCGGGAGTTCTCGCCGACGATCATGCCCTCGTAGACCTCGGTCCCCGGGGCTACCATCAGCGATCCGCGTTCCTGCAGCGAGAAGCAGGCGTAACTGGTGACCGAGCCGGCCCGGTCGGCGACCAGCGACCCGGTGGGACGCACCCGCATCGTCCCGGACCACGGCTCGAAGCCCTCGAACACGTGGTGCGCGATGGCGGTCCCCCTGGTGTCGGTGAGGAACTGGGTCCGGAACCCGATGAGCCCGCGCGCCGGGACCGTGTATTCCAGCCGTACCCAGCCGGTGCCATGGTTGATCATGGTTTCCATCCGCCCCTTGCGGGCGGCGAGCAGCCCGGTCACCGCGCCCAGGTAGTCCTCCGGCACGTCCACCGCGAGCCGCTCCACCGGCTCGTGCAGGACGCCGTCGATGTCCTTGGTGACGACGGTGGGACGGCCCACGGTCAGCTCGTAGCCCTCCCGGCGCATCGTCTCGACCAGCACCGCAAGAGCCAGTTCGCCGCGCCCCTGCACCTCCCAGGTGTCCGGGCGCCCGGTCGGCAGCACCCGCAGCGACACGTTGCCGATGAGCTCGCGGTCCAGCCGGTCCTTGACGAGGCGCGCGGTGACCTTGGTGCCCTTCTCGCGGCCGGCCAGGGGAGCCGAATTGACCCCGATCGTTACCGACACCGCCGGCTCGTCCACAGTGATCAGGGGCAGCGGGCGCGGGTCGTCGGCGTCGGCGAGGGTCTCACCGATCATGATGTCGCTGATCCCCGCGACCGCGATGATGTCCCCCGGCCCTGCGGTCTGCGCGGGCACCCGGTCGAGCGCCTCGGTCAGGTACAGCTCGCTGATCTTCACCCGCGCGGCCGAGCCGTCCCGGCGGCACCACGCCACCTGCTGCCCCCGGCTGATCGTGCCGTTGTGCACCCGGCACAGCGCGATCCGGCCCAGGTAGGACGACGCGTCCAGGTTGGTGACTTGCGCCTGCAGCGGCGCCGCGGGGTCGTATGCCGGGGCCGGCACTCGGTCCCGCAGCACGGCGAATAGCGGTTCCAGGTCGGGCGAGTCGGGCAGCGTGCCGTCGGCGGGCCGCTCTAGCGACGCCCGGCCGGCCCGCGCGGACGCGTACACGATCGGGAACTCGATCTGCTCCTCGGTCGCGTCGAGGTCGAGGAACAGCTCGTAGCAAGCGTCCACCACCTCGGCGATCCGAGCGTCGGCCCGGTCCACCTTGTTGATCACCAGGATGACCGGGAGGTTCGCCTCGAGCGTCTTGCGCAGCACGAACCTGGTCTGTGGCAGCGGTCCCTCACCCGCGTCCACCAGCAGCAGCACCCCGTCCACCATGGAAAGCCCGCGCTCCACCTCACCGCCGAAGTCCGCGTGGCCGGGCGTGTCCACGATGTTGATCGTCAGCCCGCCGTGCCGGACGGCGGTGTTCTTGGCCAGGATCGTGATGCCCTTCTCCCGCTCCAGGTCGCCGGAGTCGAGCACCCGCTCGGCCACCCGCTCATTTGCGCGGAATGCCCCGGATTGCCAGAGCATCGCGTCGACCAGGGTGGTCTTGCCATGGTCTACGTGCGCGACGATCGCGACGTTGCGCAGGTCATCGCGGGCCGACAGCGGGCGTGCGGGCATCAGAAAGCCTTACCGGATTAGGGGTGCGGATAGTGTGCGTCCCAGGGCCGCCAGGCCATTTTAGCCAGTAACAGCAACGGCTTCTTGAGCGGCTCTTCACGAGGTCTTAACGCGTTCTGTGGTGAGCTCATTCCCAATGCAGGACCGCTACGACCCAGCCAAGGAGGCCCGGTTCGGTGGACCGCCAGCTTCCGCCTAAGGCCATGGTCGGGCTGCCTGCTGCCAGCGCCCCGCCCAGCCCTAGCCCGTCCCCACGGTGGCATCGCCACCACCGCCCACAAGCTGGCCGCCGCTACCCCCCCGGCGGCGGCCCCTAACCCCATCACGGTACTTGGCGACGCCGAGTACGCCCCCTGCGCCGAGCCCGGTGCACATTGCCCTCAGCGAACGCACTGGGCCAGGCGCCATCCTTCCGCGCTGGGCCAACCTGCCTGCCCCCGCTCCAGGTTGGCCCGGCGTGGAGTTCCGGCCCGGAGTCCGGCCAGGGCTGGACGCTAAGGGCGGGTAAAGCCGACCTCAAGCAAATCGGGCGACAAGACGGGCATATGTCCGGCAAAGCCGCGCCGCGGCCAGGTGAAACGGATACCGTCCTGTCGTGGCGCAATTGTTGCTGGTGGAGGACGACGCGGCCATCCGTGGTGCGCTGATCCGGGCACTTACCGAGCGCGGCCACGTGGTCGCCAGCACTCCCGGGGCCATGGGCGCGCTCCGGCACATCCTGGACACGCCGCCGGACCTGGTCCTGCTCGACCTGGGGCTGCCGGACCTCGAAGGTTACGAGGTGCTGCGGATGATCCGCGCGGTCAGCGCGGTGGCCGTGGTGGTCATCACGGCCCGCGACGACGAGACCGAGATCATCCGGGTACTCGATGCCGGCGCCGACGACTACGTGATCAAGCCGTTCGGGGCCGGGCAGATCGATGCGCGGGTCCGGGCCGTGCTGCGCCGCGGCAGCCAGCCCGACGCCAAGCGGGAGGCGCCGCTCGAGGTCGGCGGGCTCCGGCTCGACATCAACGCGCACGAGGCCACCCTGGACGGCGCGCGCCTTGACCTGAGCCGTCGCGAGTTCGACCTGCTGCACTACCTGGCGCTGCACGCCGACCAGGTCGTCGCGCGCCGTGACCTGCTCACCAACGTCTGGCGAATGCCCTACGGCGGGGCCGACAAGACTGTCGACGTCCATATCTCATGGCTGCGCCGCAAGCTCGGGGAAACCGCCCAGCAGCCGCGGTACCTGCACACCGTGCGCGGAGTCGGCATCAAGCTCAGCGCCCCCCGATGAGACTGCGCATCATCCTGCTCGTGCTGGGGGCCAGCTCGCTGGTGCTGGTCTCCTTCCTCATCCCGCTCGCGCTGGCGCTTCGCACCCTGCCGGCCGGCCGCGCGGTCAACTCGGCCATTGCCTATGCCCAGTCGCACCTGGGGGTGACCGGCAGCTGGTTGCTCCTTGGCGGTGTGAGCCTTGCCGTGCTGACGCTCAGCGTGGTCATCGCCGATCGGCTCGCGCGATCCCTGGTGCGCCCGCTCGACGGTGTCGCCCAGGCGGCGGACCGCCTGGCCGCGGGGGACCTGTCGGCCCGCGCCGAGCTGGCCGGGGCGCCCGAGGTCCGCCGGGCCAGCGCGGGCCTGAACAGGCTGGCGCGGCGCATCGGTGAACTGCTCGCCTACGAGCGGGAGATGATCGCCGACGTCTCCCACCGCCTCCGCACCCCGATGACCGCGCTGCGGATCGACGCGGAGTCCTTGCGCGACCAGGCCGAGCGGGCGCAGGTGCTCGGCGATCTCGACACACTGGAAAGCACCCTGGACGAGGTCATCCGCGCGGCCAGAAGGCCCCCCAGGGTTGGCCTGGTGACGTGCGACGCGGTGGCCGTGGTCGCCGAGCGCACGGCTTTCTGGCGGCCGCTGGCTGAAGACACCGACCGGTCGATGACCGTCGAGCTAGCCGATGGCGAGGTGCCGGTCCGGGTGACGAGCGGCGACCTGGGAACCTGCATGGACATCCTGCTGGAGAACGTCTTCGCCCACACTCCCGATGGCTCGGCCCTGACCATCCGGCTCAGCCCCCGGGCAGCGGGAGGAGCGTGGTTGGTGGTGGCGGACAACGGGCCCGGGTTCGGCAACACGGACCCGACCGAGCGGGGCAGCTCCACCGGCGGCTCCACCGGGCTCGGCTTGGACATCGTCCGCCGGGTCGCGGAAGCCTCCGGTGGCACGCTGACCATCGGCCACTCGCCGTCGGGCGGCGGGTCGGTGACCATGGGCCTGGGGGCGGCCACCAGGCCCGTGGACAGGACGCGCAGCCACCGGCGCAGCCGGCGGGGCCAGCCCGTCGACAGCAAGGAGCCCACGTCCTACTTCTGGCTGGAAGGTGAGTAGAACGCGCATTCGATAATCTGCTATTATTTAGGTATGACAGCTTATGTGCCGCCTGGGTGGCCCTCCGGGGTGCACCCACCCGGCACCGAAGACTTCGAGCGGACCGCACAGGCTTGGCTGCTTGACGTGGTCCCGGCCGACTATCGCCTGCACGGGGTGCTGCGCCGGTACCCGCTGGCGCTCGCTGCGATGGCCGCGCATCACACGAAGGCGTGCGTGGCGGGCGCGCGCGAGGGTTACCGGAACGCCCGCACCGAGGTGGGCGGCACGCTCCCCCCGCACGCGCTCGAGGCGCTGCTCGCCGCCTACCGGGCCGAAGGGCGCAGGCTGGTAGCCACCGCCCAGGCGGTGGACCTCGTGGCCAGGGCGCTGCGCGGCGAGGTTTTCACCCCGCAACTCCAGGACGCCGCCCAGCACGGGATGGGACGGCCGGCGGTGAGCGCCTCGGCGGAGCGACAAGCGGCCGGGCGGCCGTTGCCGGAACAGCCGGGAGCTGAACAGCCCGTGGCACCACAGCCCGTGACCCCACAGCCCGCCGAGCAGAAGGCACCCGCGCGGACGGGGAAAACGCGGAAAGCACCGGCGCGCAACAGCGGCGCGGGCACCCGGAAGGCCAAGCCGGACCAGCACGCGGCCGCGAGCTAGGAGTGGCCATAGTGGCAGGCTCAGAAATAGCTTCCTCGCAGGTCAGCGAGGATGCTCGGGAGCCGGCGCGCGGCGGGTCCAGCCGCCGCCGGTGACGTACTCGCGCACCACCCGGGCCGGAACCCCGGCAACCACGCAACAGTCGGGCACCACGCCGCGCACCACGGAACCGGCCGCCACCACCACGTTGCGGCCGATCGCCGCGCCCGGCAAGACGATCACCCCGGCACCCAGCCAGCTACCGGCACCGATGGACACGGCCGCATTTCTCGGCCACTGCCGCCCGATCGGGATTTCCGTGTCGGCGTAGCCATGGTTCTGGTCGGTGATGTACACGTACGGGCCGGCGTACACGTCATCGCCGATCACGATCGAGTGGTGCGCCACGACATGGCTGCCGCGGCCGATGAGGCAGCGGTCGCCGATGCGCAGCAGCGGGACCTCGCCCAGATCCTGCCCCGGGACCATGCCGGCGCTGAGGCTGACCTGGCTCCCGATCATCGTCCCCGCCCCGACCTCGATCCACCGCTCGCCGTACAGCGCGCCGGTGGGGAAGCCGATGATGGACCCGGCCCCGAACGCGGCGAACCTCTGGGCGCCCGGTGTGCCCGGAGCGATCGCCCCGGCCCGCTGCACCGCTTTCCACAGGCCGTGCACGGCACGCCAGGCCACCCGGCGCCGGTACCGGTGGAACGCG
>Ga0075436_100002380_pt1 | contig 12972 bp, 13 predicted proteins | sample RhiMethybrSRZTD5_FD_75303 | JGI IMG/M metagenome (GOLD analysis project Ga0075436, IMG submission 75303) | Populus rhizosphere microbial communities from Tennessee, USA - Rhizosphere MetaG P. TD hybrid SRZTD5 | ecosystem: Host-associated > Plants > Roots > Rhizosphere > Soil | place: USA...
GCGGGCCGCTTCAGGTCGCCGAAGCGCTCCCCGAGCGCGTCCACCGTCTCGGCGACGTCGTCGAGCGAGAGCGTGGTCTGCGTGATCACCGCGACGGGCTTGCCGCCGCTGTCGAGCTTCGCCGCGTCTTCCGGGGACTCGATCACCACCGTTGATTCCGGGCGCTCGCCGCGCGTGCCGATCACCTCGACGTGGTCGGCATGGCCGACGAGCGCGACCAGGTGGCCGCTGTCGGCGTACCGCCGCGCCTCGGCGTGCACCTTCGAGACGAGGGGGCAGACGGCGTCCACGACGCGGAGGCCCCGCGACTCACAGTTCGCGCGCACCGAGGGCGCCACGCCGTGGGCCGAGAGCACGCAGATCGCTCCCGCGGGGATGTCGTCCTCGTGGTCGACGAACACCGCGCCGAGGCCTTCGAGCCGCTTCACGACATGGTCGTTGTGGACGATCTGGTGACGGACGTAGACCGGCGGCCCGTGCTGCTCGAGCAGGATCTCGACGATCTCGATCGCCCGGTCGACCCCGGCGCAGAAGGAGCGCGGCGCTGCGAGCAGGACGCGGCCTATGACGACCACCCCCGGGCTGCCTCGCGCAGACGCCCGAGCGCCCGCTGTGCATCGGTCGCCGAGCGCACGAACCCGCGCGGCGAGCCGGCGAAGGCGCGCGCCAGCGCCGGCCAGTCGTAGGCGCCGTCCTCTCTGACGCCGGTCACGAGTTCGGCGAGCGGTCGTGACGGGGTGTCGCTCACCGCGCGGAGCACGCCCTGCAGGCGGCCGGTGCGGGCCAGCGCCCCGCTCTCGAGATCGGCCGTGTCCGCGCCGGTGCGCTCGTGCAGGCGGCGGCGCTCCTCGGGGTCGTCCACGACGGCGTCAACGGCGAGCATCGTCACCGGCTCCGCGCCCGCAACCCCGAGCGGCCCCGAGTCCCAGAGCACCGTGCCCTCGACGTCGACGATCCTCGTCGCGTCGACCACGGTGCCCGGTGCGAGGCCGTCCCGCAGAGCGCCTGTCAAACCGAACGAGACCACCGGCCCCTCCGGCACGCCGTTGCGCGCGCCGAGGCCCACGAGCGCGGACCGCACACCCGCTCGACGGGCCGCACGCTGCTCGGCGGCAGTGGCGCAGGCGAACGTCACCCCGTCAGCGTCCATGCCGCGCTGCGGACGGTCTCCCTGACGCTGCCCGTTGCCTCGAAGGCCGCCGACGGCTCGAAGCCGGAGTGAATCGCGCAGTGCTCGCACCGCGCGTCGTTTCCGGGCCCGTACTCCTCCCACTCGATCCCGTCGAGCAGCGCCTCGTAGGTCGGGAAGATCCCGTCAGTGAGCAGGTAGCACGGCCCTTTCCAGCCGTAGGGGTTGCGCGTGATCGAGCCCCACGGCGCGCACGGCAGCTTGCGCTCGCCGGTGAGGAAGTCCTGGTAGATCGGGCTCGCGAGCCAGCGGTACCCGTGCTCGCGCGCAGACGAGCGGATGATCCGGAACTTCTCCTCGTGCTCCGCCCGCGTCATCGTCAGGTTCGGGTCGATCTGGGAGTACTGGTACCCCGGCGCGACGAGCATCCCGTCGATGCCGACCTCGTCGGTGAGGTAACCCATCATCTCGACGACCTCGTTCGGGTCGGTCTCTTTGAAGATCGTCGTGTTGGTGGTCACGCGGAACCCGGCCGCGCGCGCCTTGCGGATCGCGTCCACGGCGATGTCCCACAGGCCCGGGTAGTCGCAGATGTAGTCGTGAATCTCTCGCATCCCGTCGAGGTGCACGACGAAGGTGAGCCGCTTCGACGGCACGAAGACGTCGAGGAACTGCTCCAGCCGGAGCGCGTTCGTGCAGAGCTCGATGTTCTTGTTCAGCTCGAGAAAGCCCTCGACGACGTCCTCGATCCCCTTGTAGACGAGCGGCTCGCCGCCGCAGATCGACACCACGGGCGCCGGGCACTGAACGCCTGCGTCGATGCACTCCTCGACCGAGAGCCGCGCCTTGTTCGACTCGTACTCGCGGATCTTCCCGCAGCCGATGCAGGCGATGTTGCAGGCGAGGGTCGGTTCCAGCATCAGAACGAGCGGGTAGCGCTCGCCCTTGCGCTGCTGCTGGGCGACGTAGCGCGCGATCTGGACTGTGGAGCCGAGCGGGAACTTCATCGCGACAGCCTTTCTCGTAGACGGCCTAGGGCGAGCAACGGGAAATGCAGACGGTACAGGTGGTATCGAATCATGAAGTCAAGCGGAAAGCCGGTCCCGGTGAATTGGGTTTCCTCCCAGTCGCCGTTTACCCCTTGGGTGGAACAGATCCAGTCGGCAGCGCGCCGTGCGGAAAGGCGGTTCGCCTCGTCCGCAGCGACGTAGGCTAGTAGCGCCCACGCCGTCTGGGAAGGCGTGCTCGGGCCGCGCCCACGCCACGCGGGATCGGCGTAGGAGCGAATGTCCTCGCCGAAGCCGCCGTCCTCGTTCTGTACCGAGTCGAGCCACTCGACCGCGCGCCTGAAGGCGGGGTGCCCGGGAGGCAGGCCGCAGGCCTCGAGCGCCGGCAGCGCGGCTCCGGTGCCGTAGACGTGGTTCACGCCCCAGCGGCCGAACCACGAGCCGTCGCGCTCCTGCTCGGCGAGCAGCCAGTCGAGCCCGCGCCGCACCTCGTCCTCGTAGCCCGTCTCCGGCGCGAGCGCCTCGAGCGCGTGGGCGGTGACGTCGGAGCTCGGCTCGTCGGTGACCTTGCCGAAGTCGCAGAACGGGAGCTTGTAGAGCCAGAAGGCCTCGTTGTCGACGTCGAACGCGCCCCAGCCGCCGCTCCGCGACTGCATCCCTGCGGTCCAATCGAGGCCGCGGTCGACCGCGTCCTGGCCGCGGTGGCACCGGCGCAGCGCCAGCGCGACCACCACGGTGTCGTCGACGTCCGGATAGAGATCGTTCTCGAACTCGAAGGCCCAGCCGCCGGGCGGGAGGTCCGGCGTTCGGATCGTCCAGTCGCCCGGGACGGTGACCTCCTCGTTCAGCAGCCACTCCGCCGCGCGCACGAGCGCCGGGTGCTCGGGGCCGAGTCCGGAGTCGCGCAGCGCGAGCACGGCGAGGCCGGTGTCCCAGACCGGCGACTGGCACGCCTCTGGCCGCAGCCGGTCGCCCTCCTCGACTATGAAGCCCTGCCAGCCCTCGATCGCGCGCGAGAGCGTCTCGTCCTCGGGCCCGTGGCCGAGCGCGGCCAGCATCAGGATCGACCAGACCCACGGCGGCTGGATCCCGCCCCACGAGCCGTCGGCTTCCTGGTGCGCCCGCACCCACGCCTCCGCGGTCTCGAGCGCGCGGCGCCGGAGGCCGGAAGGCGGCGCGGGCCGTCTCGTCTGGCCGGGTCGCGAGCCGATTTCGCGGAGATCGATGTCCGCAGCGCGGACGGGCTGCAGGGCGCGGCAGGCCGCGAGTGGGACGAACGTGCCGCGCGCCCAGCAGGAGAAGTTGTAGATCGAGAACGGCGCGCTCGGCGGCAGGAGCACCAGCTCGACGGGGATCGGCGTCACCCGCCGCCAGGGCCACTGCCCCAGGAGCGCCAGGAAGCACTTGGTGAAGATCCGTGTCTTCGGGATCCCGCCCTGGGCCTGGATGAAGTCGCGCGCCTTCGCGCCCGGGTCGACGCCGGCGAGCTTCAGCGCGGCGTAGGCCTCGACCGTCGTGTTCAGGTCGCCGGGGCCGTCGTACCAGATCGCCCAGGTGCCGTCTTCGCGCTGCCGCGCGAGCAGCTCGTTGGCGATACGCCGGTCGAGGTCGGGCGTGCGCAGGCCGAGGATGTGGTGCCAGAACAGGTGCTGCGCGGTCATGGTCACGTTCGACTCGAGCTCGCCGACCCAGTAGCCGTCGGGGTGCTGGAGCTCGAGCAGGCGCTGGGTCGCGGCCTCGATCGCGGCGTCGAGGCGGGTCTCGGTCGCGACACTCATGCGGCGACCTCGTGCCGCGTGGTTGTGAGCGCACGAGCAGCGACGACGCCGCTGCGGACGGCGCCTTCCATCGTGGCCGGCCAGCCGGTCCCGGTCCACGCGCCCGCGCGTGTGACGTTCGGCCTCTTCGTCTCGGGCCCGGGCCGCTCGCGTTCGCTGCCCGGGCGCACAGCGATCGTCGCCGCCGGCTCGCGGCTGACCCGTGACCAGAGCAGCTCGGCGCCTCCCAGGCGTCCCGTCAGCTCGCCGACGATCCGCTCGACGAGCTCGCGGCCGCGCAGCTCCATCAGCTCCGGCACGCCCGAGGAGACGACTGTCAGGTACTGGCCGCGCTCCGGCGGGTGACCCGTGAGCGCGCCCCGGTCGAAGACCCAGTGCGCGTCGCTGCCGAGCAGCGCAGCGAGCCGATGCGGGAGCAGGACGCGGTCGAACCAGAGGTGGACGCTGACGATCGGCGAGTCCTCGAGTTGCGGTTCCGGCTCGCCGAGCAGGCGCGCGCTCTCGCGCTGCGGCACCGCGACCACGACCGCGTCGGCGTCGAGCTCGTCGAGGGTCTCCACGCGTGCGCCGAGCTGCACCGAGGCACCAGCCTCTAGCAGCGCCCGGCCGGCCGCCTCGCCGTGCATCTCGCCCAGCGGCTTCGCCGGGAGCAGCAGGTCGGAGTCGCTCCGGTCGCCGAGCAGCGCCGTGCGAACGGTGAAGTCGCCGGCCTCCGCGCTCGCCTCCGCGGAACGCAGGTTCAGCGCCGGGCGGATGAAGACGTCCCAGAAGCGGTCGATCGCATCCTGCGACTGGCCGCGAGCCCGCAGCGCGTCCGCAAAGGTTGTGCCGTGCGAGTCGCCCCAGCGAGCGAGCGCGCGCAGGATCCGGAGCCGGTCGCCGAACGGCACGTGGCCGTACCGCAACAGCGCGAGCGCTGACGGTGAGATCACCGCGCTGCGACCGTGCTCGTCGATCACCGGCAGCTCCAGCCGCTCCCGGCGCACCGAGCCTCCCTCGCCGAGCCGTTCGAGGAAGCGGCGGTACGCGGTGAAGCAGCCGAGCGCGATGTGCTGCCCGTTGTCGGGCGGCGGTTCGGGGTCGCCGTCGCGCCGCGGGAGCGTCTGCACCGCGCCGCCCAGGGTCGGGCGCGCCTCGTACAGCGCAACCTCGTGCCCCGCGTCCACCAGCTCGAGCGCCGCGCTCAGCCCCGCGAGCCCGCCTCCCACCACGGTGACCCTCATCGCAGCAGCCCTGCTCCGACGATGCGCAGCTTCGTCAGCGGTGAGAGACGCAGCGAGCCTTCGAAGACGTCGAACCCGCGAGCCTCGATCCGGTCGAGAGTCGCGCGGTAGAGCCCGGCGAAGGTCGAGACGCACGCGGCGCTGCGCGAGTCCAGCGTCGCGAGCAGCTCGAGCCCCTCGTCCATGTACGCGCGGGCGCGCGAGGCGTGGAACCCCATCAGTTCCACCCACTCCGGCCCCGCGCGGCCCTCCGCGATGTCGTCCTCGCTGACGACGTACGCGGCGAGCTCGTCCTGCGGCAGGTAGACGCGGCCGAGCTCCCAATCCTCGCGCACGTCGCGAATGATGTTGATCAGCTGCAGGGCCACGCCGAGGGTCTCGGCGCGCTCGACGTCCTCGGAGCCGTACACCGCGACGCAGGCGACGCCGACCGCCCCCGCCACCCGCCGGCAGTAGCCGTGCAGCTCGGCGAAGTCGGCGTACCGGTCCTGCTCGGTGTCCTGCAGTCCACCCGCGACGAGGTCGTGCAGCGGCTGGTCCGGAATCGCGAAGCGGGTGCGCGCGTCGGCGAGCGCGACGAACACCGCGTTCGCAGGCGGCGCGTCGAGCGCGGCACCGAGCTCGTGCAGCTTCTCCCGCTTCTCCTCGACCGGCAGCTCGCCGTCGGCGACATCGTCCACGCGCCTTGCGAAAGCGTAGACGGCCGAGAGCGCCTGCCGCTTTTCGCGCGGGAGCACACGGATTCCGTAGGCAAAGTTGCGCGCCTCGCGCCTGGTGAGCCGCTCGACCTCCGCGTAGGCGTCCGCGACCGTCACCGCAGCGCCGCCAGGGCCAGCCGGGCGCGCGAGGGGCGCGGACGGCCGTTGAAGACGTCCCAGTTGGCGCGCTCCAGCGCCTCGAGCGCCGCCAGGCCGCCGCGGGCGAAGAGCGCCACCGCCCGGCCGACGCGCCCGCCGCCGAGCAGGCGTCCGAGAGGCTCGCCTGCCGCGAGCAGCCCGCGAGCCCGATCCGCCTCGAACTCCAGCAGCACGCGCAGCTCCGGGCTCGGCCGGTCGAGCGCCACGACTCCGAACCGCCGCCGGTCCTCGGTCGGCAGGTAGACGCGCCCGAGCGCGAGGTCGCGCGGCACGTCCTGGAGGAAGTTCACCAGCTGCAAGCCGGTGCAGACGTCATCCGAGAGCGCCACCGCCTCCGAATCGCCGTCCCGCCCGAGCACGCCGAGCACGAGCCGCCCGACCGGGTCGGCCGAGTGGACGCAGTAGTGCTTCAGGTCGGCCCACGTCGCGTACTCCGAGATGCGTTGGTCGATCCGGTTCGCCTCGATCAGCCGCAGGAACGGCTCGCTCGGGAGCGAGCACGCGCGGATCGTCGGCTGCAGCTCCCGCATCACCTCCCACGTCGGCTCGCCCTCATAGCAGCGCCCGACCTCGGCCTCCAGCTCGTCCAGCGCCCCGAGCCGGTCTCCCTCGTACTCGTCCCCGAGGATGTCGACCAGGCGCGCAAAGCCGTAGATCGCTCGCAGATGCGGCCGGTACGCGCGTGGGAACAGCAGCGACGCGACGGGGAAGTTCTCGGTGCGCGCGCGGGCGGCCACGGAGCTCGCGCTGGCCGGATCCATGGGGAGAACCTATAGCTGTTCAGGCCGGGGCCGAGCCAGGCTCGTACCGGTAGCCGTAGCCGCGCACCGACTCGATCACGTCGGGCGAGACACCCGCCGCGCCGAGCTTGCGTCGGAGGTAGCCGACGTAGAGCTTGACCTGGTCGCGCGAAGAGCCGCGCTCGCCGCCCCACGCCAGCTGGAGCAGCTGATCGTGCTCGAGCAGCTGGCCGGGGTGGTCGACGAAGGCCGTCAGCAGCCGGAACTCGAGCGGAGTGAGCTCGACGTCGATGCCGTTCGCGCGCACGCGCCGCTGAGAGAAGTCGACTTCCAGCAGCTCGTCGGCGTAGGCGGCGCGCACCTCACGCGACGGAGAGCGGCGCAGGACGCTCTCGACGCGGGCGAGCAGCTCCTGGCGCCCGAAGGGCTTCGTCACGTAGTCGTCGGCTCCGCCGCGGAGCGCGCGGACCTTCTCGAGTTCCGCGCCGAGTGCGCTGAGCATGACCACGGGCACGCTGCTGAGCTCCCGGATGCGCTCGAGGGTCGCCCAGCCGTCGAGCTCGGGCATCGAGACGTCGAGCACGATCAGGTCGGGCCGCTCGTCGTAGAGGAGCCGCAGCGCCTCGCGCCCATCCGCGGCCTGCGAGACGGTGTAGCCGGCGCGCGCTAGCAGCTCGCAGACGAGCGTGCGGACATCGGCGTCGTCGTCCACCACCAGCACCGAGGCCCCCTGCATGGGTAGCTCTTACCACACGCTTCCGCCGGTACCGGCGGGCCGGGTCAGCTCGGGCGGGGAGTAGCAGGGGCTGGCGGACGCGCCGGGGAAGTCCCCGGTGCGCTCCGCCAGACCTGCGTCAGCGAGACCCCGGGCCTGAGCCCGCGCCTGCGGGCCTCGCCGGCCGGGAGCTCGAGCGCCGCTCGTGCTCCACGGCAACCGGCCATGCGCCACGGGCCGAGGTCGTCGGCGACCTTCAGCACGCGGTCGGCACGGTCGAGGAAGACGACGTCGATCGCGAACCGCATGAACGCGGTGTGGACCGACGAAGCCGGCCGGAGCAGCATTCCCTCACCAGAGGAAAGGCCGCTCCGGCCAAGGAGGCCGCGGCAGCGCGAGAGCGCCGTCTCGGCGAGGAGGCAGTTCTCCACGACGACGTCGCCGTCGTCGTTCGCCAGTGCGACCTGAGGCAGTCCCATTAGAAGCCGACGTGGATGTGGTCGTAGTGGTTGGCCAGGGCGAAGGAGGGCCCGCCCATGCCGAGCAGGGAGATCACCTGGGCCGGCTCCATCCCGCCCGGGAGCATCAGCAGCGCGCGAACGGCCTGCTCGGTGATCCCGCCGGGCTGCTGGTGCCCGTAGATCGAGACGCCGTCGAGCGCGGCGACGTCCACGGCCCGGCCGTAGATGTGCGCCGAGACGACGCCCGGCCGCGCGTACAGCCGATGGCCGGAGATCAGGCAGGACACGGTGACCTCGTGGAACGAGTCCGCGAGGTACAGCATCGTCGCCAGGACACGGACGTCGACATGGCCGGAGGCGACGTCGTGGCGGCCGCCCGGGTAGATGTGCAGGCGCATGTCGTGCAGGACGCGATCCTGCAGGTCGGCCTTCTGCGAGAGCAGCCCGTTGACGAGGGCCGCGACGCCAACCGCGCGGTAGTAGTGACGGAGGGCGACGACGCGGTCTGCGAGCGACGTGTCGCTCGAGTAGGCGAGCGCCGCCGCCCACGGGTTCACGCGACCGCCCGTCGCGGCGAGCCGGGTCGCCAGCGCCCGAAGCTCGACGCGCCCGGCGGGGGCGCGGCCGTTGCGGCCCTCTGCGCGGAGGGTCGCCAGGACGAGCGCCCAGTCGACGTGCGCCTTGCGCGAGTCTGCGACCAGCTCACGCGCGAAACCCAGCTTCAGACGCGCGGCCGGCGGAGTCGGATCGGGCGCGGCCCGGTTCAGCCAGACGGTCGCCGCGGGGAAGTCGTGGACCTCGGGGTCGAGCGCCGGCGCCTTGGGCTGCGCCTTCGGAGCAGACGTCTTGTGCTGCGGCTTGGCCTGCGGCTTTCCCTGCACGGCGCGCGATGGGCGCGCGGCACGCGTGGTCGCGGCCGCCGCCGTCTTGGTCGTCGCGGCCGAGCCGGTCACGACCGGCCGGGAGACGACCGGGGCTGCCGACTGGACGGCTGCCCGCGCCTGCGCCGGAGCGGCGACGGGGCGGGCCGGCGCTGCGGCCGGCTGCGCCTCGACGACGCGCGTGGGCGCGGCCGAGACGGCCGGGGTCGCCGGGGCGGCCTGCGCGGTCTTGGCGGCGTCGCTCACACCGGTGGCGCCGGTGGGCCCGCTCGGGCCGCTCGGGCCGGACGCCGCCGAGACGGCGTCGCCGTTGTCGAGCAGCGACTGCACCGTGTTGCCAGCACCCGCGGAGAACGCGAGGCCGGCGACGAAGAGCGCGGCGAACGAGAACGTCGTCACGAAGCGGCTCCGATGGCTTCGCTGCTGCGCGGGCTCGACGAGCTTGCCCTCGTCCCACTCGTCCCATGCGCGCCCACGCCCGATGACGGTGAGGATCGTGCGCGCGAGGGAGATCAGGAGGAGGTGCTGGAGGAACCGCCTGGTCAAGGACTTCCGTCGTGGCATTGCCGTTGCTCCCGTTCGTTTCGGGCGCCGGTGGGCCGCCACGCTGGCGCGGATCTCTCGAATTGGCATCCGCGGGCCGTTACGGACTGGGAGCACTATCGGCCTTGCGAGTGAGCGCCTCTCCCCCGTTCTAGGGAACTCGACTCGAGATCCCCTCTACGAGGGATGAGCCGGCGCCCCGATCGGAACGATGAACCCGCCATCTGAGCCATAGGCGGCGCGGCCACGCCGAGACATCACCGGAGGTTTTCCCCGGCGTGACCAAGCGCACTGCCCGCATCACCGAGAGGCTCTTCCAGCACCAGCTTTCTCTCGACCGTCCTCGGTTTCCCGCAGGAATTTCGCGCGCGACTGCGTGCGCATCGATCCAGAGAAGGGAGGTGAACTAGATGCTCAAGTTCTTCACGTTCGTGCAGGTTGCCGCTGATTCGCTGCGCAGGCGCGAGGAGGGCCAGACGATGGCGGAGTACGGCGTGGTTCTCGCCGTGATCACGCTCGCCGTGATCGGTGCCATCACGCTCCTGTCGGACAACGTCCGCTCTGCGATCGAGAACGTCGCCGGCATTCTGCCTGGCTAGGAACACCGCAGTTTCTCCGGTAGGGGGCCCCTTCGACGCCGAAGGGGCCCACTCCACTTCGACTCGAGAAAGACTTTCCCGTGACCAAGGTAATTCACCGCAAAATCGACTGCCGTTCGGAGCATGGTCAGGCGCTGACCGAATTCGCGCTGGTTTTGCCGGTGCTCGCACTGCTCCTCTTTGCGGTGATCCAGTTCGGGATCGCCTTCAACAACTACGTCACGCTGACCGACGCGACGCGGGCAGGAGCTCGCAAGGCCGCGGTCGGCCGGCAGTCGGCCAACCCGGTCGGCGACTGCCAGACGGCGGTGCGGAACTCCGCGACTGACCTGACGGCGTCCAGCCTGACGGCCACGTGCACGTCGACGTGGCAGATGGGCGCGGACGTCACGGTGACCGCGACCTACCCCTACAAGATCAGCCTGCTCGGGCTCGTCGTGAAGACGGGGCGCCTGTCGAGCACGACCACGGAGCGTGTGGAATGAACCCTCGTAGCGACCGCGGCCAGGCAACCATCCTGATGCTCGTCTTTCTCGTCGTGCTGCTCGGCATGGCGGCGCTGACCCTCGACATCGGGTCGTGGTACCGCGCCGACCGCGCCACGCAGTCGGCGGCCGATGCCGCGGCGCTCGCGGGAGCGCAGTCGCTCCCGACCGACCCGGGCAACGCGAACACCCTCGCCCTCCAGTACCTGACCAAGAACGGCGGCGGGACGCCGACCGTGAACGTCCAGTCCGGAGTCGCCACGAACGACACGATCAAGGTCAACGTCAGCCGGCCCGCCCAGGGCTTCTTCACCAAGCTCTTCGGCGTCAACTCCGTGACCGTGGGCTCCCACGCCAGCGCCCGCGCAAGCCTGATGGACGACGCGAAGTACGTCGCGCCCATCGGGGTCAACATTCTCAACCCGAAGCTCAAAGGCACCCCGACCTGTCCCTGCATGGGCTCCACCCAGCCGACCACGCTGCCGCTGGGCAAGACCGGCGCGCCCGGCAGCTTCGACCTGATCAACATCGACAACAGCCACGGCGGAACCGGCCAGTCGATCCTCGCCGACTGGATCCTGCGCGGCTACCAGGGCTACCTGGCGCTCGGCCAGTACTTCTCGGACGCGGGCGCCAAGTGGAACGCCTCGGAGGTCCAGAGCGCACTCACGTCGCGGATCGGCACGGTGCTGCTCTTCCCCGTCTACGACAAGCTCGTCGGAACCGGCTCGAACGCGCAGTACCACGTGATCGCCTGGGTTGGCTTCCACCTGACGAGCTTCACCGCCAGCGGAAGCTCCGGCTCGATCACCGGCTGGTTCACCAGCGTGACCTGGGACGGCATCCCCTCGACCCGCTCCGACGGCGGCCAGCCCGACCTCGGAGCACGAACCGTCTATCTCGTCGACTGACCCTCTACCACCTGATCGCAGACCCCTCACCAAGGACAAGGAGCAATGGCATATCGAGCTAGAAACATCCTGATCGCGGTCGCCCTCGCCGCTGTGGCCGCGCTGCTCACGAGCTTTTACGTGACCAGCTACAAGCGGCACGTGCAGCGCGGCGAGGACCACGTGACGGTGCTCGTTGCCAAGAGCGACATCTCCGTCGGCTCCAGCGGTGCAGACGTGGCCGGCCAGCTCTCGTCGCAGGACGTCCCACGCAAGAGCGTCGTACCGGGCGCGATCTCGAGCGCCGACCAGCTGGCGGGCCTCGTCGCGACCCAGACGACGCTCCAGGGCGAGCAGGTCACGACCCGCCGCTTCAGCCCGCGGACGAAGGTCGGCGTGCGCGGCACGCTGACCGGCACGCTGCGCGCCGTCTCCCTCGAAGGCGACCAGAACCAGCTGCTCGCCGGAACGCTCAAGGACGGCGACTCCATCGACTTCGTCACCGCCCTGAAGGTCCCCGGCGACCAGGACATCTTCTTCAGCCGCGTCCTCGTGCGCGACGTGAAGGTGCTCCAGGCACCGTCGGCGCCGCCCGCCGGCAGCAAGCTCACCGGCGGCGCGAATTCGAACTACAACGTCCTGCTGGCGCTGACGGACAGTCAGGCCCAGAAGATCCAGTACCTGTTGGCGAACGCCGGCGGGACCGGCCCCGACCGGTGGCACCTCGAGCTCCGCCCGGCCACGCACGACGCCGACAGTCCCGACCACCTCGACAGCTTCCAGAGCGTCGTCACGGGAGGCCTCAGTGCCGCCCAGCGCAAGACGCTCGGCGGGCGTTAGGAGGCGACCATGAGCAACGGCAACGAACTCGCACCCAAGAGCCCGAACCGGATCTACATCACGGGCGACTGCGACGGGCTGCCGGACCTCCGGGAGGCGCTCGGCGCCCATCCCGAGGTCGAGCTCGTCGGGTCGGCGAACCAGGTCATGGAGGCCGCGCCGACGCTGACCGGAGGGCACCTGAACGTCGTCCTGCACGCCACGCGCGCGGCGACGCTGCCCGTCAACGAGCTGGCGGCGATCCGCGAGCACACGCGGGCGCCCCTGATCCTGCTCGCCTCGAACGGCTCCCCGGCCCTGCTGGAGGAGGCGCTCGAGCACGACGTCGCCGACGTCCTGCTGCTCCCGCAGCTGACCGACAACGTCGTCTTCTCGATCCGCAAGGCCGGCCACGTCGGCAAGCGCCTGACCGGCGACCAGCGCCGGCACGGCCGCCTCGTGACCGTCTTCTCCCCGAAGGGCGGCACGGGCAAGACCGTGACCGCGACGAACCTCGGCGCATCGCTGGCCAAGCACTGGGGCAAGCGCGCCCTGCTGCTCGACCTCGACCTGCAGTTCGGGGACGCGGCGATCATGCTCGGGATCGAGCCGGATAAGACGATCTACGACCTCGTCACGGCTCCTGGCGAGCTCGACTCGGAGAAGCTCGCCGGCTACACGACCCGGCACGCGTCGGGCCTCGACATTCTCCCCGCGCCGCTGCGCCCGGAGGACGCCGAGCTCGTCACCGAGGCGAAGCTGGCCCGGCTGCTCGAGGTCGCCCGCGAGTCGTACGACGTGATCGTCGTCGACACCTCGCCGTTCTTCCACGGCCCGATGCTGGC
>Ga0075436_100002381_pt1 | contig 12966 bp, 15 predicted proteins | sample RhiMethybrSRZTD5_FD_75303 | JGI IMG/M metagenome (GOLD analysis project Ga0075436, IMG submission 75303) | Populus rhizosphere microbial communities from Tennessee, USA - Rhizosphere MetaG P. TD hybrid SRZTD5 | ecosystem: Host-associated > Plants > Roots > Rhizosphere > Soil | place: USA...
GTCAAGCCGCAAGGTCCTGCAGGCGATAGCCGAGCGCCTCCAGCACGTGCCGCTCCTCGATCCGGTCCAGGCTCTCGAGGTCGGCGGCCGTGCGCGCGACACGCCAAGCGCGGTGAAACCCGCGCGCCGACAGGCCCTGCTGCTCGGCCCATCTCTCGAGCGCGCGTCGGGGCTCTGCATCGAGCTCGGCCTCTCGCCTGAGCCTCCCGGGCTTGAGCAACGCGTTGAGGCAGCCCTGCCGCGCGATCTGGCGCGAGCGAGCGGCCACCACGCGCTCGCGAACCTGGGCCGAGGCCTCCCCCTGAGGCTCCCCCGCGAGCACCATGGGCGGCACGCGCCTGACCGTGACCTTGATGTCCACGCGGTCAAGCAGCGGCCCGGAGAGCTTGCGCTGGTATGCGTCGACGGCGGCCGGGGTGCACCGGCACGCGCGCCGGCTGTCGCCCGCCCACCCGCAGGGGCACGGATTCGTCGCGGCGACGAGCATGAACCGCGCCGGATACACGACCGAGCCGCCAGACCGCGTGATCGTCACCCGGCCGGACTCGAGCGGCTGCCGCAAGGCCTGCAGCGCCGCGCTTTGAAACTCCGCCATCTCGTCCACGAAGAGCACGCCGTGCGCCGCGCGGCTTATCTCGCCGGGCAGCGCGACGCCGGAGCCGCCGCCGACGAGGCCTGACGTCGAGACTCCATGGTGCGGCGCGCGGAACGGTCGCACCCAGTCGAGAGGGCCTCGAGCCGGAAGCTCCCCCAGCAGGCTGCGGATCTGCGCAACTTCGAGGGCCTCGTCGAGGGTCAGCGGCGGCATGATGCCAGGCAGGCAGCGCGCGAGCATCGTCTTCCCCGCGCCCGGTGGTCCGCTCATCAGCAGGTGGTGACCGCCTGCGGCCGAGATCTCCAACGCGCGCTTGGCCTCCTCCTGCCCGTGGATCTCGATCAGGTCGTGCTCCGCCGCCGCCGCAACCTCAGGCACAGGCGGCGCCTTGAGGCGCGCTGCGATGGACTCGCCGCCGAGCAGGTGCGCGATGACCGTCCCGAGCTCGGCGCACGGAATGACCTCGAGACCGCCGGCGAGCGCCGCCTCGTCCGCGTCGGGCTCGGGGACGAAGATGCGCTCGTATCCGCGGCTCCTCAGCCAGCGCGCCGCCACGAGCACGCCGTCGACGTGGCGCACCGTGCCGTCCAGCGCGAGCTCGCCGAGGACCGCGGTCCGCGGCGGCGGCGCCTTGCCCGCGGTCGCCAGCAGGATGGCGCAGGCGATCGCGAGGTCAAGCGACGCGCCGGTCTTGCGCATCTCGGGGGGAGCGAGATTCACCGTGATGCGGCGGCGCGGAAAGTCCAGGCCGCTGTTGACGATCGCCGCCCGCACGCGGTCCTTGGCCTCCTTGACCGACGTGGTCGCCAGGCCGATCAGGAAGAACTTGACGTCACCGTTGGCTGAGTCGGCCTGCACCTCGATGAGGCGGCCTTCCATGCCGGCGAGCAGGCACGAGTCAACGGTTGCGAGCATCGACCCGAGAGTAAGAGCGACCTCCCGCGAAGTCAGCCCAGCCTGTTAAGGCTCGAGGAAGTCGGCAACCTCGCCGTGAAACTGTTCAGGCTGCTCGACGAAGACCATGTGCCCGGCGTCGCCCACGATCACCTTGTGCGACCCGGCGATCCCAGACGCGATCTCGTCGGCGCACATCGGACCGCAGATGAAGTCATCCGCGCCCGTGATGACCAGCGTCGGGGCGGTGATCGTCGGATGGAGCGGTCGCAGGTCGAACGTGTTGAAGATCTCGCGGTTGAAGAGCAGAAGTGTGTCCCCGTTCGGCGTTTCCGTCCTCAGCGTGTCCAGGTAGCCGGCCTCCATCGCGCCATATCTGGCGAAGTACAGCGGAAGCTCCTTGAAGACGAGCTCGGCCATCTCCGCGTCCGACGTGAACTCGCCGGCCTGCTCCGCCTCCAGCGCCGAGACGGCTTCGGCGTACCACGGCTCGTTCGACCGCTTCTCCATCCCGGCACGCATGGCCGCCTCCTGCTCGGGCGCGAAGCGCGCGAGGGTGGAGGCGAGCACGAGCTTGCGCACGTGCGCGGGGTGCTTGGCCGCGTACGCCTGTGCCACCACCCCGCCGTGCGAATGTCCGAGGAGCGCCAATCGCTCCTCTCCAAGGTGCACACGCAGGGCTTCGACGTCATCGACGTAGTCGTCGATCTGATAAGCGCGCTTGTCCTTGGGGCGATCAGAGTCGGCGGTGCCGCGTGGGTTCAAGAGGATGAGCGTGAAGCGCTCCCACAATCCGGCGAGGTCGGCGAAGTAGAGGGACGAGAAACCCGGCCCGCCGGGATGACAGACGAGCACCGGACCGTTGCCGATCCGCCGGTACCCGACCTTTCGCCCGTCCGCGGTCGCGAACTTCAAAGCAGTCGGGGCTCCGGCCTCCAGCGGCCATCGTCTTCGATGTAGCCGGCGGGCTGGTCGGGATCGTGGCTCAGGACCAGCAACCACCGGTGCTTCTCGGCTTCTTCGAAGAGCCGCGCCTTTTCCGCCATCACCTTCAGCGGGTCGAGGTCGGCGGCCATCGTCCACGCGGTGCGCAGGTGCGGCGTCATGCACACGAGGTCGCCGGTGACTGCGCACGCGAGCTCGCCGGCCCGCAGGATCACGACCTGGCTGCCCGGCGTGTGTCCGCCGACGAGCCGCAGCTCGACGCCCGGCAACACCTCAGCATCACCATCGAGAAACTCGACGCCGTGATGGCCGTCCTCGAGCGGCGTGAAGTCGTCGCGCACGTAGGCCGTGTCGCTGCGCACGTCCGGGTGCAGCGCGAAGTCCCACTCGCGCCGCTGGACGAAATGCTTCGCCTTGGGAAACGTCACCTGCACGCCGCCGTTCTCATCTCGACGCGTGAGACCACCCGCATGGTCCCAGTGCAAATGGGTGCTGATCACCGCGTCGACCTCTTGGGGGCGGGTCCCCAGCCGCGTCAGCGCGTGCAGCAGACTCTCCGGCTCGCGCAGCCGGACCTGCTGGGCCCGCTTCTCGCTGAGCTTGTTGCCGATGCCCGTTTCGATAACCAGCACCCGCCCGTTGAGCTTGGCGACCACACAAACGCAGGCGACGTCGACCAGGTTGTTCCCGTCGGCGGGTCGGTGCTTTTCCCACAAAACCTTCGGGACGACGCCGAACATCAGGCCGCCGTCAGCCTTCCAGTGGCCGGCGATCAGCAGGTGCAGCTCGAGGTCGCCCAGAAACATGGCGCCTAATATGCGGCATGGCGGTTTCCGCGATACGGACCTCCCGCCTGACCAAGGACTACGGGGGCGGCCGCGGAGTTTTCGAGGTCGAGCTCGAGGTTCCCGCGGAGCAGGTCTTCGGCCTCGTCGGTCCCAACGGCGCAGGCAAGAGCACGCTGGTCCGCTGCGTCATGGGGATGATCCGCCCGACCAGCGGCTCCGCCTTCGTTTTCGGGATCGACTGCCTGCGGGACCCTGTCGATGTCGCCAGGAAGGTCGGCTACCTTCCCGACCAGGCGCCGAGGTTTGGCGACATGCGGGGTAAGGAGGTCGTCGCGTATTTTTCAGGCCTCCGCGGAGGCACGGATCCACAACGCGTGCGACGCCTGGTCGATCGCTTCAGCCTCGATCTCAGCACGCGTTTCCGAGAGTGTTCGACCGGCGACCAGCGCAAGCTCTGCATCCTGCTGGCCTTCATGCATGACCCCGAGCTGCTGATCCTCGACGAGCCCTTCGCGCACATCGACGAGCAGGCCGAGCGCGAGCTCCAGTCCCTTATCGAGGAATCCCGGGCCGCCGGCCACTCGGTGTTCCTGACCGATCCGGTGCCGTCGGCGGTCGAAGACATCTGCGAGAGCGTCACGCTGCTCCGAGCCGGCAGGATCGTGCAGGACCTCGGTGGGGATGACCTGGCTGTTCGCGCTTAGGCGCGGCCGTTGGGGCGCCGGCGCCCTCGCGCTCGCCGCCTTTGCGATCAACCTGCTGCAGGCGGAGTTCTACTTGCGCGTCTACCGGCACGTGCTGGGGACGCCGCAGATCGGCGCCGATTTCTTACTTCCTCGGTATGAGCAGCTCGGCACGGTGCAGAGCTACGTGCAGTGGGCGGGATTTGGCGCGCTGGCCCTGCTCGTTTCGGCGTGGGCGGTCGTCTCGGCGACGGGATCAGTCCGTGGGGATGAAGAGCGCGGCCTCGTCACGGCGATGCTCGGTGCCGGCATGGGCCGCGCCGACCTGCTCCTGTGGCGTTTTGTCGCCTTCGCGACCTGGGCGGCGGTGGTCAGCGCCTCGGCCTTGCTGGGTTGTCTGGCCGGCGCCGCACTTGTCCACAGCGCCAATGACATCGGCGCATCGCTCGGAGCCAGCGTGGCCCTCCTGGCGCTCGCCCTGGCCTGCTACTCGTTCGCGATGCTCGTCAGCCAGCTGGCCAAGGCGCGCACCGCAATGTCCATTTCCGCGGCAGTTCTGCTGACCCTGCTTCTTGTGGAGCGTCTGAGCCCTTTGATGGATGGCTTGCGGCGTCTGTCATGGCTGTCTCCATTTCACTATTTCGACTCCGTGCAGCCGCTTGCCTCAGGCGGCTCATTCGATGTCCGCGCCGTCGAGGTTCTGGTGGGAATCGCGCTCGGCTGCGGATTGATTGCGGCGATCGCGTTCGTGTATCGCGATGTGCGAGAAGCGCTCTGGAAGGCTCCTTTCGCCTTCGGCACGCGCGCGGAGCTGCTCGGCTGGATGGCGGGCATGATCCTCGTTGCGTCGCTGCTGCTCGAGGCAACCCGGCGGATCGTGGGCCCGAGTCCTCGGCTGCCTTCGCTGATCACCGGCGTCTATCAGTTCCAGTTCGATTCGACCGTGCTGGAGGATCTCTGGTTGATCCTCGCCCAGCTGCTCGTCGCCGTGTTCGCGATCACCCAGGTCGCACGGTGGGCCGAGGACGAGGCTGGTGGGCGGCTCGAGCTCGCGCTCGCAAGCGGGGCCTCACGCACAAGGCTCGCTCTGAGTCGGGCCTTCGTGCTCGCGCTGTCGACGTTTGCGATTGTCGCGCCGGCCGGCGCCGCGATCGTCCTCGAAGCGCACTCGGAGGGCGTCGTGGTGAATCCGGTAGCGGTGGTGGCCTCAACACTCTTGCTGCTGCCCCTCGCCACGTCAGTCGGCGCCGCCGGCGCGATCCTGACCGCGTGGGTGCCTCGGGCAGGCGTCGCGCTGCTGGCCGCGTTGGTGGTTACGGCCTACTTCCTGATCGACGCGATCGCCGTGCTCGGCTGGCCAGCGTGGACGCAGGACCTGTCCCCCTTCCATCTATATGGGCAGCCGCTCACCAGCGGGGTCGACCCGACCCGCGTGGCGATCATGCTGGCCTTCACAGTGGTCGGCTTCGCGGTCTCCGCGTTTCTTGTGAAGAAGCGTGACCTGATCACGTAGGGTGTTTCTGCCTACAAAAAGTAGCCGGGGCAAGGCCGCCAGGAGGTAAACTGCCGCGCATGCCGCGATCGATGTGGAAAGGCGTCGTCTCGTTCGGAATGGTCTCTATACCGATTCGTCTGTACAACGCGACGGAGTCCAGCGCGAAGGTGTCCTTCCGGCAGCTCTGCCCCGAGCACAGGTCGCCGATCAGCTACAAGCGCTGGTGCTCTGAGGGCGACCATGAGGTGACGTTCGGCGAGATCCTCAAGGGCTACGAGGTCGGCAAGGACCGCTACGTGATCATCGACGACAAGGACCTCGACAATCTGCCGCTCGCCACCGCCCACTCGGTGGACATCCAGGAGTTCGTGCCCGCCGACGAGATCGAGCCCGGCCTCTACTTCAAGAATGCGTACTACGTCGAGCCGGAGGAGCTGGGCAAGAAGCCCTACCACCTGCTGCGCAAGGCACTGGAGGCCACGGGCCGGATGGCCATCGCAAAGATCGCCCTGCGCGACCGTGAGCACCTGTGCGCGCTTCACGCCAATGGCGAGGGCATCCTGATGAACACGCTCAACTGGCCGGACGAGATCCGCACCACCGAAGGCCTGAAGGGGCTCGACGGCGAGGTGAAGATCAACCCACGTGAGCTCGAGATGGCGAAGGCGCTCATCGAAAGCCTGGCCGAGAACTTCGACCCCGCTCGCTATCACGACGAGTACCGCGAAGCGGTGATGAAGGTCGTGCAGGCGAAGATCGAGGGCGAGGTCATCGAGGCTCCCGCCGCGCCGCAGCCGGCCAAGGTCATGGACCTCATGGAAGCTCTGCGGGCGTCGGTGGAGGCAGCGAAGAAGAGCCGCTCGGCGAAGGGCAAGGAAGAGCGACCGGCGGAGCAGCGCAGGACTCGGAAGAAGGCTTCGTAGGCCCTCACCCTGACCCTGTCCCGCACGCGGGAGAGGGATACCCGGGCTAACCTCTGGGGTCGTGGAGCACGCTCCTGACCAGCTGCAGATCGACCTCGAGAGCTTTCCGGACGAGGTGCGGCCGATGCAGGCCGCCTCTGCCGAAGCGCCCTTCAGCTCGCCCGAATACATCTTCGAGGTCAAGTGGGACGGCCTCCGCTGCCTTTTGTTTCGCGACACGCACAAGCACGTCCACCTGCACGACCGCGCCTTCAACGACATCACCGAGCTCGTACCCGAGGTGACCGCCGCCGCGTCGCGCGTGCCGGCCGGCAGCGTCATCGACGGCGAGCTCGTCGCCACCGACCAGGACGGGCGGCCCGACTACCACCGCCTGCTCCAGCGCCTGGCCGGAGGCGCCGCCCTGCGCGCCGAGATTCCGGTCGCCTACCTTGCGTTCGACGCGCTCTACCTCGAGGAGAAGCCGCTTCTGCGCCAGCCGGTCGTGCGACGTCGTGCCCGGCTCCAGAAGACTGTCGAGCCGGGCGGGCACATCTTCGTGCCCGACCACATCGACGAGGACGGCGTCGAGCTCTTCGAAGCCTGCCTCGAGCGCGGCCTGGAGGGCGTGGTCGCGAAGCACAAGCAGAGCGGCTACGTGCCGGGACAGCGCAGCCCCTTCTGGCTGAAGGTGAAGGCCGTCAAGTCCGACGACTTCGTGGTCATCGGCTGGACCGGAACGAAGCCGTACGACGCGCTCGTCGTGGGTTATCACGAAGACGGACGGCTGCTGCCGTGCGGCACTGTCGGCGGCGGCTGGGACGACGACAGTGGGAAGGTCATCAAGGACCGGCTCGGCGAGCTCGCCAGCGAGGTGTCGTTCCTCGACCCGCCGCCGGTGATGATGCGGCCGGTCAACTGGTGCAGGCCTGAGCTGGTCGTGAGCATCCGCTATTCGGAGTGGTCGCCCGACGGCACGCTGCGCTTTCCGATCTTCAACGCGCTGCGGCCGGAGGTGCATCCGTCGGAGGCGGTGCGGCACCGGCCGCGCGTGGTGTCCACCGGACACGTGCGTCCGGATTCCGCGGCCTACGGCCTGACGCGGTTTCCGTTCTGATGTCCAAGACCAGCACGGACACCGGCGTCGACGTCGTCACAGGGGCGTTCAGCTACACGGGCCGCTTCATCGCGCGACGATTGCTCGCCGACGGCCGCCGGGTGCGGACGCTCACAAATCACTCGCGCCGTCCCGACACGGAAGACCTGCTGGAGAAGCTCGAGGTCGATCCGCTGAATTTCGACGACCGAGCGCGACTGCGCGTCTCGTTGCGCGGCGCCACGACGCTCTACAACACGTACTGGGTGCGCTTCCCGCACGGACGCCTGGACTTCGACAAGGCCGTCGCCAACACGCGAACCCTGTTGCGAGCGGCCGCGGAGGCGGGTGTGAGGCGAGTCGTGCACATCAGCGTGAGCAATCCGTCCCTCGACTCGCCCCTCGCCTATTACGCGGGGAAGGCGCGGACCGAGGAGGCGGTCAAGGAGTCGGGCCTGTCGTGGGGGATCGTCCGCCCGACGCTGGTGTTCGCGAACGGCGACATCCTGATCAACAACATCGCGTGGATGCTGCGCCGGATGCCGGTGTTCGGCATTCCGGGCGACGGCCAGTACCGCGTGCAGCCGGTATCCGCGGAGGACGTCGCCGACATCGCGGTGTGGGCCGGCGCGCAGCCGGAAAACGTAACCGTCGACGCGGCGGGCCCGGAGATCATGACCTTTGCGGAGCTCGTCGACCAGGTCTCGATCGCAGTCAACCGAAAGCCCCGGCTGATGCTCATGGCGCCGGGAACGTTCATCCTTTCGGGCCGGCTCATCGGCCTCTTCATGCGTGACGTGGTGCTCACGCGCCAGGAGGTCGAGGGCCTGATGGATGAGCTGCTGGTCTCGCACGAAACGCCGCGCGGCAGTCAGCGCCTCGACGACTGGCTGCTAGCCAACGCGAACGTGCTCGGCGTCCGCTACGCCTCGGAGCTCAGCCGCCACTTTCGCAATTAACAGACGAGCGTTGCCAGAGTTGGACGGGCTTCGCCCGGCCAAGTCTCCGCCCGGCTGGCGACTCCGACATTGCCAGGCTCCGCAACCTAATTACAACTGGAGGGAGAGCAGCGCGGCGCAGCCGCGCGATGAGAGGGAGCCCGACGGGGTCCCTCTCATATCTAGAAGGGGTCCTCGAGCAGCTCGGCGTCGAAGCCGCCTTTGGGGTCGACGGTGAGGCCCACGATGGCGAATCGGATCGGTCCGCGCCAGCCGGCGAGGGCGCGGTACTCGGCCGCCGCCGACATCAGCGCGCGGCGCTTGCGGGCATCGACGGCATCGGCCGGCGCCCCGAACAGCGCCGACGACCTCGTCTTGACCTCGACGAGGACGAGCTCTCCGCCCTTCCGGCAAACCAGGTCGAGCTCCCCGCGGCGCGCGGCAAAGCCGGTGCCGACGACGTCGTAGCCCTTCGACCTCAGCAGCTCGGCGGCGGCGCGCTCGCCGGCCCGGCCTAGCTCAGCGCTTCGACTTCGACTTCGACTTCGGTTTCGGAAAATTCTCGGAACGGCGCCCACGTCGTGCGGTGAATCGGGCTCGGACCGAGCCGCCGGATGGCTTCGCGGTGCGCGCGCGTCGCGTAGCCCTTGTGGCCGGAGAAACCGTAGCCCGGATACATGCGGTCGTACTCGATCATCGCCCGGTCGCGCGCGACCTTCGCCACGATGCTGGCGGCCATGATCGATGCGCAGGTGCGGTCGCCGCGCACGACGGCCATCTGCGGCAGCGGCGCCTCCGGCACGTCCCACGCGTCGACCAGGAGGTACTCCGCCTGCACGCGCAGCCCTGCGACCGCGCCGGCGGTGGCAAGGTGGCGCGCTCGGGTCAGGCCAAGCCGATCGACCTGCGCGTGGTCCACCGCGCAGACCGCCACCGCGACCGCCTTCTTGCGGATGAGGCCGTCGAGCCGCTCGCGCTCGTCGAACGTGAGCAGCTTCGAGTCGTCGAGGCCCGGGATGCGCACGCCGATCGGCAGCACGGCGGCGCCCCCGACGACCGGTCCGGCCAGAGGCCCCATCCCCACCTCGTCGACGCCCGCCACGACCTGGTAGCCCATCGCAAGAGCCATGCGCTCGTAGCGCCACAGCATCGGCCTCATCTCGACTGGAGACTACGCGGGACCGGACCCGGCCTCAAGCGCGCCTTAACAGAGGCCCTCACCCTGACCTGGGAGCTACTCCTCGGCGGCTTCGCCGTTCTCCTCGGGTTCCGCTTCGGCGGCGTTCGCGGGCACAGCGGCCCGGCGCTCGCGGATGCGGGCGCCCTTGCCGATCTTCCCGCGCAGGTAGTAGAGGCGGCCCTGCCGCACGTCGCCGTGCCGCAGCACGTCGATCTTGTCGATGCGCGGTGAGTGCACGAGGAAGGTGCGCTCGACGCCCACGCCGTGCGTGACGCGGCGAACGGTGAAGTTCTGCCGGAGCCCGCCGCCCGTGACGCGGATCACGGTGCCCTCGAACACCTGGATGCGCTCGCGGGTACCTTCGACGACCTTCGCGTGCACCTTGACGGTGTCTCCGGCCCGGAGCGCCGGCACCTTCGATTTCTGCTGCTCTTTCTCGAGCTGCTGGATGACGTTCATTTCGAGACTCTCCTCAGTTAATGACCTTTATAACAATCAGCGCCGCACGGCCGCGGCGTGCTGGCGCTGCTCTGCCTGCTGCTTGCGCCAGCGATGGATGCGCGCGTGGTCGCCCGAGAGCAGGACCTCGGGAACGCGCATGCCGCGAAACTCGGCGGGACGCGTGAACTGCGGACAGCCCGCGAGCTCGCCGCCGAACGTGTCGTTCTCGAGCGACTCGGGATCGCCCACGACGCCAGGCACCAGGCGCCCGACGGCGTCGATCAGCACCATGGCGGGGATCTCGCCACCACTGAGCACGTAGTCGCCGATCGAGATCTCGCGCGCCGACAGCCCGGCGCGGACGCGGTCGTCGATGCCCTCGTACCGGCCGCAGACGATGATCAGGCCGGGTTCCCGGGCAAGCTCTGCCGCAACCCGCTGATCCAGCCGCTCACCCCAGGGCTCCAGGAGGATAACGGGGCCTGGATTGCTGAGCATCACGCTCTCCACGGCCTCGAAGACCGGCTCCGGCTTGATGACCATGCCCGGCCCGCCGCCGAACGGCATGTCATCGACCTGCCGGTGGCGGTCATGCGTGAAGTCGCGCAGGTCGTGGGTGTGCAGCTCGACCGCACCCCGCTCGATGGCGCGCCCGACCACGCCGTGCTCGAACACCGGGCCGAACATGCCCGGGAAGATCGTGATGACGTCTATCCGAACGCCCACTCAGGCGTCCTCGACGTCGATAAGCCAGTCGGCGACGGTCACGACCCGGCCAGACAGGTCGACCTCGAGCACGGCGTCTCGAGTGGCCGGGATAAGAAACTCCAGTGCATCGAGCCGTGATACCCACACGTCGTTCGCCGGGCGCTCCAGCACCTCGTGAATCGCGCCAAGAGGCCGTCCCGAAGCCGTGTGCACTTCGAGCCCGATCAGCTGGTGGTGGTAGAACCGCCCGTCGTCCAGGGGCTTCGCGGCGGAATCGTCCACCTCGAGATACCTCCCGCGGACCAGCTCGGCCATCGTCCGGTTGTCAATGCCGTTCAGCTTCACGACCAGGCCACCGCCGGCGCTCTGGCTCCATTCGACGACGTGCTCGTCCCCCTCGAGGATCAGACGCGACCCTCGATCGAAACGATCGTCAAAGTCTGTCAAGGGCAGAACCTTGACAGCTCCCTGGACGCCGTATGCCGTCAGCACCTGGCCAACCCTCATCGCGGCGGGTTCGCGAGATCCACGAACACACGCTTGTGGTCCTTGAGCGATGCCACGCGCACCAGCGTGCGGATGGCTTCGATGTTGCGGCCGGCCTTGCCGATGAAGCGACCGACGTCCGAATCGGCGAGCTTCACCTTGATCGCCACGGTGCCGCCTCCACGCTCGAATGACTCGACTTGCACGTCCTCCGGCTTTTCGGCCAATGACTTGGCGACGTACTCGACGAGCGCCTTGTAGTCGATGCCGGGGCCCGAAGGCGCGTCGCGCCGGTAGCCGCGGCTGAATCCACCAGGGCGGCCGCCGCCGCCACCATTACGCCGGGGCGGTCGACTTGCGCGTCTCGGATAGTCGCTCAAGGATTCCCTCCCGCTTCAAAAGGCTGCGCGCCGCCTCGCTCGGCTGGGCGCCGCGCTGGAGCCACCGGATCACCTTTTCCGCGTCGATCTTCACCTGGGCCGGTTCGGTCATGGGGTCGTAGTACCCGAGGTGCTCGATGAAGCGGCCGTCGCGCGGCGAGCGCGCCTCGGCCACCACGAGCCTGTAGAACGGATGCTGCTTGGCGCCCATCCGCCTGAGCCTGATCTTTACCAATTGCCGCCTCCTTGCAACAGCCGGGAGATCCCGGCGAAACCGCCCTGCCGTCCGGATGCCTTACCGATCTGTTTTGCGAGCTTCTGCATCGCGTCGCGTGCCTTGAGCACGCGATTCACGTCGGCGGGCTCGGTGCCGCTGCCGCGCGCGATGCGCCGCCTGCGCGCCCCGTCGATCAGCTCGGGATGGGCGCGTTCCCGGGCCGTCATCGACTGGATGATCGCCTCCATCTTCTTGACCTCGCGTTCGGTCTGGGCGCCGTCCAGCTGGGAGCGAAGCGCGCCCCCGCCGGGCAGCATGTCCAGCACGCCCTCGAGCGAGCCCATCGACCGCAGCTGCCGGATCTGGGTCAGGAAGTCGTCGAAGCTGACCTGGCCCGCCCGCATCCGCTTCTCGATCTCCACCGCCGCCTGCTTGTCGACGACCTGCTCGGCCCGCTCGATCAGGGTCAACATGTCGCCCATCCCGAGGATGCGGGACGCCGTGCGCTCGGCCTGGAAGATCTCGAGGTCCTGTGGCCTTTCGCCCACCCCCGCGAACCGGATCCTCTGGCCCGTGGCCACCCGGAGCGACAGGGCCGCGCCACCGCGGGCGTCGCCGTCGAGCTTGGTCAGGATCACGCCGTCGAGCCCCACCGTCTCGCCGAAGGCCTCGCCGAGCTTCACCGCGTCCTGGCCGGTCATCGAGTCAGCGACCAGGAAGGTCTCGGTGATCGGAAGCTCGGCCTTGAGCCGCTTCAGCTCGTCCATCAGCTCGGCGTCCACGTGCTGGCGTCCCGCGGTGTCGAGGATGACCACGTCCTGGCCGAGTCTCGACGCCTCCTGAAGGGCCCGCGCGGCGATGCCGGCGACGTCGCCCTCCCCGGAGTGAAAGGCGACACTTTCACGCTCCGCCATGATCCGCAGCTGCTCCACCGCGGCCGGCCGTCGCAGGTCGAGGGCCACGACCATGGGCCGGTGCTTCTCCCGGCGCGCCAGGAGGGCGAGCTTCACCGCGGTGGTGGTCTTGCCCGAACCCTGGAGCCCGACCAGCATCAGGACCGTCGGCGGCGCCGCCGCGTAGCGCAGCCCGACGGAATTCCCGCCGAGCAGCTCGATGAGCTCGGAGTGGACTGCCTTCACCACGGTCTGCGGAGCTGTCAGACCGGCCGAAACCTCGGTCCCGACCAGGCGCGCACGCACGCGTTCGACGAACTCCTTG
>Ga0075436_100002382_pt1 | contig 12963 bp, 9 predicted proteins | sample RhiMethybrSRZTD5_FD_75303 | JGI IMG/M metagenome (GOLD analysis project Ga0075436, IMG submission 75303) | Populus rhizosphere microbial communities from Tennessee, USA - Rhizosphere MetaG P. TD hybrid SRZTD5 | ecosystem: Host-associated > Plants > Roots > Rhizosphere > Soil | place: USA...
GGATTTTCGTGGCTCAGAATGTGCGTTACGCGCTCGACCGGGGCGGTCCTCGGAACCTGCGGCAGCGGACTGCTCATCACTTCGCGGACGACGAGCTTCCGCAAGTCCTTGCCTTGCAGCGCCAAATTCAGAATCTGGTCTTCGTAAATCGTGCCGATGGGGGTGTTCTCCTCAAAAACGGGAATCTGCGAGATGTCCTGATCCTGCATGCTCTTCAGAGCGTGAAACACGGTCTGATACGGCCGCGCAATAATCAATTCGCGAACTTTGCCTACGGCGTGTTTGGCCTTCACCACTTCGGCCGCGGTGATTTGCATCGCTGCATCCACGTAACCGCGCTCGCGCATCCACCCGTCGTTGTAGACCTTGCTGAGATAGCGCATGCCGGTGTCCGGCAGCAGCGCAACGACGAAATCATTGGAGCCGAGATCTTTCGCCAATCGCAATGCGCCGGAAAGGCATCCGCCTCCCGAGCCGCCTGTGAATAACCCTTCCAGTTTCGCAAGCCGCCGCGCCACGACGAAGCACTCTTCGTCATTCACCTGAATGATGTCGTCGAGAATCTTCAAATCCATCGTCGTTGGGAAAAAATCTTCGCCGATGCCCTCCACCACATAAGTCTTTGCCTTGATCGTCGTTCCGGTCTTCACAAAGTCGTAGTACAGCGAACCATACGGATCGACGCCGACAATCTTAATCGCCGGATTTTTTTCCTTCAGATATTTTCCCGCTCCGCTTATCGTGCCGCCAGTTCCCAAGCCACAAACGAAGTGCGTGATCTTGCCTTCGCTGTCCTCCCAAATCTCGGGACCTGTCGTCCGATAGTGCGCTTCGGGATTCATCGGGTTGTCGTATTGATTCGGGTAATACGAATTGGGAATTTCACGCGCGAGTTTCTTGGCCACGGAATAATAGCTGCGCGGATCTTCCGGCTCGACGGCTGTGGGGCACACAATCACTTCCGCGCCCAGCGCTTTCAGCAAATCCACTTTTTCCTTCGACTGCTTGTCCGTGGTGGTGAACACGCATTTGTAGCCGCGCACGGCCGCCACCAGCGCCAGCCCCATGCCGGTATTTCCGGAAGTGCCTTCGATAATCGTGCCGCCGGGCTTCAGCAGGCCGCGTTTCTCCGCATCGTCAATCATGGTGAGGCCAATACGATCCTTCACCGAGCCGCCGGGGTTGGTGAATTCCGCCTTCACGTAGATCTGGGGCTTCAGGTCTTTGTTGATGCGGTTCAGGCGCACCAGTGGTGTGTGCCCGACGGCTTCCAGAATGTTGTTGCACTTCATTCCTTGTCTCGGTTTCCCCGTTTGTCTTGAGTTCTCCGCGAAAGTGCATTCAGTTTAGCATCATAGCCAAATCCGCGGATACTTGCCGCAGCCAGTGTCGAAACAGCCGCGATTGCATTATGCTTTCTGGCACGTCAAAAAGAGGATTGGAGCGGGAAGGAACCGAACCCGAGGAGAATCGCAAAATGGACCGGCAGAATATTTCGAGCGGAGCACCGTGGGAGCCGATTGTGGGTTACTCACGCGCGGTGCGCATCGGCAATACCATCACGGTTTCCGGCACGACCGCGACGGGCCCGGACGGCAAAATTGTCGGCGTGGGCGACGCGCGCGCGCAAACGATACAAACCATCCGCAACATCGAAGCCGCGCTCGCCAAAGCTGGCGCGACCTTGAAAGACGTGGTCCGCACGCGCATCTACGTGACCAACATTTCCGAATGGGAGAAGGTCGGACGCGCGCACGGAGAGTTTTTCGGGGAAATCCGTCCCGCAACAAGCATGGTTGAAGTGAGCAAGCTGATTTCGCCCGAAATGCTGGTGGAGATCGAAGCCGACGCGGTAGTTTCTTAAAAAAGGTTGAAAACAAAAGACTCTTGGCTGAACCTAAGGACTGAATTTGCCGACCAACGAAAAAAACGCTTCTCCCGCCTTGTACGATTCGTTCATCGCAGACTACTACGATGAATCGCCCATCGTTCGGCAGCGCACGCAGGACGTGACGTTCTATCGCGACGCCGCGCGCGAATTCGGCGACCCGGTGCTCGAACTGGGCTGCGGCACCGGCCGCATCACCATGGCGCTGGCGCAAATGGGCAAGCGCGTCACCGGCCTCGACCTCTCCGAGCGCATGCTCGAACGCGCCGCCAAGAAGCGCGCCGCTCTCAATAAGGAAGAACGCGAGCGCGTCCATCTCGTGCAGGCCGACATGACCCGGTTCGACCTGGGCGAAAAATTTCAGCTCATCATCATCCCGTTTCGGCCGTTTCAGCACCTGCTGGAAGTGCGCGACCAGGTCGCCTGCATCGAGCGATGCAGCAATCACCTGCGGTCCGGCGGGCGCCTGATCCTGGACGTGTTCCAGACCGACGCGGAGCGCATGCATGATCCGGTGCATATGCGCGAATCTCCGCTGATCGAATACAAAACGGGCGACGGCCGGCAGGTGCGCATCAGCGAACGCGTTGCCGCGTTTCATCGGGCGGAACAGCGTAACGACGTGGAAATGGTTTACACCATCGAGCATCCGGGCGGAAAGAAGGAGCGCCTGGTGTTTGCCTGGCCGCTGCGCTATTTCTTCCGCTACGAAGTCGAGCACCTATTGGCGCGTTGCGGCTTCCGCGTCTCCGCCGAGTACGGCGATTTCGACCGCACGCCCATCCGCGACAATTCGCCCGAAATGATCTTTGTCGCCGAACCCGGCTGGTAGAAGCTGCTTTGTGTCGCGATTTCCGGCTTCGAAGCAAGGTTCAACAAAGACAAGGGGCCTCAAGCCGCATAGGGACGGAGCTATTGAGAAAAAAGAATTGCCAGCACACGCGCCGGCCTTTGTGGGCTACACAGCGTACGATGGCCGGCAAGTGCGGCGCGTCAGCGAACTTGTGACGCCTTTACATCGCGCTATCGCCGGCTTTGGTCTGCGCACACAACCCGGGCAACCGAAAAAGCCTAGAAGTTCAGCTTCATCGCGAGTTGCACAACGCGCGGCGAAACAATTGTGGAGTTGATGACGCCAAAATCAGGCAAGACGAATGTCGTCGCCGGATCGCCAAACTGCGGGTGATTGAAGAGATTGAAAAACTCCGCGCGAAACTCCACGTTTCGCGTTTCGGATGCCCCCCATGCAGTTCGCTTGCGCAATGAGAAATCGAAGTTGACCTGGCCAGGTCCCGAAACAATACCGGGCCCGGCGTTTCCGAAGGCCGTCGCTCCGTCCGCTGAAATCACGGGCGGGCTGGTGAGACACGAGGCGTTGAAATAGTTGCTGAGCTTGCTTTCGGTGGAACCGTGGTGACCAGTTGGCCCGCTTTACAGTTTGCTGCCAATTGGGCTGGAATGGAGTTCAATCCAGCGCCAGTAATTCCAAAGGCATTTGTAGGATCTACTGTCGTAAGCGTCAGCCGGCGTCCTGATTGAACGGTCGTAACCCCAGACACACCCCAACCTGAGAGAACTCGGCCGCGCAGCGAAGACCTGTTTCCAGGGCCGGGAAAATCGTAAAGATAGCTGACAACAAATCGATTTGGACGGATAAAACCATCAGGACCGTATCGGGCCTGAGGGTTATTTTGATCTCCGATCAGGTTTGCGCCCTGACCTATTCCCGTGCTTGAACCGCTGGCGTCCGTCAAGGATCTTGCCCAAGTGTAGGAAGCGAGGACCTGCAGCCCCCGACTGAATCTCTTATTGAGGCTGACGTCAAGCGCGTTGTACCAAGAACTTCCCTCCGTCTGAAGCTCAATTGCCCCATTGGAAAATCCCTGGAACGGCGTACGAAGCCCCAAATTCGCCAGAGTGTTATCGGATTGGCCGCGAATCGGAGTAACAGTAGCGTCTAGCGCCTGATTGAAAGCGCGCTCTTCCGCAAGCTTCGTGCCTCTCGCCCCGTGGTAGCCGATTTCCAGCGACAAATCACGAGCCAATTGTGTCTGTAAACCGGTGCTGTATTCCTGCACGACAGAGGGACGGTAGTTTGGCGAGAACACCTGCGGCGCGAGCGCGGTCGACGGCGAATATGCCAGCGACGTGAAATCTGGAAATGTCGGCACAGGGTCAAAGGGATTGGCTGCAGTCCTGCCGACTGCAGGAATCACGACCCGAAAGCTAGAAAATGGAGGAACTGCGATCAGTTGCAAAAACAACTGCCCTGTCGAGCGGGTGAAATACATGCCGTAGCCGCCACGAAGAACGAAGCGATTTGTCCAGGGCAGCTTGTACACGTATCCAACCCGTGGAGCGAACAGGTTCTGACCGTCTCCGTTAATAGCAGCGCTGTTCGGACCTCGGACCGCGCCGGACGGGAGAGTACCTTGAAAGTTCGAAGCAACGACTACCCCCTGGAGCGTGCCTGCCGCAGGCGGATTCGGGTTGAGAAGAAGAGGATCAATATTCGATGATCGACCGAGAGCGTCGCCGATGACGCCTTGCCGCTCATAACGCCCGCCAAGCGAAATGCTTAGACTTGACGTTAGTCGAATGTTGTCCATCGCGTAGAAAGAACCATTCTTCGCCCGCCAAGCCCGGTCGACCAAGCCCTGCAGATCGGCCGAGAGAAACGGGTGTCCGGTCAAGAAATCGGGCATGTTCGCGTAAACGAGCAGGCCCGGAAAGGTGAAGCGCTCGAAGTTGATCTGCTGCCACGAAAGACCTCCGCCGAAGCGGAACGAATGCATGCCGTGAACGTAGGAAAGCGTATCTTCAAAACTATAATTGTTTTGAAAGGCGTTGAATCCCTGCCCATTCCCGCCAATTGCGAATCCTCCCAGAACCGCAATGGAAGGGGCAACATTGTCGTTCGGTGGCGCATTGGTTCCAAGAGCTCCGAGAGTCAATGGAGAAGAAGTTCCTCCAGCGACAGACACCACCGGTTGAGATGGAACGCTTTCGCGAACCGAACGAGCATAGCCAACCACAATTTGGTTCACGAGGTTTGATGTAAACACATAGGAGTTTGCAAGACTGAAGTCGCGGAACTGGTTGTCGGTCACCAGGGGAAAGCCAGGGACGTTGCCGCCTCCGGTGCCCGCATTGGTTGTAAAATTGTTGGATTGATTGTTGTTTGCCCAAAAGAAACGGCCAGACCACTTGCTCTTTTCCGACTGGTTGAAATCAAGGTTCGTCACAAACTGGTTTTCCGAGAATGGACAGGCTGTGCTCACGACGGAACTTCCGTCTGCGTTCTGGGGTGCCGGAATCAAGAAACCACCGCCGGCTAGCTTGGTGTTTAGTAGCGAACCGCCTGAGTACTTATGTTCGAACCGTCACTGGCGACCGGCGGACCTAGCGCTCCGGGCTGATTGGCAAATGCGGCTCCGAGCGCAGTTGCGGTGCGGCTCGAAGAACTGTCGTCGATTTCGGTGGGAGTAAAGAAGTCTCCGAGGCAGCTCGCATCCAAACCATTGCGCTGCCGTGTCCCCTGGTAGGAGCCGAAAAAGAACAGCTTCTCCTTGATAAGCGGGCCACCCAGCGTGAAACCGAATTGGTTCTGCTTGAGGACGCCGCGAGGTTTGCCCGCTCGATTCAGGAAGAAGTTGTTCGCGTTCAGATCGTCGTTCCGAAAGAATTCAAAGACGGTTCCATGAAACTGGTTGCTCCCGCCCTTGGTCACGACGTCCACATTGGCGCCCGCGTTGCGGCCAAAAGAGGCATCGTACTGCCCCGTTTGCACCTTGAACTCTTGAATCGCGTCCGGGTTGGGGATCGGGATCTGAACTATGCCAAAAAACAGATCATTTACGCCAAGGCCGTTCATTTGAAAATTGTTGTCGGCAATCACGCCTCCGTGGGCGGAAAAATTGGCCGTACCCGACCCAAGGGCGGAGGCGTCATTTACGTCAGCGGATATGCCTGGAGAAAGGGCCATGATCTGTGTGTAATTCCGCGTAACCAGTGGCAAGCCCTCAACGGACTTTTCGTCGGTTACGTAGCCCAATGCAGCTCCTTCTGTTTGCAAAATCTCGGCGTCGGCGCTGATCACAACACGCTCAGACACCTCGCCAACTTGAATGGCAACATCAGCCGTTCGAGTTTCGGTCACTACGACCCGAATTCCTGTCCGAACTATGGTCTTGAATCCACTCTTGGAGACTTCGATCTGATAGACACCGGGGGCCACTAGAGGCGCCAAGTAGGTTCCGTTTTGCGAGGAAGCGACCTCGTGTACCTCTCCTGTGGAAGAGTTAGTTAGGCGGACAATCGCCCCCCCAACTCCAGCGCCGCTTTGATCGGTGATTGTTCCTGCTACTGCACCCGTGGAGGCAGTCTGCGCAAGCAACGCGGGCGTCAACGCAGCAACTACCCAGAGCAAGAAGCACAAAATGTAAACAACGCGCGTTTGTCGAAGCGCAAGAAAACGCAAAGAGTCGCGAACGTATGAAGATATGGGACGGCGCATGCAATCCTCCCGCCTCGAGTTGAAAAACTACCAGAGCCTGAAAACACACTACTTGTCGCGCTCCAAAGATACGCCAGAGCGCTTACGCAACAGATGATGCAACGAACGTACATTCCCCGATGCGCGTAACTGTAGGGGTGCGGAGGGATTCTGTCAAGCCATTTTGGCAGCAGGAAGCAGCGGATCCTAAATTGCAACAAATGTTTCGCTCAAGAAATCGTCTAAAGGAAGGAACTCCCGCGCAATCGACTGTCGCGAGAAGAGATGGGCGGCTGTCTCACCAGATCCAGCTTCTAGCAATTGAGAAACCGCCCTTTGAAATGCACCGCGAATGGACAGGACAAAAGTTCGATTTTAGAGAGAATTTAGATTTACCACTTGGCGCGAACGCGGTACTTCAGCACCGAGGTGCCGTCCTTGGCCACGGGGACGTTGAACTGTGCCGCGAAGGCCGCCGTCTTCGTGGACTTATAGGTGGAAGAGAGCATTTCCCAGTCGCCGCCGATGGGCTCGTTGACCTGGACGACGATGGGAATGTCTTTGTGATTCCGCAGGGTGACTTCGTACTCGAATTCCCACGTGTGCGTATCCACGTGCTTGAAGTCAGTCTGCTTGTGCTCGGCGACGACGTCGAACGCGTTGCCGATGTGGATGCTCACCTGTTCGTCGTTGGGCGTGTGGTCGATGCGGTCCTCGCCAGCGAAAAGGATGCCGCCTTTTGAGTCCTTCTGGTAGACGCGCACGTTTCCGGCTGGCAGAGGAATGCCGAGGCCGTTTTTCTCTTCGTTTTTGAATTTGTAGTAGACGAGGACGGGATCTTTCAGCGGCGCGCCGGGCGCTTGCTGATTGCGGTAGTAATAGTATTGGCCGTTGACGACGAAAACCTTTTCAACGGGAACGCCGGAGCCTTGAAGCAGGCTAATCTGCTTGGTCTCTTTGTCTTCGACAGAGGTTTTGCGTCCGAGCGTGTAGAGATGGTATTCGCTGAAAGCCTCCTGCTGAAACTGTAGAGCAGACGCCCTCGTTGCGATCTCCGCCTTCGCCATGGCAGGCATTGGAGCTGGCGGCTGAACGCGATTCAGCTCGCCGGCCACGAGCTGGAGATGAGCATTGTGAAATGCAGTGCCGCTGTTGTTGGCCACGGTGACCCAACCGTCGAGGTCGGCGTTCTTATCGTCGCGCGCGACGGTGAGCACATAGTCCGCGTTCCAGGAAAGATTGTTTGCCAGATACGAGGCTTCAATCTGCTGCTTGCGCGGGCCGGTATTTTCGAGCGACATGAGCAGCGTGGGGCGGTCATAAAGATTCGCGGGAACTTCGGGGAAGCGGTAGCTCTCCGCAAACATGCCGGTGACAATGTCATTGCCGATTTTCCAGACCGGGCCGTTATTGTCGGAAAGGAGCGTGGCTTTGATTTCTTCGTGCTTGGTCGTGCCGCTGTCTTGATAGGAGCGGACCAGCGTGACTTCCTTTCCGACGTATTTGTGGAGGAGTTTCGCGGGCTCGAGGAGGTCGTATTCGTAGTTCTGCTCGATGGCGCCAAGTTTGTCGGGATCCGTGAGCGAGCGAAAATGCACCGTGGCGGGATTGACGGTGGCGGCGATGTCCATGAACTTCAGACGAAACGTGCCGCTGGGAAGTGTGAGGTTACGGACGTCGCGGACCAGCGCGATGTTGGAATTGTATACAGTAACGTTGAGGTCGGTTTGGTCATTCAAGCTGGTGGACTGATCGGCAGCGCGGGCAGCTTCCTTTTCCTGGGCCGTTGAAACTCTGTTGTTACGGGCCGCCGGATAGGCAATCACGGCGCAAGCCGTAAGCACCGCGGCCGCTGAGATTGCGCCCAACCATCGCGCGCTAGACTGGGCTACGGGGATTTTCATTCACTTTCTCCTCAATCTTAATTTGGCTGAATTTGCCTTCTCCATTAGAACGGGACGAGAGGAGTTTCTTGCAGGGACCTCGCTCCGGGTAAACTTAGGTTGAAGTTCGCCGCTTTCTCTAACATAGAGGGCACAGAGAACGAAGAGAAGACCGGTACAAACTGGAATGATCATTGTGACGTGGCGGGCTTCCATGTAGCGCCGCCGTCGGAAGTTTCAAAAACTTTCGTGTTGGCAAGGTTCCAGATGTTGGCGTGGAGCGCGTCTGTCGCGCGAACGCCACCCAAATCCTCAACGAGCGGCGAATGGATGATGGCCCAATGCGAACCCGCATCCGTGGTCAGAAGAATGGTCCCGCCGCGGCCGACAATCCAGCAGACTTTGTCCGAAGCAGCGGAACCCGCAGTGAGATCCGTAAATACATTGCTGGTCTGCCGTGACCAGGAAGCGCCGCCGTCGCTGGAAAATTCGATCATGCCGGCGTGCCCGGCCCGCCAGAACGTTTCCCCCCCCGGCGCTGCGATCACAGACGGGCTGATGGCCGCTGCCATTCGTAAGGCAGCACCGTCGTTGAACGCCGCCGGAGCCGGCGCGGGCGGTGGAGACTGAGCGGCAGGAGTGGTCTCGGCGCGATAGGGAACCGCGGGGGACTCGGATTTGCGTTTCTTCGCCGCTTCTGTGGACCGGGACGGATTGGGCCCAGAAGTCTTCTGTTCGTTCAACTGGTTTTGCTGCGCTTGAAGGTTTTGCTGCGCTTGCTGGTTTTGCATTTGAGCGTTCGCAGTCAGGGTCTGCACTTCCACGGTTTGCGATAAAGCTCCAGCGACTCCGGCTTTGCTGTCCTGGGCGGGCTGGTTTTGAGCGCGATTCGCGGCTGCCAAGGAATCGAGAGCCGTATCAGCGCGCGCACCGTTCTCTTTGTCCGAACGGGGCTCCGAGCCAGGGACGCGCCCCCGCGCATCAGACTTTTCAAACTGTTTCAGGCTCCTTGCCTGCGGCGCAGATTTTGCGGGACCGGCTCCGCCAACCGCTACTTGGTCCTTGGAAAGGTGCGCGACTTCATCTGCCGGTACAGATTGCCGGCCATCACGCGTAACTGACGTCGGCAGAGTCGCCGGCGGTTCCATCTTCGCTGTTGTCACTTCAGTGGGAGTCTTCACTTGCGGCGTCCGCTTCTCGTGCCAGGCGACCCAGACAAGCAAACCCGCCGCAAGCGCCCCCGCGGGAGCCAGCCATTGCCAGCGCACGCCGCGCGAAATCGGCGTAACGCGCGATTTTGCCGGAAGCGGTGCGGGAGGTTCTTTTCGGGGAGGACTTGCTTCTCCGATGACCGCGGCTGTTGCTGCCACTGCCCTCACAACTTCTTCTTTTTCTGAAACCTCGAGGGAAATTGAATCTGTGGCTTCGAGCTCAGCAAGAATCGCCTGGCAGCGTGCGCAGCCCACGATGTGTTCCTTCCACGAATTCATTTCTTCGGGAAGAAGCGAGCGCTCATGATACGCGGCGAGCGTGTCGGACTCCGGGCAATGAAGAGCCCCGGCGCGGATGCGCAAATCATTGACGAGAAATCCGCCCAAAACCGCGTTAAACTTTTTGTCTTCTTCAGCAGCCATCCCTGCATCTCTCCTAGTTAGAACGGCCAGTCAAGGCTTCTCTTGCACGCGTTCCGCTCAACCATCCGGTGGGGGCGATTTGGCCACGCCGCGGCCCGGCGGAATTGCTTCCAGCAGTTGCGAAAAGTCGAATGGCCAGGCCTCAGTGGCATATTCAAAGCAAAGCTGGATCTGAGCGTCGTCGAGCCCCGGCTGCCCATCATGACCTGGCTGCGCATGGGGGCCATTCCTTGCAGCGCAGCCGGACTTGAGAATGGCGATGACTTTGTCCTTCAGCTCCTGGCGAACGCGCTCGAGCTTGCGCGAAACGGTAGCTTCATGCTCGTTCATGGTCTTGCCAATCTCAGCCAACGTAAGATCTTTCAAATAGTAGGAAATGAGCCGCGTGCGATCGAGTTCATTCATGGACGAGATGGCCTGCTTGAGTGCATCGGCCAACATGCGGAGGTAGCGCGAGCGGTTCGGGTCAGGGGGCTGCCAATTCGAATGGAGTGTTGGCGGGAGAATCTTTTCGCAGCCCTCATCGTCCTCCAAACTTTCCAAACGTTTTTCCTGCCGCAGCACGTCGACATACCGCTGAGCGAGAACAGCGCGCAGCCAGGTGGACAGTTTGCTGCGGCCATGAAAATGGTTGAAAAGAGACACGCGACCGATAGTGGTTTCCCGGCCGTAGAGCGTGGCATACAGTGAATCAGCAAACTCGCGGGCGTAGGGATCGCTTGCCGAGCGCCTGGTAATGGCAGCGGCCGCGGAGTAAAGATACTGGCGGTAGGTGGCGAAAAAATGTTCCCAGGCTGGCTCGTACCCTGCGGCACAAGCGCAAGCCAAAGCAAGATCTTCCAAGTGAAGCGCGGCAAGGTAATCCTCTATTTTTTGCCGAGGAGCGGATTCACCTGAAAAGCGTTTGGTGACGCTGCGTTCGAGAGAAAGAGCAAATCTCTCCAACGCGAGTCCCCAACGGGCCGCCTGCGACTGGGCGTAAAGGTTCTCCACAAGAGAAGCGGGGACCTGACGCAGTGGGGGGAATCCCGAGGAAGGTTCGTTAACCTGCTTTGAAATATCATTCGGCATGGCAAAAAATCCAGGGTGAATCCCCCCGTATATTAACCAACGCCCGGCCATTCCCCTGCATCCTAGAGGATAAGCCCTATGGACGGGAATTTGGTGAGCAAAACTCAAACAACCGGATGGGAATTGGAGTATCCTAGGGCTGTGTTGCGTTCTCGGCCCCGCAACTGGAACCGCCTCGCCGGGGTTGGAAAAAGGTGTGCTGTAGTGCGCTCACGGGAGCATTAGCGACTTCGCGTCGTTGGTACCAAAGTTCTATTCGGCATCCCTCAGCCCCGTAAGTACTCTGGTACTGCCAAGAGCGCACTTCCTAATTTGCCAGTGGAACTTGGGACGCTAGGTACCCCTGGAAATCCTTGTTCCCTGGACGGAATTTCACGAGGCGGCACGCGGATGACAACGATGATTGTAGATCCACCACGCAGAACGACCATGGGCGTTGGCTTCCAGTCCAACCGCGGCCGTGCAGGCGATCCGCAAGCCTGGAGAAAAGCCATCGGCACGAGGCCCGTGGCGGCACGCCTGGCATTGCTTCCGGAACCCAAACGGCGCTGGGACCGCATCGGAGTTAGCGCCTTTGGCCAAATTGCTATCATCGGATTCTTGCTGCTGATCCCGCTGATTTTTCCCGAACAGATGAAGACGGCCCTGAACCTCAGGCCCACAGAGCTCATGCAGCCGGTCACTCTGATTCCCGTTGCTCCACCACCTCCACCTGCACCTGAAGTTAAGAAGGTATTGCCAAAGCCGAAGCCGGTAGCGCCGAAACCGGAACCGCCGAAGTTGAATCCGAGGCAAGAGCATGTGTTCTTGGCGGCTAAAGCGATTCAACCCGAGATGAAAAAGGTGGATGTAAAGCCGGTTGAGCTGAACCCTCAACTCGATCAGGCGAAGATGGTTGCTATCGACGCGAAGCAGCCGAAGCGCCCGAAGGACGACATTAAGGTGGGGGTCATGTCCACGGGCAGCGCCGCGCCCGCAACAGTTGTGGCTCCTGTCAATAAGGTGCAAACAGGCGGATTCGGCGATCCCAACGGAATACCGGGCAAGGGCGACCCGAATCACGCAACCAATGTCAATCGCCTCGGCTCCCCCGCACTCCCGGGCGGAGATGGCTACGGTAACGGCACGGGAGGCGCTAAAGGAATTCGCGGGACGGTAGCGAGCACGGGCTTCGGCAATGGAACCGCAACCCCTCCGCCCAGCAAGAAGACCGGCACGGTGCAAGCCGGCGGCTTCGCGGACGAGACGGTAGCAACCGAAGCGCCCAAGAAAAGGGCGGCAAGCATCGAAAGCCCCACGACGCCAGTGGACATTCTGGAAAAACCGCGTCCGGAGTACACGGCGGAAGGGCGCAGCTTGAGGGTTGAAGGTGACGTTGTCATCGACATGGTATTTCTGGCAAACGGGAGCGTTCAAGTTAACCGGGTCATTAGCGGTTTGGGTCACGGGCTCGATGAGGCCGCGTTGCGTGCGGCGCAGCAAATCAAATTCAAGCCGGCAAAGCGCGATGGCCAACCGGTGGATTTTCCAGCGCGCGTGCGAATTGAATTCCGCTTGGCTTACTGAGGAGAAAGAAGATGCGAAGAGTGGCAGGAGTTGTTTTCGGGGTGGTGCTAAGCGGGATGGGAATGACCGTGGCAGCGATGCCTGCGGCCGCCCAGCAAGCGCGGACCATGTCGGACGTGATCGACCGTGTCATTACCAATGAAAACCGGTCGGTTCAACAGATCCGGCAATACTCGCCGTTGGTCGAGACCTACATCCAGAACCAGAGACCGGACAAGGATCTCGGAACCGTGCCGGCGGGCGACAAATATTTTCTTGGGCGGGCGGACTTTTCGAAGGGCGTGGCGCTGGTCTCCCTGACCGACACCAACACGAAAGGGCGGAAGATTTTCGGCGCCATCGGCAACTTCTTCTCGTTCTCGGCTGAATTTGTGCCCGGCGGCTTCCTGCAGATGATTTTCATTGATACCAACGGCTTCGACAAGG
>Ga0075436_100002384_pt1 | contig 12949 bp, 12 predicted proteins | sample RhiMethybrSRZTD5_FD_75303 | JGI IMG/M metagenome (GOLD analysis project Ga0075436, IMG submission 75303) | Populus rhizosphere microbial communities from Tennessee, USA - Rhizosphere MetaG P. TD hybrid SRZTD5 | ecosystem: Host-associated > Plants > Roots > Rhizosphere > Soil | place: USA...
GCGCGGCCTCGCCGCGTGACCCCCAGACAACCCACTAAAAATACCCTGAAGTTATTGTCGTGGCAAGACTTACTCTCATCGACCACGGAAGCGTGGAAGGCGCTTTTCCAGGAAGGCGGTGAGGCCCTCTTTCATGTCCTCCGTCGCGGCGAGCAGCCCGAAGTGGTTGGCCTCGAGCAGCAGGCCCTCGTCGAGGGTCATCTCGATGCCCTGGTCCACGGCCTCGAGCGAGAGGCGTACGGCGAGCGGCCCCATGCCGAGGATGCCCCGCAGCGTCTGTTCCGCCGTCGCGAGAAGCTCGCCGGGTGCCACGACGCGTGTGACCAGGCCGATGCGATGCGCCTCGCGCGCGTCGATCATCTCGCCGGTGAGAATGAGGTGCAGTGCGTTGCCCTTGCCCACGAGCCGGGGCAGTCGCTGCGTGCCGCCATACCCGGGGGCGATGCCGAGCTTCACCTCGGGCTGGCCGAACTTGGCGGTCTCGCTCGCGATACGTACGTGACACGCCATCGCGAGCTCACAGCCGCCCCCGAGCGCGTAGCCGTTCACGGCTGCGACCACGGGTTTGCCACACGTCTCGAAGCGCCGAAGCATCGCCTGGCCGCGCAGGGCACGGGCCTTGCCGTCGAACGGACCCTGCTTCGCGAGGTCACTGATGTCGGCGCCCGCGACGAACGCCTTCTGGCCCGAGCCGGTGAGGAGAGCCCCCTTGATCTCGTCCTCAGTGGCCACCCGGTCGGCCGCATGCGCGAGCTCGGCCACCACCTGATCGTTCAGCGCGTTGAGCTTGTCGGGTCGGTTGATCGTGATGAACGCGACGCCGTCACGGATCTCAAATAGAAGGGTTTGATAGCTCATGGAAGAATGGTATCACGAGAGTGCGGAGTGCGGAATGTGGAGTGCGGAATGGCAGGGCGGGCGTTCGTTCGCAGCCCGACCTTCCATTTACACTCCGCATTCCACTCCCCACTTGCCTTCTAAGGCACCACCATGCTCCCCGACCCGCTCTTGCCCTCGCTGAACGCCGTGACGAGGGAGAACCCGGCGCCGACGGCACGGATCACCACGGTTTGGCCGAAGGCGCCCTCGATGCGAGCCACCGAGGAGTCGCTCACCGTCCACGACACGGCCCGGCCGGAGAGGATGTTTCCGTTGGCGTCTCGCAGGATTGCCAAGAAGCTGGCGCTATCGCCCGCCGCGACGGTGTCGGCTGACGGTGTGACCTCGACGGTCGCGACAGAATCGCCGGGCGGCGGAGGCGGTGGCAGCGAATCGACCACCAGCAGCCCTGTGCCGCTCTTCCCATGGCTCCTGGCCGTGACCGTGGTGCTACCACGGCGCAGGGCGCGTAGAATGACGGACTGCCCAAATGCTCCCTCGATGCGCGCCACCGTGGGATCGGCCACGCTCCACTTTACGTTGGCGTCCCTGGCGGGAATCCCCGCGGCGTCACGCAGGTCGGCAAAGAAGCCCGCGCTGTCGCCTACGGCGACGGTTGCCGACTCCGGTGAGACGGTGACCGATGCGACGGGCCCCGGCTTCCGGCCTGGAATCGAGTCTGTCGAGGAGTCGTTTGCGGTCACGAGCCCGAGTGGACGACTCGCGCCGTCACGCTCGTTGCACGCGGCCATCACGACTGCCCCAGCGACTAGTAGGGCGGAGAGGATGCGCTTCATGTCGCCTCCGGGTGGAAGTGAGTGAGGTTTCATCAGCGGATACCCAGCCGGCGCATGCTGCCGTCACATCGATGACCGAGCTCGACCGTTGCTTGCACGCCACAGCGAGCCACCGTTACGTTGACGCGCATGTCCGTCCAAGCCATCGCCTGGTCGCCTTCCGGCGCCGTGCGGATCATCGATCAACGCGCGCTTCCGGATGTGCTAATCGAGCGGGATCTCGAGAGCGCAACGGCGGTCGCGGACGCGATTCGAACGCTCCAGGTGCGCGGCGCCCCGCTCATCGGCATCGCGGCGGCGATGGGGCTCGTGACGGGCACGCGCGAGCTGCGGGCGGCGCCGCGCGAACGCTTCCTCGCGCGCCTCGACGAGCTCGTCACGATGCTGGCGGCCACGCGACCCACGGCCGTGAACCTTCGGTGGGCGCTCGACCGCATGGCGCGGGTCGCTCGGGAGACGGCGGGCGATGGCGCGGCGATCTGGGAGCGCCTCCAGGCGGCGGCTACGACCATCTGGGAAGAGGACCGGGCGATGTGCAGACGAATCGGTGAGGCAGGGTTGTCGCTCGTGCCGGACGGTGCCGCGGTGCTGACCCATTGCAACGCGGGCGCCCTCGCTACGGGCGGGATCGGAACCGCGCTCGCGCCGATTTACCTGGCGCACGAAGCAGGTCGTCGAGTGGAGGTGTTCGTGGACGAGACGCGCCCCGTGTTGCAAGGCTCCCGGCTCACCGCGTGGGAGCTTGCGCACGCCGGAATCCCCTGCACGGTGATCGCGGACGCGGTCGCGGCGTCGTTGATGCGGCAAGCGAAGGTGGATCTTGTGATCGTGGGCGCCGACCGCATCGCCGCCAACGGCGACTTTGCCAACAAAATCGGCACGTACTCCCTGGCCGTGAACGCCCTCCATCATGGGGTGCCGTTCTACTGCGCGGCGCCCTCCACAACCGTCGATCTCGCGTTGCCCGACGGGGACGGCATTCCGATCGAGCAGCGCGCGCCCGAAGAGGTGACGATGGTGGCGGGGCGACGCATCGCCCCCATGTCAGTGGCGGCGCTCAATCCCGCGTTCGACGTGACCCCGGCGCGCTACGTCACCGGCTTCATCACCGATCGCGGGCTCGAACACCCGCCCTTCGGTGACGGGAGACCGCGCGGATGAGCGCCATTCTCGCGATCGATGAGGGGACTACGGGGGTCACCTGTCTCGTCGTCGACGCCGACGGACGCCTCCTCGGCCGCGGCTACCGCGAGGTGACACAGCACTTCCCGCGACCGGGTGAGGTCGAGCACGACCCCGAGGAGATCTTCCGTGTCGCGCTCCATGCCGCGCGTGAAGCGATTCAGCAGGCGGGCGTCACGCCCGTAGGCGTGGGGATCACCAACCAACGCGAGACGGTGTGCGTGTGGGAGCGGGACACGGGCCGGCCCCTCTATCGGGCGATCGTGTGGCAGGACCGCCGTACGGCACCGCGCTGTGCCCAGCTCGTGAAGCGGCGCAAGGCCCCCCTGATCCGGTCACGCACCGGGCTCGTGCCCGACCCCTATTTCTCGGCGACCAAGATCGAATGGCTGCTCGAGCACGTGCCCGGGCTCGAGCGACGAGTCGCCTCCGGCGACGCGGTGTTCGGCACGATCGACGCGTGGCTCGTCTTCCGGCTCACGAATGGCAAGGTGTTCGCGACCGATCACACGAACGCGTCTCGCACCATGCTCTACAACATCAAGACGCACGCCTGGGACCCGGAGCTGTTACGTCTGTTCGGGGTCCCCGCCGGCGCGCTCCCCGAGGTGCGGAGCTCGAGCGGCGCATTCGGCGTCTGCGGGGCGCAGCACCTGGGCGCCGAGATGCCCGTGGCCGGCGTCGCGGGCGATCAACAGGCGGCCCTGTTCGGACAGGGATGCGTCGACCCCGGCGAGGCCAAAAACACGTACGGCACCGGTGCCTTTCTTCTTTTGAATACAGGCAAACGACGCGCGGAGTCGAAGCACGGCTTGCTGACCACCGTTGCGTGCGGGCCTCGCGGGCAGCCGGTCTATGCCCTCGAGGGCAGCGTATTCATCGCCGGGGCATCGATCCAATGGCTCCGCGACGGGCTGCAGCTGATCCATCAAGCCTCGGAAACCGATGCGCTGGCGCGCGGCGTCCCAGATACGGGCGGCGTGTATTTCGTGCCGGCCTTCGTCGGTCTCGGCGCGCCTCAATGGGAGCCCAATGCCCGGGGCACGATCGTGGGGCTCACGCGCGGGACGAGTCGGGCCCATCTGGCGCGCGCCGCCCTCGAGGCGATGGCGTACAGCACCAAGGATGTGCTGGACGCCATGACGGCCGATGCGCAGCTCACGCTGCGCGCGCTCCAGGTCGATGGGGGTGCCGCCGCGAACGACTTCTTGATGCAGTTCCAGGCGGACCTGCTCGGCGTGCCAGTCGCGCGCCCGGACTTGCTCGAAACCACGGCGCTCGGCGCGGCCGCGCTCGCCGGACTCGAACTCGGCGTCTGGAAGGCACCGCGCGATTTCCTCGCGGGACGGCGGTTCACGCAGTTCCGTCCGAGCCGGAACCGGCGTGCCGTGCAGGAGCGCCAGGCGGAGTGGCGCCGCGCGGTCGCGACCGCGCTGTACTGGGCGGCTCCGGACCGCCGCAAGCGGCGATGAGGGCTCCGCTCGTAGCGGTCGTCGGCGGCGCGGAGTGCACGCCGCAGGAGTCCGAGTGGGCGGGCGCCGTGGGTCGACTGATCGCTGAGCGCGGAGCGGTCCTGGTGTGCGGCGGGCTCGGGGGCGTCATGGCGGCGGCGGCGCGCGGCGCCAAGGAGGCGGGCGGCCTCACCGTCGGGATTCTCCCGGGTGCCGATCCCGCCGATGCCAACGCGAGCATCGATGTCGCCCTCGCGACCGGGATGGGCGAGATGCGGAACGCGCTGATCGTGCGCGCGGCGCAGGCGGTGATTGCCATCGGTGGGGGGTGGGGGACGCTCTCGGAAATCGCGCTCGCCCGCCGCACCGACACGCCAGTCGTCGGCCTTCATGACGCCTTCGCAGAGGCTATTTCGATTCACCGTGTAGGGCGGCCCGAAGACGCCGTCGCGTGGGCGCTGGAGCAGGCGCGCCGGCAGGAGGTATAATGGGGGCATGAACGCGGGAACGAAGTTCGCCATCGGGGCTGGGTTGATCGTCGCGTCCGTGGGCTACCTCATGGCCTCCGGCGTGAAGGAGACCGGCCAATACTTCCTGACGCCCACCGAGCTGACGCAGAAGATCGCGCTCGATCCGTCCTTTTATAACGTGGGCATGCGGGTCGGCGCCCACGTGGTGCGGGGCACGGTCTCCAAGGACGTGGCCACCCAGACGCTCCGCTTCGACGTAACGGACGGGAGCGCTCGGTTTCCCGTCGTGTTCCACGGGCTCCCGCCTGACACGTTCACGGATTCGGTCGAGGTGGTGGTGGAGGGACGGCTGCAAAAGGACGGCGTCATCCATGCGACCAACGTCCTGGCGAAGTGCGGCTCGCGCTACGAATCGGTCCCCAAAGCGTAGATGACGGTTCTCGGCAGCATCTGTCTCTGGCTCGCTTTCCTGTTGGGGGTGTGGGGGGCGCTGGCGGGGATCGTCGGCGGGCTGTCCGGGCGATCGGATCTCGCGCGCAGCGCCCGGCACGCCGTCTTCGCCATGTGCGGGGCTCTTCTCGTCGCGGTGTTCTCCCTCGAGTGGGCGCTGTTCCATCACGACTTCAACGTCGAGTACGTCGCCGCCTACACCAGCCGCAACCTGCCGATCTTTTACACGTGGTCCGCCCTGTACGCGGGCCAGAGGGGCAGCCTGCTGTTCTGGGCCACGGTGCTCTCGTTGTTCGGATCGCTCGCGATGGCTCTGACGCCGCGCCACAACCGCCCGCTGCTCCCGTATGTGGCGGGCGTAGTCTGCGCCGTTGCCGCGTTTTTCCTTTCGGTCATGCTGTTCGGTCACGCGAGCCCGTTCGAGCGGCTCGCGTACACGCCCCTCGACGGCAACGGCCTCAATCCGCAGCTGCAGAATCCGGGGATGGTGTTCCACCCCCCGATGCTCTACCTCGGCTACATCTCCATCACGATCCCGTACGCCTTCGCGATGGCGGCCCTGCTATCGAAAAAGCTCGACTCCGATTGGCTCGTCGCCATTCGCAAGTGGACCCTGCTCTCGTGGCTCTTCCTCTCGATCGGGATCTGTCTCGGCATGTGGTGGGCCTACGTCGAGCTCGGGTGGGGCGGCTACTGGGCGTGGGACCCGGTCGAGAACGCCTCGCTCCTGCCCTGGCTCACGATGACCGCGTTCCTGCACTCAGTGATGATCCAGGAGAAGCGCGGGATGCTGAAGAAATGGAATCTCGGCTTGATCATTGGGTCGTGGCTCCTATCTATCTTTGGCACGTTCATCACGCGCTCGGGGGTGATCTCGAGTGTGCATTCATTCACGCAGTCGAGCGTGGGGTATTTCTTCCTCGGGTTCCTCCTCGTCGCCGGGGTAGCGAGCTTCACGCTGTACGCGACGCGCCTGCCGTTGCTCGAGGCCGAGGCGCGGCTCGAATCAATGATCAGTCGCGAGGCGAGCTTCCTGTTCAACAACCTGCTCCTCGTGGGGATCGCGTTCTCCGTGCTCTGGGGCACGCTGTTCCCGATCCTCTCCGAGTGGGTGAAGGGCACGAAGATCACGGTGGGGCCACCGTTCTTCAATCAAGTGAACATCCCGCTCGGGCTCGGGTTGCTCGCGCTCACGGGGATCGGGCCGCTCATCGCGTGGCGCAGAGCATCGGTGCCAAACCTGAAGCGCCAGTTCGCCGTTCCCGTGACCGTCGGCGTCTTCGCAGCGCTGATCGTTCTCGTTGCCGGCATGCGAGAGTTCTACGCGACGGTGGCGATCGGTCTCGGGGCGTTCGTGCTGGGCACGGTAACGCAGGAGTTCGCCCGTGGGGCTCGCGCGCGGCACCGTCAGTATGGCGAAGTGTACATGCTCGCTCTTGGCCGCCTATTGGCCCGCAATCGCCGCCGCTATGGTGGCTACATCGTGCACACCGGAATCGTCATTCTCTTCGTGGCGTTCGCCGGGATGGCGTTCAAGACGGAGACCGAAGCGACCCTGCGCCCCGGCGAGTCCGTCTCGCTGCGCAGCCCGTACGGATCCACCTACACGTTCACCAGCCTGGGCCTTTCGCAGTACGACGCGCTGAATCGGCAAGTCACCGCCGCCGCGGTCGAGGTGCGGCGCGACGGCAAGACGATCGGACTGCTCAACCCCGAGAAGCGCCAGCATGTGGACGGCCTGGGTCGACCCACGTTCCAACCCTCCACGGAGCCGAGCATCATGAGCTTGCTGCGCGAGGACCTGTACGTGGTCCTGGGCGGCGTCGTGAACGGGACCGAGCAGGCGGTCTTCCGATTCACCATCAACCCGCTCGTGTGGTGGGTATGGTACGGCGGGTTGATCGTCGCGCTCGGCGGGTTGATCGTGATGTGGCCGGGCGGCGGCTCGCCCGCGGTCAAACGCTCGCAAGCGGGGTACGCGGTGAGGCTGGTAGGCGAAGAAAAAACATGAGACGACGGAACGACGGAACGACGGAATGTGAGCGGCGCGAATTCCTGGGCATTGCTGCCGCGGGACTCCTTGCCGTCGTTCCGTCCTTCCGTCGTTCCGTCGCCGTTCAGGATACTCTCCCCGGCACCGGCCCCTCCGGCCGTCTGTGGGATCCCGACCGTGCTGGGCGTCCCTTGCCTCCTGTGACGGCCGCGGACAACGACGCAGCCATCCAGGCCATCGAGAAGCAGATCCATTGCACATGCGGTTGCAACCTCGATGTCTATACTTGCCGCACGACCGACTTCACCTGCGCCGTAAGTCCCGCGATGCACGCGCGTGTGGTTGTGTTGGCGAGGGAAGGGAAGACCGGCCAGCAGATTCTCGACCAGTTCGTGCGCGAGAACGGGGTCGCGATCCTCATGGCGCCTCCTAAACGCGGCTTCAATCTGGCGGGCTACTTCGTGCCGTCCCTCGTGATCCTCGTCGCCGGTGCGATCCTGACGCTCGTCCTGCGACGGTGGGCGCGCGCCGTTCCCGCGCCCGTCGCGCCTCGCCCCTCCGCGGTGGCAGCCTCACCCGAAGAGCTCGAGCGCCTGCGGCACGAGCTCGATCGCCTGTCCGTCTGACTCCGTTGATCGAGCTCGTCGCCGGCATCCTGCTCGTGACGGGTGCGGTCTACTTCGTGCTGCGGCCGATCCTGCATCCGGAGCCCGCAACGGAGGAGGCCGCGGGTGACACGATGGGGAACGAGGGCGAGGATCCCGACGACGATCTCTCGCCCCGCGCGGTGGCGCTGCGGGCCCTGAAGGAGATCGAGTTCGACCGGGCGACGGGGAAGCTGTCGGATCAGGACTATGATGAGCTGAAGGCGAAGTACACCGCCGAAGCGCTGGCCGCTCTCCGCGCCGAGCCCGGGGAGCCGGGAGCAGGGAGCCGGGTGCAGGTGTTGCAGTCTGCTCCCCATTCCCCGCTCCCTCCGCTCTCATGTCCCGAGCATGGCCCCCGCCCCGAGCCCGGCGCCCAGTTCTGCTCCGAATGTGGCCGGCGGCTCGGCACCGCGCCGGGGTACTGTGCTCGCTGTGGGACGTCGCTGGAGCGGGAGGCCCGGTACTGCCACTCGTGTGGCGCCCGGGTGGCCGCCTGAGACGGCGCCCTTGACGGCAGGGCGGCCGGAGTCCTAAACTGCGTACCGAACAAGGGAGTCCCGGCCCCGTTGCGCCCGCAGGCGGCTCGACGGGGCATTTTCTTGCCAAGGTTGGGGCACATGCCGTCCATCTCGCCGGTCCACCCCACGCCTTCCCGGATCAGGCTGCTGATCGCGGACGACCGCTGGGTCGTCCGCGAAGGCCTGACGCGGATGATCGCACAGTGCCCAGACATGAAGGTTGTCGGTGAGGCGGCCGCCTGGAGCGAGGTCCTCGAGCGCCTGCAGGGCACCGAGGTCGATGTGCTGCTGCTGGATGCGTGGTTCGGCGGCCCAAAACTGCGGGGACGCGTCCGCGAGGTAAGGGACCGGCACACCCGCTGCCGCGTGCTCGTGTTGAACGTGCAGGGGCGAGATGAGGATGCCCTACGCCTGCTGGGGACGGGCGCTGCGGGATACCTCGGCAAGGATCATTCGCGCGAGCAGCTCGTGGACGCGATTCGGCAGGTCGTGCGTGGCGCATCGTACGTAAGCCCGTCGCTTGCCAGCAGGCTCATCTCCGACTCGAGGGGCGTTGGGCGAAGGCCCCGCCACGCTACGCTCTCAGACCGAGAACACCAGGTGTTGTGTATGTTCGGCGCCGGAACTCCCTTCAAGCAAATCGCCGCCGAGCTGGGAGTGAGCCCCAAAACGGTGAGCACCTACCGAAGCCGGATCCTCGAGAAGCTCAAACTGAACACCAACGCGGCCATCATCCGTTACGCGGTCGAGCATCGCCTAGTGCCCTCGTCAACTGCTGCGCCCTCACGGCGTCAGAAAAGTCCGACAGACCGCTCGGCCGGAGGCTGACAAAGCCGTCGGTCATATTCCCGTGGCGGTGCGCAGCGAATCGCGTCACGGGTTAGTGCCGCCGCCCCACATCGGTGCGCGCGCCGTTCGCTGCGCCCCGGCGACGTGGCGACGCGGCATCAGGGCACCCACCTTGCTATCTACGCGGAGCGTCCCGTTTGCCCGAGTCTATGACTCGAGGAAGGGAGGCATACCGAAATGGCAATTCGACTAAAGACGGTGCTCGGTACCGGCCCGCTCGCGGCCGTAGCGCTCGCGCTTGGGTGCTCCGAGCGCAACACTCCACTGGCGGGAGTGCTCGCAGACGCCACCACTTCGTCCGCCAGCCAGGCGACAAGCTTTAGCGGTCGCGCCACGGTGCTGCAGGCCACGCTGCTCGGTCTCCCCTCGGTGGTGCTGGTCGATGCGGGCCCGCTACCGCCGTCGGGTGGTGCGGAGGAGGCGTCGCTTCTGAACGCGAACGTGCCTGGCCTGCTGACGGCGGAGGTGTTGCACGCTACCACCGTGGGTCAGGGTAACGCGAGCCGCTCCGAGGCGTCGGTGGCCGAGGTCTCGCTGACGGTCGCCGGCAATACGATTTCGGCCGGCTTGCTCCAGGCGCGCGCCGCCGCGGTCTGCAACAACGGTGCGGCGTCCACGAGCGGTAGCTCGGAGATCGCGGCGCTGTCCGTGAACGGCCAAACCATCATCGTATCCGGTGCGCCCAACCAGACAGTGCAGTTGCCCGTTGGGGAGGTGATCATCAACGAGCAAAGCGGCGGGCCGGGAGACATTACCGTCAACGCGCTCCATGTCATCGTGCCTGGGGTCGCGAACGTGATCGTTTCCTCGGCGCACGCCGACATCAGCTGCCAGCCGGCCCCGTCTCCGACCCCCAGCTGCACCGGGGCGGACTTCGTCACCGGCGGCGGCTGGACCACCGGCACACCCTCGGGCGCTAAGGGAAACTTTGGTGTCGCTGGCGGAATCAAGCAGGGCACCTTCTGGGGCCACTTGACCTACATCGATCACGGTACCAACGGGCCGCAGGTGAAGGGCACCGGCGTCACCGCCTACACAGTGGTGAACGCGACGACCCGGCACATCGAAGGTACCGCACAGGTGAATGGCCAGGACGGGTTCACATATCAGGTGGACGTGGTGGACAACGGCGAGCCCGGACGCAACGACATGTTCACGCTCCACCTTTCCAACAACTACGCGGTGTCGGGCACGCTGGGTGGTGGGAACATCCAGTTGCACCTGCCTAGCTGCCAGTAGAGCCTGTCGGCGTGCACGGGCGGGCGACTCCATGGGTCGTCCGCCCGGTTGCTCGTGGGCCTTAACAGGACCCGTTGCTCTGCGTCTCTATCCCTCGGAGTGCGAGATGACGTTCCGAACTTCGAGAGGAGACTCACTCATGCGGTACACCATCGAGCTCACACTGGCGGCGGCCCTCGTCGGACTGGCGGCCGTCGCATGCACGGAGGGCACAGCACCGTCGTCGGACCAGGCCCAGGTCCTCGCCGCCGAGTCGGACCAGCTCGGCGCCATGGTGGACACGGATTTCGGCGTCGCGGGCGCCGCGACGACCAGCGCCTCGACCGATCCAGCGGCATCGAGCCCTGCGAGCGCCGGCACGGCGTCGGGTGCCGACACCGCGCCGACCTTTTGGGGTCGCCTGCGCGTCGTGCCCGGCGGGCCGCGGCCGATCTACCACCGCGATGTGACGATTCAGGGTGACACCGCTCGCGTGGAGCACGACATCACGTTCAACGGCATCTTCCTCGTGGACACGAGTGCCGATGGCGTGTTCAATCCGACCTCCAAGCCCCTGGCCGATCGGATGACCCAGCACGCGGTGCTGGTGCGCGATACATCGCGGCCGCATGGATGGCGGGTGGTCGAGCTGTCGCCGCAGAACTGGACGGTCGTGGACCCGAGCCGGCAGACGGTCGCGGTCACGGACGTCAAGGTCTACCGGAATGATACGCTGCTGGTCGAAGTCACCGATCCGAGCGCCCTGTTCGACGTCGTGAATCGCATTCCGCGGTTCCATCTCGGCGACACGGTGAAGGTCGTGGCCGCCGTCACGAACACCACCGGCTCAGGGTTCACGCCAGGGAGCTTCGTGTTCCTGCACGTTCGTCACGCGAACCGGCTGAGCACGGCGTGGCGTCGAGTCCCCATGGTGGACAATGGTGACGGCACGTGGCAGCGCACCTGGATCGCGAGCCAGACCGGGATCGATCGGTTCATCGTGGATGCGCTCGATTCGGCCACCCTGCTGCTCGGAACAGCCGATAACTATCGGACCAACGAAGTGGGGATTCCGTACCGGATCGAGTAGCCGAAGGGCGACAGACTGAAACACGAAGCGGGAGCGTGATCCACGATCACGCCTCCCGCTTGTCGTTTCGCGCCCGTCGGACGTACTCGACCACGGCGCCGGCCTCCCGCTCGATGCGGTCGTACAAGCCCCGCGCGCCCGTGCCGTCTCCCGCTCTCGCGGCACGCTCCGCGTCCCCCAGCAGGGTCGCGAGCTCTTTCGCGCCGATGCTGCCCGCCGCCGATTTGAACGCGTGCGCCGCGGCGGCGATACCCGCCGTTTCGTCCCGCTCCACCGCGGCGCCGAGGACCGCCAGCCGCTCGGGGGCGGTCTCGAGGAACGTATCGAGGATCGAGTCGACCGCCTCCTCGGCACCCGCCTCGCGCATCGTGCGGCGAAACTGCTCGAGATCGACAGGCCCATCGGGAGCGGCAGCCGGGGCCGGTATCGGAGCCGGAGAATCCGCCCAACCTTCGACCAGGCCGAACAGCTCGTGGCTTCGAAACGGCTTGGTGAGATATCCGGTCATGCCATGGGACAGGCAGCGGTCGCGCTCGCCCGAGAGCGCGTGCGCGGTGAGCGCGATGATCGGCAGCCCGGCGCGCTCCGGCAGGGCGCGAATCGCCTCCGTCGCCGCGAACCCGTCCATCTCGGGCATCTGGATATCCATGAGCACCACGTCGTAAACTGTGCCACGGACCGCCGCGACGGCCGCAGCCCCGTCGGCGACCACGTCGACTTCGTGGCCCCGCTTGCGGAGCATCGTCGCCGCGACCTGCTGATTCACCGGGTTGTCCTCCGCCAGCAGGATGTGCATCCGCCGGCGGGCCTCGGCGATCGTGTGGCGCGTGATAATAGCCTCATCCGAGCTGGCGCCGCCGGCCGGAGCCGCGAAGAGCGCGCTCAGGGCTTCGAGCAGGTCCGCCCGGGCGATGGGCTTCGTCAGGTAGGCGTTGATGCCCACCTCGCGACAGTGTTGCGCGTCGCCGCGCTGGCCGGCCGACGTCAGGAGGAGCAGGCGCGTCGCGGCGAGCTCGGGCGTCGCGCGGATTTCGGCGGCGAGCGCGAAACCGTCTTGCTCGGGCATCTGGGCGTCGATGATCGCCAGCTCCACCGGCGCGCCGCCGCGATGCGCCTCGCGCAATGCGTCGATGCCGTCGGCGGCGGACGGGGCTTCGCGCAAGGCCATCCCGGCGCCCGCGAGAATATCGCGCAGGATGCGTCGGTTGGTCTCGTTGTCGTCCACGATCAGCACACGGCGGCTGCCGAGCGAGACCCCGGCGCTGGTCGCCCGTGCCGCCGGCGCCTCCACGGCGAGCAGCAGCCTGAAGGAAAAGGTGCTCCCCTTGCCCAGCTCGCTTTCGACCTTGAGCTCCCCACCCATCAGCGTCACGAGCTTGCGGGCGATGGCGAGCCCGAGCCCCGT
>Ga0075436_100002386_pt1 | contig 12941 bp, 13 predicted proteins | sample RhiMethybrSRZTD5_FD_75303 | JGI IMG/M metagenome (GOLD analysis project Ga0075436, IMG submission 75303) | Populus rhizosphere microbial communities from Tennessee, USA - Rhizosphere MetaG P. TD hybrid SRZTD5 | ecosystem: Host-associated > Plants > Roots > Rhizosphere > Soil | place: USA...
TCCCGATGTCGCGGCCCAGCTGAACCCCCGCCGACCACGTCCAGAAGATCGCCAGCATGATCACGACCGTCGCGACAACCGGCGCGATTCGCGAGCCTCGCGCGGTTGCGTATCCCACGAGGGCCCCCACCACAATCGCCGCCGCCAGCAGCCCGATCTGCAGCTCGAGGCCACCACGACCGCGACGCACGGCGAGCCACTCCTTCCAGAAGACGGCCAGCGCGCCGGACGGAACGTGCACGCCGCCCGCGGACCGGACATGCCGGTCTTTCATGCTCGATCGCCGGCGGCGGGCCTCAGCCGCGTAGCTGAAAAGCCCGCCCGGCCGTCGCATCGCGCGGCGCATGGCGATCGCGCGCGAGGAGGTCGCCCAGAGCTCCGGATAGCAGTCGCCGGCCAGCGCGATGCCCGCGGCCGTGAATCCAACCGCGACAGCGATCAGGGCAAGCTCAGCCGTAAAGTCGCCGCCCAGGGCCTGGACCATCCAGCTGCCCGGTGGCAGCGCCGCGTTGATCGCAAGAAGCACGTCCGGCGCAGCCCCCGTGCCCATGAGCTGAACCAGAGAGGCCAGGAACACGCCGCCTCCGGCGACCGCGGCGATCAGGCCGATCGATCCGACCGGGACCGCCGGCGCGGCCCGTCGCAGGGTGAACGCAAGCATCCGCGCACCGAAGACGATGCCTCCGAACGTCGCCAGCGTCAGGGTGAACGCCAGCGCGCTCACAAAGCTGACGCCAAGCCAAGGCAGGTACAGGACCTGGATGACGATGAGCATCACCACGAAGCTGGTGATCAGCCTGCGCGCGGTGCGCAGCGAGAGCCAGGTGAAAACAGCCCGCGAGTCGAGCCCGGCGCCGATCACGAACCTGGCGTCAGCTGGCGACTGAAACGCAGCGGGCGCCGTGATGGATGCCCGCCAGATCGAGATCCCCAGGACGAGCAGCGCCACGCCGGGGATGAGGACACCGAGCGGCGCGATCTGAGAACCCAACGACGGAAAGAAGTCCTGGTTCCCGATGCGGTTCCGGAACGTCAGCCTTGTGATGAACGAGGGAAGTAGCCAGACCAGGAAGATCAGCCACGGCACGAATCGACGGGGGTTGCGGGCGATCGTGCGGATCCGGTTCACGAGCAGGCGCCAGTCCAGCCAGAGCAGCGCGGTCCACTGCGCCGTGATCACCTGACGATTTCCAGGAAGGTCTCTTCCAGGGTCCCGTGGCCGTAGCGATCGAGCAGCTCCTGCAGACCTCCGGTCGCGACGGCACGGCCCTTGTTGAGGATGAGGAGCCGGTCGCAGAAGGACTGCACGTTGGCGAGCAGGTGCGTGCTGACGATGACCGTGGTGCCGCGGTCGCGGACCTCGAGCAGCAGGCTGCGCAGCTCGTGCTGGCCGAGCGGGTCCAGTCCGATCATCGGCTCATCGAGCAGGAGGATCGGAGTCGCGGCCAGTGTCGTGGCCGCGATGAGCACGCGCTGCCGCATGCCTTTGGACAGCGCCTCACCAAGCGTGTCGCGCTGCTCCCACATGCCCATCCGCTGGAGCAGCTGCTGAGCGCGCTCGCGCCAGCCGTCTGGAAGCCGGCAGCTGCGGCCTACGAACACCATGTGCTCCCAGACCGTCAGCATCTCGTAGACCTCTGGCGTCTCGGTGATCAGCGCGACCTGGCGGCCGCGATTGGGCCCCAGGTCCATTCCCTGCCAGGTGATGCGCCCGGCATCGGGGCGCAGGAGCCCGGCGAGGCACATCAGCGTCGTGGTCTTGCCCGCGCCGTTGGGTCCGAGCAGCGCCAGCACCTGCTTCGGCGCAACCGAAAACTCGACGTTGTCGACCGCGAGCGTGCGGCCGAACCGTTTCGTGAGACCGGCAACCGCGAGACCCGGCGCCACAGGCGCCGTCAAAGGAGCCGCGGGTTCGGCCATGCAGCGATAACGCTCAGCGCGGGCATGTCAGGTCGTGGCTATTGTCGAGCGCGCGGGCCTTTCAGTTCTGGTTTCGGACGGGGTGGCGATTCGCCGGTGGATGGGACCTATCGAGATCCAGATGCAGAGCCATGCCGGCGCGATGAGCAGCGCCGCCAGAACGTCGCTTGGCCAGTGCGCGCCGGTGTACATGCGTGCGATAGCGTTGGCCGCGATGACTGCGGCGCCGACGATCCACAGGATCGCCCTTCCGCGCCCAGGCACGAAGCGGTAGCCGAGGCAGACGATGAGCACGACCACGATCGTGACAATGAAGATCGTGTGACCGCTCGGAAAGCTGGATGCGGCGGGATGCTCGGTAACCTGCAGCACCTGGGCGGTGGTCGGGCGCGGCCGGAGGATGACGTGGCTCAGCACGACGTACCAGACCGCGCTCAGGCCGGCGCCGAATGCGACGAGCCAGGTGCGCCGGTTGAAGATCAGGATCCCGATGAACACGACCACCTCGAGGACGGCGCCTTTGGCATCGCCGATCCAGCTGAAGATGGGAAAGGTGAGGGCCAGCGGACCCCAGGGCGTCGACTGGACGTCTTTTTCGATGACGGCGTCTTCGGGTATGAACGGATGCCCCACGACGTAAAGCGTCACCACCGCGGCCGCCACAGCCGCCGCCACACCGACAGCGAGCAGGGTGCGGTTCATAGCCCGCCGAGCGTTTCCTCAAGATGATGCCGCGAGTCGAACGCATTGGCCCTGGCCAGTCGGCCCGCGAGCTGGTGCCCGGGGATTTCATCCTTGCGCACCGCCACCACTGGCTTGCGGGTCTGATCAGCCAGGCCCAGAAGAGGCGCTTCAAGGGCCCCGACGCGGTTTATGCGCACTGGAGCCACGCCGCCATCGTGGCCGCGGACAACACCGTGATCGAGGCCGAGATCAGAGGCGTCGCGCGTGACCCGATCACCAGGTACAGCGACAGCGAGTATCACCTCGTGCGGCTGGACAAGGAGCTCGACGACGCGGCGCGCGCACGCGTCGTCGATTACGCGATGGGCCGCATCGGCCAGGCTTTCGGCTACCTCGACATGCTTGGAAGCGGTGTGTACCTGCTCAGCGGATTTCCGCTGCGGATCGTGCGCAACAACCACGAGATCTGCTCGTCGCTGGTCGTCCGCGCCCTGCAGCAGGGTGGACTCCTCCAGGAGCTCGACCCGGCACTCACATTGCCCGCCGACCTGGCGAAGCGCTTCGACGTGCGCGCGTAGCCGCATCAGGCTGCTGCCTGCTGCTTGCCCCTGCGCGGCCAGCGCAGCCACTTTCGTGAAGGCGTCGGCAGCCATCGCTCCGGAATCCAGATCACGAACGCGCCCCAGCCAAGTCCGAGGAGCACACCGCCCGCCACATCGCTCGGCCAGTGCGCGCCGGCCCACACGCGGGCGAAGCACGTGAGCACGATGACAAGTGCGGCGCCGATCCACAGGAACGCGCGACGACTTGGTCGCACGTGAGGCGCAAGCGAGAAGGCGAGCATGAAGCTCAGCCAGGTGAAGAACACGGCGTGGCCGCTGGGGTAGCTGTAGCCCGGCGCGGGGGTGATGATGTGGACGAGATCGGCGGCTGGGCGCTGCCGCGCCATCACGACCTTTATCTCGTTGTCAATGAGGCTCGAGATGGCACCGAGGGCCATGAGGTAGCCCGCGCGGCGCTCGTAGATGAACAGGACGATCACGGCGAGCACGCCGACCGCGCCCTGCGGGTATCCGGCGGTCTCGTTGATCAGACGGAAGACCCACGTCACCGGCCCCCAGGGGAAGGTCTGCACGAAGGCCGCGACCGGTATGTCGAATGGAAGCAGCGGCCGCGTCGCAACCAGGTACGTGTCGAGGGCGAAGATGATCGCGGTCGCTATCACGATCGGCCCGAGCCACTGATGTGCGGCCTTTCCAGGGTCGCCGGCGGCGACCTGGCGGGCGGCTTCCTGCGGAGGGGCGGCCGGCTGTGGCTGCGCGCTCATGCCGGCAACATCATCTTCAGGGCGCTCGTCTCTGCCACGACGGTCGCGGGCGTGCGGCCTACCTGGAAGTTGTCCGCGTAGACGCGTACCCGCGGCGTGGTCTTGATGACGAGCTTGGTGAACTTGATGACCTGCTCCGCGCTCGCCGTGGGCTGGTGCTTCCGCAGGACCGCGGCAACGAGCGCGCGGCGGGCGATGTCGAGGCGCGTGCTGCCGGCCTGTACGGAGAACTCCAGGTACGGATGGATCGGCGACGTGTCCGCGATCTGCAGCTGGCTGCCGATCGAGCCGGTGTTGCTGAACACGAGCGACATCGCGGAGCCTTTGCCATCGAAATCGCCGCTGATCTCATAGCGAAAGCGCCTGGCCGATAGGACGCTCTTCAGACGCTCATTGAGCTTGCCGAAGGCGTGGTCCTTGGCTGCGTCGCCGAGAACGATGGTCTCGCCGAGGAGGCCGATGGCGCAGGCCTCGACGAAGATGTGATCGTTGACGCGGCCGAGCGTGATGGGCTTGGGGCGGCCGTTGCGCGCGATGTCGATCGCGCGGTCGAGGTCGTCCGCCAGCCCGAGCGCATGCGCGAGATTGTTGTAGGTGCCGAGCGGGACGATGCCGATCGGGTGCTGGGTGTCCGCGAACTTGCGCACCATGAACTCGACCGTTCCGTCGCCGCCCGCCACGACTAGCCGGGCCTGGGGGGACATGAGCTGCGACAGGTCCTCGTCCGGGTCGAACTCGAGGATGGTGAAGTCGGCGAAGGCTTTGCGGAGCTTCTTCTCCACATCCGCGTTCATGCTGCCGGCCTTGGAGCTCATCACGAGCACGCGAGTAGCCCGCGATTCCGCGCGCGCGACGCTCAAATTGCGCTCAGGGTGCTTGCCATGTTCAAAGAGGGAACGTCTGGCGCCCCACCTTTGCCCCTGGCCCTTAATAATCCGTTCAGCGCGAGTTCGAGCTGATCTTGCGGATCCGGGCTTCGACAGCTCAGGCAGCTTCTGGCAGGGCCTCGGTGGCCGTCTTTGGATTCCGCGTGCGGATCAGGGCAAGCGCCAGCACAAAGCCGGCGAGTGCGATGCCGGCACCGATCTCGAACGCGGTCGTGAAACCATTCGTGGGTGAACCCGTCTGCCGGGTGACATTTGCGGCGACCGTGCCAAGCACGGCGAGCCCGATCGATCCGCCCAGCTGCTGGCTCACGTTCAATACCGCCGACGCGAGTCCGGACTCATGCCGTGCCGCGCCGGTGACGGCGACCACCGTGGTCGGTAGGAAGATGAGCCCGAACCCGACCGACACGATGACCAGGGGGACGAGGATGTCGGGCGCGTAGCTCGCGTGCTCGGTGATCCGCGACAGCAGGAACAGGCCCACCGCGAGCAGGGCGGCGCCAACTGCGATGGGAACGCGAGGGCCGATCCGGCCCACGAATCGGGACGCGACCTGCGCCGAGATCACAACGCCGACGCCCAGCGGCAGAAACGCAAAGCCCGCCTTCAATGGGCTGTAGCCGAGGACGTTCTGGACGATCTGGCTCAGGAAGAAGAGAACGGCGAGCGACATCGAGCCCGCGACCATGCGCAGCGCGTAAGCGCCAGTTCGATTGCGGTTGGCGAAGAGGGTGAGCGGCATCAGCGGCTCTGTGCTGCGGAGCTCGACGATGATGAAGATGACCAGCAGCGCCGCGCCGACACCCAATGCGGCGACGGTCAGGCCGTCGGACCAGCCCTGCGTCGCGGCCCGCGACAGGCCGTACACGACCAGGGTCATGCCACCCGTCACAGACAATGCACCGGGAACGTCGAGCCGGCCCGGCCGCGGTGTACCGGGAGCCAGCACGCGCGGCGCCGCGAAAGCGAGGGCGATCGCAATGGGCACGTTGACGAAGAGGACCCAGCGCCACGAGACGTAGTTGACGATCAGGCCGCCAAGGACCAGGCCGACCGCTCCGCCGCTGCCGGCTGCTCCGGCGTAGATCCCGAGCGCGCGATTGCGGACCGCGCCCTCGGCGAAGGTGTCCGCGATCAGTGAAAGCGCGGTTGGCGCGACGATCGCAGCGCCGGCCCCCTGGAGGACGCGGGCGCCGACCAACCACGTCGCGGTGGTCGCCAGCCCGCCGGCGAAAGAACCCGCCGCGAAGACCAGGACTCCGGCAATGAACATGCGGCGGCGCCCGAACAGGTCGCCGGCCCGACCGCCAAGCAGCAGGAGGCCGCCGAACGCCAGCGCGTACCCGTTGACGACCCACTCGAGGTCGGTGGCGTTGAAATGCAGCGCGCGCTGCACCGATGGCAGCGCCACGTTGACGATCGTCGTGTCGAGCACGACCATCAGCTGCGCGAACGCGATCACGACGAGCGCCACGGCGAGGTTGCGGGGTTTCGACATCTCAGCTGTCTCCTTCGATGGTTCGCATGACCAGGTACTCGTCGATGCCGATGAGCCGAAACTGCCAGAGCTCGTAGCGAGGAAAGGCGGGCGCTGCCGTCGCATAGCCGACGACCCGCGGCTCGACCAGGGTGTGGGTGCGCCCCAGGTAGGTGACCGAGCAGTTGCCGGCGGCGGTCACGTTCTGGTACCACGCGGCCTTGTCGCTGAAGGTCAGCGGCATGAAGAACAGGCCTCCCAGCCGGCGCATCCCCAGCGGGGTCGCGTAGACGCGGCCCGAGCGGCGTCCCCTGTGGCGGAGGATGCCCACGATCGGCATCCAGCGCCGGCCTGCGACAACGAGCGTCAGCGGGTTGACGAATCGGGCGACGAAACGGATGACGGCTCGGGTGCGGCGTCCGAGGTGTATGCCGCGAGCGGGACGGTTCTGGGCGGCGGTCATGTGGCTCATGCCGTCCAGAAGCCCGGGCCCTACCCGATTATTCCCTTAAGCTGACGATTCCTTTAAGGGATCATCTGCCGAGCTTCGCGTCCGCCGACATGATCATCCGCCTGAGCATGTCAGCGAGCTGCCGCTGCTCAGCCGGCTTCAGTGGTTGGAAGACCTCTTCCGCCGCGGCGTCGAACGCTCGCGACGCCATCCTCTGGAAGGTGCGGCCCTTTGGGGTGAGGCTGAGCGCGTATGAGCGACGGTCGGACGGGTTGCGCCGCCGGACGACAGCCCCCCGCTTTTCGAGATCGTCAATCAGCTCCACCATGGTGGTGCGGTCGATTCCCAGCTGGTCGCCGAGGTCGTGCTGCGAGATCGGCCCGACGGCGAGCCGGTTCAGGACGCCGCACAGCTGAACGGAGAGACCGAGCGGGCTGAGCCGGCGCCGGGCAAGCTCCTGCCCGGTCCGGGCCGCAATCGTCAGCAGCGCGCCCGGTCGGTCGGATACGGAGGGTGGTATCGGCATCGGATCGTCACTTTAGGGGATCGTCAGGACGACGTTCCCAACCTTCTGCTCGGTTTCGACGTAGCGCACCGCGTTGATCACGTCGTCCATGGGATAGACGCGATCGATCACGGCAACATACCGGCCTTCGTCTATGAGTCGCTTCAGCAGGAGCACCTGGTCCTTGGTGAACCGCGGCGGGACGTCGAATATGACCTTGCGATCCCCGAACGATCGCGTCCACAGCGTCAAGCCCAGGTTCGCAAAACCGTCGGTTGCAACGTACGCGCCTCCCGGCTTCAGCGAGCTCTTGCAGCGGCTGAACGAATGCTTGCCGACGGCGTCGAAGATGACGTCGTAGGTCTGCCCGTTCCTCGTGAAGTCCTCGTGCTGGTAGTCGATGACATGGTCGGCGCCAAGCGACTTCATCAGCTCCAGGTTCTTCGTGCCGCAAACAGCCGTGACCTCCGCACCGAAGCTCCTGGCGAGCTGGAGGCCTGCGGTGCCGATGGCTCCCGAAGCGCCGTAGACCAGCACCCGCTGGTTCGGCTGTATGTGAGCGAGCGTCAGGCACTGCGCGTACAGCCCTCCATCGGTGATCGGCGCGGCCTGTTCGAACGACAGCGATTCCGGCTTGAGAGCGATCCTGCCTGAGGCCGGCACCGTGACGCACTCGGCCCAGCTGCCGAAGCGGAAGCCGGTCGAGCCAAAGACGGCGTCTCCAACTTTGAACTCGGTCACGGCCTCGCCAAGGGCGGCGACCTCGCCGGCAAAGTCGGTACCGAGAATCGGCTGCCTCGGACCGCGGACTCCCGACACGAGGCGGCTGATCATGGAGATGGCCCTGCCGCTCGTGCGGTTGGCGTTGCGCGTCGCGGCATCCGCGCGCGTGACCGCGGCTGCACGCACCTTCACCAGCACCTCGCCTGCCTTTGGCTCCGGTTTTGGCACATCGGCGACCCGGAGCACCTCCGGAGGACCGTACCGGTCGTAGACGATCGCCTTCACCGCCGGGAACACTAGCCAAAAGAAGGGCGGAGCCATTTCGGCCCCGCCCTCACGCCCACCCCTTGCTGATCAAATGGGATCACGGGCGCGGCCGCCCGGCATCGGCCAATTGCGGTAGGAGCCGGGCCGAACGGCCCCCCTGGCCGAGGACCAGCGACCCTGAACCCGTCCGGCACAGCGCCTGATGATCGCGGTCAATGGCCCTCGACGTGCTCGCCGACTCTGACTGTGCGAAGCGCCTGCAGGCCGGCAAGCTCGGCCGGATCGCGCTCGTCGACCGAGATTCGAAGCCGCTGATCTTCCCCGTCAACTACTTCTTCGACGAGGGGGTGATCGCCTTCCGAACCGCCCCCGGAACCAAGCTCGACCTGGCTCCCGGCTCGCCGGCAGCGTTCGAGATCGACGGCTGGGACGAGGCGGCCGGTGAAGGATGGAGCGTGATCGCCAAAGGCATAGCCCACGACTTCACCCATCCGCGCTACGCGACATCCGCCCGCATCCACTACTGGCCGGTGGAACCGGCCGCACCAGGGGTGCGGCACCACTGGATCGGGATCGTGGTCACTGAAATAACCGGGCGCCGCTTCGGCCCGGCCGAAACGACGCCCGACTGAAGCTCACGCCGCGGGAACGATCGTCCCGCGCGGGTAAGGGGCGGCAGTCCCGGCGGACGAAGGCCGGATGCTGGTGTGCGCGCCCCCCAAACTGACGAGCCTTGTCAGCGAGCGCTGATACCTTTGCGGCCATGTCGCGATGGCGGCGCGCGGAGATCGCCGTGTATGTGGTGGCCGTCGCGGCGATCGTTTCTCTGCATCTCGCGACCAGCGGTACGCTCGGTTTCCACACGGACGAGCTCTACTACCTCGACGCGGGGCGGCATCCGGCGTTTGGCTACGTCGACTTCCCGCCCATCGTTCCTCTGGTCGCGCGCCTGGAGACCGGGCTCCTGGGCGTGAGCCCCTGGACCCTGCGCGTGCTGCCGAGCCTGCTCGGCGGCTTCCTCGTCGCGCTTTCGGGCCTCTATGTGCGCAGGCTCGGAGGATCGCTGCGATTGCAGGCATTGGCCCTGTTGATCGGCATTGCCGCGCCGTTCTTTCTCGGCGCGAACTGGGTGTTCCAGACCGTGACGTTCGACCAGGTCACGTGGACGCTCGCCATCTACTGGTTTCTTTGCGTCGTGATCGACGGCCGGCCGCGGCACTGGGTCTATCTCGGTATCACGCTCGGGGTCGGGCTCGAGATCAAGTTCACGATCGTCGGGCTGATCGCCGGCATGACAATCGCGGTGCTGGCGTCGCCCCCGCTTCGTTCAGCCCTGCGAACTCGCTATCCGTGGATTGCCTCCGGCATCGCGCTTCTCATCTGGGCGCCGAACCTGGTCTGGCAGGCGGCCAACGGCTTCCCGACCTTGACGTACGTCACGAATCACTCCCGCTCCGGCGGCGGGGCGCTGAGCTACCTGGCCGAGATCGGCGTCTACATGTTCTTCCTGCTGCCCCTGTGGATCGGCGGGCTTGTCTCGCTGCTGCGCAGCCCGCAGCTGCGTCCCATCGGCATCGCCTGCACTGTCCCGCTGGTGCTGTTCCTGTTCGGCGGAAAGTCCTATTACGCCGCGGGAACGGTGCCGGTCGCGATCGCTCAGGGGATCATGGCAATGTCGCGAATCCAGCGACCGCGGATGCGCCGCAACCTGCAGATCGCCGCGGTGGTCGCGGCCGTGCTGGAGCTTGGGACCTTCTTCTTCATAGGCGTCCCGGTGACGCCGGCCGCCCAGCTGCACGCGAAGAATCTCGACTCGATCAATGAGGTGTTCGCTGACAGCGTTGGATGGCCAGAGGTCGCGAACCAGGTCACGTCGATCTACAACGGGCTCCCCGACTCACAGCGCGGCAGCACCGTCATCATCTCGGCGTACTACGGCGTGCCCGGGGCGCTCGCCATCTACGGCGATCCGAAGAAGCTGCCCGTCGTCGTGAGCCCGCAGCTGAGCGACTGGTACTGGCTGCCGCCTCATATCGACGCGACCTATGCCCTGATGGTCGACTACCAACCCTCGGACGTGACGTGGATGTGCGCATCGCCGCGGCTGATCGCCCATCTAACGGTTCCGTACCAGGTGCAGGGCCTCGAGCAGGGCGCGCCCGTCACGTTCTGCACGCTGACCGGTTCGGTTTCGACCTTCTGGTCGCGGCTGCGCAACTTCTCGTGATCTAACGGCCGCCCAGGCTGGCAAGGAAGTCCTCCCATGTATGCCGGCCGACCGCTCGATCCGGCGCGAGGTTGGCGCCGGCGCGAATGGCCGCTGCCGCCGCTCCGGGCATTCGAACCTTCAACATCGGCCGCCGCTTTCCCATGGCGTCCAGGTAGCTGCGGAGGAGGTACTCGGCGTCGTAGATCTTCGGCCCCGCGATGTCGGGCGCCTGGCCGGCCGGCGCACCGAGCGCAAGCTGCACCAGGTTGTCCGCGACCTCGCCGGTGTCCACTGGCTGGAATCGAAAACCTGAAGGCAGCGGCACGACCGGGAGCTTTGACATACCGCGCACCATCACCAGGATGAAGCCATCGTGAAACTGGGTCGCGCGCAGATTGGTCCAGGGCAGACCCGATTCCGCGACCACGACCTCCTTGGCCCTCTGCGAGGCGAAGTAGGCGAACATCGATCGGTCCATCGCCGTCTTGACGGGGATGCGGTCGGCACCGACGACGGAAACGCTGACGAAATGGCGGACGCCGGCGCGCCTCGCCGCGCGGACCAGGTTCTCGGCCTGAGCCGTGTCTTCCCGGATCTTGCCCACACCCGCGGAGTGGACGACGATCGCGGCGCCGTCGACCGCGGCTTCGACGCCTTCATTCTTCGCCAGGTCGGCCACCACGTACTCGATTCCGTTCGTGCTTTCGTGCGCGTGCCGGCTGGTGACGCGCACCCGGTGTCCCGCCCTGCGCAGCCGCTCCACGACGCGGCGGCCGAGCCCGCCGGTGCCTCCGGTAACGAGAATCAGCTCGTTTGAGCCCATTCGCTCATCGCCTCCATGTCACATCGTGCCTCTCGTCGGTGTCTGACCTGATGACACTTCACGACGGGGAGATGTGACGGATGACCCAAAGCCAATGGCTGGCCGAATCCTTCGAGGAGCAGCGCCCGCACCTGTGGGCGGTGGCTTATCGAATGCTCGGCTCGCCCGCCGAGGCCGATGACGCCGTCCAGGACGCGTGGCTGCGCGCCAGCGGGTCGAGTGCCGACTCGGTCGCAAACGTGCGCGGCTGGCTGACGACGATCGTCGCGCGCGTCTGCTTGAACCTGCTGCGGACTCGGCGGGTGCACGGCGAGGATGCGCTCGAGGGCCGGTTGCCCGACCCCGTGATCTCGCTCGAAGGCTCGCAACCGGAAGAGGAGGCTCTTCTCGCCGACTCTGTCGGGCTGGCGCTGCTCGTGGTGCTCGACCGGCTGGATCCCGCGGAGCGCTTGGCGTTCGTCCTGCACGACGTTTTCAAGCTGCCGTTCGCCGAGATCGCGCCGATGGTCGAGCGCACGCCTGCGGCCGCGCGCCAGCTGGCGAGCCGGGCGCGCCGGCGCGTGAAGGGCGCGTCCGTCGCCTCTCCCGACACGGATGTGCGCCGCCAGCGTGAGGTCGTCAACGCGTTCTTCGCTGCGGCCAGGACGGGCGAGTTCGACCGCCTGCTGGCGGTGCTCGACCCCGATGTCGTCCTGCGCGCTGATTTCGGCAAGAAGCGGGCCGGGATTCCCGCGGTCGTGCACGGCCCGGACGCGGTCGCGGCGCTGGCCCTCACCGGCGCGCGCCTGCCGGGGGCCGAGCTGCTGCCGGTGCTTATCAATGGCGCGGCGGGCGTGCTGGTTACCGTCGGCTCCCGGCCTTACTCCTTGATGGGATTCATCGTCAGAGAGGGTCGGGTCGTCGAGATCGACGCCATCGCCGATCCCAAACGAGTCGCCCAGCTGGCGGCCGGCGTTCTTCGTCGGGCCCGGAGCGAGGTCACCTGACCGCGGCCCGCGACCAGATCTGTCGCGCGCGCACGCCGAGGCCGTGCACGACCGCTGTGAATGCATCGCGCTGCTCGAGCCTCGTTTCGCCGAACATCGCCGCGAGGTCGCCCCGAAACGCGGGGATCTGCCCAGAGCCGCCGGTGACGAGAACCCGGTCCACCTCCTCGGGCGTCACCTTCGCCTGTGTCATTGCTTCGGTGATCGCCTGCTTCACCAGGTCGAGCTCCGGCCGGATCATCGATTCGAACGAGGAGCGACGAACCGGCACGTCAAGACCGAGTGGTTTGTAGCTGAGGGTCGTCGACTCGGACTCGGACAGCTCGATCTTGGCGGTCTCGATCGCCCGATAGAAGTCGTACGCATGCCCCTCATATAGAAGGTCGTGGACCAGCTGCGCGGCGCGACCGCCGACCTGCGTGAGGACGTGTGGGATTCCGGGGTCGGCCATCACGAGGCGCACGGAGCTCGCCGTCCGAAGGTCGTTGTAGAGCCAGTACGGAAGCCGGTCGAGGCCAAGCGCGGGCCCGACGATCGTCTCGAACAGGACGCCGTCGAGCATCTCCCCGCCGACGGCCACTCCCGCTGTGCCGGAGATACGCGGCGATTCACCACGCGAGTCCATGACTGCGACATCGAACGTGCCGCCGCCGAAGTCGACGGCGACATCGACGCGGGCATG
>Ga0075436_100002387_pt1 | contig 12940 bp, 10 predicted proteins | sample RhiMethybrSRZTD5_FD_75303 | JGI IMG/M metagenome (GOLD analysis project Ga0075436, IMG submission 75303) | Populus rhizosphere microbial communities from Tennessee, USA - Rhizosphere MetaG P. TD hybrid SRZTD5 | ecosystem: Host-associated > Plants > Roots > Rhizosphere > Soil | place: USA...
TTGCGGTGACCTTTGCGTTGGGAACGGCGGCGCCGGAAGAATCGACCACTGTGCCGCCGATGGCGCCGTCCGTGGTGGACTGGGCGCTAACCTCTTTGCCATACGACAACACACAAGCAGCACAGACACAGAACGCCGCGAACCAAGTCAACAAACGACTTACTTTCATTCCTTCCCTCCTAAGGTGAACAGCTCAACGAGTGAACAGGACAAGCCCGCGCAATGCTTCCGGGGTGTGTTTGGGGGCTATCGGCGCCTGGTTGATGCGGCCGCCACGACAGTACCGGCGAGTGAACCATCTAACTCGCCTATTAGCAAAGCCCCAAGAGATATGTGAACAATCTTTAACACAGAGAAGGCGAATGTTAAAAGCCCTAGGCTGTGGAAAAGTATTGCTCCTGAGCATCACGAAAGTCGATGCTCGCCTCGACTAAGACTCTTTATGACGAGATCGTAACGGAAGCGTGTTGCGGGTGTGTTAACGGCGAGCAAAGAGCGGATTAAGGCGTCTTGTGCGAGGACGGAGCGGTAGGGTACATTCTGCGACCTGGAGAAAAGGGGAATGACGAAGAGAGCGGGTGTTGCAAAGGGCGCGAAGAAGGAAACGGTGAAACCGCTGATCACGCAGGCGAGGATCCAGAAGCGGATACGCGAGATGGGACGGCAGATTCGAAAGGATTTTCCGGACGAGCCGATCCTACTGCTGGGAGTATTGAAGGGGGCGGTGCCATTTTTGGCGGACCTGGCGCGACAGATTCCGGGAGAAGTGACATTTGATTTTATCGCGGTGTCGAGCTATGGGAAGGAAGCGCATTCGTCGGGGCAAGTGAAGTTGAACAAGGATTTGGACTCGAGCATTGAGGGAAAGACGGTGCTGGTGGTGGAAGATATCTTGGATACAGGGCTGACACTGCAATATTTGTTGCGGATTTTGCAGCAAAGAAAGCCAAAGCATCTGCGGATTGCCGTGTTACTGGATAAAGTGGACCGGAGAATTGCGAATGTACACGCGGACTATGTGGGATTCGTGATACCGAATGAATTCGTGGTGGGATTTGGGCTGGACTTTGCGGAACGTTACCGGAATTTGCCGCATGTAGGCATTTTGAATTTTCCGTCATCGGAATAAGGTAAGAACAGGTGAGTAGCAGCCACCTGTTATAATGAAGAGCATTTAATGGACTCCACCAGCACACAAACGAGCATTACGCCCACGCAAGCCCAATCGGAGATATCAGCGGAAGTTCTGGCCACCCTGGCGCAAATCGGGGAAGAGGTCAATGCGTCTCTGGATTTGGACGAGGTGCTTGCGCGTACCGCCGCGCTCATCAAGAAGCATATTGATTACGAGATTTTTGGCGTTTTGCTGCTGGATGAAACGGCGAGGACGCTGAAACACCGGTTTTCGATCGGGTACACGCACGAACTGGCATCAAATCTGATTATTCCGCTGGGGCAGGGGATAACGGGCACGGCGGCCTTAACCGGGCACGCGGTGCGGGTGGGCGACGTAAAGAATGACCCGCGATACATCAATGCGATTGATACGGTGCGATCGGAATTGGCTGTGCCGCTGATGCTGCAGGGTAAATGCGTTGGCGTGCTGGACATTCAGAGCAACCATCCGGATTACTTCACGAAAGATCAACAAAACATTCTGACGCTGCTGGCGAGCCGGCTGGCGGTGGCGATTGAGAATGCGCGATTGTTTGAACGCGTGCGCGCGCAAGCGGCGACGCTCTTGCTGCTGAATGAAGTGAGCCGGGAGATGAGCTCGATTCTGGACGTGGAAGAGTTGCTGAGAAGAGCGGCCGAGCAAGTGAAGCGGGTGATCGACTACCAGATTTTGAGCATTATGCTGTATGACGAGGAACAAAAAGTTTTCCGGCACCGGCTGGACGTGAAGCACGGTCAGAGAGTGCAAGGGAAATTGCGAGTGGCGGCGAGCGAAGGCATCGTGGGCGCGGCGGCAACACTTCGCGAGCCCGTTCTGGCGTCGGACGTAACGCAAGATCCCCGGTATTTGCTGGTGAATCCGGAGACGCGGTCGGAACTAGCGATTCCGATGTTGCACAAGGGACGAATATTGGGTGTCCTGGATTTGGAGAGCCCGCAACTGAACGCGTTTACGCAAGACCACGTGCAGACGCTGTCGATTCTTGCCGCGAATATGGCTGTATCGCTTGAAAACGCGCGGCTTTATGAACAAGTGGCGCGAGATGAGGCGCGGCTCGAACGGGATTTGCAGGCGGCGAAGCGCATTCAAGGTGCATTGATTCGTCCCGTACCGACGGAAGACTATGGGCTGGATATTGCGGCGCGGTACATTTCGGCAAGAGAGGTTTGCGGCGACCTTTATGAATTTTTGCGATACGGGCCGCAGCAGTTGGGAATTGCGCTGGCGGACGTAAGCGGCAAGGGGACTGCAGCGGCACTCTACGGAGCGGTGGCGATCGGAATCATGCGGAGCTTGACGCCGCAGAAATTGCAACCGTCGGAGATGCTACACCAGATGAACCAGATTGTCGGCGAACGAAAGATTGAAGGAAGGTTCATGACGGCGTGTTATGCGACATGGCAAAAAGGGCGGCAAAAGCTGCGTGTTGCGAATGCGGGGCAATCGCAGCCGCTGCTATATAAGGACGGGCGTTGCGGCAAGGTGGAGCTGACAGGATTTCCGCTTGGAATTTTTGAAGATGTCACCTATGACGAGTGGGGCGTGACGCTCGAGCAGGGAAATATTGTGGTTTTTCATTCGGACGGAATTGCGGAAACGTCGAACAGCGAAGGGCAGTTTTTTGGCACGGAGCGGTTACGAAAACTCATCGAGACACACCACGAGCGAACTGCGACGGAATTGTCGGACATGATTTTGCGGGAAGTGGATTGGTTCGCGCAGAGCGCTCCGCTGTCCGACGACCGAACACTCGTGATTTTGAAGGTTCGATGAGCGCACAAGCGGCAGTACCAACGCAAAGTCATGCTTACGTCGACCCCGCGGAGTTCACGCCGTATTTTGGCTGGAAGAAAGAGAAGACGGGAAAAAGCGAATCTGTTTTTTGTGAGGGCGTTTCCCTGGCCGATGCGGTGGAGAAATATGGAAGTCCGCTTTATTTGTACAGCCGCGCCGCCATTGAGACGGCGTACTCGGAACTTGATCACGGTTTGGTGGGATTACCGCACACGCTTTGCTTTGCGGTGAAGTCGAACGGCAACCTGACCATCCTGAAAACTCTGGCAAAACGGGGAAGTGGATTCGACGTCGTGTCCGGCAACGAATTGCTGCACCTGCAACACTTGAGTGTGCCCGGGAACCGGATTGTCTTTTCTGGAGTTGGTAAATCGCGCGAAGAAATTCGCGTGGGCCTACGGTACAACGCGAAAAAGCGCGGCAAAGCGAGTGGAATACTGCTGTTTAATGTCGAGTCGGAAGAAGAGCTGGAAGTGCTGCTCAATGAGGCAGCGAAGCACGTGGCGCGCGGCGGACGCGTGCCGGGCGTGGCGATTCGCGTAAATCCGGATGTGCAAGCGGGCGGGCACCCGCATATTTCCACCGGCCGGTACGAGCATAAGTTTGGGCTTGGGTGGGATGCGGCGTGTGCGCTGTACAAGAAGTATGCCAATGCGAAACAGATTTCGTGGGATGGAATCAGCGCACATATCGGTTCGCAAATTACTGATCTGGAGCCGTTTCGTGAAGCGCTGGGGCGGGTTGTCGGCTATGTTTCGCAACTGCGTGCAGCGGGAATTCATTTGCGGTATTTGGATTTTGGTGGCGGACTTGGCGTGCGGTATACGGACCAACAGGTTCCTTCGCGTGATGAGTACGCGAAACTGATCGCGAATCTCGTCAAACCCCTGGGAATTCATCTGCTGCTGGAACCGGGCCGGAACATTATTGCGCCTGCGGGAGTGTTGCTGGCGCGAGTGCGTTACGTGAAGCAGAACGAGCGAAAAAGATTTGTGGTGGTAGACGCGGCGATGAACGATTTAATGCGGCCGGCATTGTATGGCGCGGTGCATGCGATAACGAAAGTGACGCGTGCGATGAGCGGAGACGCGCCCCGCGAACCTGCCGATATAGTTGGTCCGGTTTGCGAAACAGGGGATTGTTTTTTGCGTGATTGGCCGATGGAGGAAGTTAAAGCTGGGGATGTTGTGGCAATCTGGACAGCGGGGGCGTATGGAATGTCGCTGGCGTCGAATTACAACGCGCGATGCAGGCCGGCGGAAGTGATGATAGAAGGGAAGCGAGCCAAGATTATTCGGAAGCGAGAATCGACGAAAGATTTGCTTCGCGGAGACGTTCTGGCGTAATTCCTACGCTTCGCCCCATTTCAATTTGCTGCGCAAAATTTCGTAGTAGGATTTTCGTTTAGGTTGAATAAGCTTCAGACGTTCTTCCGCGCGGACGATGCGCACTTTGTCTCCCGATTGCATCGGGATTCCTTTTTGTCCATCCAAAGTTAAATACACGGATTCGGCAGGGCCGGTGACACTCAGCTCGACACAGCATTTGTCGTCAACGACGATGGGGCGATCGCTCAGTGTGTGCGGGCAGATGGGCGTGATGATGAGCGATTCGACATTGGGATGGACGATGGGCCCACCAGCGGAAAGGGAATACGCCGTGGAGCCGGTGGGAGTCGCGACGATGAGGCCGTCGGCGCGATAACGACAGACGAAATCGGTGTTGATAGTGAGGCGGACTTCGATCATGCGGGCGAGCGCGCTCTTATTGATGACGACCTCGTTGAGCACACGCTGATCGTCAACCGTTTTGCCATCGCGGATCAAGGCGGAGTGGAGCATCACGCGTTCGCTAGCAGTAAGGTGGCCCGCAAGTGTTTCTTCGAGCGCGGGGTAAAGCTCCTGCAACGTGAAACTGGTGAGAAAGCCTAGGCTGCCGAGATTCACGGGCAAAATCGGGATGCTACGCGGAGCGGCTTCGCGAGCCGCGGAGAGAAGCGTACCGTCGCCGCCAAGAACGAGCAGCAGGTCGGATTCGGCGGCGAGTTCGGTTCGTGTCTTGCCAGGAACACTGTCGGGCAAAGAGGATGCGGTTTCCTGATCGTATGGCGCGCGAATATTGCGCTCGGAGAGCCATTTCAAAAGTGGCGGCACGATGGCCGCTATGTCGACTCGGCGTGGCCTGGAGATTATGCCAATCGTTTTGATGGAGGACATGGACTGAAGCGATTCTACCTTAGACGATTTTACGGGCGTGGAGAAAAAACTCCTGGTTGCCTTCGACGCCAGTGATGCGGCTGGGCGAAACGCCGAGAATTTCAAGACCGTGCGATTTTGCGGCATTTTCAACCGACGTGATTGCTTTTTCGTGGAGGGAAGGATCTTTGACGATACCGCCTTCGCCGATGTCCTCGCGGCGGAGTTCGAATTGGGGCTTGATGAGAATTAAAAAAGTGGCACCGGGTCTTGCGGCGAGAACGGCAGGCGCCAGGATTTTTGTGACGGAGATGAAAGAGACGTCGGCAACGACGAGGTCAATCGGTTCGGGGATTTCGTCGGGTTGCAGTTCGCGGGCGTTGCGTTTGATTTGGATGACGCGAGGGTCCTGGTGGAGTTTCCACGCCAGTTGGCCGATGTTTACATCGACGGCGTAAACGCGGACTGCACCGTGTTGCAGTAAACAGTCGGTGAAGCCGCCGGTCGAGGAGCCAAGGTCGAGACAGGTAAGGCCAGAGGGGTTCACCGCGAAATCGGAGAGTGCGCCTTCGAGTTTTAGTCCGCCGCGGCTGGCATATTTTTGGAGGCGGCTTGTTACGTCAAGGCGCGCCGCTTCCGGCACTTGAGCGCCAGCCTTTTCGGCTTTGACGCCATCGACACTCACTTGACCGGCGAGGATCATGGCTTGGGCTTTTTGGCGCGATTCGGCGAGACCGCGTTCGAGGACGAGGAGATCGAGGCGCTTCTTCTGCGATTTGGCGTTCATGAAAACAATTTAGGCTCGGCGGTGGACCAGGAACTCGGCGATTTCGCGCAGCCGCGATGCTTTCACGCCGTAGGCGTCCAATTCGGCGATCGCTTTCTCGGAGAGTTCTTTGGCGATTTGATGTGAGCGTTCGAGACCGAATACGGCGGGATAGGTGGCTTTTTGTTGCGCGACGTCTTTGCCGGCGGTTTTTCCCAGCGCAGCGGAAGATTCCTCGACGTCGAGAATATCGTCGGTGACCTGAAACGCCCAGCCGATTGTTTCGCCGAAACGACGCAGACGCACGACGTCGTCATCCTGCGCGCCGGCGCACAACGCGCCGGAAGTAATCGAGGCACGAATCAAAGCGGCGGTCTTGGAACGGTGAATGTATTCGAGCATTTCCGGGCCAACGTCTTTTCCTTCAGCTTCGAGATCGGCGACCTGGCCACCGACCATGCCATTGACGGTCCCTGCGGATGTGGCGATTTCCGCGGCCATTTTCACACGGCGATCGGGATCGACTGGCGCGGCGGCAACTGTTTCGAACGCGAGAGTCAGGAGCGCGTCACCCGCGAGAATCGCGGCGGCTTCGCCGAATTGTCTATGGCAAGTCGGTTTGCCGCGACGAAGGTCGTCGTTATCGAGAGCGGGAAGATCGTCGTGAATCAAAGAATAAGTGTGAATGAATTCGATGGCGCACGCGGGGTACATCGTCGCAGAAACGTCTGCGGTGAAGATACGGGCGGATTCAAGGCAGAGGATCGGGCGAACCCGTTTGCCGCCCGCGAAGACGCTGTAACGCATGGCCTTGTGGATGGACGCGGGAGGAGTCGTCTCCGGCGGCAACAGTTTTTGTAGCGCGGCGTCTACGGCCTGTAAATCTTCGTCGAAGAACGCAGGAAGTTTCATCGTGTTTTAGAGGGTGAAGGAGATTCGAGGAAGCGCCTCAAGATTCGTCGCCTTCCGGATCGAAAGGTTCTACGGCAAGTTTACCGTCAGCTTTTTTCAAAAGAATTTCCACTTTGCCTTCGGCCTCTTCGAGCTGCTTTTGGCATTCGCGAGAGAGAGCTACGCCTTCTTCGAATAATTTCATGGCCTCATCGAGCGAAAGCTGCGGGCTTTCGAGCTTGCGGACAACTTCTTCGAGTCGCGCAAGAGAGCGCTCAAATTCCGGTTTCTTGGGTGGTTCCGGTTTTTTCGTTACTGGATTGTTCACGCGGTGCGCCTGTTCCTTTGCCGCTTGCGATTTCTTACTTCTGACAGCGCCTGCAAAAATAGGTGGACCGTCCACCCTGTTCGATTCGCTGAATCGGTTGGCCACATCTGCTGCACGGTTGAGCTTCCCGACCGTACGCGCGAAGAATTTTCTCGATTCCCTGAAACCACCATTTCGGGTCGCGAAAATCCGGCGGCGGATGTAAGCAACATTCTAAGGCACGGCGAAGAACGGACACAATTGCTTTATGCAGTTTGGCAGCTTCGTTCACGCTTAAGGAATTCGCGGGGCGGCACGGGTCGATTCGCGCGTGCCACATCGATTCGGCGGAATAGATATTCCCGATTCCAGCGACACGAGCTTGATCGAGAAGGAATTCTTTGAGCGGGCGGCGCGATTCCGAGAGCAACGAGCAAAAATGTCTTGGCGTAAACTCGCGGGCCAACGTGTCAACGCCCAGGGATCGAAGGCCGCTGCAGGCTTCGCGCGACTCAAAGAAATGCACGCGACCGAAGTGACGGCGGTCGGCGAAGCCAAGGACGCCGCGATTGAGTTCGAGGGCTACGTCAACATGAACGTTTTGCTGCTCGCGATTTGCCCTCGCGAGCAGCTCTTTGGCGGAGCCGAACCACAGCAGCCGGCCATCGAGGCGAAAGTGGATGACGAGGATGCCGCGATCCAGTTCGAGCAGCAGGTATTTGCCAAGCCGAGTGACGCCGCGAATGGTCTGTTTCTGCGCCGACCGCGCAACCGCCGCGGGAGATTGCGGCTTCGTCGCGATGGAGTGGAAGACGTGGACGCACCGAATCGTGCTGCCGAGCACGAGCGGGCGAACGGTCTGTGTCACTGCTTCGACTTCCGGAAGTTCAGGCATGGCGGGCGAATAGTTATGAAGCCGGCTTCAACGTAAGCGTGTGACGCTTTGTTCGAGCTTCCGCAGCGTCGGTAAACGGTTGAACGATAGGTTTCGCATCGAACCAATAGGGAAATTGATCGGTATAGTGGCTGCTGCCAAGTTGGCCGCTCTGGCCGCTGGTAATGAGCAGGATCGAGTCGTCCCAATCGGCGGGATTCGCGACGAAGCGCATAGCCGGACCGTGGCGAGGAGTGGCTGCGCGCGGGCTGTATCGAGTGCCCGCTTGCGGTTTATCGGCGATGCTCAGGAAGAATTTGAGCAAGCCGGTACGGCCGATGGGATGCTGCATCTGAAGCGCATTGAAATTCTTCCATTGCCAGTCTGCGATGCGGGCGCTACCGGTTCGCGATTCGAGCGTGTGAACTGCCGAGTCCGCGGCGGCGACGAGCAACTCGTCGTAACTCTTGAATGATGAAGGAAGCCATTTCGACGGACGATCGGTGAGCAACTTTTGCAGAAATGCGGTTTTGCGCCAGTGATAAAGGTCAGTGTCTTTGCCGAGGTAAGGTTCGAGGATTAGGCGAAGCGCTTCTTGTCGGGTGAAACCGAGGAAGGGAACTACGGGCGAATCGATGACGGCGATACCGTTCCAGTCTTTTGTGGCGGCGACAAGTTGTTTGGTGCGGTCGTCGTTTGGCGTGACGGAGCGAGTTGCGGCGACGAGTTGTTCGCCGACGAACGCGTCAGGAAAACTGTAGGTGTCGGACTGCACTTTGAGCATGTCAGCAGGGCGAAGATCGTGCTTGTCGTGCAACAAATCGTAGATGCGTGCGGTTCGGTAAGGCTCTTCCCAATTGTCAGTCAGATATGGTTTGTATTTTGGGCCGACGACACGGGCGTTGGCGGTGACGATGAGGCCTGACTGCGGATTGAAGATTTGCGGAAGTTTGTCGAATGGAATGTAGCCAGTCCATTCGTAGTCGTCAGAGTCGCCGGGGACGGGAACTTGGCCGTAACCCTTTTTTCGAATTGGGACGCGTGCGGCCATCACGTAGCCTATGTTGCCGTCGACGTCAGCGTAAACAGCGTTCTGCGCAGGGCCCCACACTTTTTTGAGAATGTCGCGGAACTGATTCCAATTCTGCGCTTTGCCGAGATCGTAGTACGTGTTCGAAAGCCCGCCGGGTTCTGTGGCGGTCCAACGGAGGGCGTAAGCTTTGTCGCCTTCGCGGCGAACGATTGGGCCGTGACGCGTAACGACGATGCGAACGTGCTCGTCGGGTTTGTCCTTAACGTGAATCATTTCGTCGGCGACTTGAGCCTTTTGCCACTGACCTTTGACGCGATACTCATCGGGATTTGCCGGATTGAATGTCTCTATATAAAGGTCCTGGACGTCAGCGCCGTTGTTGGTAAAACCCCAGGCGATGCGATCGTTGTGACCGATGACGACGAGGGGACCGCCGGGAAGAGTAAAACCTTTGACGTTCCAGCCGGGCGCTGTGAGGTGCGCCTCGTACCAGATGGGCGGGATCGTGAGTTCGAGATGTGTGTCGTTGGCGAGAAGCGGCTTACCGGTGGCGGTGTACGCGCCGCTGACAACCCAGTTGTTGCTGCCGAGCGAGCGGCGAATGTCCGCTTGAGATTCGTGAATCCAATTTTCGATTTGAGGAGCGAGAGCGGACGTTAGATCCGGAAAATTTGGCGAAGGATTCGTTGTTGTGCTGGCTTTGAGGACGGTGTCCGGCACCATGTCGTCATCGTCGTCTTCATCGTCCGGGTCGCGGCCAGATTGCTCGGCGCCGCCGTCGCCGTTTGGATCACCGACGGCGAAATGATCGAGTGCGGCTTCAGGGGAAAAAAGATCCTTGGCGCGGTCTGCGCCGACGCGTTCGGTGACTTTCGCGCGATTGAGATCCGACTCCCAGGTATTCGAAAGCGTTTGGTACATGTAGCCCGCAATGACAAGCGAGTCGGCCGGTTTCCAGGGCTGCGGCGCGTACTTAAGGAGCTTAAATTCGATCGGAAGATTGGTCTTGTGCTGATCGATGTACGCGTTGACGCCGCGGGCATAGGCGTCCATCTCATCATGCGATTCACCTTCTAGTGATAGCGCTTCGCGATCGGCAGTCGCGCCGATGCGAAGCGTGCGGAATTGCGTGTCGATTTTTACGACGTCAGGCCCGAAAATTTCCGCGAGCTGGCCACGACCGACGCGGCGGAGCAAATCCATCTGCCAGAGACGGTCCTGGGCCATTACGTAGCCCTGCGCTTCGGTCAAATCAGTGAGGCTGGATGCGCGAATATGCGGGACGCCCCAGATGTCGCGTTCGACAGTTACATCGGCTTTGAGTCCGGGAAGGGAAAGCGTGCCGTCAACCTGTGGGAGCGGCCGATAGACGAACCACCAAAGGCCGAAGCCGCCTAGAAGTAAAACGATTGTGACGATCCAGCCAAAGATGCGCAGCGCGCGTAACAAGGATTCTCCCGGTCGAAAAAGCGAAAAATGAGTGTAGAGGACGGCTTGACTGCACGCAACCGATGCGACCACGGCCCCGGCGTGAGTGCTGATACAATTTGGGTGGAGTGGCCAACCGCGAATGTTCTTCGTTCGACTCGTCGGAGTCATAGCCCTGGCGGCGCTGAATGGGTTCTTTGCCGCGACGGAGTTTTCACTGGTAGCGGTGAGAATTTCGCGCGTGCGGCAACTTGTGGCGCGGGGCAGCGCGAGCGCGAAAATCGTGGAGGATTTGCTCCGCGACCTGCACCGTGTGGTGTCCGGTGTGCAGTTGGGCATCACGATCGCCAGCTTGGCGCTCGGCGCGCTTGGCGAGGCAACGCTCGCTAATCTTTTTCAGAGCGTCTGGCCGGGGAGTCTGACGACGCGATCGGCGGTTCTGGCACACGCTCTGGCGCTTTCCTGTGCGTTCGTTCTACTGAGCGTTCTCCACGTCGTGATTGGAGAACTCGTTCCCAAGACCGTCAGTCTGGCGCGCGCAGAGCGAGTTGCTTTGCTGGTGGCACGCCCCTTTTATTGGTTCCTCAATACATTTCGATGGGCGATCGATCTTCTTGAAGGAATTTCCGGCCTGATCGTGAAGGCGCTGGGCGTCTCGACGCCCGGCGGACACGGCGTCGCGCACTCAACCGAAGAACTGCAAATGCAAATCCAGCAGGCGCGAGAACGCGGATTGCTGGCAGCCGGCGAAGAAAAGTTCATTTTGAGCGCGATTGAGTTGAGCCAAGTGCAGGTGCGAGAAATTATGGTTTCACGGCCGGACATGCACGTCCTGCCGGTAGAGGCACCGATGGATCAGGTCATGCGCGTTTTTGCTACGACGCAACGCTCGCGGATACCGGTTTATCGGGGAACGATCGACCACATGCTGGGATTTGTGCATATAAAGGACATGATGTGGGTGCTGCTCGATCGCGAACGGCGCTTGCAGGAGCGCGCGGCGTCAACGCCATTCGATTTGCGTCGAGTTCTGCGCGAACTTCTGATTGTTCCGGAAACGAAGCCCGCTTCCGAGTTGTTGGCTGAATTCCGGACGAAGCACACTTCGATGGCCGTGGTCGTCGACGAATTTGGAAGCATTCTTGGCCTCGTCACGATGGAAGACATTCTCGAGCAGCTTGTCGGCGAGATTCACGATGAATTCGACGTCGTCGAAAAGCCGCTCACGCTTGCGGATGGTGCGGTTGTTTTTGATGCCGCATTGAGCGTTCGCGATCTGGATACGCAATACAACATCGCGTTGCCCGAAGACCCCGCCTACGCGACGGTCGGAGGGTTCGTACTCGATCAACTTGGTTTTATTCCGAACGGTGGCGAAAGTTTTGATTTCGGCAATTTTCGGTTTAACGTTGTCGAAATGGACGGCCGGCGCGTGGCGCGTGTAAAGATTCAGCTGCTGCCACAAGACGGCGCTGGTGGTGGTGGTCCCTCTTCCGCCGAAGGTTTACGCAAGGTCGAATCGAACTCCCCATCTTCTGGTTCATAGTCTGTCCTGCATGGTGCTGCAGGGCGACACCCGGCAGAGTGTCAGCATGGACAAGATCTGGTGGCGCGAGCGTTGAGTTCCGCGAGGCTCCCTTAGAGAATGAATGAGTGAGTCCCCAAAAGCGCCGGATCGCCGACTACCTGCGGCCCAAAACGCTGACAATGCTGTTGCTCGGATTTTCTTCGGGCCTTCCTTTTTATTTGGTCGGCAATACGTTTGGCTACTGGCTGCGTGATGAACACACGTCCCTGACTGCGATCGGTTTTCTTTCCTGGGTCGGCATCGCCTATTCGCTGAAATTTCTCTGGGCGCCATTGTTGGATCGCGTTGACTTGCCGTTGTTCAGGCGGCTTGGGCATCGGCGCGGATGGATGATGTGCTCACAGATCGTTGTCGGGCTGGCGCTGATTGCCATGGGCGGTACCGGCACGAAAGCTGGGCTAGGCCGCCTCGGCGGATTTGCGCTCGTAGTCGCGTTTGCCGCGGCGACACAAGACATTGTGGTCGATGCGTGGCGAATAGAATCAGCAGACGATGGAGAAGAACAAGGCCTCCTCGCGTCTGCTTATCAGTTGAGCTATCGACTGGCGCTCTTGGCCACGGATTCCGTCATCCTCATTGTGGCGGCGGCCGTGGGCTGGCGCATGTCCTACGGCATTTACGGCGCTTGTATGGCGGTTGGAATGACCGCCACCTGGTTTGCGAAAGAACCGGAGCGCGCGGATGCGGTGACCGAGGAAAAAAAGCGCGAAGCGCAATTCTGGACGCTTCGCGGCTTCTTCGATGCCGTTGTGGGACCGTTCATCGCGTTCTTCCGCGCTCACGGCTGGCTCGCACTTGTGATGTTAGCGGCCATCAGCCTCTACCGGATACCGGATTTCATGATGGGCCCGATGGCGAATCCCTACTACCACGACCTGGGTCTTGCG
>Ga0075436_100002388_pt1 | contig 12939 bp, 13 predicted proteins | sample RhiMethybrSRZTD5_FD_75303 | JGI IMG/M metagenome (GOLD analysis project Ga0075436, IMG submission 75303) | Populus rhizosphere microbial communities from Tennessee, USA - Rhizosphere MetaG P. TD hybrid SRZTD5 | ecosystem: Host-associated > Plants > Roots > Rhizosphere > Soil | place: USA...
TCAGCCGCTCATACGCGGTCAGCACGTCGACTTTCGCCCAGGTCGCGGATCCGATCTGCATGACGACGGAAAAGGGTAACCGGCGGCGCGAGAATTGCGAAGGTGTTGATCGAGGACGCGCGCCGCCGCATCTCGGAGCTGAGCCACCTGCACGCCTTCATCTCGATCTCGGACGAGCAGAACGAGGGGACGGTGGTCGGCGTGAAGGACCTCATCGACGTGCGGGGAATGGTCACGACCGCCGGCTCGGTGCTGCTGCCGGACCGGCCCGCGGCCACTGACGCCCCGGTCGTCCTGAGGATCCGGGAGCACGGCGCGGTCGTCGTTGGCAAGACCAACCTCCACGAGTTCGCGTACGGCGTGACCAGCACGAACCCCCACTACGGCTTCGTGCTCAACCCGCACGATCCAGACCGGGTCGCGGGGGGCTCGTCGGGGGGCTCGGCCGTGGCGGTCGCCACCGGGATGTGCGATTGGGCGATCGGAACCGACACCGGCGGATCGATCAGGATCCCTGCCGCGCTCTGCGGCGTGGTCGGGTTCAAGCCTGAGCTCGGCAGCATCACGACCGAAGGGGTGATCCCGCTCAGCGAGTCGCTCGACACCATCGGGCCGATGGGACCTGACGTCGCGACCGTGACCCGCGCCTTTTACGAGATGTCGAACGCGGCCCCAGAACCTTTTCCGCAGAACTGGAAGCCGCGGCTGGCGGTGCCCACAGGCTGGGTCAGCGACCTTGATCCTGACGTCGAGCGCGCATGGAGGTTCGCCGCTCGTGGGCTCCCCCACATCGAGTTCGTCGACCGCATGCCGCTGTATCGCGACGGCCTGACCATCCTCATGGTCGAAGCGACCGCCTTCCACGCCAGGCGGCTACGGGAACATCCCGACCAGATTGGTGAGGACGTGCAGGAGCACCTTCGCAAGGGGGCCAAGATCTCGCCCCGCGACTTCGGCCGTGCGCTCGGCGGGGCGCTCGATCTGCGGGCGGAGGCGCGGGGAGCGATGAAGGATGTCGACGCCCTCATCCTGCCGACCACGGCGATCGTGGCGCCGCCGGTCACTTCCGGCAACGAGGTCCGCGAGCCGCTGACGCGGTACACGCGTCCTTTCAACATGAGCGGCCAGCCAGTGGTGTCCCTTCCGGTGCCGGTGCAATCCGGCCTGCCGGTCGGCATCCAGGTCGTCGGCCGCACCAACGCGATCGCCCTCGCCGCGGCGGCGTGGCTGGAGGCCGAGTGGAGAGACGCGGCCGGGTGAGCGTTATTCAAGAGAGATGGTGTTGATGCCGCGCGCAACGACGCTGCTGCGGCTCATCACGTTCACAGTCCCCGCCCTGATGCTCATGGCGGGCGTGCAGCCTCTTCTCGCGGCGGCCACCGGCCAGGTCACCCCTTTCTGGGCCGTCCAGCTTTCAGCACCCGTGATCGGCGGCGCCGTCGCGCTGTTCGTCACCGCCCGGCTCATGGACCGCGGCGACGGGGTGGCGCCCCCGTGGTACACGGCGTGGGTGCTGCTGCCCGGCGCGTTCGTGCTGACTGGGGCCGCGGCGATGTCGCTCATCGGCGCCCTGGTTCAGTTCGCCGGCATACCGCCCGCGATGTGGTTCCTGCTCATCGCCGGCACGTCGCTGTGGGCTGCCGGGATGGTCTGGGTGAGGCAGGCCAGCCGCTAACCGCTCGCGCGACTGTGCATCATGCCCGCGCCCTCGCCGCTCATTCGCCGCAGGCACACGCAAACCCACATCCGGTACGGCCGCCACGCCTCGGCGAGGTCCTCCAGGGTGCGAATGTCCGGCTCATGCGCCAGGCCGTACGCGTCGCGCAGCGCGCCCAGCAACCGCTTCTCTGAGGTCGGCAGCTCGTCGACCGCGCTCAGGGCGCGCAGCCGTATGAGCTGCGAGCCAAACTCGCCGATGCCGGGCAGCTTCTTGAGCTCGCTCAGGGCGGTCTCCGCGGACAGGGCGCGCAGGCGATCGGTGTCGAGACGGCCGGCGAGCGCCGCGGCGGCCAGCTCTCGGAGGTACTCGGTCTTGCGACCGAAAAGTCCCTTGAAGGTCTTGATCTCGGCCAGACGCTGAGGCTCCGGAAAGACCCACAACCGGTGGCCGTGCACGTCGACCTCATGCCCCAGCTCGCGCGACATGCGGTCCTTGACGCCCTGACCCTGACGCATCGTGATGCGGGTCGAGATGATCGTCCACGCGGCCGCCTCGTATGCGTTTGACCAGTTCACGGGACGGAAGCCGGGAAACTCTTTCTGCAGCCGGCCGACCACCGGGTCGCGCTTGCCGGCCTCGGGCCAGCCACGACCGTCGACGTCCAGGCTGAGGATGCGCGCGACCTGGGCACGCACATCGCTGACGGGCGCTCCGCCGTACACCTCGCCGTGCACCCGACCCTCGGCGTCCTGCGTGAGGCAGACGCCCGCCGGCTTCCAGCCGAGGTCGGTCAGGAATGCGAGGTGCAGGTGTCCGCCATCGGGAGCGCCGTCCGCGGGTGCCTTGTGCCATGCGCCGATGAACTTGGCGCTCTCCTCCAGCGAATATGGTCCGCGGGGCTCGATCTCGAATGTCGTGCCGAGGACCCTCGCGGTCACGAGACCTTCCGCCGATCGACCACCCGGCTTGCGCGGTCGTCGAAGCGAGGCAGGATCCCGACGCCGAGCACCGTCACCGTGCACTCGATTCCGACGGTCTCTCGGATCCGCTCGCGTGCCGTGCGCTTCAGCTGGTCTGGATCGCCGCCGTCGCGCGCTTCGACCAGGACCTGGAGCGTGTCCAGCTGCTTGGCCTGACGATCGACGACCAGCTGGTAGTTGCCGGTCAGCCCGTCGACGGCCAGCAGGATCGATTCGATCTGGCTCGGAAACACGTTGCCGCCGTTGAGCATCAGCAGGTCGTCGGTGCGTCCGCTCACCTTGCGAATTCGGCGCGCGGGATTGCCGCAGCGGCATGGCTCCGCGACCAGCACGCTGCGGTCGCGCGTGCGGTACCGAAGCACAGGCGTGGCCTCGCGACGCAGGCTCGTGATGACGAGCTCACCTTCGACGCCGTCCGGCACTGCGCGGCCTGAGTGCGGGTCGATCACCTCGGCGTAGAAGTAGTCCTCCAGGATGTGGAGGCCGTCATGCTCGCGGCACTCGGCAGCCACCCCGGGTCCGCCCAGCTCGGTCAGCCCGTAAACGTCGTACGGCTCCAGGCCCAGCGCGTACTCGATCTGGTGCCGCATGCCGTCGCTCCAGGGCTCGGCCCCGAAAAAGCCGATGCGCAGCTTGAGCTTGGTGCGCACCTTCTCGCGGGCGATCGCTTCGGCGAGCACCAGCGCGTAGGACGGCGGGCACGCGAGCACGGTCACACCGAGATCCTCGATGAGCATCACCTGGCGATGGGTGACCCCGGTGCCCGTGGGGACGACCGTCACCCCGAGGCGTTCCGCACCAAGCTGGTAGCCCATGCCGCCCGTGAAAAGGCCGTAGGGAAATGCGTTCTGGATCACGTCGCGCGACGTGACGCCCGCGCCGCTCAGGACGCTCGCCATCGCTTCGCCCCAGTCGGCGACATCCCGTGCCGTGTAGCCGACCACCACCGGCTTGCCCCTGGTGCCGCTGGACATGTGCAGCCGGACGACCTCCTCCATCGGCACGGCGAACAGCCCAAACGGATAGGTCGTCCGGAAGTCGTCGCGGGTGGTCAGGGGGAGCTCGGCGAACTCCTCGAAGGACGATATGCGCCGCTCGCCGATGCGACGCGCATAGAAAGGAACGCGGGTGCGAAGCCGCTCGAGCAGGTCGTTGAGGCGCCCCAGCGCCAGCCCCTCGGCTACCGCCACGGAGCCATTATTCCGGTCGGGCTCTTGGCGACGGCCCCGTTAACAAAAAAGCCGGCCGCACCAGGTGGTGCGGCCGGCTGGATCGATCGTGGTTACGCGAGCTTGATTCGGTTGGCTCGGGGGCCCTTCTGGCTCGGCTCGATCTCGAAGCTGACGCGCTCGCCGCCCGCGAGCGAGTCGAAGTTCACGGCCGAGTCGAGACCGGTGCGATGGAAGAAGTACTCCCGACCGTCCTCGGCGGCGATGAACCCGAAGCCTCGGTCTGAAACGAGCTTCTTGATGGTGCCTGTCGGCATCTCAAACTCCTCTTCTCGAAAGTCTCCCCACGGAACGCACGGCCCCTTTCGAGAAGTACGACGAGCCCGGCGCCAGGTCGTCCACTTCAGACGACCTCAACTACACTACCACGCGATTTCCGGGGGTCAAATCAGGCCGCGAGCAGCACCACTCCAAGCAGGGTTGCGGCGGCTCCCGCCAGCTTCAGGCCCGCCGCCTGGCGCTCGCCCAGGCGCCAAACCCCCCAGATGGCGACGGCCACGATCGCCAGCTCGCGCACCGGGGCCACGATCGCCAGCGGCGCCAGGCTGAGCGCCACCAGGACAAGCAGGTAGGCGGTCCAGGAGATCAGGCCGATCGCGGCACCGAGGCGCCATGACACGACCTCCGACCGCTGATCAGGACGGGGCCTGAATCGTGCCCGAAGCGGCACCGTCACGGCCATCCCGGTGGCCATCAGGACAAGAAGCATCCAACCGTAGAGCCAGGGTTCCATCAGCCGCACCCCGACTCGGTCGATCGACGTGTAGGAGGCGATCGCGACCCCCGTCAGCAGGGCCGGCAGCGTTGCCCTGCCGCTTGTCTGTGGCACCGTCACGGCAAGGATCCCGGCCAGCAACAGGCCGACCCCGACCAGCTGGGCGGCGGAGAGCCGCTCGCCAATCAATCCGATCCCGATCACCACCGCGAGAAGCGGGGCGGAGCCGCGCGCGATCGGGTAGACGACCGAAAGCTCGCCACGTGAGTACGCGGACGAGAGCAGCCACATGTACGCAACCTCGAGGGCCGCCGACAGCACGACCAGGGCAACCGCGGCGCCGTTGAAGCTGGGGCGGACAATTGCGAACGCGATCACGGCCGGGACCGTGAAAATCGCCGCTCCGCTGATGGTCGCCCGATAAAACGTCGTCAGCGGGTCGGCGCTGGTCTTGACGAGCACGTTCCACGTCCCGTGCATCGCGGCGGCCACAAGCGCGAGCCCGACCGCCACCAGAACCACCCCCGCAGATTAGTGGCAGAATCGAGGCGGGCTGGGTTTTGACGCAGGCGCACTACGAGCCCCTGGTCGGGCTTGACACGTGGTTTCTCTACGGCGAGCGGCACGAGGCGCCGCTCCATATCGGCGCGACCTACGTCTTCGAAGGCAAGCCCGAGCTTAAGGGAGGTCGCGGCGCGCAGGGCCTGGCGCGCACCGTCGAGGAGCGCCTCCACCTCGTGCCGCGCTACCGCCAGAAGTTGATGTGGCGGCCAGGCAACGTCGGCAACCCGGTGTGGGTCGACGACCCAGACTTCGACCTCTCGTTCCACATCCGGCGTGCGGCGCTGCCGAGCCCCGGCGACGACGCGACCCTGCGCGACTACACCGCCCGTGTCTTCGCCCGGCCCCTCGACCTCGACAAACCGCTGTGGGAGATGACGATCGTCGAAGGGCTCAGCGATGACCGCGTCGCCGTCGTCAGCAAGGTGCACCACGCGATGGTCGACGGGATCTCGACGGTCGACCTCGCCACGCTTCTTCTCGATCCCACACCGGAGCCGGTGAAATTCGGCCGGCCGAAGCGATGGCGACCCCGCCCCGCCCCGACTCAGAGCGAGCTGCTGCGCGAAGCGCTCGAGAACCTCTCGCCATTCGAGGCGGGCAAGCAGTTTCTGCGGTTCCGCCCCAACCACCTGGTCGACGCGGTCATGCGCTCGCCGTGGTCGGCGGGCCTCCAGCTCGCGCTCACCTGGCTGCGGCCCGGCGCACCCCTCTTCTTCAACCGCCCCATCGGCCCGCACCGGCGGGTGCATTCGGTTCGTGTTCCGCTGCAGGCTCTCAAGGACGTGAAGGACGCCTGGGGTGGCACCGTGAACGACGCGGTTCTCGCGGTCATCGGGGAGGCGATGTCCCGCTGGCTTTTCGAACGCGGCGAGATGGTCCCCGAAACGATGCGGGTCTTCGCGCCGGTGAGCGTTCGCGACGAGAGCCAGCGCTATGCGCTCGGCAACCTCGTGAGCGCGATGGTCGTGGAGGTTCCGCTCGCGCCGATGATGCCGCGTGACCGCGTGCACCTCGTCACCGCGACCACGGGCGACCTCAAGCGATCGCGCGCGGCCGTTGCCGCGCGAACCCTGACCCAGATCGCGAACTGGACGCCCGCAACGGTACAGGGACTTGCGGGTCGGGTCATGACCTCACAGCTGCGCTGGTCGCCGCAATCGGTCGTGAACATAGTGGCGACCAACATTCCAGGGCCGCAGTTCCCCTTCTACACCGGCGGGGCAAAGCTCATCGACGTCTGGCCGTTCGTGTCCATCTATCACTCGCTCGGCCTGAACATCGCGATCGTCTCGTATGACGGCGCGATGTCCTTTGGACTCCTGGCCGACCGCGATCTCGTGCCCGACCTGGATGTTTTCGCGCGCCATCTCGAGGAGACGGTCGGCGCCTATCGCGATGCCGCCCTGTCGAAGGTCAGGAAGCCTGCACGCCCGCGCTCACCTGCGGCGCGGCCGCGCCAGAAGGCGACCAAGAAGCCGGTAGACCTCGGGGTTCACCACGAGTCCGTTGTGGCTTCCCCAAACGGGGATGGCGGGGATGTCCGGCCGAAGGCAGCTGCGAAAGTTCACGACGTCGTCTGACCGCGTGTAGATCGAAGTCGTCGGCACGGCCGGCGGCTCGAGCAGCTCGTGCATGAACCTTCCCTCGGTGCGGAGGTCGCGGCCGAAGCGAAGCTCGTTCGCGGTGCGCACGACGCCCACGGCAACGCTGGTCAGTGAAGTGATGTCGAGCTGGTTCGCAAATGGAGCGCCGAGGCCGATGACCTGCTCGACGGCGTCCGGCTCACGCGATGAGAGGACCTTCGCCAGCACGCCGCCGCGGCTGTGGCCGACGATCGAGACGCGGTCGCCCGCCTCCTCGCGCACCTCGTCGAGGCGAGTGCGGAGGTTCGCCACCAGGTACTCGGAGTAGTGGATGTTGAAGTTGATGCCTGACGTGAAGGTGCGGTAACCGGTCCGCCTCAGCCAGGACTGAAGGACCCTCAGCGACCAATCGCCGGACAGGAAGCCCGGAACCAGCAGCACCGACCGGCCGTCGCCGCGCGGCACACCGCGGCCGCGGGCCACCGGGTCGCGCATGAGCGCCGTCATCTCGCGAAGTGCGAACGGATCCCAGAGGGGCACTGGCCGTGATGTTAGGTTTTGGACACTTTGGAACGGACCGTCCTGGTCACAGGAGCTGGAACGGGAATCGGCCTGGCGACCACGATCGAAGTCGCGCGGCGCGATTTCCGCGTCCTCGCGGGTGTCCGCTCACCGGCCAAAGCTCGAGCAGTGTCCCGCGCGGCGAAGGCCGCGGGCGTGAAGGTGAAGACGGTGACGCTCGACGTCACCGACGCCGTCCAGTGCGAGGCCGTCGTCAACGAGATCAAGCCTTACGGCCTCGTGAACAACGCCGGCATGCCCGCGAGCGGCGCGATCGAGGACGTCACGGACGAGGACGCCCGCGCAGCGCTCGAGACGATGGTCCTCGCGCCGATGCGCCTCGCCCGAATGGCCATCCCGCACATGCGCGACCAGGGCGGCGGCCGCATCGTCAACATCTCTTCGATCTATGGCCTGATGAGCACCCCGCTCACCGGCTGGTACCAGGCGGCGAAGCACGCGCTCGAGGCGGTGTCGGACGCCCTGCGCGTGGAGGTCGCCTCGGACGGCATCGCCGTGGTGCTCATCGAACCCGGGGCGTTTCGATCGAACATCTGGGAGAGCGCCGGCAACGATCTTCAAAAACGACTCGACTCTGATTACTTCACCGCCTACAAGAGGCTCGAGGGCGGGATCAAGGCGAGCCAGCGGCTGATGGGTGACCCGGTCGACGTCGCCCGTGTGATCGCGAGCGTGATGACCGCAAAGTCCCCGAAGCCCCGATACCTCGTGGGCTATGACGCGCGCGCGATCGACATCTACTCCAAGCTGCTGCCGACCGAGGTTCGCGACCGGCTGGCGAGATTGACCCTCGGCCTCTAGGCCGTGTAGATCTCGCCGCCGCTGACAGTCACCTTGATCGGAGCGAGCGGCGACGGCGCGGGACCGGCGATCACCGCCGCGTTGTTCGCCGGATCGAACTCGGCGCCGTGGCACGGGCAGAACAGGACTTTCTGCCCGGTGTCGTACTGCACGGTGCATCCGGCGTGAGTGCATACCGCGTCGAAGGCGACCACCCGGTTGCCGGAGATCTGCACGGCGAGAGCCGGGTCTCCGCTGGCGGGGTCGTTGAAGGGTAGTGAGCCCTGCGATTGCAGGTCCGCGACCGAGCCGATCTTGGTGCCGGCAGGGGTCGGTGAGGGGCTCGGGGTCACGCCCGGCGTCGGGGTTTCAGTCGAGGTCGGGGTGGGGCTCGGCGTCCCGTTCGCCTGCGGCACAGGTTTGAGTCGGGGGATCACCGAAAGCACCCAAACCAGCCCGACCGCCGCGGCGCCGGCCTCGAGGAGGAGCCGGCGGCGCGATGGGTCGAACATCACGTCGCGGCGGCGCCCAGTGCCAAACCCCAGCTGAGCTCGCAGCCAGGGCTCGGCGGTCAACGCCCCAAGATCGCCCGTCAGCGCGAGGGTGATCCACGCGACCGTGTAGATGCTGTCCGAGCCGAGGAAGTACGGCTGGATCGTCCAGCTCGCGGTCAGGAAGAGGACGAAGTTGACGAGCGCACCGGCGGCCGCCGCCCAGCGGGTCCACAGCCCGAGGCAGGTGGCCAGTCCGATCGCAATCTCGGCGGCGATCACGCCCACCCCCGTCAACTGCGGGGCGGGCAAGGCGAAGGTGTTGATCAGGAAGGCGATCGGCGAATGGGCGGCGAAGCTCGTGAGCTGGGTCCCGATGTAGGTCGGCGCGCCAGGCTGCAGGAAACCGGGGTCGGCGATCTTCTGGAGGCCCGCGTAGACGAACGTGACGCCCAGGAAGAACCGGAGCGGCACGATCGCGTAGGCGAGCCTGCGATCAGGCTGCGGCGGCGCGGCAGGGGTGGGCACCGTCCTTCCGGCCTTCTTCTTTGACACCTGAGAGAAGGTAGTGGATGCTGCTTAGAGGATCCTGTGAGACATCTATACATACTGTATGTTTAGTCTGTGCCGATGACGGCCACCAGGGACCGGCTGGTCGCAGCTGCCCGCGAGCTCGTCATTGCGGGCGACGGCCGGCTGCCGACCGTGGGGGCGGTCGCCGACCGCGCCGGAGTTTCCCGGCTGACGGTCTACCACCACTTCGGCTCCCACGCGGGCCTCCTCCAGGCGCTGGGGGAGTCCACACATTCCGGTGCGGCGCCCTCCTCGGGCGAGCCCGTGGATCGGCTCCGCTCGGCGATCGAAGCCGCCTGCTCCCGCTGGGCGGTTCAGCCGGCCCTCTTCCGGCGCCTGCCGGGGGCCGCGGGCTCGGGCGGCGGCACCATCGCTCACGAGCTTGCGGGCGCGCTCATCGAAGCCGATCGGCTCCGGCCCGGCTGCTCCCTGCGCGAGGCCGAGGATGTCATCGCCATCGTCACGTCGTTCGAGGCGTTTGACCAGCTGCACCACGACGGACGGCGCTCCGCCGCCGCGGTCGCGGACATCCTGTTCCGCATGGCCTCCACCATCCTGGCGTCGTAGGCTTTTGACGCGGTGCGGCATAAGCTCGTCGACGTCGACGGTCCGGTTCACTACCTCGACTTTGGGGGCGAAGGCGACCCCGTCGTGATGGTCCACGGGCTCGGCGGAAACGCCCTGAACTGGATGGATGTCGGTCCGGGCTTCGCTGAAGGCCATCAAACCGTCGCGATTGACCTCGCGGGGTTCGGTGAGACGCCTCTCTTCGATCGCTCGGCCGCCGTCGGCGCGAATGCGGAGCTGGTCGCGAAATTCATCGCCCAGCTCTTCGACGAGCCCGTGACGCTCATCGGCAATTCGATGGGTGGCCACATCACCGTCCTGGTCGCGGCCGACCATCCGGACATGGTCAGCCGCGCGGTCCTCGTCGACCCTGCGATCCCCGGTGTGCACGTTCGGCGTCCCGAGCCGGCGATGCTCGCGGTGATGGCCACGCTCTCGGTGCCGGGACTCGCCGAGACGGTGCTCGATCGGCGCGTGCGCACGCTCGGTGCGGAGGAGCTGGTGCGGCAGACGCTGGCGCTGGTCAGCGCCGACCCCAGTCGCCTGAGCGGTCAGATCGTCGAAGCGCACATCAAGCTGACCCGCGAGCGCGAGCACCTCGGTCCGCAGAGCAATCGCGCGTTCGTGCAGGCGACGCGTTCGATCGGACTCCGCATGGCGGATCCGCGCTTCTGGCAGCGCGCCCGCAAGGTCGAGGCGCCAACGCTCGTGGTCCACGGCGAGCTCGATCGCGTCATCCCGCTTGCGGCGGCGCGCGCGCTGGTGCACCGACTGCCGAGCTGGAAGCTGAAGGTTCTCGAAGGCGTCGGCCACGTGCCGATGATGGAAACGCCGGCGCTCTTTCTGAAGGTCGTAAACGACTTCCTCAGGGATAAAATCGCACCCACGCCAGCATCGATCCCATAACGGAGCTGCAGCCCAACACTTCATCGTGGCAACGGCCTCTGATCCACACACACGACGGCGGAGCCGCTGGGAGGAGATCGCAGCGTCGGTCCTCCCGGACCTCCGCCACCTCGGCCGCTGGGACCCCGTGCCGCCCATGTGGCTCGAGGGCCGCATCTACATCGAATACCTGAGGCTCATCCGCGACCCCGTTTACCGCGGCGTCGAGGTGCCGCCCGGTCTCGGCCGGCCGGTGATGCTGATCCCAGGATTCCTCGCCGGTGACTGGACGCTGCGCACGCCTTTCGATTGGTTGCGCCGCGTCGGGTACAAGCCGCGGCTCGCCGGCGTGAGCTTCAACGTCCACTACTCGGAGGTCATGCTCCGACCGCTCATAGACGCGCTGGAGGCGCTCCACCGCAAGACTCGAGCGAGGGTCTCCCTCGTCGGGCACAGCCGGGGCGGAGTGCTGGCCAAGGTGCTCTCGCATCGCAAGCCCGAGCTGGTCGAGCAGGTGATCACGCTCGGCTCTCCGATGCGTGACCCGTTCGACGTGCACCCGCTGACCATGGCCGGCGTGCGAGCCGCCCACTTCTTCAACGTCATGCGCTACGGCCATCCCGCGTCGGTGGAGATGCGCTTCCTCCGCGACCTGGCCGCCGAGCCCAAGGTTCCCATCACCTCGATCTACTCGCGCTCCGACGGCGTCGTGAACTGGCGCGCGTGCCTGCGGCCCGACCTCAACGCGATCGAGGTCAAGGGCAGCCACGTCGGGCTGGCCATGAATCCTGAGGTCTACCGAATCCTCGCTCACCTCCTCCCCGCTCCCTGGAGGATCCGCTAGCTCCTAAGATCGAGCAGTTACGCGGGAGCCCGATGATCTCTTGATCAGTCGGGCTGAGAGGGTCCTTCGGGCCGACCGCATGAACCTGAACTGGGTAATGCCAGCGGAGGGAGAGCGATGACCGACGTCTCCGTTTCGACCGCGGCCGACGCATTCGGCCAGGTCGAGAGCCACGGGATCGATGCGATCCCAGACTCTGAACGCCACGGGCATCCGCGCGAGCTGGCCTTCCTGTGGGCCGGGGCATTCGTCAACTACGCAAGCCTTTTCACGGCGAGCCTGCTCACCACCTACTACGGCCTGGGCGTTTGGGACGGGCTGGCCGCCACCGCGTTGGGCACGGTCGCTGCGGCTCTGATCCTCGGCCTCCTGAGCAACACCGGGCCGCGCTCGGGATTGCCGCAGATCATCTTTACCCGGTCGATCTTCGGAGTACGCGGCTCCCATGTCGGAGCCGCCCTCACGCTCTTCCTGGCCGTCGGCTGGTTCGCGGTCGATTGCGTGATCGCCGCCCAGGCGGGCGCGCAGCTGTTCGGCGGCGCCGGTGGCGCGCTCACCTTTCCGCTGGTGATCCTCATCGCCGCCGCATCCGTCGCTGTGGCCGTCTACGGCCACCAGACCATCAAGGTCCTGGAGCAGTGGGGCGCGATCACCTTCGCCGCGCTGTCCGCGGTCCTCTTCGTCTTCCTCGCCCCGCAGTTCCACTGGTCGCAGGTCGCGACCGCGACAGGGGCGGACTACCCCGCGGCCCTGGTCCTCGGATTCATGACGTGCTTTGCGCTCGTCGCGTCGTGGTATCCATTCGCGTCCGACTACTCGCGCTACCTGCCCGCGAAAAGCTCGACCCGCGCCATCACGCTCTGGCCGCTCGCCGGGGTCGCCCTGCCGATGATCGGTCTCGGGCTGTTCGGGCTTCTCCTGCCGACGATCGACTCACAGCTCGCCGCCGGCAAGGGCGTCCTGGCGGTCATCAGCGCACATGCGCCGCTGTGGATCGCGATTCCCTTCTTCTGTTTTGTGGTGGTCGGCGAGATCTGGGCGAACTACCTCGACGTGTATACCGCGGGCCTCGTGCTCCTCACGATGGGGATCAAGCTCGAGCGCTGGCAGAGCGCGCTGGGGTGCGGCATCCTCGGCACCGCGCTGGCGGCGTACGCGGTGCTGGTCAGCGACTTCCACGTCGCGTACGAGGACTTCCTCATCCTCACGTACCTATGGGCACCCGCATGGGCCGCGGTCGTGCTGCTGAGCTTTTTCGTCTTCGACAAACGCGGGCGTCCGGCCGACGCCGTGGTCGCGTGGTTCCTCGGCACCCTGGTCAGCCTCGCGTTCGTCAACTACCAGAACCTCTTCGGCAACGTGAGCAGCGGTCCCTTCTTTAACCAGTCCCTCATCGATGCGCTGCACGGCGCCGATATCAGCGGAGTGGTGAGCGTCGCCCTTGCCGCCGGTGCTTACTTCGCTCTGCGGAGCTACCGGCCCGCGT
>Ga0075436_100002389_pt1 | contig 12938 bp, 18 predicted proteins | sample RhiMethybrSRZTD5_FD_75303 | JGI IMG/M metagenome (GOLD analysis project Ga0075436, IMG submission 75303) | Populus rhizosphere microbial communities from Tennessee, USA - Rhizosphere MetaG P. TD hybrid SRZTD5 | ecosystem: Host-associated > Plants > Roots > Rhizosphere > Soil | place: USA...
TGTCATCCGCCGCAAGACCTCTCACGTTAATGTCGTACTGGAAGAACGCAAGGCCGCCAAAGCCGCCAAGAAGTCCCGCTTTAACTTATTGAAGAGAGCTACGAAAGGGAAAAACGAACCGATCCAGACCCAGGAAGGCAATGTCGGTAACCCGGAAGCTATGGAAATCGAATCCGCCCCGGTTGCCGGCCTCCACAAGCCCGAATCCGCTCCGAAAACTAGCGAGCAGTCTAAATTAAACAAAGTGCAAAACAAGCGCCGGTCATTTAACCGCCGCATAGGGGAGTAGCCGAATAACCAACCATTATGGGACATAAGATCAATCCAACTTCATTCCGTTTGAAAATCACCGACACCTGGAAATCCAAGTGGTTTTCCAAGGCGCACTATGTAGACTTGCTCCGCGAAGACGTGCGCGTCCGCGACTACCTGGAGGCCCACTTGAAAAGGGCCGGCTTGGCCCGCATTGACATTGAGCGCCTCAACGACGGCACCATGACGGTAATCATCCGTACTACCAAGCCGGGCTTGATTATCGGCAAGGGCGGGGCCGGGATTGAAGAGCTGAAGAAGCGACTGAAGCAGAACGTCGGCATCAAGACCGAACTGAAAGTGAACATTGAAGAAGTGCGCGACGTCAACTTGCAGGCCCAGGTCATTGCCAACAGCATTGCCGAACAACTGGAAAAGCGCGCCGCTTTCCGCAAACTGATGAAGCAGACTTTGGAGCAGGTCATGAACGCCGGAGCTAAGGGCGTAAAAGTCGCCATTGGCGGCCGCTTGAACGGCGCCGATATTGCCCGCACCGAGCATTTGTCTTCCGGCAAGATCCCCCTGCATACCCTCCGCGCCGACATTGATTTCGCCCGCTCCACCGCCCACACTACTTTCGGTACCATCGGCGTAAAGGTTTGGATTTACAAAGGCGATATTTTTGAAAAAGAGAAGGCCGGTAATAAGATAAATAATTAATATGATTAGGAACAGTTGTTGATTCAGAAACCGGTTACGCCATTTTTTCACTAACGTGAAAAAATTACGCTCCAAATGGTTTCTTCACCAACAACTGTTCCCAACAATCAATATTTATGCTTCTTCCCAAGAAAGTAAAACATAGAAAGCACCACCGCGGCCGCACCAAAGGCAAGAGCAGCGCCGGCAACGAAATTTCGTTCGGCAGCTTTGCCTTGAAAGCGCAGGAAAGTTCCTGGGTAACCGCCCGGCAGATTGAGTCTGCCCGCCGGGCCATGACCCGCTATGTCCAGCGCGGCGGCAAAATTTGGATCCGCATATTCCCCGATAAACCGGTAACCAACCACGGCAATGAGTCTTCTTTGGGCGGCGGCAAGGGCGCGGTCAGCCATTTTGTCGCTGTCGTCAAGAAAGGCCGCATCATGTTTGAAATGGACGGCGTGACCCCAGCCCAGGCCAAGGAAGCCATGCGTTTGGCCAGCCACAAACTGCCGGTGAAGACCAAGTTTTTAACTAAGGAAGTTTAAAGAAATGCCTAACCGAACGAAATTTAAAGAGATTTCCGGCAAACCCGTGGCCGCCCTGCGGAAAGAACTGGCTGAACTGCGCGAACAAGCCAATGGCTTGATGGTTAAAAGCCGCCTCTCCCAGGTGAAGAACACCAGGCAGATCCGCGCCGTAAAGAAAGACATCGCCCGAATTTTAACCGCGTTAAAGTTGAAGATCTAATTATGGAACAAGCAGAAAAAATTACCAAGAAACAGCAGATTACCGGTTTGGTCGTGTCCGACAAAATGGACAAGACAGTTGTGGTTGAAGTGCACGAACGCAAGCGCCACCCCAAGTACCACAAGAGCTATTCGGTAACGAAAAAGTACAAGGCGCACGACGAAGCTAACGAGTACCACAAGGGCGACAAGGTAGTCATTGAATCCATCCGTCCAATGAGCAAAGAAAAGAAATTTAAAGTCCTTAAGAAAGTTTAATCCCAAAGTATGATCCAAGTACGTTCCTGGTTAAAAGTGGCAGATAACAGCGGCGCCAAAATCGTCAATGTTTTCAGCGTGAACGGCAAGAACTCCCGCCGCTTCGCCACCATCGGCGACGTGGTCGCCGGTTCGGTCAAGCAGGCTGCGCCCAACGGCGCCATCAAGAAAGGCGACAAGGTTTACGCCGTCATCGTCCGCCTGCGCAAGGAAATGCGCCGCAAGGACGGTTCCTACATCCGCTTTGACGAGAACGCCTGCGTGCTGGTCAGCAAAGACAGCGTGGAGCCGCGCGGTACCCGCATTTTCGGCCCCATCCCGCGCGAACTGCGCGAGAAAGGGTTTACCAAGATTATTTCCTTAGCTCCCGAGGTCATCTAGATATGAACAAACTCAAGATCAAGAAAGGCGATACCGTCAAGGTCATCTCCGGCAAAGACAAGGGCAAGACCGGCAAGGTCCTGCGCGTGCTCCCGACGGTCAGCAAGATCGTAGTGGAAAATGTTAATGTCCATACGAAGTTTGAAAAAGGCCGCCGCACCGGACAGCCCGGGCAAAAAATCACCGCGGCCGGGCCGTTCCCGGTTTCCAAAGTGATGTTGGTTGACGGTTCGGGCAGTCCGACCCGCGTCGGTTACCAGATTTTGGACAATGGCACCAAGCAGAGAATCGGCCGCGCCAGCGGCAAGGCAGTTTAACTATACCTATGGAACGATTACAGGAACAATACAATAAACAGATTGTCCCGGCCCTGCAGAAGGAGTTCGGTTACAAGAACGTAATGCAAGTCCCTAAGGTCACGAAGATCGTGATCAACGTGGGCGTGGGCAAGTTCATCAAGGACGCCAAGTCTGTGGACAGCATCAAGGCTGATTTGGGCCGCATTACCGCCCAAGCGCCGGTGGAAACCAAGGCCCGCAAATCCATCGCCGGCTTCAAAATCCGCGAGAACCAGGTTGTCGGTTTGATGGTGACTTTGCGCGGCGAACGCATGTACTCCTTTTTGGATAAGCTGATCAACGTTGCCTTGCCCCGCGTGAAAGATTTCCGTGGTGTAAACCCGAAAGGGTTTGACGGCCGGGGTAACTACCATTTGGGCCTGCGCGAACAGATTGTTTTTCCGGAAGTCCCCTCCGAAGCGATTGACCATATTTTTGGCCTGGAAATTTCTATCATTACCACAGCCGGCAAAGACGCGCCGGCCCAGGCATTGTTAAAATTAATGAATTTTCCGTTTCGGACAGAAAGCTAACTTATAGATATGGCTAAGAAATCCCTTATCGCCAAAGCTGACCGCAGCATTAAAGGCGCCAAATTTTCCACCCGGATCATCCGGCGCTGTTGGAAGTGCGGCCGCAAAGCCGGCTTCATGCGGGACTTCCGCCTCTGCCGCATTTGCTTCCGTGAACTGGCCAGCAAGGGCGAGATTCCCGGAGTAGTGAAATCTTCATGGTAATTATCATCAATAACTAGTATGTATACCGACCCAATTTCCGACATGTTAACCCGAATAAGGAATGCCGTTGCCGCCCAGAAATCTGAGCTGGTGATGCCGTATTCCAAATTCAAGCATAACCTGGCCCAGGTGCTTTTGGCCGAGGGTTTTGTCAGCGGCGTCAACGAACTGCCGGGCCGGGTGAAAATGCTGCAGATCAATTTAAAGTACGCCGCAGACGGCCAACCAGTCATTTCCGGCCTCAAGCGGGTGAGTTCGCCAGGCCAGCGGGTCTACCTGCCGGCTGACCGCGTCCCGCGCACCAACGGCGGCTTCGGCATTACCGTAGTTTCCACTTCTAAAGGTTTATTGACCGATAAGCAGGCCCGCAAAGACAAGGTCGGCGGGGAAGTAGTGTGCCAGGTTTGGTAATAATATTTATTGATATATGTCACGCGTAGGCAAAAAACCAGTTACCATCCCGCAAGGGGTGAAAGCCGAATACAAAGAACAGACCTTGACCGTTACCGGCCCAAAGGGCACTTTAACCTTGCCTGTCCACCCGAAGGTTTCCATGAACGTTTCTGAAAATGAAATTGTGGTAGACGTAGCCAAGAAAGAAGACAAGAAGGAAAAAGCCTTGTGGGGCCTGTTCCGCTCGCTGGTGCAGAACGTGGTGGACGGCGTGTCCAAAGGATTTGAAAAGAAGTTGGAAGTGAATGGCGTCGGCTTTAAGGTTGCGGCCGCTGGCAGTAAGTTGACTTTGAATCTCGGTTTTTCCCACCCGATTGACGTGGAAATCCCCGCGGATTTGCAAGTCAGCGTGGACAAGAACGTCATTACCGTGGCGGGAGCGGACAAGCAGCGCGTCGGCCAGTTTGCCGCCGAAGTCCGCGATTTGAAGAAACCCGAACCCTACAAAGGCAAAGGCATTAAATATGCCGACGAAGTAATCCTGCGCAAGGCCGGCAAGGTCGTGAAGGCCGTCGGCGGCGCCGGGAAATAATTATAGATTATGACTAACAGTAACGTCTTAAAACGAAACCAGCGCATGTTGCGCAAATCCCGCGTCCGCAGCGTGGTCAGCGGCACCGCCCAGCGTCCGCGCCTGTCCGTGTTCCGTTCGGCTTCCCACATCTACGCCCAGTTGATTGATGACAGCAAAGGCACTACTTTGGCCGCGGCAGATAGCCGCGAGCTGAAAGGCAAAGCCGCGGGTAAAACCAACAGCTCCGGCGAAGTCGGCAAGTTGATTGCCGGCAAGGCCAAGGAAAAGGGGATTAGCAATGTAGTATTTGACCGGGGCGGCTACCGTTACATGGGCCGCGTCAAGGCTTTGGCCGATGGCGCCCGCGAAGGCGGTTTGCAATTTTAATTAATCAGATTTATGGACAATAACCGAAGATCAAGAAGGCCGGGATCCGGCGGACCGAGAGGCGAACGCGAAAAGCGCGAATTTGACCAGAAGGTCGTGGAAGTAAAGCGCGTCACCCGCGTGACGGGCGGCGGCAAGCGCATGCGCTTCCGCGCGCTGGTCGTTATCGGCGACCACAAGGGCAAGGTCGGCATGGGCCTGAGGAAAGGCACGGACGTAGCCGAAAGCGTAAACAAAGCCGTAGCCCAGGCCAAGAAGAATATGATCGTCCTGCCGCTGGTCAACGAAACCATCCCGCACCAGGTGAAAATCAAGTACAAGTCCAGCCAATTGTTCATGATGCCGGCGCGGCCCGGTACCGGCGTTATCGCCGGCGGCGCCGTGCGCAGTGTGATGGATTTGGCCGGAGTGAAGAACATTATCAGCAAGATGATCGGCAGTTCCAACAAGGTCAATAACGTCAAAGCCGTGTTCAAGGCGTTTGGTTCGATGAAGAGCAAGGAACACATGGCCAATTTAAGAAAGTAATATGATCAAATTACACCAACTCAAAAAGCATCCGAAGTCGACGCACCGCCGCAAAGTAGTCGGCCGCGGTTTGGGTTCAGGCCACGGCACTTATTCCACCCGCGGCGGCAAAGGGCAGACCGCGCGCACCGGCCATTCCAAAATGCCGGCGGCGTTTGAAGGCGGCCGCCAGCCGCTGGTCCGCCAATTGCCGAAGAGCCGGGGCTTTAAGGCCACGACTGACAAGGCCATTGCCGTGCCCTTGGGCCGCTTGAATTCGTTCAATGACGGCGACACGGTAACCGTACAAGCCTTGAAAGACAAAGGCATTATTGATGTAATGTCCGGCCAATCCCTGCCACGCGTCAAGCTGCTCGCCGGCGATTTGAAAAAGAAGCTCACCGTAAGGATTCCGGCTTCAGCCACCGCCAAAGCGGCCATAGAAAAAGCCGGCGGCAGCCTAGCCCTCCGTAAATAAATTTTCAAATGAATACCTTAGCCTTAATTTGGAAAACCAAGGACCTGCGGCGGAAGATCATCATCGTGCTGGTCTTGTTGATATTGACCCGCGTCTTGGCCCATGTGCCAATCCCCGGCGTTGATGCCAGCGGGTTGCGCAATTTTTTCCAGGCTAACCAGTTCCTGAATTTGGTGGACATCTTTTCCGGCGGCGGCCTGACCAATTTTTCCATTATCATGCTCGGCGTTGGCCCGTACATTACGGCTACCATCATCATGCAATTGCTGACGATGATTGTGCCGTCTTTGAACGAATTGCAGAAAGAGAGCGGGGAAGCGGGCCGGGAAAAGATCAACCAGTATACCCGCTGGATGACCATTCCTTTGGCCGCCCTGCAGGCGTTCGGCACCATCCATTTATTACAAAGCCAGGGCGGCGCCAACGTCTTGGCCGCTTTCACCCCGTTCCAGTGGTTCCTGACTTTGCTGTCCGTGGTGGCCGGCACATTGCTGGTCATGTGGATCGGAGAAATCATTACCGAATACGGCATCGGCAACGGCATTTCCCTGATTATTTTTGCCGGCATTGTGGCGCGCCTGCCGGCCAGTTTGCAGTCACTGGTGCAATTGTATGACCCGAGCAAACTGCCCACCATCCTCGGCTTCTTGGCTGTCGGCTTACTGGTTATTGCCGGGGTCGTTTTAGTGACGGAAGCCCAGCGCAACATTCCGGTATCGTACGCCAAGCACGTGCGCGGCGACAAATTGTACGGGGGCTCCAGCACGCACTTGCCCCTGCGGTTAAACCAGGCCGGCGTGATCCCAATTATCTTTGCCATTTCCGTAATGCTATTCCCGGCGCTGATTGCCCAGTTTTTCTTGGGTGCCAAGTCGGCGGCGCTGGCGCATTTCGCCCAGCGGACGATTGACCTGTTCAACAAGCAGGGGATTACTTATGGCGTGGTTTATTTTGTCATGGTAGTGCTGTTCACTTATTTCTATACCGCTGTAGTGTTTAACCCGGAGGAGGTGGCCGAGAATGTCCAGCGTAACGGCGGGTTCATTCCAGGCTTGCGCCCCGGCCGCCAGACTGCCGACTATTTGTACAAAGTGCTCAACCGCATTACTTTACCCGGTTCTATCTTTTTGGGGTTGATCGCCATCCTACCGTTTATTCTCCAGAAAGTGACGGGCACGACCTCGCTGACCTTCGGCGGCACCGGTTTGCTCATTGTCGTGGCCGTGGTCATTGAAACCATCAAGCAGATAGAAGCCCAGCTAACCATGCACGATTACCAAGGATATTAGTTTAGGCAAGTGAAAACTCCTCCGACGCGAATCGGAGGAGTTGTTTTTTAGCCAATTGACGAAAACCGTTGAATAATGTATAATGGACAGTCATCAATAAATGTGGTATAATTATAATACTTTATGGGCGATAGACTACCAAGTTCAGCCGATATCGATAAAAAATTAGGAGCTCATCCCGAACGAGCGGGAGAGCAATTTGATGCTGCCCGCAGCCGCGATTCTTTTGAAACAAAATCCAGGGATTCAGCTGCAACCACCCCCGGTTTGGACGAGGATGAAAAGGGCAGAGATAGCGATACAGACAAGGCTAAATCTGCCGGCGGCGGCCAAAGCGAAACGGCCCCAGTGGGAAACGACGACAATAATAAACCCCGCAGCCGGGATGAGCAACTTGCTTTAGTCAATAAATGGATTAGCGGCGCGGGGTCAAGCGAATTTGATCCTAACGCTGCTACCATAGAATCGCCAACCGGAATGGAAGAATAGGGGGTAGGCAGAACCGGCAGTTTAACTAAAACCAAAAAACAAAAATGTTATTCCAGCTGAACGCAATTAACCTGGCCGTGCTCGTGCTCGGCGCCCTAGTCGCAACCTTTTTGGTTGTGCTTTTTTATTACCTCAAAAAACACTGGTACAACACGAAGGTGATTGTACCGCGGGTGATGGACTGGGTGTTCCTGGAAATCCAAATGCCCAAAGAGAATGCCGACGAAGAAGACAGGCCGAAGAACGACGAGGAAAAAAAACACCTCATTGCCATCGCTGAGCAATTGTTCACCACAATCTCGGCCGCCGGCCACGAGAACAAAGGCTTCCTCCAGCCGCAGGATTACATCTCGTTTGAAATCGCCTGCGTGGACAAGAAAATTTCTTTCTATATCAACTGCCCCAAGCACTTACAGCAGTTGGTGGAAAAACAGGTGCAGGCCCAATACCCAGCCGCCTACATTGAACAGATCAAGCCGTACAACCCGTTCCAGTCCGGCGGCCAGACCGAAGCAACGGAACTGCGGCTGGTCAAGCGCTACGTTTACCCGATCCGCACGTTCAAGACCATGGAATCGGACCCGCTGAACGCGCTGACCAACGCCATGTCCAAGCTCGGCGAGGACGAAGGCGCCTCCATCCAGCTGATTGTCAGTCCGGCCGGCCACCACTGGCAGCACAAGCCGCGCCATATGGCGTTGGAAATCCAGCAGGGCAAGAACCCGGCGCTAGTGGAACGCGGCCACGTTAACCGGATCTTGCGCGAACTGCTGTACGGTTTGGGCCGCGCGCTCCAAGGCAAAAAGCAAAAATCCGGCCAGTCACCGACCAGCCACCGCAACGACTTGTCCGGCTACCACAGCCCAATCCAGCTCACCCCGATGCAGCAGGAAATCGTCAAACGCCTGGAAGAAAAAGCCAGCCGTCCCGGCTTCAAGACCAACATCCGCATTATTACTTCTTCCAAACAACCAGGCGCGGCCAAAGTGCACATGAACAATATCGTGTCCTCGTTTTTGCAATACAACATGCCGCCGTTCAACGGTTTCCGCATCCGCAAGCGCCCGCATGACGCGGCGCTGAAAGACTTCGTCTTCCGCATCTTCCGCAACTACGGCAAGAACAGCATCCTCAATACGGAAGAATTGGCCAGCTTATGGCATTTGCCGACCATGTATCTGGAAACGCCGAACATTAAATGGCTGCAAAGCAAAAAAGCGCCGCCTCCCATAAACTTGCCGAAAGAAGGCATCTTGATCGGCCGCAACCAGTTCCGTGGCCAGGAGCACAAAGTCCTAATGTCCCGCGACGACCGCCGCCGCCATATGTACATCATCGGCCGCACGGGCGTAGGCAAGACGGAAATCATGAAATACATGTCGGTGCAAGACATTAGGAACGGCGAAGGACTATGCGTAATTGACCCGCACGGCGATTTTATTGAAGACATTTTGCCGCACGTGCCGAAAGAGCGGGCCGAAGACGTAATCTTGTTTGAACCGTTTGACACCGACCGGCCCATGGGCCTGAACATGCTGGAAGTGCGCAGTGAGGAAGAAAAGGATTTCGCCATCCAGGAAATGATCTCCATTTTTTACAAGCTGGTGACCGACCCGGCCATGCTTGGCCCAATGTTTGAGCACAATATGCGCAACGCCATGCTTACGCTGATGGCGGACGAAGAGCACCCCGGCACCTTGGTGGACATTCCCAGAATTTTTTCCGATACTGAATTCCAAAAGTACAAAGTGTCAAAACTGCGCGACCCAATTGTCCGCGCGTTCTGGGAAAAAGAAATGGCCAAGACTTCCGACTTCCACAAGTCGGAAATGCTGGGCTACCTCATTTCCAAAGTCGGCCGCTTCGTGGAAAACTCCATGATGCGCAACATCGTCGGGCAGGCCAAAAGCGGTTTTAACTTCCGTGACATCATGGACAAGAAAAAAATCCTCCTGGTCAATTTGTCCAAGGGCAAGGTCGGGGAAATTAACGCCAAATTGCTCGGCCTGATTATAGTCAGCAAAATCCAGATGGCCGCGCTGTCGCGCGCCGACACTCCGGAAAAGGACCGCCAGGATTTTTACTTGTACGTGGACGAGTTCCAGAACTTTATCACCGACGCCTTCGAATCAATCTTGTCCGAAGCCCGCAAATACAAATTGAACTTGATTATTGCCCACCAGTTCCTCGGCCAGCTGGAGCAAGCGGCCGGTACGCAGGGAGCGGGCAGTAAAGGCTTGCGCGACGCCGTGTTCGGCAACGCCGGCACCATGGTGTCTTTCCGCATTGGCGTGGAAGACGCCGAAACCATGGCCAAGGAATTTGCGCCGACCTTCAACGAGTTTGATTTAGTGAACATCGACCGGTTCAATGCTTACGTTAAATTGATGATTAACGGCACGGCGTCCAAGCCCTTCAACATGGCGACCTATCCACTGCCCAGGGACGGCAACATGGAGCTGGCTGCGTCCATCCGCCAGTTGTCCCGCCTGAAGTTTGCGCGGCCGCGCGCCGAAGTGGAAGCAGAAGTCCTGGAAGCCAGCCAGGTAGCCGACATGATGTCAGCCGGGCCGGCCTCGATTGAGCGGGGGTTGTAACCTGCCTTTGGTATGCTATAATTCGCTTATAATTGGTAATTTTATAAACATATGGCCAGAAAACCACCCGGAGGAGAGTCCTTATCAGAATGGGATAGAAGAGCAGAGGACCGGAAGAAAGCGGAGTATTGGAATACCCCTTTTGAGGAAGTGGAAGTTCCGGAAAGGGAAGGTAAGCCGCAATCTTCCGGAACCGAGCGCTTTTTGGCGCGGGCCGGAAAGCTTATAGGATCTTTAAGAAGGCTTGGCCGAAGCAGACGAGTTGAGGCAATACATGACGATCCTGTGCAGCCGGTGCAACCGGCCGCGGAGGCCACCCCAAACGTTGCCACGCCGCGCAATGAAATAAACAGAGCCGAAGATGCCGCCCACGATCTGGCCTTGCAATTGGCAAAACAGGAGCGTCTTAATAAAAGAATCGATGAAGAACTGAGGGCCCAACTGGCCGAGACTCAGGGAATCCAGGCTACATTCGAGCGGCAGCCCGGGGCGCCTATTTATACTGATGCAAAAGGAAACGTAATGGAGCCGAACTTAAATCCGGAAATTGTTGGTAATCCCAACCCTGAATTCGTAGAGCCGGTAGAAGAAGACCGGGATATTTGGGAAGTGCCGGATCAATATGTCCCGCCAGGAGCCCAAGCGGAAGCCGCACCCGTAGCCGCCCAACAGACGCCGGAAGCACCTGCCGCGCTGGCAGAGGTTGTGGCTGAGGAAGCGGGCGAAATGTCTGGGGAGCAGAAGCAAAACAGCGACTTAGCAAAAATTATCCGCCGGGTTAACCCGTTGCGCGAAGGCAACGAGGCAGTGGCGGCCCTTTTGGAAAGCCCCAACATGGACACTAAGGATGCCAAACGGGTGATGGAAGCTATCGCCAACCTGCGGCCCATGAGCAGTTCCTGGGGCAAGGACAACCTCCAGTTATTTGACGACGTTGAACAAAGGCTCAATGCGGAAATGAAAGCCGCCAGGGCAGAAAAGCGGGCAACCAATAAAGCCGCCCGGCAAGAGATGTACGCCGAAAAGTCGGCCGGCATTGAACAAGCGCAAAAGGATAAAATCGCGGCAAAAGCCGCCCGCATAGGTGAACGCTTATCAGCCAAGAGCAAAGCAGAGATGGAAGCCAGGCAGGCGGATAAGCAGGAAACCATTGCCGCATTCGACGGGCTATCACAGGTTTTCGATACTTATAAAGCTATGCACCCGGCCCGTTTTTCCGAGTTAGCCAAAGCTTTTTCCCGCAGCCAAATAGTGCCGGAAGCTTATGCCAAAGCCCGGCTCCAGGACTTGCCGCGGTTTGGCTTTGAATTGCAGATTGATGATGCCAGCTTGGAAGCCGGCCGCGCCGCCGCCGCCGAGCTAAAGCCCATAGCCCAAGATTCAAAAGAATTTAGCGCCGCGCTGGAGCGCGGGTTGTCCCGTATTGACAGTGAACTGAACCGCCGCCGGGAACAGCGCGAAAAACAAGCGGGGACAATGGCTGAATCGGAGCAAGCTTACCAGGCACACCAAGCCAAAATAGATGCGGAGCAGTCGGAGCGAGCAGCGATCCAGGCCGCCCGGGAAGAACAAGAGCTGGCGGAGCGGCAAGCCGCTGAGCACAAGGTGAGGGAAGCCGCGTTGTACAAGCAAGCAATGGAAGACACGGCAAAAATATTCGAGCAGTACCGCAGTTTGCACCCGGCCCGCCACGACGATTTGGCAGAAGCCTTTGCCGGCGGCGCGCCGGACCAGAAAGACACGCGTAAAGGCTTGCGGTTAATAAAAGAACTTCTCGGCGTACAGAGCCTTTCCGACCAGAATCGAAAAACACTGGATAACGCCCAGGCGCGAATTGAAACTGCGCTAGCCGAACCTCCCGCGGTTGAAACTTCCCAAGAAGCCGTTGCGTCGGCAACGCCGAAAGTGAGGGAATTCAAACGCCCCGACAAATTGAAATCCCGTGTAAGTCGCCGTTATAAGCAACCAAAAACAAAAGCGGCTTAGCATTTATGGAAGAAACCTTAGAACACCAGCTGGCAGGGTTATTAAAACGTTTGTCGATATCCACGGAGCAGAAAAGCTCATTGGAAAACAGGTTACGGCAAGACGGTTTAAGCTCGGAACTTTTAAAGGACGTTGAAACCTCAATTCGCCAAGCTATTATCGATAATAAAGCCGCCCTGGAGAAGGAAGTGGAACAGGCTGACCGCCAATTGGCTGAGATCTCCCAGCGGCTGGACCGAGAATTGGGTAACATCCAAAAAATGATGGAACAGGCTGAATTGGACGAGGTGAGGAAGCAGATTCAGGGCTGAGCCCAATATAGAATACAACACAAAAGCTTCAGAAATGCAAAAAGGGCAAAAAGCCCTTTTTTGTTATTTTTGGGATTTCTTTTGCTTTATTTAAGGGCTTTTTTGAATATGAGCAATATTTCCCGCGGGACTTGACAAAATGTATGATTTCTGCTATAATAGTGAGTTATAATTTTTTATTGTCCTTCCGGGAAATTTGGCCATTTGGCCGGCTCTCCTGGCAGGATAAAACATGTCCTGCCCCATTTTTGTAGGAGGCGTTCTTTGACAAGTGAATAGCTAGACAATTTCCTTCTCCTGGGCGCCGAAATGTGGCCTGGATAGAGCGGCTTTGCCAATTTGGCCGGCTGTTCCATCCAGGCTGCAAACATCGGCACGCACTGGGGAAGGAAAAAACGATGAAAGTTAAATGTGTGAAATGTGGAAAGATGAACCGCAAGACTGCCAAGAAATGCAGTAAATGCGGTAGACCGATGCTTTCCATCGAACTTGAATCTGAACCTGCGGCCGATG
>Ga0075436_100002391_pt1 | contig 12931 bp, 10 predicted proteins | sample RhiMethybrSRZTD5_FD_75303 | JGI IMG/M metagenome (GOLD analysis project Ga0075436, IMG submission 75303) | Populus rhizosphere microbial communities from Tennessee, USA - Rhizosphere MetaG P. TD hybrid SRZTD5 | ecosystem: Host-associated > Plants > Roots > Rhizosphere > Soil | place: USA...
GCCCGCAATTTACGAATGGATCGACGCGTGGGGGAAGAAGGCGACTTACGATGGCTTACCCGGAGTGGTCAACGTTGGATGCATTCGCGGTGGTTATCCCTGGCGTGTGAGCCGCACGCCGGAGCGCACCGACGTTTTCCTGGACGTTCGCGTGCCTCCAACGATGCCCCTGAAGGAAGTCCGCGTGTCGATCAAGCAGCTTGTTTTGGAACTTCGCAAAAAACATCACGAGTATGGCGTGGAATACGAGACTTTTGTTTCCGTTCCCGGCGCTGAGATTTCGAAGGACCACCCGCTCGTCAAAACGGTCGAGGCTTGTCATCGGAGGATCCTGGGTACTCCACCCAAACACTCCACCGTTTTGTGGGATTCCGACGCTTCGGTGATGACGCGCTTCGGCATCGAGACGCTGAACTATGGCCCCTCCAGCGGTCCCCGCGACGCCGAAGGCGAAAAGGTGGCCATCGAGACGCTGCTCAACACGACGCGAGTCTATGCTCTCGCGGCGGCGGCAATCTGCGGAGCACGTGAATAGAGAGGGACAGAAAAAGTTCTTATGACCTCGCAAAAAGAAATTGACCGCCGCTACGCCAACATTCGCGCGGCCATGGCGGCCAACAACATTGATGCCCTCATCGTCTGCGGTAATCAATACGCGGGCTTCGAAGGCGCGATTCGCTATACCTCCGGATTCGAAATCGTTCACCGCTATGTTTACGTTCTGCTTCCGCTTTCCGGCGAACCTACACTCGTCTTTCCTCGCGAGGCGCGCTGGATCGGCGACAAAAAGGCGACCTGGGTGCGCGATCAGGTTTGGGCAGAGATTCCCGGCAAGTGGCTTCGCGAAAAAATCGAAGAGAGGAAATGGAAGCGCGTCGGCGTTTATGGCCTGGACTTCGTCATGGCTGTTCGAGACTATCGCGAGCTTCGGCAAAGTTCGTTTGAGCTAGTGCCTTTTGATTTTCACTTCGACATGGCGCGCGCGGTAAAGAGCGAAGAAGAGCTTGCCGGTGTGCGCGACGCCATGGACATCATTCTCGATGGCTTCGATGCGCTCCTGAAATCCTATGAGCCTGGCAAGACTGAGGCCGAAATTATGGCTCCGGCGGTAGAGCGGTTCTTTGCGCGCGGCGCGGGGCCGCGGATGATGAATATCGTCCTCAGTGGCACTAGTGGCGAAGCCGAAGCGCACTTCAAGGTACCTTCGCTCCGCACCGTTGCGGCGGACGACCTTCTGCTCTATTCGCTCGAAGTCACGGGAGAAGCAGGCTACTGGGTGGAATTCTCACGTGCGCTCATTCAAGGCAAGCCCAGCGCACGAACGCGAGCGATGAGCGATGTTTATCCCGAAGCGATGGAAGCGGCCCGGCTAAAAATGCACGAAGGCGTTTCGGCTTGCGAAATCCACAAAGCGGCCGCCGACGTTTTTCAGCGCGCGGGCTTTGCTCTTGGCCATCTGACGGGACATTCCATTGGCTTGACCATGATCGAGCATCCCCCCATCGGCGCAAACACGAAGATTGAGCTGAGAGAAAACATGGTCGTCAGCTTTCATCCACAGGTCGTCGACCAGGACGGCCAGGTTTGTCTCTATACTCAGGACACCTACTGCGTCGGAAAAAAAGAGGGCGAGTGCCTGGCCAGCGTTCCGTGGAAGTTTTACTCCGGAGCGGAGGCGCGCAAGACGGCATGAGCGTGAAGGTCTGCATCGTCGGCTGCGGCGCGATTGGCAGCATCTTCGGAGCGCATCTCGCACGGCTTGAGGATGTTGAAGTGCACGCCTACGACGTCAACAAAGAACATGTTTGCGCCATCAACGAGCGCGGGCTTCGCATCAGCGGCGCTGCGGATTTTACCGCGCGCCTCCACGCGACCTGCGATGCATCGCAAATTCCCGCATGCGACTTTGGCATCGTAGCCACAAAAAGCACGTACACGCGTCCCGCGATCGAGCAAACGAAGCACATCTTCGGCCCAAGCAGTGCCGTGTGCTCCGTGCAAAACGGCGTGGGCAACGAGGAAATTATCGCCCAGCACGTCAAATACGTGATTCGGGGCACCACGTTTCCTGCTGGCCACGTCATCGAATCAGGCCACGTCGGTTTTGACATCAGTGGCGACACTTGGATTGGCCCGTTCGAGCCGACGAACATTCCCTATGAGTTTGTCGAGAGACTGTCTGACCTGCTCAATCGCGGCGGCATGCACGTCATTCCGCTCAAGGATGCGCGCGGGGCGCAGTGGACGAAGCTTATCTTCAACGCGTCGACTAATCCGGTCGGCGCCCTTACGTTGCTCCACCATCGCGCCGCCACGCGCCTCCCGCCCACCGGCATACTTTTTAACGAACTGATTGCAGAAGGCGAAGCGGTTGCCAAGGCTTTAGGCATTGAGCTTCACGGCGATCCTCGCGCGCTCGTTGAAAAAGGAGCCAACGCTCCCGGCAAGCACAACGCCAGCATGTTGCAGGACGTGCTGGCCAGGCGCCAAACCGAAGTGGATTTCATGAACGGCGCGATTGTCGAATGGGGAAAAAAGACGGGCGTTCCCACCCCTCTCAATAGAGCCATGTGGCAGTTGATTAAAGGCCTCGAGCATTCGTGGACCAATCCGGCGTGAACAGGAATCTTGAAGGGCTGCTACGGAGATTAGGGAGTCGACGAGCATTGAGAGAAATGTGAATTAATGACCTTGCCCTATAAGATCGGCGTGCTGCAATTGAGCATGGAGCCCCTGAACGAGACCGTGCGCATGGCGCAAGCATGCGAAGCCGCAGGGTTCGACGTGTTCTGGCTGGCGGAAGCGTACCCCTGGTGGCGGAAACATTCCATGGAAGCGCGTTCCTCGACGGCGACGACGGCCATCATCGCTCGCGAAACCAAAAGAATCGCCATCGGCTGGGGGATCATCTCGCCTTACACGCGTCATCCTGTGCAGATTGCCATGGAAGCGCGCGTCCTCCAGGAAGCTGCAGGCGAAGGCCGCTTTCTGCTCGGTCTTGGCGCTTCCAAAATTTTCATGAAAGAAATCGGCGAGGGCGAAAAGGGGAGGGAAGTCGGCCCCGCAACGGTGATGCGTGAAAGCGTAGAAATCATCAAAGCCATGCTTTCCGGCGAAGAAGTGAGGTACGAAGGCAAAGCCTTTCAGGCTTTCGCACCGCCGCTTAGACCCGATGCTCACGCGCCGCGCTGGGAGCCGCAGCTTTACATCGGCGCGACGGGGCCAGTCTTGCAACGGCTTGCCGGCGCCATGACGCAAGGTTTGCTCACCGCGAGCATCACAACGCCGAAATTTGCCACCTATTCTCGCAAAGTGATGGAAGAGGGCGCGAAGAAGGCCGGCCGCGACGGCTCGCAACTCGCTCTCGGTTGCGTGGTGGTTGGCAGCGTTGGCGAAGACCCGAAAACTGCGCGCGAAGGTGCGCGCGAAATGGCCGCCATGTACCTTGCCAACAAAGTGCAGAACATCAAAGGCTCGGCGGACACGCTCCTCGATTGCGCCGGGCTCACGCGCGATGAACTTCAGCCCATCGCCGAGGCCATGGAGAAAGGCGGGCGCAAAGCCGCGGCTCGTGCTGTTTCCGATGCCACTCTTGACAAAGTCTGTCCCATCGCTGGCTCTCCCAAGCAATGCATCGAAAAGCTGGAGGAATACCACGCTGCTGGTTGCACGCAGATGATGCTGGAACTTTGGGGCGATGATCGGCTGGAGCAAGTCCGCCTTTTTGGCGAAAAAGTTCTGCCGCATTTCCGCAGAAAATAGTGGCGCGGTATCCTAAGCAGGCGCGAGGAGCCGCTTGCCGGAATTCCCAGACATTGTCGTTTACATCGAAGCGCTTGAGAAGCGCATTCTTAACCAGACGCTCGAAAGCGTGCGTGTGGTCAGCCCGTTTCTGTTGCGCACGGCAACTCCGCCGCTTTCTAGTGCCAACGCCAAGAAAGTTCTGCGTTTGCGCCGCCTTGGAAAGCGCATTTGCATTGGGCTCGAAGACGACCTTTGGCTCGTACTGCACCTGATGATTGCAGGACGGCTGCACTGGCGTCCGCGCGGTGTTAAAGTTTCACGGCCACGCGGTCTTGCCGCCTTCGATTTTCAGAATGGGTCGCTTCTTTGGACCGAGGCAGGGTCGCAAAAGCGCGCGTCGCTCCATATCGTAGTTGGTGAGGAGGGGCTGCGTGCCTTGGATCCGGGCGGAATCGAAGTGCTCGATTGCGATCCGTCGCGCTTTGCCGCCGTCCTGGTTTCCGCTAACCACACACTGAAACGCGCCCTAACCGATCCGCGCCTGTTCAGTGGCATCGGCAATGCTTACTCCGACGAAATTCTGTTTGAAGCGAGGCTTTCACCGTTGGCGCAAACACAAAAAATCTCCGCGCCAGAGATTAAGCGGCTCTTCGAGGCCACTTGCGCAGCGCTGACGCGCTGGACTGAACGGCTTCGCGCAGAAGCGGCTGGAAAGTTCCCCGAAAACGTGACGGCGTTCCGGGAGGGCATGGCCGTGCACGGCCGTTACAAACAACCGTGCCCGCGGTGCAGGACGAAAGTCCAACGCATCCGTTACGCGTCGAACGAAACCAACTATTGCCCCGCGTGCCAAACCGGCGGAAAGCTTCTGGCTGATCGCGCTCTGTCGCGCCTGCTCCGCGAAGACTGGCCGCGCACGCTAGACGAACTCGAGCTTCTTACCTCTAAAAGAACCTAGGTGCTCCGAGACGTTGCGCTTTTTTTAATGCAGGATGGCGGCGATGGCTCCGTCGGCAATTGATGTAGAGACGGCTTCGACGTCCGGGGCGAGCGGGCGGTCAACGGAAAGCATGCGGGACTTGGCCCGAACAGCTTCGTAGGCTTTGGTCGCCAGCCTGCCAGTCTTCAGCGGTGCGAGCAGATCGATCCCCTGACACGCGCAGAGCAGCTCAATCGCAATCGTATTGCGCAGATTCTTCAGCATGCGGTCTAGTCGCCGCGCTCCGCTCATTCCCATGGAAACGTAATCCTCCTGATTCCCCGAGGTAGAAATCGAGTCCACAGAATGGGGCGTTGCCAGCGCTTTGTTCTCGCTGGTCAATGCGGCGGCAGTCACCTGCGCGATCATGAATCCGGAATTCAGTCCCGGCTCTGGAGTCAGGAACGCCGGCAGCATGCTGGTCAGCGGATTGGTCATTTGCTCGACGCGGCGTTCGACAATGCCGCCGAGAGTGGCGAGCGCAATCGCCACCTGATCCGCGGCCATCGCCAGCGGCTGCCCGTGAAAATTTCCGCCACTGACAATGTCACCGTTTTTTTCATCGCGGACAAACACCAAAGGGTTGTCCGTTGCGCTGTTCAATTCCACCGCTGCGATTTCCCGCGCTTGCGCCAGTGAATCGCGCACGGCGCCGTGAACTTGCGGCGTGCACCGCAAACTGTAGGCATCCTGTACGCGCGGGTCCTTTTCCGTTCCACGATGGGACTCGCGGATCTGGCTTCCATCATTCAAATGCGCCAGGTTGCGCGCCGTCGTTGCAGCGCCAGCGTAGGCCCGAGCGTGCATGATGCGCGCGTCAAACGCACCTGGACTGCCACGAAGCGCATCGAGCGAGAGCGAAGCGGCAACGTCCGCAGAGTCCATGAGAATGTCCGCCTCGTGCAACGCCAGGCTCAAGAGCGCCAGCATCCCTTGCGTGCCATTCAGTAAGGAAAGCCCTTCTTTGGCTTCGAGTTGGAGTGGGGTGATACCCGCCCGTTTCATCGCCTCGCTGCCGGACGATGTTTCATCGCGAAATACGGCCCGTCCCTCACCGATAATCACGTGCGCCAGATGCGCGAGGGGCGCTAGGTCGCCGGAGGCTCCCACGGAACCCTGCGATGGAATCACAGGATGCACTTTTGCATTCAACATTTGACAAAGCGTCTCTACGACGCGCGGCCGCACGCCGCTCAGTCCCTTTGCGAGGGCATTGGCGCGCAAGACCATTAGCGCACGTGTTTCGGCTTCGCTAAGTGGAGCACCCACTCCGCTCGCGTGGGAGCGCACGAGATTGAGCTGGAGTTGACGGACTTGCTCGGGAGAAATGCGCACCGAGGCAAGCTTGCCAAAGCCGGTGTTGATTCCATAGGCTGTCGCGCCGGAAGCTACAAGGCGTTCCACCACGCCGCGCGAAGCATTCATGCGCTCAACCGCTGCAGGAGCAAGCCCCACAGTTTCGCCGCGGAGAGCCACCGCGTAGAGCTGCGCAAACGTGAGGTCGTTGCCCGTAAGCAAGACGCTCATGCGTGACTCCGGTGCGGCTCGGGCACTCCGGCAGCGACCATGATGCGCCGGTATTTTTCAGGCAGCAATTTCGGCCGTCCGTTGCTTCCGCAAATCACGTGAGTCGTCTCGCCGTTGGCGAGCACTTTTCCATCCGCATCGCGAATCACTTCATACGAAAATACGATCACACGGTTTTTCGACGCCGTAATGCGTGTGCGGATGCGCAGCTCCTCGTCGTAGCGCGCGGAGTCATGATAGCGGCAGTGCACGTCGGCCACCACAATGCGGCAGTCATCGTCTTTTTCCATCCTTTTGTATTCCACACCAAGCGCGCGCATCAGTTCCACGCGGCCCACTTCAAACCAAATCAGAAAGTTCGCGTGGTAGACAACTCCCATCTGGTCCGTTTCGGCATAACGCACGCGCACTTTTGCATCGTGATATTCGAGCATTCGAATCTCTCTGTCTATTCCGGTTTCCCTTGCCACACGGGCTTGCGTTTCTCGAGGAACGAGGCAAGGCCTTCCTTGAAGTCAGGGGTGCACCGGATGCGCGCGTTTTCGAGGATGGCGCGCTCGAGGTCGTGGTCGACGCTTGCGGCGGCGGAGGAAGTCATCAAACGCTTTGCGCGAGACAGGCTTCCGGGGCTGGCCGCGATCAGCACTTGCGCGAGTTCCTTCGAACGCGCAACGAGATTCTCCGCCGGAACGATTTCATTCACTAATCCAAACTCTTTCGCTTCTGCGGCTTCGAGGGTTCTTCCAGTCAGCAGGAGGTCGCGCGCTTTCTTTTCCCCGATTTGACGCGTCAGAAACACCGAGACAATCGCAGGAAGAAAACCGATCTTCACTTCGGTATATCCAAATTTTGCTTCCGGCACCGCCAGCGTAAAATCGCACAGCGTGGCAATCCCACAGCCGCCTGCCAGCGCAGCGCCGTTGACCGCCGCGATCAGTGGCCGCGGAAAACTCCAGATGCGCCGGAACATTTTCGCCATGCGCCGTGAATCCTCTTGATTCTCTGCTGGAGACTGTTGCGCGATGGCAGCAAGCATTTCCAGGTCCATCCCGGAGCAAAATGCTTTTCCGGCGCCCGTCAGAATTCCCACGCGCGCATGGCTCTTCTCAATTTCATCCAGCGCCGTTTGCAGTTCGGCCATCATCGCGGCCGACATGGCGTTGCGTTTGTCGGGTCGGTTCAGCGTGATCGTCGCGATCTGTCCGGCGATGTCCAGGATTAGGGTGGAATACATAATTCAAATCTCCTCTCAATTCACGAGTGGAGCATGAGCGTATTTTGCGCGAATCTCATTGGTCATTTCGAGGGCCTTCGAGATTCCCTTCGTTTCGATACCCGGATCGGCGCCTGCTTTGCGAAGCGCCGCAAGCACGTCTTCCGTAGCGATGTTGCCGACCAGATTATCTCCGGCAAACGGACAGCCGCCAAGTCCGGTCAGCGCGCTGTCAAAGCGCCGGCAGCCCGCTTCATACGCCGCAAGGAGTTTTTCTTCTGAGTTCTCGGGCCGACTGTGAAGATGGACGCCAAGCTCGATTCCCGCAACGTGGTCTTTCATCTGTCGGTACAAATCGCCCACGAGTTCGGGCGCCGCCGTCCCCACCGTGTCCGCCAAAGAAACCGTCCGAACGCGCGTGTCCTTGAGCCACTCCAAGGTATCGGCAACGATTTCCGGGCCCCAAGGCTCGTCATACGGATTTCCAAAGGCCATCGAAATATAAATAACCAATCCCCGATTCGCCGCTACGGTTTCCTTTTTTAACTTCTCCACCAGTGCGCGGGATTCGCCACGCGTCATGTTGGCATTCGCGCGACGGAAATAGGCGGACACCGAATAAGGGTAGCCGATGCTGGTCACTCCCGGCGTAGCGAGCGCGCGCTCCAACCCTTTTTCGTTGACGACAATTCCTATGATTTCGGGCGGCTCTACATTCGGGGGGAGGGAAGCGTTGAACTTTGCCATCACTTCTTCGCTGTCTGCCATTTGCTTCACATGCTTTGGCGAAACGAAACTGACCGCGTCAATGTGGCGGAATCCAGCGACTACAAGTTCTCTTAAATACTCGGTCTTATATTCAGTGGGGATGAAATCCGCAAGCCCTTGCCAGGCGTCCCTCGGGCATTCGATGATTTTCGTTGTCTCTTCCACTCGCTACTCGCTTTCCTTGTTTCATTCTACGCGCGGGGGCGCAAAACAACCGCCAGTCCGGCAAAAATCAATGCAATCCACAGGACAATGCTAGCGCCGATGGGCCCGTCATCCACGCCATAGCCGCCAAAAGGAACGCTGTAAAAATGACCTTCACCACGAAAGCGTGCGGCCGCAATCCCAGAAGCGATGTAGGCAATAATGCCAGCAGGAATTGCGGCGAGCGAAATCCCCAGATAGTGCTTTAGCGAACTTCCCGGCCGGTTCCGCGCCTTCAGCACAAGCAGGATTCCTGCTGCAATCATCAAAAGTGGCAGAACCTGGACAATGAAGTTCGCGAGCAGGATGCGGAGCATCGTTTCGAGCTTGCTCACGTTTGCAGCACGCCAGTCTTGAATTCAGGAATGGACGGATTCAACGAGGCGGCTTCCAACGTCCAGACGAGAGCTTCGCGTGTATGCGCTGGATCAATGATGGCATCCACCCAAAGACGGGCGGCGGCGTACCGTGGATCCGTCTGATGCTCGTAGGTGCCGCGGACCGATTCGTACAACTCTTTCTTCTGCTTTTCGTCGACTTTCTTGCCTTCGCGTTCGAGTTGCTTCAGCTTGATTTCCACGAGCGTGCCCGCAGCAGAATCGCCGCTCATCACCGCGTAGCGTGCAGTCGGCCATGCAAAGATGAATCGTGGATCGTACGCCTTCCCGCACATGGCGTAATGACCCGCGCCAAAACTGCCTCCACAAATCACGGAAATCTTGGGAACCACGCTGTTGGCCACGGCATTCACCATTTTCGCGCCCGCGCGGATAATGCCGCTCCATTCCGCGTCTTTTCCAACCATGAAGCCGTTTACGTCGTGAAGAAAAACGAGTGGGATGCGGTTCTGGTTGCAATCCAGAATGAAGCGCGCAGCTTTTTCCGCCGACTCGGTGTAAATCACACCGCCAAACTCAATGCGCTTCTGATCCGAGCCGCGTGCGAGCGTTTGTACATGCTTCTTCTGGTTGGCGACGATGCCGACCGCCCACCCGCCAACGCGCGCGTATCCGCAAAGCAGGGTCTCGCCATATTCCGCGCGATATTCCTCGAATTCGCCCGCATCCACGATGCGCGCGATGATTTCCCGCATGTCGTACTGCTTGGCAGGATCGCTGGAAAAGATCCCGTAGATTTCGTCCCCGGAATAGAGCGGTTCCCGTACCTTCACATGGCTGAACGGTGAGGGGCTTGGCGCGCCCATTTTGTCCACAAGCGCGCGAATCCGCGCGATACACGCTTCGTCATTCGGCTCACGAAAATCCACCGTGCCGCTGATTTGGGAATGCATTTTCGCGCCGCCCAGATCTTCAGCCGAAGATTTTTGCCCAATCGCAGCCTGCACCAGCGCAGGCCCTGCCAGAAACAATCCCGAACCTTCCGTCATCAGAATGTGATCGCACATCACCGGGAGATACGCGCCGCCTGCCACGCACATGCCCATAATGGCGGTAATCTGTGGAATGCCCATCGCGCTCATCACCGCGTTGTTGCGGAACACGCGCCCAAAGTCATCGGTGTCCGGGAAAACGTCCTCCTGCAACGGCAAAAACACGCCGGCGGAATCCACGAGGTAAATCGTGGGAATGTGATTCTCGATGGCGATATTCTGGGCGCGAATCACTTTCTTCGCCGTCATGGGGAAGAAGGCACCCGCTTTCACCGTCGCGTCATTCGCGATAATCATGAACGTACGCCCGCAAACTTTCGCGAGTCCCGTGACCGTGCCCGCGGAAGGCGCGCCGCCCCATTCTTCGTACATTTCAAAAGCCGCGTAAATGCCGAGTTCGAAGAATTGCGAACCCGGATCGATCAGCTTGCCGATGCGCTCACGCGCGGTGAGGCGGCCTTTCTTGTGCTGCGACTCTATGCCTTTGGTGCCGCCGCCTTGGCGGACTTGCTCCTCTTCATTCTTGATTTCCGTGAGGAGATCGATCATGCGGCGCGTGTTCTTTTCGAAGTCGGGGGATTTGCGATTTGCGGCAGTTTTCAGGACGGAAGCGGACACGCTATGCCCTCACGCGTTGGCAGTCCAAATTTAGGTTCTTCCATGATGCTCATGGGAAACAAGCACTGTTCAACCACTGCCCACAGTATACGAGGTTTGTGCGGCTTGCGCGAAGGAGAGTCCTTTGAGTGGGGGACGGCAAAGCGAAATTGCAGTTCGCAGGCGGACCACAGCCAAACGCTGGCGCTCCGTCGCCGTCAAAGTATCGTATGAGGCAAAACGCTTGCACTCCATGCGAACCCAGGTAAGCTAGGTGGGGTTCCTCGGGGACACCTGCGAGCGTGGTCCAGCGGTTAAGCTTCAATCGGTATCGATGTGTACTCGTCTGAAAGGAAACTTTGATGAAGGCGTTTGACAAGCGTGTGTTGTTACTCGGAGCAGGAGCATTCTTCATTTTTGCGGCGGGGTCCGCGGGACAAAAGCCGGCTCCGTCACAACCGACATCGCAAAGCTCAACGAAATCCGTCGCCAATCCGCAAACGCAGAAGGCTGCCCCCAAGCCCGCTCCGCTGGAAGTGCCACAACTCAAATTTGAAAAATACAAGCTGCAGAACGGGCTTGTCGTCATCCTTTCAGAGGATCACCGCTTGCCGATGGTGGCCGTCAATTTGTGGTACCACGTGGGCCCGGCGAACGAGCTTCCGGGGCGCACGGGATTCGCGCATCTTTTCGAGCACATGATGTTCGAAGGCTCTCGGCATGTGCCCGGGAGTTCTCACGCTCATTACCTGGAAGCATCCGGGGCGAGCGACTTCAATGGCACAACCGATTTCGACCGCACCAATTACTTTGAGACGCTGCCCTCGAGTCAGCTTGAGCTGGCGCTCTGGCTCGAGTCTGACCGCATGGGGTATCTGCCGGACAAGCTGGATCAGGCGAATCTCTCGAATCAGCAGGACGTGGTGCGCAACGAACGGCGTCAAAGTGTCGAGAACCAGCCCTACGGAGTTGTCGAGGAGGGCTTGTTCCATCAACTCTTTCCGAAAGGCCATCCGTACTACGGCGATGTCATTGGTTCGCATCAGGACATCCAATCGGCGAAGCTCGAAGATGTCAGGAATTTTTTCAAGCTCTACTACGCTCCTAACAATGCCAGCCTCGCCATCGTCGGAGACTTCGAGCCCGAACATGCCAAAGAACTCGTAGAAAAATATTTCGGCCCGCTCAAGCGCGGCGAAGAGGTTCCCAGAATCACGGCGAAAACTCCGCCCATCACCGCCGAGCGCCGCGCCGTGATTCAGGACAACGTGCAGCTTCCGCGCGTGTATGAAGCGTGGCTCACGTCGCCGATTTTCAAGCCCGGTGACGCCGAAGCGGATCTCACGGCAACCGTCCTGGGAGGCGGAAAATCGAGCCGCCTTTACAAGAAGCTGGTTTACGAAAAACAGATTGCGCTCGACGTCGCTGCGAATCAGCAGTCGCTGATACTGGGCTCCGAGTTTCAGGTGCAGGCCACCGCGCGTCCCGGCGTGAAGCCTGAAGATTTGGAGAAGGCTATCAACGCAGAACTGGATGCGTTCCGCACAAATGGGCCAACGGAAGAGGAACTCAAGCGCGCGCGAAATGTGCTTGAATCGCGAATTATCGAAGGACTCGAAACGCTGGGCGGGTTTGGCGGCGTTGCGGACCGCTTGAACAGCTACAACCATTATCTCGGAACTCCGGATTTTCTAGGTGCCGACATCGCCCGCTATGAAAGCGCATCTGTCGAATCGCTGAAAGCCTTTGCGCAGAACCAGCTCGGCAACAACCAGCGCGTCGTCGTGTACGGCGTGCCTGGAAAACAAGACCTCGGCGCGGAAGTGCCGACTCCCAAGGCCGAAGCAAAAGACACCGCAAAACTCGGCGGTGAGCCCGTAAACACTGATGCCGAATGGCGGAAGGATGCACCCAAACCGGGCCCGTCCGGGGCGCTTCATCTTCCGGTTCCTCAAGAGTTCAAGCTGTCAAACGGGTTGACGGTCCTCTACAGTGAACGGCCGGGACTGCCTGTGGTTGCCGCGAGTCTTGTGCTGCGCTCCGGGAGCGGAGCGAATCCTGCAGACAAGCCCGGGCTGGCGAGCTTTACAGCACGCATGCTGCAGCAGGGAACAACCACTCGCAACGCGTTGCAGATTGCCGATACCGCGGCCGATTTGGGAGCCTCGCTCGGCTCCCGCGCGTCGATGGACAGTTCCAGTGTCGGCACGCACGTGCTTACGCGGAATTTTCCGGAGGCCATGGAGCTTTTGGCCGACGTAGCGCTGCGCCCGACTTTTCCGAAAGACGAGATCGAGCGCGTCCGAAAAGAGCGGGAAGCCGAGTTGGTACAGGAAAAAGACGATCCATTCTCCGTAGCCACGCGCGTCATGAGGACCGCGCTTTACGGCGCCCACAATCCTTATGGCTATCCGGACATCGGCACCGCGGCCTCGCTGAAGGCCCTTTCGCGCGAAGACTTGCTGAAGTTCTGGCAAGAGCACTATTTCCCGAACGACGCGGCGATCAT